>Ga0208856_1000102_pt1 | contig 35530 bp, 27 predicted proteins | sample LakMenEpi13Jul12_FD_150690 | JGI IMG/M metagenome (GOLD analysis project Ga0208856, IMG submission 150690) | Freshwater microbial communities from Lake Mendota, WI - 13JUL2012 deep hole epilimnion (SPAdes) | ecosystem: Environmental > Aquatic > Freshwater > Lentic | place: Lake Mendota, Madison...
TCCCCATGCCGAGCATGATCACGGCCAAGCCGATGACGATCGCCTCGCCCCGAAACCACGTGAAGTATGCGGGCTGAAACAGTGCCAGCGCGCAGGCCGCGAGCACCCAGACGGGAAACGCATTGGCTGCGAGTTCGAGCGTGCGGCGCATCGAGCCGCTACTCGGAGGCGCCGAGCCGGGCGGTTCGCATGAAGTCGCAGGCAGGAGGCAGGACGTCGGCGAGACCGGCGTCGTCGCAGCGGATCGCGAGTTCGTCGGCTCCGAGCCGCTCGATGACGAGGCTGCCCGTCGTGCCCGCGTCGGCACCCTGCCCTTCGACCTGCACGCGCCAGTGCTTACCCTCGGGCGTCCACGCGGCCTCGGCGAACCGACCTTCCGACGTGAACAGCCACGAGCGCAGCTGGGCCCTCTCGGGATCCCAGCCGATGATCTCAGTGATCTCGCGACGCGGCCCGGCGCCCGGCGGCAGCAGGCCGGGGATCGAGTCATCGCCCGCTGCCGGCCGCACGGCGTCGGCTGAGTCGAACGTGACCACGTGGCTCCGCACGAGAAACGACCGCCCGCCGCTCCAGAAGCACTGCGTGCTGGCTGTCACACCCTCGCCCGCGTCTTCCCAGGCGCCCACGAGCCAGCCGAGAGCGTCGATCGGCCGCGGCTGAGCCGCACTCGGGCCGACCGGCTGCACGAGCGATGCTTCACGCACGCTTTCGAGCATCCAGCGGCCGCGTTCCTTGACGACGACCGCCGCAAATCGGCTGCTGGAGGGCGGCATCGCCCCGGTAGGCGTGTCGGAAAACGCGATGTGCGTGACGCCGTCGACCACGGCCACGTCGTCGCGCAGTGGGCGAATCGACTCGATGTCGATGTCGATCGCCGCTTCTCCATCTTCATGGAAAAGGGTCGCGAAGACATCGGCCACGGCCTCCCGGCCGCGGATCGTCTCGCCCGTGTCGAGGTCGACATTTTCACCGCTCACCGTCCAGTGGGCGGCAAGCGCCGGAGCGTCGTGGCGATTGAAGGCCGCCAGATACTCGCGGAGCATCGCGGCGACCTCCTCGACTGCCGGCCGGCCGGCCGCAACGTCGAGCAGGGCCGGGGAGGCAGCGTCGCTCGCGGCCATGGGGAGCACGAGGCCGTTGCGGGGAGCCATCGTCACCGGGTCGAGCGATGGCACGGCGCCGATCACGTCCGGAAGCCGAAACGGCTTCGGCTTCGTGATCACGTCGGGCATCGCCCGGAGATCGTGCCGCGATGGATCGGCCGATGTCGTCACCCGCAGGGGAATGTCGGGGCGGCCCACGTCGATCGAGCGGGAGTTGCAGCCTGCGATGAGCGTAGCGAGGGCGACGAGCCCGAGGAACGCGTGAGAGCGGCGGCAGAGACGATTCAAGGTCGAAACCCTCCGTGGTTTGTGAGGGTGGCAGTATACCCAGTGGGGGGAAGTGGCCATACGGCGGCACGTAGGACAGGCTTCAGCCTGTCATGAACCGAGACAGGTTAAAGCCCGTCCTACGCTCAGTTCGCCGTGGCCGTCACGCCCGGGAAATCGTCGGTGCGAAACGGTGTCAGTGGCAGCCCGGCCGTGGAGTACATGTTGCACACCGGGTTGTCGGCCCAGGCGTAGCGCACGGCCACAGGCTCGGCCACGGCGTCGCTCCAGACCTCGATCCGGCCGTCGGGCAGGATCTTCGCCTGGGCGGCCACGAACTTCCTGTCGGCGCCGGCGATCGTGAAGCCCACCGGCTCGGCCACGTCGAATGGCCGCCAGCCACCGGCGACGTTGTCGAACGAGAGCACGGCCTTCGGGCCCTGCTTCTCCATCGCCGTGTAGATCGGACTGCGGCAGGGGATGCCGGGCACCTTGTAGGTTTCGGTGAGCGCCCAGCGGGCGAGCCGCTTGGCGACGTCCTGCTTGTTCTTCGGATGGATATCTTTCCCCTCGCCGATGTCGATGATCACGGCCTCGCCAGTGTTCGGCAGGGCCTTCATCGTCATCGTCTGGGCCTCGCGGAGCTCCGCCCAGTCGCTCTCGGCCGGCTCGACCTTCTCGGCCTTGAAGTCCGCCAATTGCACCCAATAGAAGGGGAAGTCGCCGAGGCCCCACTCGTCGCGCCACGACTGGATCATGAAGGGGAAGAGGTCGCGATACTGGTAGGCACGGCCGGCGTTGCTCTCGCCCTGATACCAGATCGCACCTTTGATACCGTAGCCGACCGATGGCGTGAGCACGCCCGAGTGAATGTTGCCAGGGCGGGCATTGCCCTTCATCCGCGCATCGGGGTGCTGCGGCTTGCCGCCCGGCTCGGGCTTGCCTTCCGCCTTGGCCTTCGTCGCGGACGCTGTCCACTCGGCCATCTTCTTCTCGAACTCGGCCTTCGCGGTCTCGAAGTTCGCCTCCTCCTTCTGCCACTTTTCGTGGAGCACCTTGAGAACGGGATGCGCGGCGAGCTTGTCGCGCTTCACCCAGGCCTCGGCGGCGCTGCCGCCCCAGGCGTTGTTGATGAGGCCCACCGGCACGCCGAGCGTCTGGTGGAGCTGCCGGCCGAAGAAATAGCCCACGGCGGAAAAGCCGCCGACCGTCTCGGGCGTGCAGGGGGCCCACCGGCCGTTGAAGTTCCACTGCGGCTCCTGGATGCCGACCTGCGGCACCGAGATCAGGCGGATGTTTGGAAACTTCGCCGCCGCCTTCTCGAGGTCGGGATCGTTCGACTGGTTCACGGCCCACTGCATGTTCGACTGCCCGGAGCAGACCCAGACTTCGCCGATCAGCACGTCGTTGAACGTGACCGTGTTCTTCCCCTTCACCGTGAGCGTGTGAGGGCCGCCGTACTCCATGACTGGGTCGAGGAGCACGTGCCACGTGCCGTCGGGGCCCGCCGTCGTGGACTTCGACTGCCCGCCGAGCGTCACGGTGACTGCCTCGCCGGGATCGGCCTTGCCCCAGACTTTGTTCTTGATCCCCTGCTGGAGCACCATGTGATCGCCGAACATGTTGTTGAGCGACACGTCGGCCCGGGCACCGGCCGAAAAAAGAGCGATCGTGACGCTCGTGACGAGGGCGGCCTGCAGGCGACGCGACATCGGTAAACGCTCCGGCGGTTGAGAAATCCCCGCGACGGCACCACACGTGTTCCGTCGACCCCAGTAGGGTACAGTGGCGGCGTTGTCACGCAAGAATGCGGACGTTCCGGCGAGGAGGATCCTGATGCATTCCGATGAGCGATCTCACGAGGCAGGCGGCGGTGCATCAGCGGATGAATCAGCCGGACTGCCGGCTTCGGGCCGTGGCCCGGGGGGACTGCTCGCCGACGCGAAACCTTTTTTGGCACTCGCCGCAGCCGTTGCCGGAGCGATCCTCTTCGCCCGCACCGTCGCGCCGCCCGGCCCTCCGGCGGCTCCGGCCGTGCCGGGTGTGGCCGCGCCCTCGGCTCTCGGCGATCCCCTGCCGAGCTGGAGAGACGGCAGGACGAAGCGGAAGATCATCACCTTTCTTGCCGACGTGACCCGCCTCGGCGCGCCGACGTTCGTGCCGCCCGAAGAGCGGGTGGCCGTGTTCGACCACGATGGCACGCTCGTATGCGAGAAGCCGATCGTGCACGGAGCGTTTTTGGTGGAACGCGTGCGGAAGTTCGTTGCCGCACATCCGGAACTGGCCCACGAGGAGCCCTATGCCACGCTCGTCGGGGGCGACATTGAATTTATCCGCAAGCTCGGCAAGAAATTCTTCGCCGATCTCACCTTCACAACGCTCGCAGGCGTTCCCGAGGAGAGCCTCGAGGCCGACGTGCGCGAGTTTCTCGCCACGGCCCGGCATCCCGTCTTCGACGTGCCCTTCGGCGACGTGACGTTTCAGCCGATGAAGGAGCTCGTGGCACTGCTGCGGGCCAATGGGTTCACGGTCTGGATCTGTTCGGGCAGCGGGATTCATTTCATGCGGCCCGCCGCTGCGGCGTGGTATGGCATCGGCCCGGAGCACGTGATCGCCTCGCGATCCACGAGCTCGCTGCAGGAGATCGAGCCCGCCGCGCCGCTGCCGCCAGGGGCCTCGCCGAACCGGCGACTCGCGCTCGTGGTGCAGCCGAACCTGGAGGTGCTCAACGACGAGGCGCGGAAGCCCGTCAGCATCGGTGAGCAGATCGGCCGGCGGCCGATCTTCGCCGCGGGCAACGTGGGCACCGGCGGCGACGTGGAGATGCTGCGCTGGTCGCAATCGAGCCCGCGGCCCAATCTGCAACTGCTCGTGTTGCACGACGACGCCGACCGTGAGATGGCCTATGGCGAGCCGACGAACGAGTCGCTCGACGCAGCGGCGAAATACGGTTGGCAGGTGGTCGAGATCGCCCGCGACTGGAATCGTATTTTCACAAAGCCGCTGACGAAACGCGGTCCTGCGCCTGCCGCGGAGTCACCCTCGGCCGGCCCGCAGCCGGCACGCTGGGAGGAAGACATCGCCGCCTACGAGAAACGCGCTGCGGAGAAGCCGCCGATCCCAGGAGGCATCTGCCTCGTCGGATCGTCGAACATCCGGCTCTGGACGACGCTCACCGAAGATTTTCCGGGCCTGAACGTGATCAATCGCGGCGTGGGTGGCTGCCGGCTCACGGAATTGGCGGAATTCGCCCCGCGGCTCGTCGCGTCCGCCGAGCCGAAGGCGATCGTGGTGTCGGCCGGCACCAACGACATCGGCGCAGGGGCCACCGCGGCGGAGGTGCGCGATGGCTTTCGGCGACTCGTCACCACCCTGCGGGCCGATCGGCCCGACGTCACGATCGCGTTTCTGGCGATCGCGCCGAGCATCAAGCGCTGGGAGCAACGGGAACTGCAGGCCGCAGCGAATGACGCCGTCAAGGCCTTCATTACTTCGTCGGGCGACCCCAAACTCCGCTATCTCGATGCCAACGCCGGGCTGCTGGGCCCGGACGGCAGGCCCGACCCGGCATGCTTCGTGGATGATCTCCAGCATCTAAGCGTGGAGGGCAATAGCCGCCGGGCGGCCATTCTCCGGCCGGCGTTCCAAGAACTGCTCGAGGAATGAGCAACATGCCGAAGCCGTGGCGACCGGGACGGACTCCCCATGTGGGGCAACCGTCTCGGTTGCCGGAGCGATGGCAAGCGAGACGCTCGCCCCACAACTTTTAGGCCCGGCGCCAGACATAGTCCTCGACCTGATGGAGGGCCACTTCGCAGCGACTGTAGCGCCATGCGTTCATGTCACCGATCGACACCAAGCCCACGACGAACCCCTCGGCATCGACGACGGGAACATGACGGATGCGACGGCTGCGCATCAACTCCGCGACGTCATCGACGCATGTCTCGGGTGAACAGCACACGAGATCGGTCGTCATGACGTCGCCGACCTGGGTGCGATCCGGAGGCAAGCCGCCGCTCACGACCCGACGGAGCACGTCGCGCTCGGTGAAGATGCCGACGAGCCGGATGCCTTCCATCACGAGCACCGATCCCACGTGCTCTTCGTTCATCCGCCGGGTGGCTTCGAACACGGAATGCCAGGGGTTCGCGGTCACGAGCAGCCGTGCCCGCCCATGAAGCATGTCCTGCACGATCGCCATGGCCGCACCTTCCTTCCTCGATGAATGGTAGAAACCAGGACGAACGGCGAGGCCGAACGGGAGAAAACAGAATGCCTGAGCACGAGGACACTTGGACGCAGTTGTGGAACGGCCGCTGGCTTGGAGGGGTGCCGGAACGGCTGCGGGAGCCTGCAGCCTGGGGAATCCTGCTCGGCGCGGTCGCGGTGGTCACGGTCGCGGGCATCGCTCCCTGGGCCGACGCGCGGGGCGCGGCGTATCTCGAGGCGTCGTTCGCCCGCACGCTGGCGGCGCTCGCGGCTACGCGCGGGCTCGATAGCGCGATCTCACTCGCCCAAAGCTCCGAAGTCAGCTTCAGCCTGGGTCCCGGCGGAAGCATCGGCATCGGCCAGGCCCTCGATCCGATCAACGATCTCGTGGAGCAGTATGGGTCGCTCCTGCTCACGAGCACGACTGCGGTCGGCGTGCAGCGGCTGGGGCTGCAGATCAGCCAGGCACTCGGCTGGTGGCTCTTGCTGCCGGCCGCCCTTGCCATCACCGCTGCCGCCGCGGCATCGGGCCGGCGGCGAGAGGCGATTTTCGGCTGGGCGAGGCGGCTGTTTGCACTCGCGCTCTTCGCCCGGCTGGCGATCCCCACGGCGGCTTGTCTCGACGAGTTCGTCGCGAAGCGGTTTTTGGAGGCGGGCTATCAGGAAGCATCGGCTGCGGTGGTGAAGACCACCGCACAACTCGAGGCGGCCGAAGGAGAGGAGACAGAACAGCCGTGGTACGAACGGCTCAACCCGGTCGACTACGTGGGCGATCGAGCCCGCAGGCTCTACGACACCGTCGGGGCGGTGGGTGAGTCGATCGTGAAACTCGCGATCTATTTCACGATTTCCACGATTGTCCTGCCGCTCGGCACCCTCTGGCTGCTGGCGCGGCTGGGAAGTGCGGTCTTTTCGACTCGGAGTCCCTGAGACAGGGTATGGCTTTTGGGGCTGCGGTTTTCCGGCCAATTACCACCCTTTGGAGGGGTGTTGGCGAAAATCCGGAACCCGCCGCTTGAAAGCCCCTCAACTCAACGTAATCTATCCACCTTATCAGGCGGCCGAGTGTTTCGGTCGTCGCAAGAGAAAGGTCTCTTCGACCGACCGACGTTCGGGCGCGTGCGAAAAACCTGCTCGATCTTTTCCTGTTCCTTTTCCTTTTTGGAGGTTTGCGTGATTCGCAAAGTTCTTTCTTGCCTCCTGCCGGCTGTCGCCGTCGTCGCCCTGTGCACGAGCACGTGGGCTGCCGACTGTGGTGGCTGCAGTGGCGGCTGTGCCGGTGGCTGTGAAGGCGCCGTGGTCAGTGGCGGTGCCTGTGGTGGTTGTGGCGAGGCCGCTGCGTGCGGCACGAAGACGGTGTATCAGCGTCAGTACGTGACCGAGATGAAGACGGTCACGTCGACCGAGTACACCACCGAAACGCGTGAGCGGACCTACACGGTCAACAAGCGCGTTCCGCGGACCGAGACGAAGACCCGCACGGTCACCGTGCAGGTTCCCGAGACTCGGACCAAGACCGTGAACTACACGGTCAACAAGAACGTGACGGAAACCAAGACGGCCGAGTACACCGTCCAGGTTCCGTACACCGAGTCGGTCGAGCAGACCTACACGGTGATGGTGCCGGTCAGCGAGGAGAAGACCTCGACCTACACCGTCATGGTGCCGAAGCAGGAAGAGAAGACCTCGACCTACACCGTCATGGTTCCCTACACCGAGCAGGTCGAGCAGACCTACACGGTGATGACGAACGTGCCGGAAGAGAAGACCTCGACCTACACGGTCCAGGTCCCGTACACCGAGCAGGTCGAGCAGACCTACACGGTGAGCGTTCCGGTTCAGGAAGAGAAGACCGCCACCTACACGGTGATGGTGCCCTACACCGAAGAGAAGGTTTCGACCTACTCGGTGAAGGTGCCTTACACCGAGCAGGTTGAGCAGAAGTACACGGTGAACGTGCCCTACACCGAAGAGATGGCCGGCAGCCGGACCGTGCAGAAGCGCGTGCCTGTGACGACCATGAAGCAGGTGCAGGTGCGCGGTGGCTCGTGGCAGACCGAGATGGTGGAGGTTGCCGGCGGCACCGACGCCTGCGGCTGCCCCTGCCCCCCGAAGATGTGCTGCAAGCGCGTGTGGGTTCCCTCGTGTGAGACGAAGGAAGTCGCCTGCACGACCTACCAGTGCACGACGGAAGAAGTTCCCTACTCCTACACGGTCACCAAGTGCCGTCAGGAAGAGCGGAGCCGGATGGTGAGCGTGACGAAGCACCGCGACGAGGAGCGCACCCGCACCTACACGGTGTCGAAGTGCCGCCCCGAGGAGCGGACTCGCACCTACACCGTGACGAAGTACGTGCCGGAGACGAAGACCCGCTCGGTCAGCGTCACCAAGTACAAGTCCGAGGAGCGCACCCGCACCTACACGGTGACGAAGTGCGTGCCGGAGACGAAGACCCGCACGGTCAGCGTCACGAAGCACCGTCCGGAAGAGCGGACCCGCAGCTACACCGTCACGACCTGCGTGCCGGAAGAGCGGACCCGCACCTACACCGTCACGAAGATGGTGCCGGAGCAGAAGACCCGCACGGTCAACGTCACCAAGTACAAGAGCGAGACGAAGACTCGCGAGTACCAGGTGACCAAGTGCGTGCCGGAGACGATGACCAAGGAAGTTTCCTACACGGTCATGGTCCCCTCGCAGAAGGAAGAGTCGTACACCGTGACGGTGTATGACTGTGTCCCCGAGACGAAGACCGCGAGCTACACCGTTCGCGTTCCTCACACGGTGACCAAGGAAGTGCCGGTGCAGAAGTGCGTCACGGTGGCCGTCGAAGTGCCCGTCGAGGGTGCCTGCGGTGGCTGTGGTGACGCCGGTGCCTGCGGCGACGCTGGCGCCTGTGGCGATGCCGGTGCGGCCGCCTGTGGCGACTGCGGCGGTGCGAAGAAGGGCTGCCGCCGCAAGGGCTGCCGTCGCTGCGGCTGCTAAGCCACGGTGACACGCTTCGTGTCGTGAACAAGAGGGGGCCGGGCGAGCGATCGCCCGGCCCCCTCGCTTTTTTCGGGCACCAGCTCACGTGTGGCCGGTTTTTCGGCCGAAAAATTGACGTCTGGCGAACCCCGGGGTAGTTCTAAGCGTAGAGATTGCCCGAGCCCCGACTTTCCGTCCCTCCTGAGTGCCCGCCATGCGTCGCCGCCGAGCCACACCCCGCCGTTCGTCGCACACGCTCCTTCGCTGGGAGACGCTCGGCCACTCAGTGACGGGGCTCGAGATGCTCGAGGCCCGGCAGGTGCTCGCGGCCGACCTGGCCGTGGAGATCGCGGCGCCGGCCTTCTATTCGCCCGCCACGCAGGGGGCGTACACCGTCGTCGTCCGCAATCTTGGCACGACCGACATCGCCGGTGCATCGCTCACGACGGCACTCGCGGGCCAGTTTCGCGATCCCGTTTGGACGGCCGCCTACTCGACGGGAGCCGTCGGCCCGGTGAGCGGTGCCGGGCAGATCGCGACCGGCAACGCGCTTTCGATCCCCCAGGGTGGGTCGGTCACGTTCTCGATCATCGGCACGTTCACCGCCGACGCGGCCGGGGTCGCATCATCGACGGCGACCGTTGCAGCCACCGGTGACGAGACTCCCGCCAACGACACCGTCACCCGCACACAGGTGTTCGTACCCAAGTCGATCCTCGTGACCGACGCCGCTGGCTGGACGAGCTCGTCGATCGTGCGGGTCATCGATCCGGCCACGGGTTCGGTGCGGACCCAGTTCGATGCATTCCCGGGCGGCTACCGCGGCGGTGTGCAGGCGGTGCTCGGCGACCTCGACGGCAACGGGCTCCCAGAGATCATCGTCGCTCCCGGCAAGGGTGTTGTCGGCGTGGTGAAGGTGTTCACGCTCGGCGGTGTGGAACTGCCCGCCTACCAGATCACGCCCTTCGGCTCGCAGTGGACCGGCGGCGTGAACCTCGCCGTGGACGACATCGATGGCGACCGCCTGGCCGACATCGTCGTGTCGCGGGCCACAGGCGATGGCGAGGTGCGGGTGTTCCGCAGTGCCGCCGCAGCCACACCGGGGCAGTTCGCCACGATCCGCCCGTTCCCGGCGAATTTCGTGGGCGGCTCGTCTGTCGCCGTGGGCGATTTCGGCACGTTCTCCGGCGGCACGCTCGTCAATGCGGCCAAGGCCGACGGCCGGCTCGAGATCGTGGTCGGCAGTGGTGCGACGGTGGCGTCGCTCGTGCGGGTGTACGACGTTTCGGGAGCGACCCCGACCGTGGTGGACACGATCAGGCCCTTCGAATCGGGCTTCCTCGGCGGCGTGACGGTGTCGACGGCGCGGGTCAACGCCGACTCGATCGACGACATCATCGTGGCTGCCGGGCGCCGCGGCGGATCGCGGATCGAGATCCACGACGGCCGCGTGGACACGAACGCCCGGCTGCAGGCCGTGGCGGCGTTCGCGGCGCTCGGCTCGCGGAATGCCGCTGTCTCAGCCACGGCCGTCGACACCGATGGCGATGGTCGGGCCGATGCGCTCTACGCAAGCCAGGGCACGGGCGGCACGGCGAGTGTGAGTCGTTCGCAGATTCAGGCCCAGGTGTTCTCGATTCTCGGCGGCCAGCCGCGGGGTGGCCTGGTGACGTCGATGCCGGCTCCGCAAAACACCGACGTGGTCACGACCGCCTCCGGGCTGCAGTTCCGCGATCTCGTGATCGGCGCCGGTGCCCGGCCATCGTCGGCGTCGGCGCGGGTCACGGTGAACTACGTCGGCAGGCTGCTCAACGGCACCCAGTTCGACGGCCGTGACAACCAGCAGTTCACCCTCAACAGCGTGATTGCGGGCTGGACCGAGGGCCTCGGGAGCATGCAGGTGGGTGGCCGCCGGCAGTTGATCATCCCGGCGAATCTTGGCTACGGTGCGAGCGGCACGGGCAACATCCCGCCAAACTCGACGCTTGTGTTCGACGTCGAACTGCTCGCCACGACGTAAGCCGGCCGTGCGGCTGCTACCAGCGGGCCTCGACGCCGAGGCTGGCGCCGTGGAGAAACGCCGTGGAGTTGCCGCTGATCGCGGTGCTCCCGACCGGGAGCGCGGCGAATGAAAACTGATCCGGCGCGAGGGCCACGCCCGAAATCCAGAGCAGGTTGTAGCCGGCCCGCAGGCCCCACGTGTCACTGAGCTTGTAGATCACGCTCGCGGTCATGTCGCCGATGAATCCGACACCACCGTCGCGCGATGCGCCGCCGGAGCGAATCAGCCCGCCGTCGACCGCGTCGACGATCGGGGCTTGCGACTGCGACCGCTCGGCGCCGGCGAGGGCCGTCTTGGCCCAGCCTTCGACGGCCCACCGCTCCCATTCCATTCGGCCACGGGCACCCACCTGCACGCCGAAGAGATTCGAACTCGACTGTACGCCATACGTTGTGGGTACCGGCGGTGCGGCGGGCACATACGAGACCGTGGCAGATTCGTCGAGGCCCACCCAGCGGAAGCCGGCAAGCCAGTCGACGCGGCCCAAAACGTAGCCTTCGCAGCGTTGCCAGGGCCGGCCTGAGCGGCGGTCGTAGCCCGAGTCGGCATCGCGCAGGAAGACATTCGCCTCGGCGGAGTTGAGCGTCGAGGAGTACGTAGCCCGTGCGAACGAGGCGTCGTTGAGGCCCGTGTTGGGCTGCAGCGCGAGCGGGTCGGGCGCGCGGAGCGTGCCCGCGCGGGTCGCCTCGGCATCGGCGAACATCCCCCACACGCCGAGGTAGCCCACCTCCCACCCGCGGCCGCAGTCATCGACGTCACCGACGAACAGCCGGATCCCGGGCTGCACCGGGAAGTGCATGTCGCGGACGGAAACGACTGCAGGGGCTGTGGCTGCCGCGCCGTCGAACACGAGCGGTTGGTCGGCGGCCTCATTCCAGCGCTGGAAAAATATGGTGTCGAAGACGGCGTACGTGCCGGACTCCTCGGCCCGTGCGGCCCTGCCCCCGTGGAACAAGCAGGCGGCGACGGCGAACACGAGGGCTGGGCGTAGGCAGCGCAGGGCGAGAGTGGGTCGTGGCACAGGCATGGCGTTGGGGCGGCGCAGAAATCGGTCCTCTGACCGGAGTATTCGGCACGACCGGCAGGGGGCATGAGGATCGTTTCCACCGGACATCGCGTGGGCAACCTGCGCAAGCTGGGCAGGGGGAGATGCACGACCTCGCGATGACAGCGGCCCGTGCCGCGTGGTAAGGAACCGGTCCTGAAGGGCTCGTCGGCAATGCTCATTTCGCACACCAAGCGATTCGCGTTCATCCACGTGCCGAAGACGGGCGGCTGCAGCGTGAAACTCGCGCTCGAGCAGTTTGCGGACGATGTGCTTCGCTATCGGCCCAACCGCTGGCTCGATCGGTGTGGCATTCACGTCAACTACTTCGCGCCGTGGCCGTTCAAGCGGTTTCGCACCCATACGCCGGCCGCCATCCTGCACCGCGAACTTCCTCCCGATGTCTACGCAGACCTGTTCACGTTTGCGTTCGTGCGGAATCCGTGGGATCTGCTCGTGTCGTCGTATCACTTTCTCCGACGCGATCGCTCACACCGTCGTGGCCGGCTCGCGGAGCGTCTTGGGTCGTTCAGCACCTATGTCGACTACGAGCTCCGCCGCGGCAAGCTCTTGCAAAGCCGGATGCTGACGAGCCACCATGGCCGGCTGCTCGTCGATTTCGTGGGCCGGTTCGAGACCCTCGAGGCCGACTTCGCCGCCATCTGCCGCCACCTGCGGGTGGCGGCCCGGCTGCCGCACGTCAACGCCGTTTCGCATGACGACTATCGGGCCCACTACACGCCCCGGCTCGCAGCCGCCGTCGCCGATGGGTTCGGCGAAGACATCGAGCGGTTCGGCTATGCATTCGACTCCTCCGTCGCTCATGCCCCGTGCGCGCAGGCTGCATGACCGTGACATCCCCCGCTCCTCAGGCCGTGTCGCGGTGGCATCCGGAAGAGACGGCATTCTGGCTCACGCGACCGCGCCGTACGCTGCGGGCGCTCGGGCACGCTCCAGCGGCAGTGCAGTTCGACGCGTCCCTGCCCCCGAGCATCACCCGCTGGACGTTTTCCCACGGGGCACATGAGGGGCGTGTCGTCGTCGCCTTTCACGGTCCGGAGGCGGTCAGCCGGCTCCTCATCCGCTGGCGATTGCTGGCAGATGTCATCCGGGAAGCGGCGTTGCTCGACCGCAGCCTTTCGTTTCATGACGTGCTCATCGATCTTGGCGACGGTGTCGGCGTCGACGCACCGCCCGATCTGCTCACCTTTGCCCGGCGGCCTGGGTCCAGGGCCTTGCTCATTCCCAATCCCTACTTGCTTCGGCCACGGCCCTGGCTTGGGCCTGCGCTGCCTTGGGCAATGAAGCGAGACTCACTGTATTTCCGCGGCGCGAGCACCGGCTCCACCGACTTCGACGCCAATGCCCGCGTGGCGTTGTGTCGTGTCGCCAAGACGATCCCCACAGCCGACTGCCGGGTGTCACGGATCAAGCAGGTCGACGGGCAGTTCGCGCGCCGGCTTGAAGAGGAAGGGCTCATCGGCTGGCGGCTCCCGATCTGGGAGATGAACCGCCATCGCTTTCTCGTGGAAGCCGACGGCAACTCCTCATCGTGGGACCGCTACATGCTGATCGGTTCGTTCGGAGCCGTGCCGATCCGGTTTGAGTGCGAGTGGGAGGAGTGTTGGCACGGGCTCTTGGTCGATGGCGTGAACTGCGTGGTGGCCGACCGGTACACCCTTCCGTTGGTGGTCGATCGACTGCGGTCACGGCCGCGCGAGGCCATGGCGATCGCCCGAGCCGCCACGCGCACGGTCGCAGAGTCGCTCGGGACGACGCGCCTGCGACGCGGCTTGGCCGCGACCCTGGCCACGGCGTAAGTCTTTGCCAAAGGGCGACTTGGGCAGCCGCCTGCCACCCCTGCGTGAGTGCGGGGGTTGACTCACTCATACGAGGGGATATAACGCCTGGGGTCTCAGTTACCCCAGTTTCCCTCAGCCGCCCATCCAGCGCAGTCGCATTCCCGAAGGAGCCCACCGCCATGGCGTCCACGATGCCGTTTTTCAAGCGCCTCTCTGCCTCTGCCCGGACCTCCGCCCGCCGCCGGCGCGGAGTGGCGCTCGGGGGAGAGCATCTGGAGACGCGCCGGCTTCTGGCGGCAACCCCGTCGCTATGGTCCTCGGCGGCCCGCGTTTCCGTGCCTGCCGCTCCGAAAGTTGCGCTGACGAGTGACACCGGCGTCAGCGCCAGCGATCGCATCACCCGCGTGGGCACGCTGGCGGTCACGGGGACGCTCAGCGGAGCTCGGATCGGCTACTCCGTCGATAGCGGACGCACGTGGTCGGCGGCGTTCACTGCCAAGCAGGGCCTCAACACCGTGATGGTGCGTCAGACCTCGACGGCTGGCGTCAACTCACCCGCGACGAAGTACTCGTTCACGCTCGACACCACGGTACCGACTGCCCCGCGCGTCGCCCTGACGAATGACACCGGTGCCAGTGCCACCGACCGCGTCACGACGGTGGGCACACTTGCCGTGACCGGCTTGGAGGCAGGAGCCCGGACCGAATTTTCGATCAATGGCGGTGCGAGCTGGGCTCCCACGTTCGTTGCAAAAGCCGGTCTCAACAATGTGACGGTCCGTCAGACCGACGTTGCCGGAAATGCATCCCCCCTCGCCGCGCTGCAGTTCACGGTGGACGCGACGGCGCCCGCAGCACCACGGGTCGCTCTCACGAGCGACACCGGCGCGAGCACGACTGACCGTGTCACACGCATCGGAACGCTTGCCGTGAGCGGCACCGAACCCGGCGCCACCGTGCAGTACTCCGTCGATGCCGGGAAGAGCTGGTCGCCGACGTTCGCGGCGATTGAGGGCAAGAACACCGTGCAGGTGCGGCAGATCGACGTTGCCGGGAATGCATCCACGGCGGCACCATTCGAGTTCACCCGTGTTTCGTCGGCACCGGTCATCCAGTCGATGACGTTCAACCGCACGACCCGTGCAACGACGGTGGTGTTCAATCGACCCGTGACAGGCGTCTCCATTGGCGACTTCCGGATCTCGGGCGCGACGGGTGGCTTTGCCTTCGATTACCTCGCGACCGACAGCCGGCTCGCCCCGTACATCGGCGCTGCGACGCTTTCCGGAAGCGGGACCACCTGGACTGTGACGCTCGCGAAGGTGCCGCCGCAACAAAGCGGCTCGTATGCGATTACGCTCGTGGCGGCCAACTCCGGGATCACGGACGAGGCCGGCAACGTCCTCGTGACGGATCGATGGGCGTTCCTCGTCCTGTGAAGCCACGGAGAGGAACGATGAGCGTCAGGCTGCCTGGCGACTCGGGCGGAACGGCTCCGCAGCAACCCTGACGGTGTCGTGGTCTGGCAGTTGAGCCGACGCCGGACCGGCATGCATGCCATGCCGTAGCCGGGCCACGACGATGTCGCGGAGCATCGCCGGCGCGTGGCGGCGCAGAGAGACCGTCGAACCGGCCTCGTTCACCAGGCGCACCGGAACCCGCGCGGCGGCGTAGCCTCGTCGTCTGGCCACGAGGATCGCCTCGGCATCGAAGGCGAACCCGTCGGTCTGCACCCGGCTGAAAATGTCGCGAGCGGCATCCTGGCGGAAGACTTTGAGGCCACACTGTGTGTCGCGCACGTCGCGCGACACGAGGTGGCTGGCGACGGTGCGGAAGCAGGCGCTGGCGATCGACCGCGCGGCGGTCCGTTCGACGGCCTGCACCGATCCATCGAGGTCGCGCGCACCATAGACCACGTCGGCGATACCGGCATCGATCACGTCGCATCCCCAGCGCAGGGCCGCCAGATCATAGGGCAGATCGGCGTCGGTGAAGGCGATGATGCGGCCCTGTCCGACGAGCATGCCAGTGCGGACGGCCGCACCCTTGCCGGAGTTGCAGCGCAGCCGGATGACTCCGCAGTTGATGGGATGCGCGGCCGCCGCGCGGGCCGTGGCATCGGTGCTGCCATCATCCACGACGAGAACCTCGATCGAGCGATCCTGAGCAAGGCACCAGGCAGCAAGGCCGTCGAGCGCACGAGGCAGGCGAGCTGCTTCATTGTAGGCCGGCACGATCACGGTCAGGTCGAATCCAGGCTCGACTGCCGAAGCAGCGTTCGGAAACGCGAGGATCGTGGGATCTGCCAAATCAGGGGATCGCATGGGCGCTCGCTCGTAGCCACGGACTGCGGAGACTGTAGATCTGTGAAGTCTGTAGCGAATTGCCACCGTCAGAGACAGCCGACTTTTCGAGACGCGGTCCGCCCCGGCGGGGAACGCCCTTGCAATGCCGGGCCGCTTTTCGCTACTTCCCCCATCCTGCCGCTTCGCACCACTGCAGAGCCAGGTCTTTCCTGCCCATGATTCTCATCCAGCAGCGTTACGTCTCCTCGGATGCCGCCCGCCAGACAGAACTGGACGAGGCCTTGGCCCGCAACGAGGCGTGCGACGTGTTCGAGCGCATCGTGCCGGTCGAAGGCGCCGCCAAACGCTGGACGTTCGCCGATCTCTTCACGCTCGCCGCCGAGCAGTTTCCCGGCCGCCTGTGCGTCGTCGCCAACAGCGACATTTCCTTCGATGAGTCGCTCGGTTTGGCCAGTCGACTGCTCGAGGCGCCATCCGTCCTCGTGGCGCTTTCGCGCTGGGACGACGAAGCAGCTCCTTCGATGGAGGGCCGAGTCGACACGACCACCTGGCGGTTCTATTCACAGTCGCAGGACGCCTGGATTTTTCGCGCCGGCAGCCTGCCTCTGTTCGACGCTGCCTTTCAGCTCGGCATTCCCCGGTGCGAGAACCGGCTGGCGTTCGAGGCCGCGCGCGCTGGCATCGTCGTGCGCAACCCTGCGCTCTCGATCAGGGCCCGGCACCACCACGCCACGAACATCCGCACCTGGCGTCGGAAGGAGCACTATCGCGGCCCCCTCCTGTTTCCCCGACTGACGACCGTCGATGCGGTCGATGTCGATGCGCTCGTGCTCCACCGGGCCTTTCGGAGGCACGAGGCCGTCGTGCCGCTGGGAAATGGTCACCGGGTGGAGGAGGCCGTCGCGCGTCCCCTGCGGCTTCGCGATGTCTGGCAGGCCAAAGTCGGGCTCCGGTCCCCCTTCTACATCCGCCGGCGCCTCCAAACGCCGTCCTAGTCGCAGGGGCCGGGGGTGCAAATAGGGGGGCCAAACCCCCCGGCTTGACAGCCCGCAAAAGCCCCCTATCTTAACCCGTCAGTACCCCACCACTGGGGGCGACAAACCCCTATGCGTAACCCCCCATACAGGATCGATCCGGTTGGCTGTCCGCTGCGGCGGGCACTGTGTTCGGGGTTTACGCTCATCGAGCTGCTCGTGGTCATTGGCATCGTCGGCGTGCTGGTGGGGCTCCTGCTCCCTGCTGTCCAGCGGGCCCGGGAGTCGGCCCGGCGTACGGGCTGCTTGAACAATGTCCGCGGGATGACGCTCGGCATCGGCGGCTATGAGTCATCCAAACGGTGCTACCCCGTCGGGAACGACGCGCTCGCCAATCCGCCCTCTCTGCCGATCGGGACCCAGCATGCCTGGTCGTCATTCATCCTGCCCTACGTCGAAGAAGCGGCACTTGCGAGCCGGATCGATTATCGCCAGTTCTGGAACGCCCCAGGCGGCAACGATAGGGCTTCGGATGCCTTCCTCTCGTTGTATGTCTGCCCCAGCGGGATGGTTTCGTACGTCGGCAAGCAGGACTACGGCGGTGTGACAGGCACCTACATCGTCCCGAGCGGAAAGACACAGCCGGCGGATGATCCGTTTCACAATGGGATGCTCATCTTCCGCGACGAGGGTCACCGTCAGGCGATCACGCCCGCGGGCGTCACCGACGGCCTGTCGCAAACGCTGCTCATCGGCGAGTCGGTCGACCGCGGATTGCCTCCTGCCGCCGACGTGAATCCCGAATTGAACAGCCGCTGGGCTCTGGGCACGAACTGCTTCGCCCAGAATGCGCGGTTTATCAACCTCTACGAGAACGAGAACCTCCGTAGCCGCCACGATGGCGGCGCCCACGCGAGCTTCGCCGACGGACGGGCCGCATTTCTCGGTGAAAACATGGATCCAGATGTCCTGGCGGCGATCTGCACGCGGAACGGCGGGGAGACGAAGTCGTCCGCCGTGAACGTGCCGTGAGCTATCAGGATGACGGGAGAAGGACGGACGACAGGCGTCGGCTGTCCAGGCGACGGATCGCCATGGTTGTTTTGTGAATGGTTCGAACTTCAGAAGAAAGGGCTTCTCATGATCCGTCGTTATGCAGTTGCGACCCTCGCCATCGTGGCGTTGGGCTTCCTCGTTGCCGCTCCGGCCGAGGCCGGTGGCGGTGGCGGTGGTACCAAGAAGACCGCCACGATCCGTGTGAAGGGTGCGGCAGCCGGCAACGGCCTCGCCGTCATTCCGCTCACCTCGGCTCCGTCTCCGGCGACCGTCGCCTCGTGGGTGGGCAACCTCGCCGCCTTCCAGGCTGCCGGTGGCGTGATCGTCAACCCGAACCAGGTTGTGGCCTTCAAGGTCGCTCCGGGCGTGGGGACGATGTACGTGGCCAACGCCAACTTTGCGGGCGGTGCCGACTTCGGCTCGGGCGCGTATCAGGCCGTGGCGAACCGAACCGGCTACATGCAGATCACGGCGGGCAACCCGCCGACGATCGCCGGCTCGGCGACCGCGTTCTAAATGTCCGCGAAAAGCCACGCTGCTGGCTTTTGAGGATAGTATCGGCCGGTGGAAGCCCCGCGCTTCCACCGGCCGACTTTTTCGTCGGATGGCCTTGCCCTCGGGAATGCTTCGATGCTCACCAAGATCATCGCGGCGGCTGCGATCGCCTCCCTCGTGGCCGCACCATGGCTGTGGCAGGGGCTCTTCGCCTGCGAATGGCTTGGCGTCGCGCTCGCGCTTGCGTGCATACCGCGACTGCGAGGCTGGGCCGGCGAGATGATGTCGCTCGCCGCCGCCACCGCTGCGATCGCCACGGCGTTTCACTGGTCGCCGAAGGTGCTGGCCTATGCGATGAACACGAGCGACGGCATCGGCTATCTCATCGCCGCGCCGATCATGCTCTGGGATGGCATCCGACTGGCGCTGCCCTTCTGGTGCGCCGCGCGGCTGACGCGTGATCCACTCGCAGCCTGGCTGCCGGCGGGGCTCGTGGCCGTGGTCGCCGAATGGCTGCTGCCGAGCGTGTTTCCCTGGAAGCTCGGCTACAGCCAGATCGCGTGGACGCCGTTCGTGCAGGCGGCGGATCTATTCGGCCCCGAGGTCACCACCTTCACGCTCTTCGCCCTCTCCGGAGTGCTCGTGTGGTATCTGCACGTCGCCCGGTCGGTCTTCGTCGCGGGCTCGCTCGCCGTGCCTGTGCGGCTCGCCGCTGCGCCGGCGCTCGCCCTCGCCGTGACCGGCGCTAACGCTCTCTACGGCTGGGCGTCGATCACCGCCTGGGAGAGGGCCGCTGCCGTCGCGCCCCAGGTGCGGCTCGCACTGGTTCAGGCAAACCCAGAGGATGCCGGCGGCCTCGACGGGCTGCGCGCTCTCACGCTGCGGACCTGGAGCACGTCCGGCCATGGCCTCGATCTCGTCTGCTGGCCGGAATGCAGCGCGGGGTCGTACGAGGACTCGCTCGACTCGCTCACTGATCCAGCCGAGGTGTTGAAGCGGTCGCGCGAGCCGCAGCGTGGGATGCGGCCGCTCGAACGGTACGACTGCCCGCTCCTCTGCGGCGGCAAGGTGTTTTCCGGCTATCCCGAGCGGCCCACGGCCCTCCACCAGTCGGCCCTCTTGATCGATGCCGACCAGGCCATCGTAGGCCGGTATCACAAGCGGCACCTGATGCCTTTCGGAGAGTACGTTCCGGGCGAGGACTGGTTTCCCGACGTGAAGCGGTATTTCCCGATGCAGGACGATCTCACGGCCGGCAGCGAGGCAACGGTGCTCGACACGGCGTCCGGTGCACGGCTCGGCGTGATGCTCTGCTACGAGGACATGATCCCCGAGGCCGCCCGTTCGCTCGTGGCCAAATCTGCCACGGTGCTCGTCTCGCTGATCAATGGCGCCGCCTTCACTGAGCCGCTCACACTGGCCCAGCACCGGCTCCTCGCCCAGCTTCGGGCGGTAGAAAACCGCCGGGCGTTCGTCCGCTGCGCCGCCACCGGGGAGACATGCGTGATCTCGCCGACGGGTCGCCTCATCGCCCGGCTGCCCGTGCATGTGCAGGAGTCGCTCGTGGCCTCGGTTCCGATTCTCGAGTCGCGCACGCTCTACAGCCGTACCGGGAATGTCTTTCCAGTTGCATGTGCCGTGGGGCTGGTGGTGCTCGTCCGTAGGAGGCGGGGGACGCTCGACGACCCGGCCTGTTGACCTTGCGTCGGTTTTCTAAAACCGCTATTTCCCCCCGACCACGTCATCGTGATGCCAGATATCCGACGGGAGGCTGCCGGATGGACAACCGCCTCGCATCTCTCGCACCGTATGCGGCTGCCTGCCTGCCCGTGCTGCTTCTGAGCCTGCCGCACGACTGGCGGTTCGCGCCGTTGCACGCGGCCGTCGTCGCGCTGGCGCTCGTGCTGGCCTGGCGTGCCCCTTTCGTTGATCGGCAGCTCGAGGATCGGCCGGGACTGCGCTGGCTGCTGATGGCCTGCGTGGCGGCGGCGGTCTGCTGGCTGCTCTTCGGTGCATCCCCCCGGGCCACATGGGGCATCATCGACGATCACGAGATTCACTCCATGATCGGCGCGGGAAGGGATTCCATTCCGCTCGACGAAATCCCCGGCCTCATTGCCCGGCACCCAGAGATCGCCAGCCCCACCTTCACGTCGACGCGGTATCGGCCTGGCTATTATTTGCTCCGGCTCGTCGAGGCCGCGGCATGGGGACGGTGGGCGGAGGGCTGGATGATCACGCGGCTCGTGCTGTTTACGTTCACGGCCGCGCTCGGGTTCGATCTGTTGCGGCAGTGGCTTGGGTTCGTCGGGGGAGGTATCGCGCTGGCCGTGTTCGCCGGCCTCTGGATGTGGCCCGAGATCGTGATCCAACTCGGTCCTCCGGAGTGCTATGCCGCCCCGGCGGTGGTCGCCTTCGCCTGGTGTGTCGTCCACATTGTGCGCGGCCGCACTGCCGCCAATGCAGCGGCATGGACTGGTCTCGCCCTTGCGGCGCTCGTCGCGATCGGCGCGAAGGAGAACTTCGTCATCCTCGCGCCCCTCGCGATCCTCGTCGCCGCCACCGAATGGTGGCGCGGACGGCTGACCGTGCCTGCCGTCGGTGCCTGTGTCGTTGTCTCCGCCGCAGCCCTGTGGGTGGCCTTCGTCGTGGGAGCGGGGATCGCCGCCAACGGCGGCCGCGACGTCTACCAGCGGCCCGTGGGCTTGACCGGGTTCGCGCGGGGAGGCGAGGGCTCGTCGGACCGTGCCGTTCGCAAACTCGTTGGCTATGGCGTGCCGCTTCTCGCCGCCGCTGCCGGACTCGGCATCGCCGCGTGGCGCAATCGGCTCACCCAACCTCGGCTGGCGGTGGTGTTCGCAGTCGGAGCCACGCTGGCCTTCACCGCCCTCAGCCAGTTCTTCTTCTATCGCGGAGAAGTCTTCAAGAAATGCCGGTATGACCTGCCGTTCGTACCGCTCGTCGTGGTCCTGCTCATCGGCGGACTCGTGCTGGCGTCAATGTGGCGGTCTGGCGGACCGAACGTGCGCCGGCTCCGCAGGCGGCTGCTCGTGCCCGGAGCGCTCGCCATCGCCGCGTGCGTGCTCGGCGGCGACCATGCCCGCGCGGTCACGCAGGGGTATGTTTCCCGCACGCAGGCGTTCGTCGCACGACTCGACGCGCTCACCGCGGCGTGCCGTGCCGCACCGGAACGCCCCGTCGTGTTCAAGATCGAGGACGATCCGTCCGCCAACTATGAGCCCACGCTCTCAGTGCCGACGTATCTTCGCTCATTCGGCATTCCCAACCGACTGTTCCTCGATCCTACGTGCATTCCGCTGCCGGAGAATTCCGGTCGCGTGCCCTGGCAGGAGCAGGATCTAGCCCGCGCCGCGGTAGCCGGAGGTCATCGCTTCGCACCGTGGGCAGATGTCCCCACGGATCAGCCGACGATCGACGTCCGGATTGCGACACCAGCGCCGCACGGCGCTCAACCCCCCACTCCGTTCTTCTTCCCATGAGCCTTTCGACGCCGGCCTCGAACGACGCGCGCTCCTCACCCGGCGGGGCCGCCTGCCGCGTCTGTGGCGGCAGGCTCGAGCCGAAGTGGCGGCTGCAGGTGCTCGGCCGTCATGACGCCGACTACCACGAGTGCGTCGCATGCGGCTGCCTGCAGATTCCTGAGCCGCACTGGCTCGACGAGGCCTATCAGAGCGAGGGCAGACCCCGGGAGATGAACCCGGACGGCGGGCGGTTCATCCGGAATTTTTCCGCGTATATCTATCTACGGGCACTTCACCATGCCGGATTCTTCGGCCCCAAGCCGTCGGTGCTCGACTACGGGGGTGGCTCCGGCATCTTGGCGGCGATGCTGCGAGGCGCGGGATTCCCCTGCCGGCAGTACGATCCATTCTGCCCACTGCCGATGCTCGAGCCGGAGTTGGCATACGCCGACGCGGCACAGATCCCTGCCCACGATTTTGCGGCGATCACGGCGCTCGAGGTGTTCGAGCACCTCGTCGATCCGATCGGGACGATCCGCCAACTGGCTGGATTTTTGAAGCCGAACGGCACGCTCGTCATCTCGACCGGCCTCTATGACCGTCGAAAACACGGTCCGGACTGGCCGTATCTCTCGCGTCCGGCAGGACAGCACGTCACCTTTTACACCCGCCGCTCCCTGGCGGTACTCGGCGAGGCGGCTGATCTCCCGACGGTCTGTCTGTTTCCGGCGGACGAGGGTTTCCTGATTCTGTTCACACGCCAAGACCGCAATCGCGTCGGCCGGATGCTGCGCTGGGCGGCCTGGCACCTGCGCCGGCGATCGCTCCACAGCCGGTGGACCGTGGGCGCCTGGGATCTGCTGCAACTGCTCGGCACCCGGGCCGCCCGTCAGCCGCTGATCCTGCCCTAAACCGCGCCGCCGTGCGGCCCCGAACCGGCGAGCATCCGCTCGAACACGGCGAGATATTGGATCGCGACCTCGTGCCACCCGTAGCGGGCGATGGCTGCCTGCGATTCGAGCGCCAGGCGGGCCGCATGATCGCGGCCCCTTAGCGCCACGAGGATTGCCCGCGCGATATCCCGGGGATCGCGCGGATCGAAAAACTCAGCGTGGGTTCCGAGAACCCGCACTTGGTCGCGGAACGCAGCGATGTCGGCGAGCGCGACCGGGCAGCCGCACCCCCAGGCGTCGAGCCCCGACCCGCTCCCAGCCTCGCAGAGCGACGGATTGACGACGAGCGCGGCGGCGCGCATCAAGGCGAGCACGTCGTCATCCGACACGAGCCCAAGGCCGCGGACATCCCACGCTGTCTGCGACTCGGTGCGGTCCGCGTAGAGCGGGCTCGTGACGATGGCTCGGATGCCCTCCGTCTCAACGCCGCAAACGAGAAGCTTCGTGTCGTCGCCCGCCTGGCGCACGTGCCACAGGGCCGCGATGACGCCGGCAAGATTCTTGTGGGGCATGACGTTGTTCGGACAGAGGATGAATCGGGCGGGGAGTTCGAGTCGGCGGCGCACCTCCTCGACTGCCGCCGGCGTGACGCCCTCGGCAGGCAGGGGATTGAGGCTCGACAGGTAGACCACGTCCAGAGGTCCACGGTACTCGGGGAATGTCCGCCGGAGTTCGCCGGCGATGAAGTCGGACGAGACGATTGGTGTCGCCGACGCCAGCCAGCGTTCGTGTGCCTGGCGGGTCGCGAGCCAGGCACGGCGGGTGTAGTTGGCGACGCCAAACTCGTGCGTGTAGATGAAGTCGTGTGGAATGAACGACATGGGCACCGCGAGCGGCGGGGGATCCAGATCGTATGGCCAGGCAAAGTGCACGACATCGTGGCGGGCAAGCGACCGGGCGAGGCTGTGACTACGGTGTTTTTGAGTCGCCTCCTTCCAGCGCTGCCGCAGGACGTTGCAACCCTTGTCGATGGCTTTGAGGCCTGTGAATCGCTTGGGTGTGAGCGGCCACGGTGACCGTTGAAGAGGGAGACGGGGCAGCCGGGCCACCTCCACTCCCGCCGCTTGGAGGGCAGCAAGTCCGCCCGGCGGGAGCCGACGGGCCCGGCAGTGGACGGTGACGCGTGACCGTGACGACGTACGCTTGAGAGCGCAGGCGAGCATGAGCGCATACCGCCAGCCGCCCGTGGAGGCTTTCTGACAGACGATCCCGATATCCATGGCTCGAAGTGACGCCCGAACGCCGAGCGGTGAATGCGAAACAGGAGACACGCGGCCCGCAGGGTAGCAGGAGCAACTGGTAGCGGTCATGCCGAATTGCCCCCGCGACGCAGTGCCCCCAGCCTCCCGTGTCGACTCAGGCCGGGCGGTCTGCCCTGTCGATATGGTCTTGCGTCGTTGGCAGTCGTCTGCGACACCCCCGCTGGAAGGGTTTTACTCACCGTCGCCGCCCCGCTCTCCACAGCCATGCCGCAGCCTGCCCCGTCGTCGGATGATCGTCTCGCACTCGTGACGTTGTCGACCGAGCATCTGCCGGCATTTGCCGGATTTCTCGCGGAGCTCGCCGCCAACGGTGATGCCGAGTTCTTCCACCCGCATGCGCTCGACGCCGAGGCTGCGGGCATCATCGCGGCCCGCAGCGAGGCCGGCCGCGACGAATACTGGCTTGCGCTGAGCGGCGACGGAGTCGTGGCCTATGGCATGCTCCGAGGCTGGGACGAGGGTTACGACGTTCCGAGCCTCGGTCTGGCAGTGGCCCCTGCGCATCGCGGCCGGGGATTCGCGCGGGAGATGATGAATCATCTCCACGACCGTGCGAAACAGCGAGGTGCCGTGCGCATTCGGCTCAAAGTCGACCGCCGTAATCTTTCTGCCCGGAGGCTGTACGAGTTTCTCGGCTACGACTTCGACGAGCACTCACCGACCGAACTCATCGGCCACCTCGACCTCGCCGGCGGTCGGATCGCCCCGGCGTCTTCGGAGTCGGCGCCGTTCATCCCGGTGGCCATCCCCGACCTGAGCGGCAATGAGGAAAAGTACGTCGTCGAAGCGGTGCGCAGCAGTTGGATTTCGTCGAGCGGTGTCTTTCTCGAGCGATTCGAGAACGAGTTTGCCACCGCCTGCGAGTCACGGTTTGCCCTAGGCGTGTCGAACGGCACGACGGCGCTCCATCTTGCCCTGGCCGGCATGAATGTTCAGCCCGGCGACGAGGTGATCGTGCCCTCGATGACCTACATCGCCACGGCCAATGCGATCCGGTATTGCGGAGGCGAGCCCGTATTCGTCGACGTCGATCCGGAAACATGGTGCATCACCGCCGATGCGATCGAGGCGGCCATCACGCCCCGTACCCGCGGTGTGATCGTGGTGCATCTGCTCGGCCAGCCAGCCGACATGGATCCGATCATGCGGGTGGCGAGCACGCATGGCATGTGGGTCGTCGAGGACACCGCGGAGGCGCCGTTCGCCACCTACAAGGGCCGCGCGGTCGGCAGCATCGGCCACGTGGGCACCTTTTCCTTCTACGGCAACAAACTCCTCACGAGTGGGGAAGGCGGAGCGATCACGTTTCAGGAGCCGATCATGGAGCGTCGCTATCGGATGCTCCGCGGACAGGGCATGGATCCCGATCGCCGCTACTACTTTCCGATCATCGGCTTCAACTACCGGATGACGAACGTCGCGGCCGCGATCCTCTGCGGGCAGATGGAGCGGCGCGCGGCGATCATGGAACGCAGGCATCGGATCTGGAATCGCTACGTCGAGCGGCTCTCCGCTGTTCCGGGCATTCAGCTCCGGCCGGAGAATGACTGGTCGCAGACCTCGCCCTGGATGTTTGCCTGCCTGGTCGACGAGCAGTCGTTCGGCACCAGCCGCGATCACCTTGCGCGGGCGCTGCATGAGCGGCGGATCGAGACCCGGCCGATGTTCGTGCCGCTGCACTCACTGCCCCCCTATCGGCAAGCGGCCGTCTCCGGCAGAGAACTCCCCGTCACCGACCGCCTCGGCTCCACGGGCATCATGCTCCCGACCTTCACCACACTTGCCGATCGCGACATCGATCGCATCTGCGATGCGATCGCAGAGATCGGCGCCGGCCGTGCGGGTCTGGCGGGTCGAAGGGCGGCTTGACCCGATACCGGTTCGATCGCAACGCCGAGCCCGTGTCCGCATGATCCGTATCGGCATCCCCACACAAGGCTTTCGCGACTGGGCGGGTGGTGTCGACTTCCTGTTCTCCGTCGTCGACAGCGTCCGTGCCCTTCCCGATGCCGTCGAGATCCATCTCCTCGATTCGTTGCCGCAGGCACCGCGTGGCTGGAAGCGATGGCGCCGCGCGATCGCGGCGCGGCTCGGTGCCCGAACGGATGACCGCCCGCCGCCCGTGCTCGACTGCTCCGCCATCGCCGCCCGGTGCGATGCAACATCCCGGCTGCCAAACGGTGGGGCAGCAATCGCCGAGGCGGCGAAGCGGCTGCATCTCGACGCGGTTCTGCCGTCACATGGCGTCCTGCCGGATTCCTTTCCGTGCCCATGGATCGGCTACCTCTACGACTTCCAGCATCGGCATCTGCCGCATCTGTTCACTGACCGCGAGCGCCGCAAGCGCGACGAGGCGTTTGCCCGGATGGTCAATTCGGCTCCGGCCGTCGTGGTCAATTCCCAGGACACGGCCTCCGAGGCTCGTCGTCTCTATCCACATGCAGCCGCGCGGATCCATGCTCTGCCGTTCAACGCGAGCCCACGGCCGGAGTGGCTCGACGACGCGGCTGGCAGACTGGGGCCGGCCCTCGCCGGCCCCTACTTTCTCGTGAGCAACCAATTCTGGGTGCACAAGGACCATGCGACGGCTTTTCGGGCCTTTGCCCAGGTTGCAGGCCGCCATCTGAACGTGCGGCTGGTATGCACCGGCCAGACGAGCGACTTTCGGCGGCCTGACTACTTCGGCACCCTCGTCAGGCTTCTCGACACGTTGGGCGTTCGCGACCGCGTGACGATCGCCGGGCTCTTGCCGAAGACGGAGCAGATCGACCTGCTCAAAGGCGCCGTTGCGGTGATCCAGCCCACACTCTGCGAGGGCGGCCCGGGCGGCGGTGCGGTGTACGACGCAGTTTCCGTCGGGGTCCGAGCGATCGTTTCCGACATACCGATCAATCGGGAACTGTCCGGTGAATCGACGGTGACCTTCTTTTCGACCGGCGACCCGGAGGCGCTGGCCGTAGCCATGGAACGGATCCTCGAGACGTCGTTTTCGAGGGCCTCCGCCACCCTGCTGCGCGACCGCGGGCAGGCCCGCCGGGCCGCGTGCGGACGGGTGATCCTCGACATCGTGGCGGCTCTCATGGCTGGGCGAACGTAGCCTTGAGTAGGCCGTTGGGGGGTAAATCACCGACATTTTTGCCGATGGCACGGCCGGCTCGGGCCGCTACCATCCCGACCCCCCCAGGATTGCCCCCAGTGCCATTCGTGGAAACTGACTTCGAGTCCGCCGTGTTTCCAGAGCGGGCCTTTCCGCCGGTCGAATGCCACGCGGCGGACTACGCGGCGCGGTGTCGACGGGGCTACGCCGAAATGGCCAAGCGTCGGGTCGTGATCACGGGGCTCGCCCGAAACCTGGCCGCTGTCCTGTCCACGACGATCGCCCGCGTGCAGCAACTCGGGAGGCTGTTCGCCGATCACCGGGTGGTCGTCTACGAGAACGACTCGACCGACGCGACGAAGCTCCTGCTCCAGCACTGGGCTGCCTCCGACCCACATGTGCACGTGACCCTCGAAAATCACCACGACCCACGAAACCCGTCCACACGGTGCCTCGCCCGCGCCGAGCGGATGGCCCGCTATCGCACCCGCTGCCAGGAGCTGGTGCTCGACACGGGTGGGCAGTTCGATGCGACGCTCGTGCTCGATCTCGATGTGACAGGTGGCTTCAGCCTCGATGGCGTGGCGAACTCGTTCGGACACGAGGGCTGGGACTTCATCGGCTCCAATGGGCTCGTGTTCCGCCGGCAGGGGCTCGCGGTCAACGCACTGCGGCAGTACGACATGTGGGCGTTGCGATTCGACGCCGGCATGACATCCATTCCCACAGCCCTCGCAGGCCGCCACGTCTACCGTCGCGGCGAGCCGCTCGTGCCGGTGACCTGCTGCTTTGGAGGCCTCGGTATCTATCAGATGGAGGCCTTTCGCCAGGGTCGCTACAGCCCGTCCGACTGCGAGCATGTGACGTTTCACAAGAGCCTGATCGAGGCGGGCCACGGACGGCTTTTTCTCAATCCGAGCCAGATCCTGATCTACGGCCGCCGCAACAGGTTTGGCGACGGCGCCGTGCGGAAACTCCTCGCAACGTGGAGCCGGTTGATGGGCAGGCCCGTGGAGCCGTGGCACTTCGACGGTGCCGCTCTCGCCCGGCAGGCGGCCTGATCCCGACGGACGGCCTGTTTCGGCCGTGTGGCTCGCGCCGATTGGCCGCGGCCGCGCGGCGTGCCATATTTTCGCCCACCGCCCAGGAAGCTCAGCAATGAAGATTCACGAATTTCAGGCCAAGGATCTGCTTCGGGCTGCCGGCGTGCCGGTGCTGGCCGGCAAGGTCGCCACCACGCCCGACGAGGCCGCCGCCGCGTTCACCGCGCTCGGCACGCCCGTGTGCGCCGTGAAGGCCCAGATCCACGCGGGCGGCCGCGGCAAAGGCAAGGTGCAGGGGGGCGAGCAGCGGGGCGTGGAACTCGCCAAGAGCGCCGACGACGCGCGGCGCATTGCGGCCGGCCTGCTCGGCAAGACGCTCGTCACGATCCAGACCGGCCCCGAGGGGCAGGTGGTGCGGAAGGTGTTCGTGGAAAGCGGCTGCGGGATCGACCGCGAGCTCTACTGCGCCGTGCTTGTCGACCGTCGCGTGGGCTCGCCCGTGTTGATTGCGAGCACCGCCGGCGGCATGGATATCGAGGAGGTGGCGGCCAAGACGCCCGAACTCATCCTCTCGGAGCCCTTCGATCCCGATCGCGGCCTCGCCGGCTACCAGGCCCGGCTCCTGGCCTCGAAGCTGAAGCTCCCCACGGCCGCGTGGCGGCACGCCGAAACCTTCTTCCGCAGACTCTGCAAGGCTTTTGTCGATCTCGACGCCGCGCTCCTCGAGATCAATCCCCTCGTGCTCACGAAAGACGCCACGCTCGTCGCGCTCGATGCCAAGATGACGTTCGACGACAACGCGCTGTTCCGCCACAAAGACGTGGTCGCGCTGCGTGACGAGGCGGAGGAGGAGCCGGCCGAGACGCGGGCCGCCGCCGCCGGGCTTTCCTACGTGAAGCTCAACGGCACGATCGGCTGCCTCGTCAACGGCGCGGGCCTGGCGATGAGCACGATGGACCTCGTCAAGTATCACGGCGGCGAGCCGGCCAACTTCCTTGACGTGGGCGGCGGCGCCGACGTCAAGCAGGTGACCGAGGCCTTTCGCATCATCCTGTCGGACAAGAACGTGAAGGCGATTCTCGTCAACATCTTCGGCGGCATCATGCGGTGCACGACGATCGCCACCGCCCTCGTGGAGGCCTCGAAGACCGTAGGCTTCACCGTGCCGCTCGTCGTCCGGCTCGAGGGCACCGAGGTGGAGGAAGGCAAGAAGATTCTGGCCTCGAGCGGCACCGCGATCATCACGGCCGATGGCCTCACCGACGCGGCCAAGAAGGTCGTGGCCGCCGTTGGGAAGCCCGAGGCGCGAGCCGAGAGGAAGAGCTGACCGTCCCGCCCCCGAATTCCGAGACTTCACCCATGAGCATCCTCGTCAACCGCGACACGCGCGTCATTTGCCAGGGCATCACCGGCAAGGTCGGAGAGTTTCACACCCGCGGCTGCCTCGCCTACGGCACGCGGATGGTGGGCGGCGTTACGCCCGGCAAGGGAGGGGAGACCGTCGCAGACCTGCCGGTCTTCGACACGGTGGCCGAGGCCCGCGACGCCACGGGTGCCAACGCCACGATGATCTTCGTGCCGCCCGCGTTCGCCGCCGACGCGATTCTCGAGGCCGTCGATGCGGGCATCGAACTCGTGATCGCGATCACCGAAGGCATCCCCGTGCTCGACATGGCCCGTGTGATGCCCGTCGTGAAGGCCTCGAAGAGCAGGCTCGTCGGCCCCAACTGCCCGGGCGTGATCACGCCGGGAGAATGCAAGATCGGCATCATGCCCGGCTACATCCACACGCCCGGTCACGTCGGCGTGATGAGCCGCTCCGGAACGCTCACCTACGAGGCCGTCTGGCAGCTCACGCAGCTCGGCCATGGGCAGAGCAGCTGCGTGGGCCTGGGCGGCGACCCACTCGTGGGCTCCTCCTTCATCGACATCCTCGAACTGTTCCAGAACGACCCCGACACCCACGCGATCCTGATGATGGGCGAGATCGGCGGCTCGGCCGAAGAAGAGGCCGCGGCCTACGTGAAGGAGCACGTCACGAAGCCCGTGGCCGCCTTCATCGCTGGCCGCACCGCGCCGCCGGGCAAGCGCATGGGCCATGCCGGCGCGATCATCTCGGGCGGTAAGGGCACGGCCGAGGCCAAGCTCGAGGCGCTCCGCGACGCCGGCATCGAGGTGGCGGAAAGCCCGGCCGACATGGGCGCGGCGCTCGTGCGCGCGATCAAGCAGCGAACATGACGGTTATCTGCCGTGGGCCGGCTCAGCGGGCGGCAAAAGTCTCGTCGCGTGGGCCGGGGCGGCCCAAGGCTCCTCGAGCGTTCGCCGACCCGCCTCACCTCCCTGTGGCATCGGAACACGGGTCATCTAAACTTCTCGCATGCACATCAGCCTCTTTATCCCCTGCTTTGTCGACCAGATGACGCCGCAGGTGGGCATGGCCGTGGCCTCCGTGCTCGAGCGGCTCGGGCACACGTGCGAGTTTCGCCCGGCCCAGACCTGCTGCGGGCAGCCGAGTTTCAATGCCGGCTACTGGGATGAGGCCCGCGCCGTGGCCCGGCGGGCGCTCGACGTGTTCGACGGCGCGGAGGCAGTGGTCGGCCCGAGCGGATCGTGCGTGGCGATGATGCGGGTGTTTTATCCGCAGCTCTTCACCGGAATGCCCGAGGAGACGCGGGCCCTCGACCTCGCATCCCGGACGTTCGAGTTCGGTGAGTTTCTCGTCGACAAGCTCGGGGTCACGGACGTCGGCGCACGGTTCGCCCATCGCGTCACCTACCACGACGGCTGCCACGGCCTGCGCGAACTGAGGATCAAGAATGCACCACGGGAACTCCTGCGGAATGTGCGCGACCTGGAACTCGTCGAGTGCGACGAGCCCGAGAGCTGCTGCGGCTTCGGCGGACTGTTCAGCGTGAAGTTTCCGATGATCTCGACGGCCATGGCCGAGGTGAAGGGCGGCTCGCTCGCCCGCACCGGCTGCGACTACATCGTGTCGAGCGATCCGTCGTGTCAGCTCCAGCTCGACGGCTGGCTCTCCCGGAATGCGTCGGCCGCCAGCCCGCGGCCGCGCACGATTCACCTTGCCGAGGTGCTGGCTACTGCCAGCCTGTAGCGGCAGAGTGGCACTCTGCCGAAAGCGGGCGGTTGTGCAGACTACCAGTCTGCACCTACTGGGGGTCGGGCGTGAGGCCCGGCGACGGCTCACGGTCTGACTTGAGCGGCTTCGTCACGTGCAGCGTGACGGGCCTTTCGGCCATGAGGCCGGCCTTGTCGGTGACGACGATGGTAAATGTGTAGAGGTTTCGCACCTCTCGGTCGGGCGGACTCTTGAGCGTGACGGCGCCTGTCGCGGCGTCGATTGCGAGCAGATTCGCGTCGTCATCCTGATCGGCTTTGAAAGAATAGGTGAGCGTGTCGCCAGGATCGGCGTCGGTGGCCGCAGCCTGGTAGACCACTTCCTCGACCGGGGCGCCGTCGGTCACAAAGGCGGAGTCTTTGCCTGTGGCCACGGGGGCTTGAATCGCAGTCAGTGGCAGCCAGTGCCCGATCCGGTAGTGCTCGAGCAGGCCGACGTCGCGGCGGCCGTTGCCATTGGCGTCGTTGGCCGTGAGTTCCGGCGTGAACGTGCCATTCGCATCGGTGTCGACGAACGCCTCGCCGTCGCTTCGGGTGAGGCTCACATCCGCATCGACGAAGGGCTCGCTCCAGGCGGGCCGGGTGACGGGGCCACCGGCCGGGGCCGTGCCCGGCTCACCGCGCAGGAGCACGTCGCGGGCCTTCGCATCGACGCCCAGGCAGCGGGTAAACACATCGAGCATCCGCGAGCCCATGTCGAGGGAGAGCCGGCTACCGTCGATCCGATAGGGAGACGGCAAAGGTGCCACCGAGAGCGCCAGGAGCACGCCCCCCGCCGCCACGAGACCTGCCAGACCGCCCACGATCGCTCCGCCGATCTGGTCGACCCGCGGCGGCAGTTTGACGACGTCAGGCGGCACCGCGGCGCCTACGGCCAGGCGGATACCGACGGCCACGACCACGAGCACGCCGAGGAACGCCCCCGGCTGGGCGTAGTGCCTGGGCACGTCGGCCAGTTCCAGCCACGCACCGACCGGGCCGGCGAGCCCGAGGGCCGCCATCACCGCCGCCAACGCGTGGAGCCCGGCGATCGTCGCCAGAAACACACCGTAACGAAAGCCGTAGAAGGCCAGCGCCGCTGTGAGGCCGAGCACGAGCGGCGCGCCGAGCGGCTGGAGCCGTGTCGCGGCGAGCGGGAGGGCGACACACATCAGGATCAACATGTTCATGGTGGGTGTCAGGCCTTCGTGACGCGGATGATCTCGTTCACACTCGTGATTCCGGCGATGACCTTCTGGAGCCCCGCCTCCTGGAGCGTGCGCATGCCCGCCTTGCGGGCCGCGGTGCGGATCGCCTGGATCGAGGGCTGCCCCACGATCAGTTCGCGGATGCCCTTGTCGAAGATCATCAGTTCATGCACGCCCGTGCGGCCCCGGTAGCCTGTGCCGTTGCAGGCCGGGCAGCCCTTTTCCTTGTAGAACACGTTCACCTTGTCGGCGGGAATGCCGGCTGACTTCAGAAACTCGGGCGTCGGCTTGTAGGGCTCCTTGCACTCCTGGCAGAGCACGCGGATGAGCCGCTGGCCGAGCACGGCCGTGACGGCCGACTGAATGAGCGTGGTGTCGATGCCGATGTCGAGCAGCCGCGTCACGGTCGTGGCCGTGTCGTTGGCATGGAGCGTGGTGAACACGAAGTGCCCGGTGAGCGCCGCCTGCATCGCGATCTCGGCCGTTTCCTTGTCGCGAATCTCGCCCACGAGGATCACGTCGGGGTCCTGCCTGAGCACGCTCCGCAGGATCTTCGCGAATGTCAGATCAGCCGCCACGTTTACGGCCGTCTGTGAGATATTGTCGAGGCGGTATTCGATCGGATCCTCGATCGTGACGATGTTTCGCGAGAGCACGTCGATCTCGCCGAGCGCTCCGTACAAGGTCGTCGTCTTGCCCGAGCCCGTGGGGCCGCAGACGATCAGCATCCCGTGCGGCCGGTGGATGATCTCCCGCAGCTGCTTGAGCACCGTGTCGCGCAGGCCGAACTTGTCGAGCCCTTGCTTGACGATGCCCCCCTCGGCGTCGAGCAGGCGCAAGGCGACCTTCTCGCCGTAGTTGGTCGGTGCCGATGCGGCGCGGACGTCGAAGCGACGGCTGTCGAACACCACGGTGAAGGTGCCGTCCTGGGGCCGACGGCGTTCGGCGATGTCCATGTCGCCAAGCACCTTGATCGCCGAGACCGCCGCCCGGCCTGCGGCCCCGGGCACCGTTCCCGCGTTCTGCAGGATCCCGTCGATACGGTAGCGCACCTGAACGTCGTCACCGCTGCGGGGCTCGAGGTGGATGTCGGTGGCCCGCAACTGGATCGCCTTGGTGAAGATCCGCTGCACCGCCACGATCGCCTCGGACGTCTCGCTGTCGACCCGCTCGCCGGGCGTGCGGCCGTCGTACGGCTTGCCGTCTTTCTTGAGCAGCACGAGCGTCGGGCCCGCCGAGCCCACGACACCCGCCGTGGGCCGGGGGCCCGAGTTGCCGCCCCGGCCGGTGGCCTGGGCAACGACCGCCAACAGTCCGTCGAATTGCTGGGGGAGAATCCGGCCCCCGCTCGACACATTGAGCTCGCGCCAGCATGTGTACCACGCCACGAGACCGAGGAGGGCGGGCAGCATGAGGTTTACGGCCGAGAGCCCCCAGCGCAGGCTAGCCAGGAAGAACATCACCCCGAGGGCGACGAGGATCATCGTCCAGGGACGCGTCCGCCCGAAGACCTCTTCGGCGTCGCGATCGATCCACACGCACGCGGCCACCCAGGCCACGGCCAGGGCGAGCCACACCGTCCCCCAGATGAAAAAGGGATGGTCGACGGCGCTGCCAGTCATCCGCCACACCTCCAGGCGTTTTCAGTCACTCCACCATGCTACTATGTCGGAAAGAGGTCCGTCGTATGAGCACGCAGAGCATTCCCGCCGCCACGACCGAACCCCCCGGCCCCGACCGCGGGGCGAAAAAGCGGTTCCTGCACGACGCGGCCGAGCACGTTCGCGACACCGGCCATCGTGCATTCGTCCGCAAGGCCCTCGGCGGCTACTACACGAGCCGCGATGCCCAGAAATCCCGCTACCGCGACTGGGAGCAGGCCCGCGACGCGGCCAGCCTCGCCAAGTGGTCGGCCGTCAACCGGCTCGACGAACTCCTTCCCCGGTTCGTGGCCGCCTTCGAGGCCAACGGCGGTGTCGTGCACTGGGCCCGGGATGCCGACGAGGCCCGCACGATCGTGCTCGCGCTCTTGCGAGATGCCAAGGCCCGCGCCGTCATCAAGAGCAAGTGCATGACGAGCGAAGAGATCCATCTCAACGCGGCCATGGAGCACGACGGCTACGGCGTCGTCGAGAGCGATCTGGGTGAATTCATCCAGCAGCTGCGCGGCGAGCCGCCCTACCACTTCGTATTTCCCTGCATGCACGTGCGGCGCGACGAGATCAGCGATCTCTTCGGCAAGCATCTGGGCACGCCGCCCACCGACAGCCCCGAGGAATTGACGATGATCGCCCGGCGGCACATGCGCCGGCTCTACGTCGACGCCGACGTGGGGATTACGGGCGCTAATTTCCTGGTCGCCGAGACGGGGCAGATCTCGATCACGGAGAACGAGGGCAATGCGCGGCTCACGGCGGCGCTCCCGCGGGTGCACATCGCGATCTCGGGCATCGAGAAGGTGGTGGAGCGGCTCGACGACCTCTCCGTGCTCCTGCCGATGCTGGCCACGGCCGGGGCCGGCCAGCCCATGACCTGCTACAACACGCTCTACGCGGGGCCGCGGCGCGACGGTGAGACCGACGGCCCTGAGGCGATGCACCTCGTGCTGCTCGACAACCAACGCTCGGCGATCCTCGCCGATCCGGAGCAGCGCGACAGCCTGCACTGCATCCGTTGCGGCGCGTGCCTGAACGTGTGCCCGATCTTCAAGAACGTGGGTGGCTTCACCTACGGCACCACCTACCAGGGGCCGATCGGATCGGTGATCACGCCGCATCTGCGGGGTTTGGCCGACTGGAACCATCTTTCCGGGGCGAGTTCACTGTGCGGCGCCTGCACCGACGCCTGTCCGGTGCGGATCGACATCCATCACCATCTCCTGCACAACCGCCGCAACGCCGCCCGCACGGCGCCCAACCGCTGGGAGCGGCTCGGCCATCGGGCGTTCGTCGCCGTGGCGTCGCGGCCGTGGATCTTCGCCGCCGGTGGTGCGCTGGTTCGCCGCACGCTCGGGCTGCTCACGTGGCTGCGGCCGCCGCTGTTGCGAGATTGGCTCGCCACCCGCGACCTGCCCCGGGCCCCC
>Ga0208856_1000103_pt1 | contig 35511 bp, 26 predicted proteins | sample LakMenEpi13Jul12_FD_150690 | JGI IMG/M metagenome (GOLD analysis project Ga0208856, IMG submission 150690) | Freshwater microbial communities from Lake Mendota, WI - 13JUL2012 deep hole epilimnion (SPAdes) | ecosystem: Environmental > Aquatic > Freshwater > Lentic | place: Lake Mendota, Madison...
TGACGCAGTTCATATTTTAAAAATAAAATTGCATTAATTTCAGTGCTTTAAATGGAAATTATTGATTTTATAAACTACGTAAGCTTTGATAGTCGAGCAATATGCTGAGGTAACTGGCATAATTTGATAAACTGAATTACCTTTTTACTTAGTAGAGTGAAATCACGTGAATCGAAAACTTCTTGATTATATACGTCATCAGTTTCGTTTAGATTTGTATGGCGTACATGGTATTCCACATTGGTCGCGCGTCCAGTATTTTGGTTTGAAAATAGCAAAGAAAGAAAATGCTCGCCTCGATGTGGTGAGGTTGTTTTCAATATTGCATGATTCCCAACGCGCACCCCTGCATCACCCGCTACGCGGATCGGATAAGAACGACTCAGCGCATGGTGAACGTGCGGTTGCGTTTGCATACGATTTGCGCGGAGAGTTTTTTGATTTAGATGATGACGGATTTGAGTTACTTTGCGAGGCGCTCGCTCTGCACAGTAATGGATTTACCGAAGCTGATATTACCGTGCGAACTTGCTGGGATGCTGATAGACTTGATTTAGGGCGTGTTGGCATATATCCCGATGCAAAATTTCTCTGCACGCAGACTGCAAAAGATCCGGCGTTTATTCATCGGGCATGGTCAATGACGAATCGCCCTTCATAAATAAATGCCTACACCACAATTCTAATCAAAATTTATTAAGTAAAATGTGTGAAAAAAGAGAGGTATAGCACTCGAATAATAGTTTTCTATTCTCAAAAATTTTGCTGATTCAATTTAATGATTAACGATCATCATCTTGCCTTATCAAGGCCTCGTGTTAAATGGCATCATTTTGCTTTGTTTAGCACTTTTGACTATTTGAGTCTTATTGGGATAAGACTTTATTTCGAATCGTTGCATAACTTCTAAATGATTATTCCTAATACAAAAAAATCTACATAAACCTAAAACGGTGAATTATGTCCCAACTTGACAGTGGCATTGCTATTATTCATGGCAATAAGCTCGAAACCTTAGTGAATGTGCTTGAGCATTGGCTCAAAAACTATCCCCTTACGCCTTTAGAGAATGACGTTTTTTTGGTTTACAACAATGGCGTTGGGCAATGGTTAAAACAGCATCTTGCCAAAAATGATTCACTGGGTATCGCAGCGGGACTGGAAATTCAATTGCCTTCACTGTTTATTTGGCGTATTTACCGCGCAGTTTTGGGGCCGCAAATCCCAAAAGAACAACCACTTGCCCGCACACCACTACTGTGGCGGCTTTATCGTCTATTGCCTACAATTATTAAAAAAGAAGGCCAAGGTTTTGAAATTCTCGGGCACTTCTTAAAGGGCGATGAACAAGGGCGCAAACGTTATCAATTAGCCGAAAAATTAGCCGAACTCTTCGATCAATATCAAGTGTATCGTGCAGACTGGCTGACCGATTGGGAAAAAGGTCACTATCGTATTAACGACGGACACGGCAAACCTCATGAATTGCTCGATGAGCATCATTGGCAGGTGAATTTGTGGCGGGAAATTTTAGCGGACGTGGGCGGCGACTCTGAGTTTGCCAGTCGCTCGTTTGTTCACGATCAGTTCATGGCGCAAATTGACGGTATCACGCAAGCGCCTGCAGGTTTGCCTTCGCGCATAATATTGTTTGGTTTACCTACGCTGCCACAGCAACATCTTGAAGTGTTGGCGAAAATAGGTAAATTCTGTCAAATTATTCTTTTTGTCACGAATCCATGTCAGCATTATTGGGCGGATATTATCGAAGATAAAGAATTGCTCAAAGCACAGCAACGTCGTCAATCGTATAAAAAAGGGATGTCTGAGCAAATTGAAGACGACGATTTGCATCTCTTCGCCAATCCGCTTTTGGCCGCATGGGGGAAACAAGGCCGTGACTATGTGCGTTTGCTTGATCAATTTGATTCAACCAATCACTATAAACATTGGAATTGGCCAAACGATAAAATTGATTTTTTCGATGATTACGCATTGCGTAATGCATCAGCGTCACTGCTTCATAGTCTGCAGCAATCTATTTTAGATTTAGAGCCTTTGCCTGAAAAGCCTAATTTAATTGAGCAGGACAGCTCACTTGTTTTTCATATTGCACACAGTCCACAACGCGAAATAGAAATCCTTCACGATCAATTATTACATCGTTTTAATGCTCCTTTAGCCGAAGGTGAAACACGTTTAAAACCGCGTGAAATCATTGTCATGGTGCCGGATATTAATCAGTATGCACCGCATATTCACGCCGTGTTTGGGCAATTTGGTGAAGGTGATAAACGTGCGATTCCCTTCAGTTTGACCGATCAAGAACAGCGTGGTGAAAATACACTGCTCGTGGCCTTAGAGTATTTGCTGGATTTGCCGCGTTCACGTTTTGGCGCAAGTGAAATTTTATGGCTACTTGAAGTACCCGCTATTCGCTCACGTTTTGGACTCGAAGAAAGTGCCTTGCCTCGACTTCAGCAATGGACAACGCAAGCGGGTGTGCGTTGGGGCGTGGATGAAGTGCATCGCAAAAACTTAGAGATGCAAGACGGCTTAAATGAAAATACATGGAAATTCGGCTTCAAACGTATGTTGCTCGGTTATGCGGTAGGCGTAGGTGAGGCCTTTAGAGATATTGAGCCTTATGAAGAAATCGGGGGCATTGAAGCAAAATGTTTAGGCAGTGTATATGCGCTACTTGAAAAACTCGAACACTATGCAGAACGACTCAACACCAATCACAGTGCCGAGCAGTGGTTCACTTTATTGCCGCAACTCCTTGAAGATTTTTTCTTAGCCACTGAGGATAAAGAGCGCAAAACACTCGACACACTCATTCTTTCGCTGTCTAAATGGCAACAGAGTTGCGTCTTGGCGAAATTAGGTGAAGGCGAAAGCGATGGATTATCGGCGGCGATTGTGAAAGAAACGTGGTTATCGAGTTTTGATGAACCCGGATTCCAAAAAATCTTCCTCACAGGCAAAGTGAATTTTTGTACCCTCATGCCTATGCGCTCGATTCCTTTTCCCGTGGTCTGTATTTTAGGGATGAATGATGGTGATTTTCCTCGTAATAAAGCACCACAAAGTTTTGATTTAATGAGCTTACCTAATCATTATCGACCAGGGGATCGTTCACGTCGGCAGGACGATCAATATGTCTTTTTAGAAGCGTTGCTATCCGCTCGCAAGCAACTTTATATCAGTTGGGTGGGACGCAGTATTCGCGATAATACAGTGATTCCTCCTTCGGTGCTCATTAGTCAACTTCGTGAAACGATTAACAAATCGTGGCGTTTGAGTGAAGATAGAAATGTATCGCTCATTAACGCGATTACCCTAGAACATCCGCTACAACCTTTTAGTCTGCGTTATATTGAAAAAGAGCGTGATGCAAGACTGTTCACGTATGCACATGAGTGGTTTGCACAAACATCAATTAAAAATAATACGGTAAATACGAAAAACGTTGCCGCTGATACTCACCTGCAATTACCGATTATTGCGTTAGGGCGTTTTTTGAGAGCCCCTGTGAAAACGTATTGTATGCACACGTTGAAATTTAATTTTGAGAATAGTGCAGAGGAACTTCGCAATGATGATGAGCCCTTTGATTTTAATCATTTAGAGCAATATCAATTTCGTGATGAATTATTGAGTGCATTAAAAGCCAGTGATGAAAAAAGGGATCATTTGGATGCTTTCTTTGAAAAGCAACAAACCAAAATGAACGGGCAAGGATTGTTCCCGCTGGGTCACTTTAAAGAAATTACGTTTGATGACATGGTGAATCCTGTTAAATCAGCTTGGCTAACGTATCAGAATTATTTGGAGCAATGGCCAACGGTCTGCGAACCGATCAATATAAAGCAAGAATTTAGCTTAGCTAATGGTGTCACTTTGCAACTGTCAGGTCAATTGAATGCCCTTAGACAAAATTGTAGTGAGCACGCCTTGATTGTTTGTACAGCACAAACTCTCCTGTCAAAAGGCGTTATTAAATATCACAACTTCTGTCATCATTGGGTGAATCATTTGCTACTTTGTGCAACGCAAAACCCTGTGCAATCTATCATTGTTGGCTCAGATACCGTTTGCTACATTCAACCTCTCAGTATTGAAGAGTCAAAAATGTATCTACGGCAACTCTTGGAGTCATGGCAAAATGGTTTGCAAAAACCGCTCTCTGTTGCTGCTAAAACGGCTTTTGCTTATTTGCCTGAAGCTGAATTAGCAAATGCAAAATTAACCTATGAAGGAAACGGTTTTAATAGTTTTGGTGAATTAGGTGAGGATGCTTATTTGCAACGTTTTTATCCAAACTTTGACTCACTCATATCCTCAAAAACGTTTGAAGTGTGGGCGGAAGTGCTCTATTTGCCTATGCTTTTACAGATTATGAAGGTTGCACAATGAATAAGTTAGACATTTTGAAACTTCCTCTTTCGGGTTCACATTTAATTGAAGCCAGTGCGGGTACGGGTAAAACATATACAATTGCGGCACTTTATGTGCGATTAATCCTCAGTGGTGCACTGGCATTTGAGAGGGAATTAAGTCCGGCTAATATTTTAGTGGTGACCTTTACTGATGCGGCGACAAAAGAATTGCGTGATCGTATTCGCGCAAGACTCAGCGAAGCAGCGCAATATTTTAGAGCGTCTGCTGATGTTGTGGATAAAGACGAGTTTCTGCGTGATTTGCGTGCTAGTTACCCTAAAGAGACTTGGCTTGGTTGCGCAAAACGCATTGATGTCGCGGCTAATTTTATGGATGAATCGGCCATTTATACGATTCATGGTTGGTGCAAAAAAATGCTTCAACAACATGCTTTCGACAGTTTAAGTCCATTTCTCCAAGACGTCCTCACCAATGAAGTAGAACTTTTAAATAAAGTCGTTACCGATTATTGGCGGATCCATTTTTATGGGTTAAGCAAACCACAGTGCCAGTTAATTCTCAGCAAAATTGCCACATCGCCCGATGGGCTATTAAAAGCCATTAAGTCTGCCTTATTTCAAATAGAAAAATTACCGTTATCGGCAAATTTACCAGACCTAGTTGATATTTTTAAAGTTATAGATGCGTGGGAAAAAATACGCAAAGAGCACGAAACGAAAGCTAAGCAATTATGGTTGGATCAAGCAGATGGCATTAATACGCTATTGATAAAAGCGTCAGAAGAAGGTTGGTTGAATGGTACGTCATATAATAAAAAGACGTTCGCCCAAAAACTTTCAGACATCAATCGTTGGGCAGAAAATAAACATGACTTTGAAAAAAAGGAAGATCTGCAACGCTTTGGCGCAGAAAAACTTATCAATGGATTGGTTAAAGCCCATAAAATACAATCAGAACAATTTACCTTTGACGCTTTTAGTGCTATTGATGTTTATGCGAATTATCTTGCAGAACAAAAATCCATTGATACTGATTTTAAACAAGCCATCCATCGCCACGCTATTCAATGGATGCGCAATCGCTATGAAGAAGAAAAACAAACGCTAGCGTGCATGACGTTTAACGATATGATTAATCGTCTTGATTATGCGCTGGATAAAGGTGAGAACGCGCAGCGTCTAGCGAGTGTGATTCGTGAGCAATACCCAATTGCCTTAATTGATGAATTTCAAGATACCGATCCAGTTCAATATCGTATTTTCTCAAAAATCTATCAGCCACAAAACAAAGAACAGCCATTAGCCTGGTTTATGATTGGTGATCCTAAACAAGCCATTTATTCGTTTCGCGGGGCAGATATTCACACCTATTTAAGAGCGCGTGAGGCCACAACGGGCAATCATCACACACTCGGGACGAATTTCCGTTCAACTCAAGCGTTAATTTCTGCTATCAATCAAGTTTTTTTGCATGGCGATAAAAACGATTTAGGGGCTTTTCGATTTAAAGAAAATGAAACCAATCCTCTACCATTTCTTCCTGTAGACGCAAAAGGGCGTGATGATGTTTGGACGGTCAATGGAGAAATAGCCTCGCCGCTGACATTTTGGCATTGGGCGTCTGATGAGGCGATTGCCAGCGGTCAATACCAAAAAGACATGGCGCAAGTAGCGGCAAGTGAAATTGTGGCGCTGCTTAATTCAGATTCGACGGGATTTGAAAAAGATGGAAAACTTCGACGAGTAAAACCATCGGATATTGCTATTTTAGTGAGAACGGGACGTGAAGCGGATGTGATGCGACATGCTCTGCGTCAACGCAAAATACGCAGTATTTATTTATCAGAGCGTGATAGTGTTTATCAATCTCCGCAAGCGCGAGATGTATTGATTTGGCTTGACGCTTTTGCCGCGCCGCGTGATGAGCGCATGGTACGTGCGGCGTTAAGTACCGCCACATTTGGCTTTACATACGAGCAACTGCATGAATTAGTGTTAGATGAAGTGGCATGGGAAAGTCATGTTGTACGATTTATTGACTATCACGATTGTTGGCAAAAAGAGGGGATACTCTCCACGATTCACGCCCTGTTGCATGATTATGAACTTCATAATGTACAAGAAAGTAATCATGACAGTGAGCGGCAATTAACCAATATTTTGCATTTAGCCGAAAGTCTGCAGCAAGACAGTCCTAAACTTGAAGGTCAACACGCGCTGATTCGGCATTTAGCGGAGCTAATTTTTAAAGCGCACAATCAAGGCGGCGATGAAACCATTGTGCGCCTTGAAAGTGATGCCGATTTAATTAAAATTGTGACCATTCACAAATCCAAAGGCCTTGAGTATCCATTGGTTTTTCTTCCTTTTGCGTGTAGCTTTAGAGAAGAAAAAGAGGATGAGAGTAGTTTAATTCAAACCAGTGATGAAGAGCGTTTGCGTGAAGATTTACGCCTATTTTATGTAGCGGTTACGCGGGCGATGTATGCATGTTGGCTGGGTGCTGCGCCTATTAAAAAAGGAAGAGGGAAGGCTTGTCAGTTAGAACTCACTGCGGTAGGACATTTACTAGGCTGGCAAGCGGGAACACCTGCGGGTGCATTACGTCAACATCTTACAGACACTAAAGCGCATTGCAACGATATTCAACTTGTTGATTTACCTGATATTACGTTTGATACTTATCTTGACGAAATGACAGGCAATGTGCAATTAGCCAACGCATTAGAATCGACAACCTACATTCTTGATGATTGGTGGGTAGCGAGTTACAGTTCATTGTCTTTTTCACAAAAAAAATCTGTGAAACGACTTCCTGACGAAATCGAAACTGCGCAAGAAGATGCTCAAGTGGATGATGTTGAAGTTGTAGAATTAACGAAGGCATCAACACTCAATATTCATACACTCCCAAAAGGCGCTGCTCCGGGTGTGCTAGTGCATTCACTATTAGAGCAATCCGCTCATCAAGGTTTTAAACAGGTCGCGCAAAATGCAGATTTGCAACAGCAATTGATTAGCAATTTATTCACAGCAAAAACATGGACTGAAGACAAAAAAGCCATTTTGCAAACCGCTTTGCAAGATTGGTTAAATATGAATCTCGTAGCGGGGCAGAGCGTTCGGTTGTGTGATTTAGATTCTGTGCAATATAAAAGCGAGATGGAGTTTTTAATTGGTGCTGAAAACGTGGATGTTGAAAAATTAGATGCGTTAATACGGCAACATACATTCGCCAATCAACCACGTCCTGCGCTGGCAAAAAATCAACTCCATGGCCTGCTCAAAGGGTTTATCGATTTGGTATTTGTCCACAACGAGCAATATTACGTGGTGGATTATAAATTTAGCTGTCTTGGTGATAGCTCGGCTTATTATTCAGATGCCTTATTAATTCAAACCATGCTTGAGCATCGTTATGATTTGCAATATGTCCTGTATTTGCTGGCACTGCATCGACTACTCAACATTCGATTAGGTGATGCTTACGATATCGATACGCATCTTGGCGGAGCGGTGTATTTGTTTTTGCGGGGAAATCGAAGTGTGTTTGATAAACCTTCACGCGAATTTATTGAGCAACTCGATTGCTTATTTTCAAATGCTATTGCAGGGAAGGAGTAAACGCCATGACACAACCACTTTTTGATTTTTTATCTGATTTAGTTGAACGCAATGCACTCACGCATTTAAATGTCGCATTTGCCAAATTCCTGCGTGAAGAAGATGCTCACGCTAGTGAAAGTCTGCTATTACTCGGAGCGCTGGTTAGTTATCGTTTAAACCAAGGTGATGTATATCTGGATTTAAAAGCACTTTTTGAACAACCCGCTGAGGCTTTGTTACCTTTTGATGAGAAGATAAGCGATGATATCACTAAGTTAAAGGCTTATTTAGAAAATACGAATCTCGACACCGTGCTAGGGCAATCTATTTTAGTGAGTACAGGGGAAGGGAATTCACCGCTAGTTTGGGATAAGGTGCATCAACGACTTTATCTGCGCCGTTATTGGCGTTATCAACAAACCGTCGATAACAAAATAGAATCCCGTGCAAAATATCGCGCAGAAGCGCTACCCGAAAAGATTGTTTCACGACTTAACACCTTTTTTGAAAAAAATAATCAAACTCCCGATTGGCAAAAGATAGCTTGTGCTTTAGCGTTGCGCTCACGTTTTTGTATTATCACAGGTGGTCCAGGGACAGGTAAAACCACGACGTTAACGAAGTTGCTCGCACTCGCCATTGAGCGCAGTCAAATCCAATCGCCTACGCATCAGCCGCTTATTTTACTTGCCGCGCCGACAGGGAAAGCCGCTAATCGCGTGAATGAATCCATCGGTGTTGCCTTAGCAAGTATGAAAGAGATTATTCCTCCTGAGATTAGCCAATATATTCCAAGCAAAGCCAGTACGCTGCATCGTTTGCTTGGTAGTCGTCCAAATACACGTTTATACCAATATAATGCCAACAATCCGTTAGTCGCTGATATCGTGATTGTGGATGAAGCCTCCATGATTGATTTGGAGATGATGGCTGCGCTACTTGACGCATTGCAAGAAAATACGCAGTTGATTTTGCTTGGTGATAAAGACCAATTATCGTCCGTCGAACCGGGTTATGTGCTAGGGAGTTTATGCTTAGGCACTAATAAAGATAAAGCCTATGATTCCAGCACACGACAGTGGATTTTGGATTGTACTGGGGAGAAATTAACAACTGATTCTAATCATCAAGAAGGCTCAACCATCAATCAGCAAACGGCCATGCTGTTGCATAGTTATCGATTTGATGAAAATAGTGGTATTGGTAATTTAGCGAAAGCAGTGAATACTAAAGGTGATGAGGATAAAGCTTGCGCCATTATTGAAGGGATAACCTACCCCGATTTACTCAAAATACAAGACGATAATCAACTTCGTGAATTAGTATCCAAACGTAGCGAAAAGCTTGGCAGTTACTGTGATTATATTGCGCAAATCAAAAATAGACCTAGAGAAGAAAATCTCACTGATGAATGGGCAATGCAGGTGTTAATAGCGTTTGATACGTTCCAAGTGTTATGCGCGACGCGGCAAGGGCACTGGGGCGTGGAAAGTGTGAATGCCCGAATTGAGCAATGGCTGTTTGGCTCGACGCAAACATGGTACGAAGGTCGCCCCATTATGGTGACGCGCAATGATTACAACCTCAATCTTATGAATGGCGATATTGGTATAACACTAAAAAATAAAGACGGTAAACTGCAAGTCGCGTTTATTGATACCAATCCTCAAAGCGATGCCACTATTCGCTGGGTATCGCCACTGCGTTTATCACAAGTGGAAACCGCTTTTGCAATGACGGTGCATAAATCGCAAGGCTCTGAGTTTAGTCACGTTGTGTTAGCACTGCCTGACAGCGCGAATCTTGTGCTAACGCCTAAATTGATTTATACCGCCATTACCCGTGCAAAAAATAATTTCACGCTACTTGAAAATAGTGCAGGGATGTTTAGGGCGAGTATTATCAATTAATTCAGATTAAAAAAGCATTGTAAACAGTCCATCCACAACTTGACTATTACCTAATGGTTGACTAAATAATCGAAAAGGCAGGTTGCTGTAATTTGGGTTATATCACAGCAATTTTTTTGCCTTTTGATATTTAGTTATTTTGCTGTGTTAGCAAAACAATCGCTTGCACTGCAATACCTTCTTTGCGCCCTTCAAATCCCAAATTTTCTGTTGTTGTGGCTTTAACATTAATTTGATCTATATTGACTTCTAAGTCGCTTGCAATGTTTTCACACATTTTAGGCGTGTGCGGGAGCATTTTGGGTGCTTGTGCAATAATGGTAATGTCTGCATTTCCTAAACAATAGTTTTTCGCTTTAATTAAAGCGTAAACATGACGCAATAACACGCGACTATCGGCGCCTTTGAAAGTAGCATCTGTGTCGGGAAAATGTTTGCCAATATCGCCCATGGCAAGTGCACCGAGCAGGGCATCACAAAGTGCATGTAAAACAACATCCCCATCTGAATGCGCTTCAAGGCCTCGCTCATAAGGAATGGTAACGCCCCCCAAAATAATTTCATTGCCGTCATTAAAACGATGTACGTCGTAGCCTTGTCCAATTCTTAACATATCTTGAAGTTTCCTTGAATGTAATGTGTGTTAGGCAACAATAATTTCGCCACCGCGATTGCGTGCGCTAACGATGCGAAATTCTAATGGAGTCGATGCAAAAAGGGGTTGTGCTTGCTGGACTAATTGTTGCGCGATATCTTCGTTGCCAACTAAACAAAATCCCGTTGGCCCCCAAGATGTTTGACCAATAGCAACTGCGCCAGCGTCTGCAAAAAATTGCATGGATTTTGCCACATCTTGACTTGTAAAAATACCACCTTGTGCGGGCAAAAAATGTTCACCTACGGTGCGTTGTAATTCCGTAATCACTTCACCAAATCGATTTAAATCGCTTTCTGCAATAGCGGGTAGTGCTTGCATTAAAAGTAAATAACTCAGACGCTCAGCTTGTGCGCGTGGAAAAGGGGGAAGGCTTTTAAATGCATCAATTTCAGCAGCACCATGTAGACCTTGACCACGTTTATCAAAAACAAGAATAAATCGCCAATTTTCAGGAATATTAAAATGTGCAAGCATAGGTGGCGTCACTGTGTTAACACCTCGTCCACCATCTACAACAAAGCCACCTTGTTCGAAAACGCCAATACCAATGCCTGAGCGCAAACCGCGATCCATCAACGCAGCAATGTCACGCACACTTAACTTTAAATCATAAAAAGCATTCAGCCCAGCCCCTATCGCTATTGCCATTTGGGTGCCTGAACCTAGTCCAATATGCGAAGGAATAACGTGAGTTAATTCAATGTGTAGCGTATCGGGCACACCAAGTGCATTACAAAATAACGTAAGATATTGATCAATGCGATTATTTTCGATGCCACTGATTTTGCGTTGTGGGGCGTGTTTCATCACCAGTCGGGTAACAGGCTCATTGAGTGCTACGCCAATACTGCCAAAATGCCGTTGCAGCGAACCACTTAAATCTAAAAAACCCATGTGCAACCGAGCAGGCGCACTGACAGAAACAGACGAAAAAGAAAGCATGTAAATAATGTGATTGAAAGCATGAGTAAAAATAAGAACGACAAGTATAGCAAATATTTGACAACCTCCCCAGTCTATCAAGGCAAGGTTGTCTCTAACCGTTTTGAAATTTAAGTCGACATAAAAAATGTATTCATATTTATTTTGCAGAAAAAGTGGAAATACCAACTGCATCGCGAAGTTGTGCAATGAATGGTGCACTAATTGCCCGAGCTTTTCTTGCGCCTTCTTGTAATTGTTCTTCAATATGCGTAGGCTTTTCTAAAAGTGTTTCGTAGCGTTCACGAGCAGGTGTGATTTCAGTATTGATTTTTTCAAATAATACCGATTTCATGTCACCCCAGCTGATACCCTCAGCGTAGCGTTGGCGAACTTGCGCGACCTCATCAGGCGTTGCAAAGGCTTGATATAAACTAAATAAAGTGCAGTCACTAGTGTCTTTTGGATCACCCGGTTCGAGTGAGTTTGTTTTGATTTTATTGATCAACTTTTTGAGTTTTTTTTCTGGTTCAAATAAAGGAATGGTGTTTTGATAGCTTTTACTCATCTTGCGACCATCTAAACCGGCTAATATGGCGCCTTTTTCATCAATCACGGCTTGAGGAAGTGTAAAATGTTCACCGTAAATATGATTAAATCGTGCGCCAATATCACGAGCCATTTCAATATGCTGCTGTTGATCTTTGCCAACGGGTACCTTGCTTGCGTTAAATAATAAAATATCGGCAGCCATTAACACGGGATAACTAAATAAGCCCATTGTGATGCCTTTATCAGGATCATTTTCAGCTGTGGTTTCATTTTCTGCAACGGCTGCTTTATACGCATGAGAGCGATTCATTAAACCTTTAGATGTTACGCAAGTGAGTAACCATGTGAGCTCTAGCGTTTCAGGAATATCGGATTGGCGATAAAAAACGGCATTTTCAGTATCAAGTCCTAACGCTAGCCAGGTTGCTGCAATTTCTAAACTCGACTGACGAACACGATCAGGTTCTTGACATTTAATTAACGCATGATAATCAGCAAGAAAATAAAATGGCGTAATATTATCGTCTTTGCTCATGCTAATCGCTGGGCGAATAGCACCGACATAATTACCTAAATGGGGGGTTCCAGTTGTAGTGATACCTGTTAAAACAACGGTTTTTTTCATGTAAGCATCTCAAAAGTGACAAGGTAAAAAAATATAAATGTCCATTTTATAGTAAAATTTTACGTATTCATCTTTAGACGAGAAAAAAATCATGGAATTCGCTGAGAAACGCTCTTATATGCGTATGAGTGTCGATTGTGAAATGCAATATCGTTTAGTCAATTCAGCCTCATTTTATGCTGCGCAATGTACTTCGCTTAGTGGTTCGGGCGTATCTTTTATCGCACAGCATGCTTTTGAGGTCGGAAAGGCCATAGAAATTCAGATTGCACCCCAATATTTGGTCAATGCAGCATTAACTGCTTTTATTGAGGTCACGCGGGTTGCACCTAGCACATCGGCGAATTATTATGAGATTGCGGCCATTATTAAAACAATTAAGGGTTGAGAAATGTTTACAATTACCAAAGAAGTCTATTTTTGTTATGGTCATCGATTAATGAATCATGGTGGGAAATGTCGCAATCTGCACGGGCATAGCGTAAAAGCGGCTATTTCAATTACGCATGATACGCTAGATAATCAGGGAATGGTGTGTGATTTTTCAGATGTTAAAGAGTGCGTTGAAGCCTATGTGAATAAACATCTCGATCATAATTTTCTACTCCACAAAGATGATCCAATTATTCCTGCATTAATTCAAAATAATGAACGGTTTTTAGTATTAGATGAGCATCCTACAGCTGAGGTGCTCAGTAAAATGATTTTTACACATTTGCAGGCAAGTGGTTTTCAAGTCACGGAAGTGGCGTTGTGGGAAACCGCGAGTGCGTGCGCGAGTTATCGAGAAGTGTAATTGATACATGACATTACACTAAATATTCATTCATTTTTACGAAAATAACACTATGACAACTCACAACCCTAAGACAATTTATCTTAAAGATTACACGGTTCCTGATTTTATTATCCACAGTGTGAATCTACATTTTTTGCTTAATGAAGAAGCCACGCAGGTGATTTCCACATTAACCTTTGAGCGACATGCTGCAAGTCAAAATAGTTGCACAGATTTAGTTTTACATGGTGAAAAGCTCACGCTAAAACGCGTTGTAGTCAACGATGTTGAGTTATCATCGGATGCCTATGTGCTAACTTCTGAAACATTGACATTGTTACATGTTCCACAAACGGGACTATTTACCGTTATTATCGAAAACACGATTAATCCTAAAGAAAATACAGCCCTTGAAGGACTTTATTTATCGAATGGCATGTTGTGTACGCAATGTGAAGCGGAAGGCTTCCGTAAAATTACTTATTTCCTTGATCGCCCAGACGTCATGACCACGTTTACCACTACGTTAGTAGCGGATAAATCGCTTTATCCTGTATTGCTTTCAAATGGTAATAAAGTAGATAGTGGCGAGCTAGACAATAATCAACATTGGGTGACGTGGCACGATCCTTTTGCAAAACCATGTTATTTATTTGCGCTCGTGGCGGGTGAATTAGAATGTGTTAGTGATATGTTTTTCACGCAATCTGGACGAAAAATTGCGTTAGAAATTTTTGTTGAAGCGCACGATAAAGACAAATGTGATCACGCTATGCAATCGCTCAAGTACGCTATGCGTTGGGATGAAGCGGTTTATGGGCGTGAATACGATTTAGATTTATATATGATTGTGGCTGTAAGCCATTTCAATATGGGAGCGATGGAAAACAAAGGCTTAAATGTATTTAACACAAAGTTTGTTTTGGCTCGTGCAGATACGGCAACGGATTTTGATTATGAAGGTATCGAAGGTGTGATTGCACATGAGTATTTTCACAACTGGACAGGCAATCGAATTACCTGCCGTGATTGGTTTCAATTAAGTCTAAAAGAAGGCTTTACGGTTTTTCGAGATCAAGAATTTACCGCTGACCGCACATCAAAATCGGTCAAACGCATTGAGGATGTCACGCAACTTCGAACACGACAATTTGCAGAAGATGCCAGTCCGCTGTCGCATCCTGTTCGCCCCGAAGCTTATATTGAAATCAATAATTTTTATACGCTCACAGTGTATGAAAAAGGCGCAGAAGTTGTCCGTATGATTCACACGTTACTGGGCGTTGATGGATTTAGACGCGGCAGTGATTTATATTTTGAGCGTCATGATGGGCAGGCCGTGACGTGTGATGATTTTGTCAGTGCGATGCAGGATGCCAATGGGGTGGATTTAACACAATTTCGTCGTTGGTATTCGCAAGCGGGAACACCGAAAGTCAAAGTAGAAACGAATTATAATACGTCAGAAAACGTTTTTTCACTGACGCTTTCTCAGTCTTATCCTAATCAGCAAGCCCCTTTATTCATTCCAATTAAAATCGGATTGCTTGATTCAACAACAGGTTTGGATTTATTGCCGCCTACCTTGTTGCAATTTAATCAAATGCAGCAAGTATTTCATTTTGAGGGAATTAGTGCGGCCCCTGTGTTATCCATTTTGCGTGAATTCTCCGCGCCAGTTGTTATTGAATTTTCACGCAGTTTAGAAGAGCTCGCCTTTTTATCACAACAGGATAGCGATTCATTTAATCGATGGGATGCGTCGCAGCAACTGGTGCAACGGATTATTTTGGACTTAGTGGCGCAAAATGATGAAGTTCAAGAGCGAAACAATGCCATTTTAGTGGAAACGTTTGGGAAATTTATCACGCAACCTATTGATGATTTAGCGTATTTCTCATTATTGCTCGCACTGCCGTCAGAAACGTATTTAGCGGAGTGCATGACGATTGTTGATTTTGAAGGGATTCATCGCGCTCGTGAGCAGGTAATAACAACATTAGCTCAGACATTCTCAGTGCAATTCGAAGCGCTTTATCATGCAAATCATAAAGACGAATCGGGTGACTTTAGCACTGCGGCAATTGGTCGACGTCGTGTGAAAAATGCGTGTTTAGCCTTTTTAGGTAAATTAAATACAGACCAAAATCACGCTATTGCTCACGATCAATTTAGACAAGCAAAAAATATGACGGATCAAATGGCCGCATTGGCAGTTATTGTGAATAATAAGCATCCAGAAAAACAGGCTTGTTTAACGCAATTTTATAAGCAATGGGAAAATGAAGCCTTAGTGATTGATAAATGGTTTGCGCTACAAGCCAGTAGTCCACAAGCAGACGCATTTGACACTATTCAAGCATTGAGAACACATCCCGCATTTGATTTGAAAAATCCCAATCGGGTACGTTCGTTAATTGGCGCGTTTAGTCAAAATAATCCAGTGAATTTTCATGCGAAAAATGGTCAAGGTTATACGTTTTTAGCCGATACCATCATTGAATTAAACGAGATAAACCCGCAAGTAGCGTCTCGTATGTTGACGCCTTTAACAGCATGGCGTAAAGTTAACTTAAATGCACAGGTATTGATGAAGAATCAGTTGCAACGCATTATGGAAACAGAAAATATTTCTAATGATGTGTACGAATTGGCGAGTAAAAGTTTAGGTTAAGCATCGCAGATGAACAAAATAATTTCTTTTGTTATTGCGTTTTTTCGAGTGATTGAAAAATATCCTCGTGTAGTGTTGCCTGTTATTACGTTTGTTATCTGTGGATATGGTTATGAGGTTTTCATAGCAAGACCTGCGTTACTTTATCAAGGTACTCCGCAGCTTATTTCAGCAACCAACATGAACACATGGTTTCGTATTTTTCGAAACAATGGTTTTATTTTGGGTTATTCGGATTTGCGTGGCAATCCCCTTTGGGTGGAATATGCGCTGACACCAGTTGATGAAAATATGCCGCATTTAAAGCGACCAAATCATTTTCAAACCGATTGGCGGAGTATTAATCGCGTTGATCATGAGGATTATACGAAAAGTGGCTATGATCGTGGACATAATGCACCTAATCATGCCATAAGTATGCTATATGGTCGCTATGGTCAAGCTGATAGTTTTTTGATGACCAATGTGAGTCCACAAAAACCTAAATTAAATCAGCAAGTTTGGCAACGTTTAGAAGAAATGGAGCTTTCATTTTTTGCTAAGAATTTTGGTAAAGTGTGGGTTATTACGGGGCCAATTTTTAGTGATAATTCCGAGCGTATGCCTTCTTCAAGGCGTGTGACTATTCCAAGAGCGTTTTATAAAATTTATGTGACAGAAGAAACAGATAGTAAACCCGCCTTTGCATTAGCTTTTGTCGTGCCTCAAACGGTGAGCGGTAAAGAGCAGCTTAGCAGTTTTATTACAACTATAGATGCAATAGAAGTACAAACGGGTCTGGATTTTTTAGCCGATTTTGACGACAAAATTGAAGCACATTTAGAAGGTGTCGTGGAAGTTGCACCATGGAATTTGAATGCGATTAGTAAACTACCAGTTCGTGCTCCTTGAATTATGCAAGGATAAGGCATTCAAGTTTCATCGTAATATTGTTATAATGAAACGAATGGATATAAGAATCAAAATAAACCCTAGTTGCTTTTTTTAAAATAATTAATAGGAAAAATACAATGTTCAATTTTTTCAAATCCAAATCAGATAGTGAAAAAGAAGAATCTAAAAAATTAAGCAAGCCGAAGGGGCACGTTTTTGTTTGTACGACAGAACGAGAAGAGGGGACTCATCCTTGTGGTAGTTGCGCAGGGCGCGGTGGTATTGATATCCTTAATGAATTTATTTTTGAAATCAATGAGCGTAACTTATTTGATGAAATTGTTATCAGTGGAATGGATTGCGCTGGACCCTGTTCTTTGGGGCCTAATATTTTGGTGTATCCCGGTGGCGTCATGTATTCACAAGTTCAAAAAAGTGATGTTAAAAAAATTATCGAAAGCCATTTGCTCGATAGTAACGCCGAAAAATATATCCAGAATGATAAATCAATCAGTGATTTAATTTATTGGGTAACTGGTAAAAAATTGTAATTGCTTGAACTTCAATTGATCTAAACGTTTAGTCTGGTTGGAATTAATCTCATCATATCGGTTACTTGGTTATTAATTTCAAAAAATGTTGCCTAGTGATTTTGGTAACACGTTGCTTTTTATAGGGTTAAAATAAGATTTTATGCTTAGAAAACAACCTATAATTAAGTTTAAACGCGATAAACTGAAATCACATAGCGCTTTTCTAAGTGAATATTTTCACACGCCTACGCATCCTCTTGTTAAAATCACTATAAAAATACATGTATTCGCAAGAATGGTGTTTTAATTTTTATAGCATTAATACAAATTTCAAAATGAAATGAGATGATAAACAACATGCTAAAACACACCATTTTATTTTCGATAGTTATATTTCCAGGTGAAAAATGACAGAGTTTAATGACGATTACGATATTAGCGATATCAGTCTGAATAAAAAATCTGAATTATCCTTTATTTGGCTTCTGCCAATTATTGCTGTTTTGGTTAGCGGTTGGTTAATTTATAAATCGTTTTCTGAAAAAGGGGTTGTGGTGACGATTGATTTTCCGACGGCTGAAGGGCTTGAAGTGGATAAAACGAAAATCAAATATTTAGATGTTGAAGTGGGTAAAGTAACGGCAATTAGTATTAATAGCGATATGAAAACTATTGTTGTCACAGCACAAATGAATGCGAGCGCGACAAATTATTTAAATGAAAACTCGTTATTTTGGGTGGTTCGTCCACAAGTCGGTTTAGGTGGGATTTCAGGGCTCGGGACATTAATTTCTGGGGCATATATTGAAGTAAAACCCGGCAATGGTGAATCGGCTCGACATTTTACGGGCTTAAGTTTGCCTCCTCCGCTAAAAGCCAATGCTGAAGGCACGCAATATATTTTAGAAACGAATAATTTAGGCTCGATGCGCACCGGAACACCGATTAATTTTCACGGTATTACGGTAGGGCAAGTATTGACGCATGAACTTTCTGCTGCGGCTGATGCCATTCGATTAACTATTTTTATAAATAAACCTTATGATCAATTTATTCGTAAAAATACGCGTTTTTGGATTGATAGTGGTATTGATTTATCTGCGGGTGCGGATGGGTTTAAAGTTCGAACAGGGCCTTTAATTTCAATGCTTAGTGGTGGAATCGCTTTTCGCGCATCAGCAGATGATGGCGTGGAAAGTATTCAACATGAAAATACGATATACCCTTTGTTTGATACATACGAAGCGTCAACTGAAATTACCTACAACAATACGCTGCATTATGTGATGTATTTTAATGGTTCAGTACGCGGTTTAACAGAGGGTGCTCCTGTACAGTTGCGTGGTTATCCTGTAGGTAAAGTATTAAGTGTCAGTTTGGAGCTTGATGATAAAACGGCGGATATTCGAATTCCTGTTGTTGTTGAAATTCAACCAGAACGCATTAAAAACGTGAATCCAGATGCTAATATTCCACCCCAAGAAATGGTTAATCAACTTATTGAAAAAGGTCTGCGAGCGCAGTTGCAAACGGGTAGTTTGCTGACGGGGCAATTGCTTGTGGATTTAGATTTTCATGTGAAAAGTAAAATCAATCTAAGTCAAAAGCGTAGTTTTTATCCCGAGTTTCCCACTACGGTGAGTTCGCTTGATCAATTTACGCATTCTGCAAATATCATTATGGATAAAATTGCGAAATTGCCGCTTGAAGATTTGACACAGGAAATCAATAAAACACTGCAAGGTTTGCAAGGCACAACACACGCAGCAACCGATACACTGACTGTTGCAAAAAGCACCCTTGGTAGCGCAGATAAAACATTAAATACTGCGCAAAAAGCGTTGAGTAATTTTGAAGCCGGCGCTACTACGCATTATCAGCTTGAGCAATTATTGCAAGAGTTAACACAAGCGGCAGGATCGGTAAAACAATTAACGGATTATTTAGCGCAACATCCTGAATCTGTTGTGCGCGGGAAAACAGAGGAGGAGGCAAAATGAAAAAAATGAGAATCATTGCATTAGCTAGCGCATTTTTATTGCAAGCATGTGCGACAGTGTCTACTCAGTTTTACAGTTTAGATGCGATTGCCCCTCCAAAGAGTGAAAGTCATCACGCAGATAAAAAACCACTTATTGGTGTGACACAAATTACATTGCCAACCATACTTGAGCGTAAACAAATTGTGACACGTGATGCGTATGGCAAACTGCTTCTATCAGAACAGCATCAATGGGCAGGGTTATTAAAACAAAATATGACAGAAGTTATCGCTAATGATTTTGCAACGGCGTACCCGCATTTTTGGTTTAAAGCCTATCCTTGGAGTACGCTTGGTATGGTGGATTATCGAATGGTAATTGATGTGACACAGCTGGATATTACGATGGGGAAATCTATTATATTGTCAGCAAATTGGACGCTACTTAATGAAAAAACACACGCAGTCATCGCTCATGATAATGTAGTTTTAGAGCAAGTTTTAGTTGAGGATAATTATGCGCATGTTGTCAAAGCAATGAATCAATTACTTGCGCAATTTGCACAAGAAGTGCATTTTTCGCAAAACTTCCCATTCTAAGTTATGAAATTACTGGCTATTGACACCTCCACACAGGCGTGTTCGGCGGCTTTATGGATCGATGGCGAGATTCACCAGCGATTTGAAATTACGCCCAAAGCACACACTAAATTATTACTGCCAATGGTAGATTCGCTACTAAAGGAAGCAGATATCAAATTAACTCAGCTAGATGCGTTGGCTTTTGGTTGTGGGCCGGGATCGTTTACGGGTTTGCGAATTGCTACTGGCGTGGTGCAAGGCCTTGCTTTTGGTGCAGATTTACCTGTTGTGCCCGTTTCCACTTTGGCCGCACTTGCACAACAATATTCAACAATGCCCCTTAGTTTTGTTGCGATGGATGCGCGAATTGGTGAAGTTTTTTGGGGCGTTTATGAGAGAAATGTCGATGGCTTTGTGGAAGTCATTGGAGAAGAAGTCGTTGCTCACGTCAATGACCTCATTTTTCCTTTGCGTCATGCGGCAGGTGTTGGTTCAGGTTGGGCAGTTTATGAAAATGAATTAAGTGCGCATACTCAAGGCTGGGTATTGGAAATTGAGCATGATGTTTTGCCGCAAGCGAGTACGATTGCAACACTGGGTGTGCATGGATTTCATCAAGGGCGAGTGGTTTGCGCAGAAGACGCCCAACCTGTTTACTTGCGTGATAAAGTCGCGCAAACTGAAATTGAACGCAAAAATGCAAAATTAAATGTGAAAAACACGCGTTAAATACGCGTTAAAATGGATAAATTAACCGCTTTAATGGATAATACGACCTAATTTTTTGACTATTCGTAACCTCATGAAAAAAACACTCGAAACGCTGATTTCAAAGGCGCTAACGACTTTACAAGCAAATGGTATTTTAGATAATACTCTAAATCCAACTATTCACGTTGAGCGCACGCGTGATAGTTCGCATGGTGATTTTGCGACAAATATCGCGTTAGTGTTAGCAAAATCAGCTAAAACTAACCCACGTCAACTTGCGCAGCAACTCATTGAGGCTATGCCGGCAAATGATATTGTCTCGAAAATTGAACTCGCGGGAGCGGGTTTTATTAATTTCTTTATCTATGCGAATGCGCAATATCAAATAATTTCTACGATCCATCAAGAAGGAAATCAATTTGGATTAAGCCAAATTGGTGCTGGCAAAAAAGTTCAAGTTGAATTTGTTTCGGCAAACCCAACGGGACCGCTCCATGTAGGACATGGACGTGGCGCGGCTTACGGTTCGGCGGTTGCCAATTTATTAGTGGCGACTGGGTTTGATGTTCATAAAGAATATTACGTCAATGATGCAGGACGTCAAATGGATATTTTGGCGACGAGTGTTTGGCTACGCTATTTAGAAGCCTGTGGTGAAACATTGGTCTTTCCTTGTAATGCTTATCGTGGTGCATATGTGCGTGATCTTGCGCAACATATCGTTTCTGATCATGGCACACATTTTGTCCATTCTCCTGACGTGGTTTTTGCTAATTTACCTTTGGATGAAACGGATGGTGGCGACAAAGAAATTTACATTGATTCGCTCATTGCACGTGCGAAAGAACTTTTAGGTGCGGAAGGGTATCGTACCGTCTTTGATGTGGGTTTAACGGCCATCTTAGAAGATATTAAAGAGGATTTAGCGGAATTTGGTGTGACGTATCATCAGTGGTTTTCAGAGCGCTCACTCATGGATGACGGCTCAATTGAAAATGCGTTAGCTGTTCTGCGAGAAAATAATCATCTGTATGAAAAAGACGGTGCTATCTGGTTTAAATCCAGTGAACTTGGTGATGAAAAGGATCGCGTTGTCATTCGAGATAACGGGCAATACACCTATTTTGCATCGGATATTGCTTATCACTGGAATAAATTAGAGCGTGGTTTTGATGTTTTAATTGATATTTGGGGCGCGGATCATCATGGCTATATTGCACGCGTAAAAGCAGCATTGACAGCTCTTGGCGCAGATGAAAATAAATTACATGTTCTTTTAGTTCAGTTCGCCACTTTATGGCGTGGTGAAGAAAAAGTACAAATGTCAACGCGTTCGGGCGATTTTGTGACGTTGCGTGAATTGCGTAGTGAAGTTGGCAGAGATGCGGCGCGGTTTTTTTATGTGATGCGTCGCTCTGAGCAACACATGGATTTTGATTTAGAGCTTGCTACATCAAAATCAAATGAAAATCCTGTTTTTTATGTGCAGTACGCTCATGCCCGTGTTTGCAGCGTCTTTAGACAATTACCAGAAAAAGGTTACATTCACAATGTTGAACTAGGTATGGCAAATTTGCCTGAACTGAGCGCTGAACATGAATCGGTTTTATTGACAACACTCGCTCGATACCCTGAAGTGATTGAACGTGCTGCCACGCAGTATGAACCGCATTTACTTATTAACTACTTACGTGAATTAGCCACTGATTTTCATACTTATTACAATGCGCATCAATTTTTGGTTGAAAGTGATACGCTTCGCAACGCAAGACTTAATTTAATTAGCTCCGTTCAGCAGGTTTTAGTGAACGGATTAATTTTACTTGGCATTAGCGCACCAGAAGCAATGTAATGGCAAATCGGGATTATAAACAGCGCTCGCGACATAAACGATCTAATGCAAGATCGAATAGTAACAGAGATAGTGGTGGTGGCACTTTAAAATGGATGCTCATTACGGCAACGCTTATTGGCGTCGTTGTTTTTTTGGTCTATTTGCAAGGTGGTGGTATGAAGAAGTTTACGCTTCATCAGTTTTTACCAAATTCTTCCGCGATTAATTCGTCTTTGAACGCCAATGTGCCGACATTAAAATCTTCTGAAAAAGAAAATCTTACTGAGCCAAATCAATCGGGTTTATCGCCAGAAGCTATTGAAACACTCGAAAAACCACCTGAAGTGAATTTGACGCCTGAAGCGATGAGTGAGCTTGAAAATGCGATGCCACAATTTGATTTTTATACGATTTTACCTGAAAAAGCAGTCGTAGTTCCTGATCAAGAAATTACAGCTCGTGCTCGAGAAGAGCGCATTAATGTCAATGTTCCGCACGCCGATGTGGTGCAACCCATCGACTCAACCATCGATGCGCCTGTTGCTTTAGTCGCACCTGCGACGAAATCAACATCAACCTATATTATGCAAGCGGGTTCATTTAAAGATGCAAGCGATGCAGAAAAAATGCGTACTAATTTGGCATCTATGGGCATTGAGGCACGTATTGAGCGAGCTAAAGTAGGTGAGGTAGTATGGAATCGAATTAAAATAGGCCCATATTCGCAAATGAGTAGTGTCAGTTCAGTGCGAGCGCGTCTGCGTCAAAATGGGATTGATGTCATTGTCACAGAAATTGGTGGAGTGCATTAATGTCAACTCAGTATTCAGTAAAACAGTGGAATTTTATGCATAAAAAAGTGGGATTGATTTTTATCGCAAGTATGATGTTGACAGCTTGTGCGACGAGCCCAACAGGGCGCAGTCAATTCATTTTTTTGCCGGATACACAAATTAATCAAATGGGATTACAATCGTTTGATACGCTCAAAAAGCAAAAGCCAATTAACAATAATCCACAATATAATCAAACGGCTCAATGTATCGCCCAAGCAGTGACTGGTGAGTTGGGTGTGAATTGGGAAGTCGTTGTATTTGAAGATGCCAGTTTGAATGCATTTGCGTTGCCGGGTAATAAAATTGGTGTGCATAGTGCCATGATGAAACTTGTGGATAATCAAGATCAACTTGCCGCTGTGATGGGGCATGAAGTCGGGCACGTTTTGGCGCGACACAGCAATGAACGTGCTTCACAGGAAATGGCTGTTCAGCAAGGCCTTAGCATGATTAGTCAAACTGAACTTGGGCAAAGTCCGCTGACACAAGGACTACTCGGTTTAGGTGCACAATATGGTGTGATCATGCCTTATAGTCGCATTCACGAAAGTGAAGCTGATATTATTGGTGTTGATTTAATGGCAAAAGCCGGTTTTGATCCACAGCAAAGCGTCATTTTATGGCAAAAAATGTCGCAAGCCTCGCAAGGTAATCAACCCATTGAGTTCATGTCAACGCATCCCGCGCACGCGACGCGCATCGAGCAACTCAATCAGCACATGCCAAAAGCCATGGAGTTTTATAAAAAAGCGCAAGCGGCAGGTAAAAGTCCGAAGTGTTTGTAGGTTTTAAAACTAAACCGTTAATGCCAAAAAATATTTCTTTAAAGATAGTCGATCTATGTTCTATTGATGACAAATACTGAGCACCACAACCCACATATTAAATACCGTCCAGATATTGATGGGTTGCGTGCAATAGCGATTCTTCTTGTTATCATTTTCCACGCATTTCCAAAGTTTTTGCGAGGTGGATTTATAGGGGTTGATATATTCTTTGTTATTTCAGGCTATTTGATTACAGGGATTATTCTAAAAGGCTTGAGTCGAGATAATTTCAGTTTACTTGAATTTTATAGTCGACGTATTAAGCGTATTTTCCCTGCATTGATTGTTGTTCTCAGTTTTTGTTTAGTTGTCGGGTGGTATGTTTTATTAGCCGATGAATATGAGGTTTTAGGTAAACATATTGCCGCTGGTTCCATTTATATTTCAAATTTTGTTTTGCAAAGTGAAGCAGGGTATTTCGATACAGATGCTGAACTCAAGCCGTTGTTGCATTTGTGGTCACTTGCTGTTGAAGAGCAGTTTTACCTGTTTTTTCCTTTATTATTAATATTTAGTCATCGATTACACATTAATGCACTTGGTGTGATTATAATTGGATTCGCTATTTCATTTGCGTTGAATGTTAGTCAAATCACGGATAAACCATCAGAAGTGTTTTTCTATCCACAGTCACGTATTTGGGAGTTGTTAATTGGTAGTGCTGTTGCATACATTAGTCTTCAGACACATTTACTAAAAGCAAGAACTCAAAACATAGCAAACTTCTTATCTTTATTCGGTTTAGCGTTAATACTTTTTGCATGGGTTTATTTAGACAGTAAAAAAATATTTTTCCCTTATTATTGGGCATTTTTACCTACACTTGGTGCGGCTTGCTTGATTTTAGCCGGCGATAGGGCATGGTTTAATCGAACTATTTTAGCAAGTAAAGTGGCTGTTTTTATTGGCCTAATTAGTTATCCATTGTATTTATGGCATTGGGTTTTATTGAGCTTTATCCATATTACGGAGGTAGAGAAGCCAAAGCCGTTATTAAAAACGGCGTTGTTATTCTTGAGTCTATTTTTAGCTTGGTTGACATATTTTTTGATTGAAAGAAATATTCGTTTTCAGAAATCAAAGTTTGTTAGCTTAGGATTGTTGTTTATTTTAGTATTAATTGGTGTAACAGGTTATATTGTAAAAACAAAAAATGGGTATCCTAATAGATTCAATATAGAAAAAAAATGGAATGAAGGCGAGCTGGGTAATCAGGTTTTTAAGCAACAAGGGTTAGTGGCACAACGCAGTTGTATAGATAGTTATCAAAACTTATTTGAAAAACCTAAAAATAGAGAAACTCTTTTAGATTATGAATTTTGTTTAATACAAAATAATAAGAAAGAGCCAACGGCTTTACTTTTTGGAGATAGTCATGCAAATAATCTATATTCTGGATTAGTTACAAATATTGATCTAACACACGGTAATCTTCTAAATTTAGGCAGAGGCGCATGTTATCCCTTTGTTGATTTGTTTTTTCAAGAAGATGAATGTAAGAAATTGGTAAATAATGCCTTAAAACTAACTGTTTCAAACATCTCTATAAAAACAGTTATTATAGCAAGTCGAACGTTCCAACAAAAAGACATACCAATATTTAAAAAAATATTTAGTTTGCATAAAGATACCGAAGAAGATTTTTATAAAAATATTCAGGAAGGTATGCGAAAAACACTTGAGCAGTTACAAGATGCAAATAAAGAAATTATTGTTATACTAGATACACCTGTATTAAATTTTTCCCCTGAACAATGTATGATGCGTCCTTGGAGATTGAGTGGGGATTTATTTAAAAATCCATGTGCCATTGCTCGTTCAGAAGTAGATAGCAAACGAAAAAAATATTTGGCAATTATTATGGATGTTTTAAAGGAGTTTCCAAGTGTTCAAATTTTAGATCCACTACCAGCATTTTGTGATGAAACTTATTGCTGGGCTATTAAAAAAGAGAAAATGCTTTATCGGGACAAGGGTCATTTGAGCAAAATTGGTTCTATATATTTAGGCGAATATTTTAAAAATCAAAAATAGTTGTTTTATTTTATAAATGCCAATTTTTTAAACATAGGAAAAATATTATGAGTATAAAGTACCAAATAACCAATATTATTTTTAAAATAATTCCTAATGATATAATACCAAGAAACAAATGGGGAGATAAAATTTGGAGTTTAAGAAAATTTTTGCGAGTACATAAAAGATTACCATCTAATAAATTGATATTTAACGATGTGTTATTTAAAATTAAAACTAGTGACGAAATAACAGACCCTCTACGCGTATTTACAACGGATAAAGAATTTGTAAAGTTATTTGTCAAATCAATAGTAGGTGATAAATATAATGTGCCAACTATTGCAGTGTTAAGAAATATCACTGAAATTGATACTTTTATATTTCCTGAAACTTGTTGCATTAAACCAACACAGGGATGTGGGAAAGTGATATTTCGTAAGGATAATGAAGAACTAGATGTTGCCCAGATAAAAGATTGGTTTAAGTTAAATTATTACAAGCCTGGGAGAGAGCGCAATTATAAAAACTTAAAACCAAAAGTTATTGTAGAACCAATTATATTCGGTGGAGATCCACTCGATTATAAAATTTTTTGTTTCAATGGCAAGCCTAAAATGATACAAGTAGATTTTGATCGTTTTTCTAGTCATAGTAGAAATTTATACGATATTCATTGGAATGAATTACCTTTTTCAACTAAATCTCAAAAAAAACAAAGCGGATTAACAAAGCCTGAAAATTTAAATGAATTATTAGAAATAGCGCAGAAATTAAGTGAATACTTCACATTTGTTCGTATTGATTTATATACAAATTCAAAGGAAATTATGGTTGGTGAAATAACGCATTGCGCTGAAAATGCACTAGGTACTTTTTATCCATCTAGTGCAGAAATTGATGCTTCTAAACTAATTTTTGAAAGCTAATCAAGTTAAATGGACACTAATTTAAAAATAGCAATTTATACTTGCATAACTGGTAATTACGATAAACTTGCCTTACCCACTAGTGTTGATAATCGTTTTGATTATTTCTGCTTTTCTGATGATAGTAATAACGTCGTTGCACCTTGGGTATTTAAACCGATAGATTTACCTGATTTGGATAATAAGGATAAGCAACGATATATTAAAATTCATGTTAATCAATTTTTCCCTGAATATGATTCTACCATTTATATGGATGGGAAGATTCAAATCACGGGCGAATTGTATGATTTTTTTATATCTATTTACAATCTTCCATACTGTTTGTCAGCCTTTACACATACAGAAAGAAGCTGTATTTATTCTGAAGGAGCGGCATGTTCTTATTATTCACATGATTGGATATGGAATATTGCTGCGCAAATGAGAGAGTATAGTTCATTTGATTTTCCTGTAAACGAAGGCTTAATGGATACATATGTTCTTTTTAGAAAGAATACGCCCCAAACTGACTTATTAATGGATGCTTGGTGGTTAGCCTATCTAAAGGGGGTTAAACGTGATCAATTGTCGCTTTCTTATGTTGCATGGAAACATGAAATTCCGATTCATTATTTAGGGCATATTGATTCTCATTATTTCAAAATATCAATTCATGCGGTAAAGAGAACTCGTTCTATTAAAATTAGTTTACGTAAATACATTAATCGAGCAATCGCATTTTTGATTCCTTACCATGTGCTTTTTTCAATTCCATCAAAAATTTCACGAAAAAAACCATTTCAATCAATTTAAAAATATAAACAATGAAAAAAATCGATTACGCCATTACTTTCGCTTGTTATAACCAAGTTGAGTACACTAAACAATGTATTGATAGCATGATTAAACATGGTGTTGATTTGAGCCGTGTGGTTGTTGTAGATAATAACTCGAGTGATGGAACTCGTGATTATCTCGACACGTTGCCATTAGGTGGAAAAATCTATAACAAAACTAACTTAGGGTGTGGAGTTGCTTGGAATCAAGGTGCATTAGCACTTCAAGCGAAGTGGACAATTGTCATGAATAATGACATTTTAGTTTCTGAAAATTGGATTGAAAATTTGATTCATGCAGCAGAAAAAAACAATGTCAAAATGATTTCACCCTCGATGATTGAAGGTGAACTTGATTATGATTTCGAGGATTTTGTTTGTCAATCTAAAGAAAAAATGAAAGGAGCCCTGCGCTCTAATGTTTGGCACGCGGTATGTGTTGCTATTCACGATTCGGTTTGGCAAGAAATTGGCTATTTTCAACCTGTTCCACTATTACTAGGCTACGAAGATACGCTGTTTTTACACGAAGCGTTGAGAGCTAAAATTCCGTGCGCTTTTACGAGTGATTCATGGATTCATCATTACGGATCGATGACACAAAAGTTGATGCGACAAGAGCGTGGATTGTCTGCTAAAAGCGATTTACCCAATCGTCGACTATGTTTGAAACATTTACGAATGAATTGGATGAGTAGAAAATTATATAAAATGGATAAAATTAAACGGGAAAAAGAACAAAGTAAACAAGAGGTTCAAGATTACGGCGTGTCGATGTTGGGAGCACGAGTAAATGGTCAATTTGTTTGGCGTTAATTCAGACACTTTTTTATAACTGTCCGAATTATTGTTAAACATTATTTGATAGATAAATATGAATATAAAAACTGAAACACTGTCGAATGTTATTATTAGTCGCGTTGACAGTATTGGCGATGTCGTTTTAACGTTGCCATTCGCAACGCTTCTAAAACAAGCTTTCCCTAACCTTATTATTGGTTTTATGGGAACAAAATATACGCAGGCGATTATTGAATCGTGTAGTGCTGTTGATGTTTTTATCGATGTTGATGATTTCAAAACAAAAGAAATCACGTTAGGTGGAAAAAAGCCAGAATGCATTATTCATGTATTACCCAATAAAAAAATTGCCCATCGTGCAAAACAACTTCAAATTCCTAAGCGAATTGGTACACTTAATCGGCCTTTTCATTGGTTAACGTGTACACATTTTGTTCGGCTGAGTCGTAAAAACTCGCCACTACATGAAGCGCAACTCAATCTCAAATTACTCAAACCTTTTGGCATTCGATTTGATTATTCATTAAAAGAAATTGAAGCGTTATTTTCGATGACAAAAATTGCACCTTTGCCACAAAAAGTGACTGATTTACTTCAGACTAATAAATTTAAAGTTATTTTACATCCAAAATCACGTGGTAGCGGAAGGGAATGGGATCTGAATCATTTTATTTCATTAATTGAAATGCTTGATTTGAATAAGTTCCAGATTTTTATTTCTGGTACGTCAAACGATAAAGACGCTATTCAGCCGTTACTGGATAAAGTGGGTGAACGTGTAACAAACGTCATTGATTTTATGTCATTATCTGAATTCATGTCATTAATTGACGTATGTGATGGCTTAGTGGCTTCAAGTACGGGACCTGTTCATATCGCTGCTGCTTTACAAAAACACTCACTTGGAATTTACCCGCCTATTAAACCTATGCATCCTGTTCGCTGGCAGCCGATTGGAAAAAAGGCACAATATTTTGTGGTTGATAGAAATTGTAATGCTTGCAAACCAGATAAAACATCTTGTTTTTGTATGAATGAAATCTCACCTCTTCAAATAAAAATGGCTTTAGATGCCATTTCGGTTGAGTATTTTTGATGTAGTTGTCTTGTTTGAACTTATTTGAGGTAAAACTGGATGTTTACGCTGTTTCAAAATGATTTTATGCCACACGGTTTTTGTATAAAATGGTCATGGGATTTATTAACTTGGTATGTTGTGAGCGATGGGTTTATTTTCCTATCGTATTCCTATATTGGAATTGCGCTTATTCTCTTTGCAAGAAAACATATAGGGCTGGCTTGGAACCGCTTGTTGTGGCTGTTTTCGTTTTTTGTACTTGCTTGCGGTATTACGCATTTAATGGATATCGTGACATTTTGGCAACCAATGTATTGGTTGGATGCTATATTAAAAAGCATTACTGCAGTTTTATCGTTTATTACAGCCATTTACTTGGCACCCAAAATTCCAGAGCTAATGAATCTGCATAGCAATGACGAAGTAGATGATCTCATGTATAAGCTCTTAACTGAAAAGAATGAGCGTAGAAAAGCTGAGTTATTAAAAGAGAATTATTTTGAACATTATTTTGCACTTAATAATGCGGTGGTTATTGCAGAAACGGATGCATTAGGTATTATTACTTATGCCAATGATAATTTCTGTATGCTTTCAGGGTACACCGAAAAAGAATTGCTTGGTTCAACCTACCGTATTGTGAAATCCAATGTGCATTCATCAAGTTTCTATCGTGAACTTTGGGATACTATTCAGAGTGGTGAAATTTGGCGTGGTGAAATATGTAATCGTCATAAAAATGGAACATTATACTGGGTGAGTGCAGTTATTGTGCCTGTTATGGATGCTGAGACTATTCCACCTAAACCCAAAAAATACATTACCGTTCGCTTTGATATTACAGATCGTAAAGAGGTTTGAAGAAGAAAATTTAAATTCGAACAAGAGGAAAATAACTAGACTTTTTTTGTATTTATACGGTAACGTATGAGCATTGTTTGTAGAAGTTGAATGTTTGCTCATTCGTTAAGTCGCTTTGAACATTTGATAAGTAAATGATTCAATAGAGTTAAGTGTTTTTTTAATTTTAAATTAGGATAATCAAAGGAGTTTGAGTTGGGTACTTTTATACTATTTATTTTAGCTGTTTTATTTGTACTTTTAATTCCGTTCGCTGTTTTGTATGTGATATAGCATTTAATAAAGTTATTTTTTTTTTCTTGTATCAAATCAATGGATGACGTAAATTTTTAATGAGGTTAATGCTTATGCAAAAAATACTCATTCTCTTTGTTTTGTTAGCAACTGGTTGTGTGAGCATTCCAGACAATATTACACCGGTTACCTCTTTTCAAATAGAGCGTTATTTGGGGAAGTGGTATGAAATTGCCCGGTTAGATCATCGCTTTGAGCGAGGACTAACTCAAATTTCTGCGGAATACAGTATGCGCCAAGATGGCGGTCTTAAAGTGCTTAATCGTGGCTATTCAAATGAAAAGCAAGAATGGAGCGAGGCTGAAGGTAGGGGGTATTTCGTGCAGTCTCCTAATGAAGCCTATTTGAAAGTGTCGTTTTTTGGACCATTTTTTGGTTCTTATATTGTTTTTGAATTAGATACCGTTAATTATCAATACGCTTTAATTTCAGGACCAGATAAGTCTTATTTTTGGTTGCTTGCTCGCACACCTACCATTGATGACAATCTAAAGAAAAAGTTAATTGCAAAAGCCGCTGCATTAGGGTTTGATACAACGAAACTCATTTTTTCTTGATTAATTGTTTTCTGCAACGTATTCCGCTTTGACGGATCTTTGAAATAGGGATTAATTCAGTAATCTATCATTGTTCGATTTATTTTTTTCATCATTTATAGTAGATCTTGTTTCATTCAGCATCTCGCAATAAAGCCAACATATCCTCCACTGACATTTTGCCGCTAATTTCACCCCCTTCTAGCAAGCTATTTGCAAGATCACGTTTGAGATGATGCAATTCTACAATTTTATCTTCAATCGTATCTTTTGTGACTAAACGGTAAATGGTGACAGGACGTTTTTGTCCCATACGATGCGCTCTATCAGAAGCTTGATCTTCAACGGCAGGATTCCACCACGGATCCATGTGTATGACATAATCGGCAGCGGTTAAATTAAGACCTGTACCGCCAGCTTTCAAACTAATTAAGAATAAATCACCTTCACCTGCTTGAAATGCATTCATGGCCTTTTTGCGACGAGTGACGGGAGTGGAGCCATCAAGATAATGGTACGAAATCCCTTTTTTATCCAGTAATTCACGAATAAGCGCTAAATGCCCAACAAATTGGCTAAACACAAGTGCTTTGTGGCGATTTTCCAGAAGTTCGTCGACTAATTCTTCAAAAGCGTGAAGTTTTGAGCTACTAACAGTACTTTCTTCGATGACAAGACGGGGATGGCAACATGCGCGTCGCAATTTCATGATTTCTGCGAGCACTTGCAGTTGTTGATTTGATTGCGCGCCTGCCTCACGCATTACCTTTAGTGCATTTCGTCGCAACGCTTCATAAATGGCACGTTCATCATGACTTAATTCAATATGTAATGTCACTTCAGTTCGTGCGGGTAATTCGGTTAAGACGTCATTTTTGAGTCGACGCAAAATAAATGGACGTAATAATTTTTTAAGACGTTGTTGCGCGGCGTGATCATGATGATCTTCAATCGCGTTTGCATAACGCTCATTAAATCGACTAAGTGAACCCAATAAACCGGGATTGATAAAATTAAATAGATTCCATAATTCACCTAAATGATTTTCAATTGGGGTTCCTGTCGTTACCATACGAAAATCGGCTTGCAGAGACATGGCGGCTTTTGAGCGTTTAGTCAGTGTGTTTTTAATGGCTTGTGCTTCATCGGCAATTAAGGTGTGCCATTGAATTTTTTGCAGGCGCTGCGCTTCCGTTTGAAGCAAGCCGTAGCTACAGACCACTAAATCGAATGGGCCTAAATGATCAAGCATGGTTTGTCTATCACCCGTGCCAAATTGCTGCGTATTTAAAGTGGGTGCAAATCGAGCGCATTCCTCAAGCCAGTTAATACATACCGAGGTTGGAGCTAAAATGAGAGTAGGGCCTTGCGGCGCACGAGAAAGAATTAAGGCTAATGCTTGAACCGTTTTACCTAACCCCATATCGTCAGCAAGGCAAGCGCCAGCCCCCCAATAAGCAAGGCGACTCATCCATAAAAAACCTTCATGTTGGTAATCCCGCAATTCACCTTGCAATGTGGAGGGCACTTTTGGATGAAAATCACTTAATTCATCAAGACGCTTTAACTGTTCTTTCCAAGGCTTACTAGCACTGATGTTCATGCCTTGCGTGAGTTCATCTAAGGTTTGTGCGGCTAAGGCGTGAAACTGAATTTTATCGTCTTTTATTTCACCAAGTCCCGATAAATCATCGAGTCTTTGACGTAGTTCATTGGTCAGCGCAATAATTTGACCATCTTCTAATTTCAAAAAACGCCCTGATGAATTCGCAAGTAAGTGCATTAAACGTTGCATATCAAGAACGGTTTCGTCATCAATGACTAATTCACCCTCAACATTAAACCAATTCTTTTCTTGGCGTACTGAAAAACGTGCTTGTGTTAATCCCATTTCGCGGCTGATTTTTATTTTTTTCCCTTTAGGCCACTCTAATACCGTAAATTCGTTAATATTCTGTAAATTGAGCAGTGTTTCCAGCGCATTTTCGGGCTCATCGAGTTGCCATTTTAAAGAACTGTTAGGTGGTAGATTAGGGCATTTTTCAAACAGTTGATCAACATAGCTTTTCTCGATAGCAAAATTACGGGTGGTTTGCAGTTGTTTCCCTTCAATTTCCGCCAATACCGTTGTGCCACCATTTGCTGGTTTATAAAGTGGTCCACCATCTAAAAACGGCTGAATAAACACATCTATATAAAGGCCTTCACCTATGGGTTGTAAATGCAAATGTAATCGATTGTCTGGAGAAACCGTCAGTGCTTGGGTTGCCATGCCGACCATGTTAGACTGGATTGTCAATGTCGTTGGAATGAAGGAAATGGTTTCCATCAGCCGTTCGCGCTCAACGCTTGGAATGTTTACCCCTGTCTCTCCTAAAATTTCTGCCACTCTTTGATGCTGTGCATTGATATTGTAAATTAAAACGCCTGTCGCGGTTTTTTGTACCACCATTTTGGCTTCATGAGGTATTTTAGGTTGAATGGATAAATGTAGCTGATTATCTATTTCGTCAATTAATAATTGTGGGTCTGCAGCCTTGATGTCAATAGGCGCATCGTATTGAATTTGCGATGCCCAGTACACATTGGGATGTCCAATAGCATCAAATAACACTTCTTGAGGAAAAACATAGGTGTCGGTGAAATAGCCATAATAGCCATCTTGACTGCGGCTCATACGTATATTTTTACAAATTTTAATATCTTGCTCTGTTAAATAATGAAACGTATCGAGTTCATTGTATAAACGTTTCAAAGCAATGGTTCTGCCTTTTGACCAGTTACCGTTTTTGCCTAGACGTTGCTCTTTAGGATCAAAAGTGATGTCATCGTCATCATCAATGCTTAATGCCCAAACTAATCTCGACTCAGATGACGTTGCATTTTGAGATGGTGCATTTAAGGTATTGAGTTGCGAAAGTGCTTCTAAAGCCCGCTCCCATGCACTCATGCGCGGAAAACTATCAATTAATGCTAAATAAGGTGCATTTGCAAATTGCTTAGAAATTTTATCCACTGTTTTGTGAGAATAATTGAGTCGAGCTAAGAGCGTTGCACTCATGGCAGCAAACCATTTGTATTCAAGCTCTTGCGCAAGTTGACAATAATTCACTAAAGGTGAGAGTAAAAGTGCCTGTTGGGAGGGGGAATTTAATCTATTCGACTCACCGAGCCAATAAATCATTAGCAATTGTGCGAAGTTTTCAAAGGGTAAATGCTTTCTGGTAAAAAGATTTGAAGCATTTTCAATCGATTTTTTACCTTGATAAACATCCAGCGCATCAGCGAGGATGTCATTTAATGCGTAAAAAATATCGACATGTTTTTTTGCACAAAGTGTTAAATAAGTTTGCAGTAGTTGAAGATTGGCTAAGTGACAAGTACGCAATAGCATAATGCCGTAAAAAAAGTCGTAAATACCGCCAAGTGTGACGGAGCGTTTATTGTTTTTTCTGAGCAGTTTTAACGCGAGATTAAATTTATCAAGTGCCTCATCATATCTGTTATGCAAAATATCATGTAATCCCTTCAGTTTTAATCCATCCGCTGAATAATCATCACGCAACCAAGTTTGTGCATCTTGTTCATTGCCTCGTAACAATCGATGTTCAATGAGTGCTTGCCGAATTTCGATGTGATTTGTGCCTTGCGAAAAATTATCTTCTAATAATAGATATAAACGATGTTGTCTTTCATCGAATTTCATTCCATCGCCAATCAGCATATATTTTAAGACTAAAAAACGAATTTTTTGCGGTAGAGAAGCAAACCATAAGTCATCAAAATTCGTAAAAAATAATTGGTGAATTTGATCAAAGAAATAGCGAGGAAAATTCTCGTATAGATAACTGATATTTGCTGCAAAACCGGTTTC
>Ga0208856_1000104_pt1 | contig 35400 bp, 40 predicted proteins | sample LakMenEpi13Jul12_FD_150690 | JGI IMG/M metagenome (GOLD analysis project Ga0208856, IMG submission 150690) | Freshwater microbial communities from Lake Mendota, WI - 13JUL2012 deep hole epilimnion (SPAdes) | ecosystem: Environmental > Aquatic > Freshwater > Lentic | place: Lake Mendota, Madison...
ACGAACCAGTCGCGGAACCGGCCGAGACATTCGGCCTCGAGAGCGGTCGCGTCGCCCTCGGCCGCATGCCGGCAGTGTGCGAACCGCCGGAACAACCTTGGTCCGGGGTTGAATCGAGACGTCAGCCCGGCATTGACACAGAAAGTGCACGTATGTACACTCCCAAAACCATGTCCGTCGACATTCCCGCCGAGCTGGCACCGTTCGTGGAGCGATTGATCGCCGAACGACGGTTTCTCACCGAGAGCGAAGTGCTCGCGGAAGGACTCCGCGTGCTTCAGTCTCAGGAAACCCTGCGTGCGGCTGTGGGCCAGGGTTTCGCTCAGTTGGATGAGGGCAAGAGCGCGGCAGCCGACACGGTTTTCGCCAAGGCGGAGGAACGCATCGCCTCGATCGAACGGGCCGGCAGGTTATGAGCAGGGCGAGGTTTTCCGCGTCGAATCCTGCACGGCAGCCGCGACCTCGGCAATCTCTAGGCCCTCAGCAACCGGAGCTAATCCCGCGTGATCGATGAACTCGACGAAGTCGTGCTGACGTGCGATCTCCCTGACCACGGCCTCGCAGCCGGCGACATCGGGACGGTCGTGCTGATGCATAACGAGGGCAAGGGATACGAAGTCGAGTTTATGACGCTCGACGGCGAAACGATTGCCGTGGCAAGGCTGCGGGCCGAGCAGGTGCGGCCCGTGCAACACGACGAGATCGCCCACGCGAGATCGATCGCTTCATAAGGCGGTATGGCGATTCCACGGCGGACAGGGCCAAAGGTGGTCCCGACTGGCAAACTACGTGTTTGCCAATCACCGGTACTTATGCACATGTACCTAGGAATCGCAAACACCTGATCTATATCCTTGCCGTGTACGAGCAGGTCGATGACATAATCATAAGGCCGGTCACGGCATACGAAGTGCCAGAGCCGAGATAGGCAGTTCCATGACGAAGCCCAACAAGCAGCCACGCAGCCCGGAGCCCACACCGGCCGAATTGGAACGGCTGCAGATGCTTCGCCGGAGCATCGCCGAGGAGCTTCCAGACCTCGTAGCTCGCGACCAACTCCGAAAGGAAGCGCGGGACGAGCGATCGATCAGCGGGGCGCTGCGGGATGCCATCCACCGCAGCGACGTGCCACTGGCGGTGATCGCCACCCAGGCGGGCCTGACGCCCATCCAACTCGATGAGTTTCTGACCGGCGAGCGCACGCTGCGGTCGGACATCCTCGACCGTCTTGCAGCACTCATCGGATACGAGATCCCGCCCGCTCGCGCGGGGGCATGACGCGCTTCTTCGATGTGCGAATGCCCGCCAGCTCGATTCCCACTTCCGCGGTGACGTTCACCCATGCCTCGTAGCCGTAACCTCTTCGATCCAGAGTCCACGAAGCCCTACAAGATCTCCCGCAGCGGCCTCGAGCTTTTCCACGATTGCCCGCGGTGCTTCTACTTCGACAAGCGGCTCGGCCTTTCGCGGCCGCCGGGCTTCCCATTCAATCTCAACTCCGCTGTCGATGCACTGCTCAAGCGGGAGTTTGATGCATTCCGCCGGCAACGGACGCCGCACCCCTTGATGGAGAAGGCTGGCATCGACGCCATTCCGTTTGCCCACCCTGATCTCGAGAAGTGGCGAACAAACTTCACGGGCGTGCAGGCCCTGCACAAGCCCACCAACATGCTCGTGACCGGCGCCGTGGACGATCTCTGGGAGAACGCCCGAGGCGAACTGATCGTGGTGGATTACAAGTCAACCGCGAAGGCCGCCGAGATCACGGAGCTCAACGAAGAGTGGCACTCGGGCTACAAGCGGCAAATCGAGATCTACCAGTGGCTCTTGCGGCAGAACGGATTCAAAGTGTCGCCAACGGCCTACTGGGTCTATGCCAATGGTGACGCGGCCGCCGACCAGTTTGACCAGACGCTGCGGTTTCGGATGACCGTGATTTCCTATGACGGGTGGGACGACTGGGTCGAACCTCACATCATGGCCGCGCGGGATTGCCTGATGAACGAAACGCCGCCCGCACCTGCAACGAAGTGCCCGCACTGCAGCTTTGCCGCTGAACGGCTGGCCCACGCGGCCAAAGCCAACTGATCTCCGCGGAGTGCCCGGCAGTGCACGACCCGGCGGGGCAACCTTGGGCCCGCCACCTCCAGCCCGCGATCGCCGTTGACCAATGCCTGTTCACGCGTACACTTCTTGCCGAAGTAGGCGAGCGGCCGAACTGAAGTTGCCGTAATATCGGATCCGATATATGCTTTCAGTGCGTCAGGGCGAATCCCGCAAGCCGCTCGTCTGGCTGCACGGCCGCGTGAAGACGCCGCCGTTCACCAAGCAGGGGCGAGTTGAGGCCGGGATCCTCCTGGGCCTGCTGCAGGCCGGCGAGACGCTCTCGATGCCTCACTCTCGCCCGCTGCCTTCCATCGGGCCGGGGTGTGCGGAATTGCGGATTCGCGACGAGGAGCACAACTGGCGAATCATTTACCGGCTCGACGACGACGCGGTCATCGTCGTTGACATCTTCTCCAAGAAAACCCAACGGCTTCCCAATGAGATCATCCGAAAGTGCAGGCAGCGGCTCAGGCACTACGACGAGGCGTCGCAAAAATCGGACGAAAGGTGATGCCATGACCATGACCACCAAAAAGCGCGGGTCGCTCAAGGCCGCAGGCTGGCAAGTGGGCGACGCGGCCGAGTTCCTCGGACTGTCGGCCGATGAGAAGCAGCTCGTCGAAGTGCGGCTCGCGCTCGCCCTTTCCATCAGGCGGCAACGCCAGGAAAGCGGGCTGTCGCAGAAACAACTCGCCGAGCGGATCGGCACGAGCCAGCCGCGGATTGCCAAAATCGAGGTCGCCGCGGCAGACGTATCGCTCGATCAGCTGGTACGCGCCTACACCGCCGCCGGCGGTCGAATCGAATGCACTTCCAAACCGAATGCCGCCGCCAGGAAGCTCACCCTCCGATGCATCGCCGCTCGCCGAATGGCGTCCATGACGAGGGCAAGGGATACGAAGTCGAGATAAGGCCGGCCATGTTGCTTGGGCAGGAGGCCCGAATGATCGTCACGCTCAAGGCCGTCGTTCACGGCGGGAAAATCGAACTCGCCGAACCAGCGTCCCTGCCTGAGGGGGCGAAGGTGCTGGTGACGCTGCTGCCGGAAGACGACAGAGACTTTTGGATGGAAGCCAGCCAGAAGGCGTTGGCAGAAATCTGGGACAATCCGGAAGACGATGGGTATGCCAAGCTTCTCGAAAAATGATGTTGTGCTCGTGGGGTATCCATTTGCGGACCGGGCTGGCGGAAAGGTGCGCCCCGCGGTGATCGTGAGTGGGCCGCACCGCCTGTGGCTCGCGCTGTAGAGACGTCTCAGGGGCCTCAGCCGAGGCCCGCGCAGCCGCCCATGCCACATTGCGGGCGACCACAACCGCCGCCGGCTCCTGAATCACTGCCGCCTTTTGCAACGTGGCCACTGACCACGCTCAAAAGCTTAGTGAGCTTCGTGCTGTGGCAGTGGGGGCACTCCGGCTTCTCGTCACCGCGAATGAGCAGCTCAATTTTCCGGCTGCACTTCTCACAGGAATATTCGTACAACGGCATCGGATTCGGCTCCCTCACGCGAGGTATGCAATTTACATGGATACGTTCGACGCCATCAACCAGCGGCGGAGTGTGAAGGCTTTTGACCCGACCCATCGGTTCACCGCTGCCGAAGGGCGGTCAAGTGGCCCTGTCGGAAGTCGTGGTGCACGACCGCTTCGCGTGATCGACCGGCTGGCTGCACCGGGCAACACAGGCGTGGGTTTCAGATGGTCGCCGGAGTGAGCCAGCCGCTGGTGACGAACTTCGCGATGCGGGACTTCGAGAAGTCCAGCTTCGACAAGTCAAGCTGGTACCACGTCGGGTCGTCGATGGTGTTGTAGGAGTACGACTTGCCGGTGAGGTTGCTCACGGTCGACCACATCGTCAGCAGCGGGGCCATTTTTCCGCCGCCTTCGTCCTCGATCACCGTGCCGGGCACGAGGTCGAAGCCGTGGAGGATTCGGATGGTGTCCATCATCGCGTGACGCTCGTCGGCCGGCGGCGTGGCGAAGTGGACGTTCGCGAAGAGCCGCACGAATCGCGAGGAACTGTTCTCGTCGGCAGGGAGACCGCGAAACCCTTGCCCCTGACCGGCGGGAGCGAACGTGGTGCCACCGATCGTGAGCGGTGCCGGGTTGGTCGGCGACAGGCTCAGATAGTTCGTGATGTTCGTGAGGTGCCACTCGAGATAGGGCGCGTTTGTCGCGATCTGCAGAGGGTTGTCGTGCACCCGCATTCCCTCCGGGTGGAACTCTGCGACGATGCATGAGTCTTTGTCGTGCACGATGGCGTGCAACGGCAGGGCGACGGGCACCTGCTTCGGCGTGTAGTCCACGAAGTTGCACGTCGCGAGCGCGGCCTTTGCCTCGGCGGTCGTCGCACATGTTCCGAGGATGAACGCCAAGCCCTCGAGCGCGCCGATGTCAGTTCCGTCGTTCTTCGGCGCCTGATAGGTGCAGTGACCAGGCATATAAAGCACATGGGCCGAGAGGCCGGCGGTGTTCATGCCGTCACCGAGCCAGTACGGTTCGAAGGCGGCCATGCCGATCACGCCGTACTTCGCTTTCCACGTCTTCGCGTTTTTCGACGCGGAGCTCTTGCCCACGTGATCCGCAGCCAGCACCCCGAGCTGCCACGGCAGGACGTCCGGGAACTCCATGGTGCGGCCGACGCACACCGTGCCGTCAGCTGCCTTGGGATGCTTGAAGTTGGTGCACATGGCGGTTTCCGGCAGGAGTTTACCATCAGCGGCATGGGTCGGATCAGCCTCAAAGTCGTGTCGGGGTTGTCGCGTGACGAGGTCGTGGGCTGGTTCTCCTGACCCAAAAGCCGGCTGAGGCGGTGAGGTCGTAGACGGCGACGTGCGTGGTGAAGCGGGCAGTGGACCGCGGGGAGGAGACGCCGGGGAGAACGGGGTCAGGATGTGGGGAGGGGGTCACATGGACCTCAGTTGTCCCTCGGGTATGTCACAGTCTCGCCCGCTCGGCTGAGTAGTTACTCGGCCAATTCCGCAGGCACGCGAGACTGGAGGCTTTATGTATGGTGAACACGCAACGCTCAGGATTCACGGACGCCTGGCAGACGTCATGGCGACTCTCGACCCAAAAGCCCGAAAGCTCCTCACGCTCTATCTGGTGGGCCTGAGCCTCCCGGAGATGGCGGCGCAGATGGGGGAAAGCGAGGACGCCATTTCTCGGACGATCGTCGAACTTGTCTGGGAAACGCGGGAAAGATTGGCGGCCTGAAATTACGGGGCGCGTATGTTTGGCCTGCCCCTCTTAAACGGCACCATGCCGGTCGGCGACTACCGCGTGTTCTATGATGTCGAGACGGACTTTCGGGTGGTCACCATCCAGGCGACTCGGCACCAACCACCGTACGTGACGGCGGTGGAGATCCTGTGAAGACCATGGGAATCGAGCAGGCCGAGAAAGATTGAAGATGAATCATGGGACGAAGCGTCGTACTCGCTGGTGCCGCCCGTTGCAGCGGATGTAGCCTGCCGCCGCGGTGGTGTGTGTGCGAAGCGCTACCGCTCGTCGAAACGCAGCTCGCGGTCCATGTGCTCATCCACCACCACGAGCTGTGCAAGCCTTCGAGCACTGGGAAAGTGGTAACGCGGGCTGTGCGGGACGCGGCGTGCCACACCTACCAGCGCGTGAGCCGCCACTTTCCCCCCTCAGGGTTCCCTGCCGACGCTTGTGACCCGGCCCGGGAACTCTGGATTCTTCATCCGACCGGTGAACCGCTACCCACGGCGACGGCGGCGGCAGACGCTCCCTACGGCGAGGACATCCAAATGCTGCTGCTCGATGGCACGTGGCGGCAGGCGGGCGACATGCTGCGTTCGGTCGAAGGGCTCGGGCGGTGCGTGCGGCTGCCGGATGCCGCGGCGGAGCCGAGCCGCTTTTGGCTCCGCGACCAGCCCGAGCTGTCGCACGTGTCTACGGCCGAGGCGCTTGGGCACATGTTGCAGGCGATCGGCGACTCGGATGCGGCGCGGCAACTCCGGCTGCACTTCGAGCTTCACGTGTATGCGACGCTCCTCGCCCGCGGCAAGCGCGAGATGGCCGAGCGGTATCTCGGACACTCGCCACTGCTCACCGAAGCCCGCGACGCTCTCGACCGGCTCCACGCCCGGTGAGCCAGGATGGTTCGACACCTGCGGTTCGGATTGCTTGCGCGACGGCCAGTCTATTCAGGCCGCTTTTTCCGGCGTCTGCCCGAGCGGCGGCTTTCCCGCTTTGCCTCCATTTCGTCGATCGCCGTCTGGGCGACGCGGTTCATCGCGGCCTCGGCCTCCGCTCTCGTGGCCACGCCCATCTCGATCAAGAGCGTGAGCCACCCCGCTTCGTAGTCGTGCAGCCGATTCTTCGCCGGTCCGATCATAAGAGCCTCCTTCTGAAAGCTTCTCCATTGTGACGGACGCCAGGGACAACCTTGGTCCCTCCTATGACACGCTCGACGCGTGTCGAAAGCTGGCCTGCGAGTCAGTGGACCGGTAAAATGACCGCAGCATCAGGAACGACACGTCCCCCGCGACGTGTTGGAAACGTCTCGTGACGTTTCCGCAACCGAGCCCCTGCAAGGCATACGGTGCTTCCGCCGGCATGAAAATGCTGGCGGGATGTGCGTGAGGATTCGCTCCTCACGAAACAATGTTGCAGCAGTCCGAGGGGCGGCGACGCCTCTCCGGGCTGGTTCTTGGTGCGTGGCTCATTCTGGAGTGCGCACGATGCCAGACCACGATTTTCGGAATCTGTTTCGCACGCGGCATGATTTGATTCAGGAAGCGGATCGAGCGGTGGAGGTGGCGGAGCGGGCATTTGCCAGAGCCGAGGGCGACAACGCAACGCGGTGGACGGTGATCGCCGCGGGCAAGTGCGAAAGAGCTGCAGCGCTCTACTTGAAGGCCGGGCTGGGACTACTCGCCAAGCAGCGGTATGCGGATGCGTCGCGGTATTGCTGCCTCGTCGGAGACCGCGAGCGGGCCAAGCTCAATCAGGATCGCTGGGCGGCTATCTCCACGTATTGGGAGGACGACGCCGATGCCGCGAGCGCCCCCAGTGAACGAAAGGAGCAGCACGATGGCGGAGCCTGAGACCTACGACCGCGAACAGGTCTACCAAGAGCTCTATCAACGGTTTGCGCGGATGGAGGTGCCGCCGTGCCCGAGGTGCGGCACGTGCAACACGGCATCGGTGCAGGTGGGCGTGATTGGGCTCACAATCCGGCTGGCGGCTACGTGCCCCAAGTTCAAGCTGATTCCCAATGGGCCGAAGCCCGGCAACTGGTTTTGCAATTCGTGTGGAAAGTTTTTCGATGTCGCGTATGACTCCGGCTCCCAGGAAGGAACCCAATTATGAAAACCATCGTCGTGCTCTCCGGTGCCGGCATCAGCGCCGAAAGCGGCCTCAAGACGTTTCGCGGTGATGGCGGCCTCTGGGAGGGGCACCGCGTCGAAGACGTGGCCACGCCCGATGCGTGGGCCCGTGATCGGGCGCTCGTGCTCGAGTTTTACAACGAGCGCCGCCGGCAGGTGCGGGCGGCACAGCCTAACGCCGCCCACAAGGCGCTCGTCGACCTCGAGCAGGCATACGACGTGCATGTCGTCACGCAGAACGTCGACGACCTGCACGAACGGGCCGGCTCATCGCAGGTGCTGCACTTGCATGGCGAGATCCTGCTTGCCCGCAGCACGCAGGACCCAAACTCCACGAAGCACCTCGGCGATACAGACATCGCCCTCGGCGACACCTGCCCGCTCGGAAGCCAACTGCGGCCGCATATCGTGTGGTTTGGCGAGGAGGTGCCGGCGCTCGAGGATGCGGCCAAGATCGTCGCCCGAGCTGATATCTTTCTGTGCGTGGGCACGTCGCTGCAGGTCTACCCGGCGAACTCACTGATTTTTGCAGCGCCGAGGCGGGCCCGAAGGATCGTCATCAATCCAGAGGTGCCCGATCTCGTGCCGCAAGACGTGTGCGAATGCATCGCGACGACTGCGTGCGAGGGAGTAACTCGCCTCGTTGAATCACTACTCGCTTGCAACCGGTGAACCGGAGAGGACCAGATGACGCCCTTCAGACTCGTGCTCGAAGGCTTCCGCGATCAGCAATACGCCACCGTCGACAGTATTAAAGAGGCGGTGCGGCGTATGGCTCGGCCCGGGGGGCCGACGTACATCGTGCTGCAATCTCTGCACGGTGGGTACGCCCAGGCGGCAGGTTGCGATGACCGCTACCGCATTGAGACCCGTGATACCTATGGCGAGGGCTTCAGGCACTGGCTGGCGGGATCGCCGCACGTCAAAGACCGTTCCGACGTGGTGATGTATTACCGCAACCGCTGCAAGGTCCACGGATTTCGAAAATGCCCACTGCTGTCGTGGGGGGAAAACGTTCTTGCCCTGCGGGATGTGCTGGCAATCCTGCTTTCCTACCATGCCTCGGGCGAACGCAGCGGCTCATATCCGTGGGAGGAAGTGACGAAGTACTTCCTCGAAGAGGGCCTCAACGGTGATAAGAGGCTCATTCGGGAAATCCGCCCGCGTCGCCGAGACGGATAGCGCGACGGGCAGCGGCCACTGCGGTTCGGCCGATGCGGCCGCGTAGCGATCGAAACCTGTCGATGATTCTCAGTCGCCAACGCCAGCGCGAGGAATTCGATGCCCGCCATCGGCATACTCCACGTTCCCCACAACTCGACCGTTGTGCCTTGCGACCTGAGGACTAATTTTGTCCTGACAGAGGACTTGCTCTGCCGGGAAATTCTGAAGATGACCGACTGGTACACGAGCGAACTCTTCTCGGTTCCCCATGATGAGGCGACCACAATCTGCTTCCCGGTCAGCCGACTGATCGTCGACCCTGAGCGCTTTCTCGACGATGACTTCGAGCCCATGGCCGTGAGCGGCATGGGAGTGATCTACACCCGCACCGCAGACGGGCGGCCTTTACGAATGGCCCCAAGCCCAGCGGAACGAGACGCGCTGATTTCTCGCTTCTACCACCCCCATCACCAGATGCTCGCCAATACCGTCAGGTTGGCACTCAACGAACATGGCACCTGCGTGATCGTCGATTGCCATAGTTTTCCATCAGTTGCACTCCCATGCGATCTCGATCAGGCACCCGACAGGCGTGATATCTGCATCGGAACCGACCCGTTCCACACGCCGGATTGGCTGCTCGCGCATGTGACGGCGCGATTCGTAGAAACTGGGCTTTCGGTGGACGTGAATCGTCCCTATTCCGGAGCAATTGTGCCGGCTGAATACTACAGACGCCAAGCCGCGGTATCCAGCATCATGATCGAGGTCAATCGCAGGCTGTACATTGATGAGGACACAGGCGAGAAGCGTGCCGGGTTCGCAGACGTGGCTCACGTGGTGCAGCGACTGACCCGCGAGATAATTTCGCTTTTTCGTCGACGCTAAGCTACTGTGCCTTTCGGTCCACACTCGCACACGAGGCCGAATGAGACCCCGCCGCATGATGTGGAATCTGCTCGCCATCGGCGTTTGCATCTACGCCGGGCTGTGCCTGGTATTCCTGCTGTTTCAGCGGTCGTTCATCTACATGCCGACCCCCGAGACGCCCGCCCACGCGGCGGCGCTCTCCCTCGATGTGCCAGGCGCCCGCCTCCGCATCTCGACGCAGCTGCTCGAAGGCCCCAAGGCTCTCGTCTACTTCGGAGGCAATGCGGAGGACGTGGCCTACACGCTCCCGGAGCTCGCGGCCGCGTTTCCAGACCGGGCTCTCTATCTCTTGCACTACCGCGGCTACAGCGGCAGCACCGGCCGGCCAGCCGAAGCCGCCCTGCGAAGCGATGCCCGGGCAGTGTTCCGATTCGCTCAAGAACGCCATCCCGACGTGATGGTCGTCGGCCGCAGCCTCGGCAGCAGTCTGGCGATCCAGTTAGCCGCTGAGGAACCCGTCTCGCGGCTCGTTCTCATCGCCCCCTTCGAGAGCATCCTTTCAATCGCGAAACGCGTGGCCCCGTTTCTGCCGATGGGGCTGTTACTACGCGATAAATACGAGTCGTGGAGGTACGCACCGCAGGTCACGTGCCCGACACTTATTCTTGCCGCATCTCACGACGAGCTCGTGCCGATGCACGACACGCAGAAGCTGTTTGACGCCTTCCAGCCGGGCGTGGCGACGATGCGAGTCATCGACGGCGCGGATCACAACTCGGTGTCTGACGCAGCGGAGTTCTGGGAAGCGCTCGCCTCTTTTGGCCCGAAATTTTCGGACTAAGCCTGTGTCATAGCCAAAGTGACTGAAAGCACAGGCCGACGCAAGGCAAAAAACCTTTAGAGTATGTCGATCGTGGCATGGGCAAGGTAGCCGTCATGCACGCCACTCTCCAGGGAGCCCCCGTGTCATCCAGCACGCCCGTGAAGATCTTGGTTCTCTATGACTCCCAGACCGGCAACGTCGAGCAAATGGCCAGGCTCGTCGGCGAAGGGGCCCAGGAGATTCAAGGTGTCGAGGTCAGGCTCAAAAAGATCGGTGGCGAAAATGGCCTGAAGGTAACTCCTGATGACGTTGTCTGGGCCGATGGGGTGGCTGTCGGTAGCCCTACAAACATGGGTGTGCTGTCGTGGAAGATGAAGAAATTCTGGGACGAGGAAATGGGCCCGCATTGGATGAAGATCGACGGCAAAATTGCCTGTGCCTTCAGTTCCGCGGGCGGTTGGGGCGGCGGCATGGAGCTAGCCTGCCAAAGCATTCTGACGGTGCTCATCAACTTCGGGTTTCTGGTCTTCGGGGTAACCGACTACGTATCTCGTGACATGACGCTGCACTACGGGGCGGTTTCAGCAAAGGCTCCCAGTGACGACCCCGCCAAGGCCGCCTGCAGGTGCCTGGGCAGACGGCTCGCCGAATGGACAGCCACATACGTGCATGCCCGGCAAGAAGAGCACCCGAGTGAAAAACTCGCCCAGCGTCGGCCGCCACACGGGTGACTGACGCCCTACTCGCGCTCTTGCTCGTGGGCGCCGAAGGTCTGGGCCCGATGCATGACGGCTGGGCGGCGATTCGCAAAGACCCCGACTGGCTCGTGGCAAAAGAGAAAGGCGTCGTGAAACTACGGCTGCGGTTGGTTGACCGTCCGCTCAACTTTCACCCACCCGACCTCGAGTGTGAATGCCCCCGGCTTCTTGTCGCTGAGCATGAAGCCCAAACCGTTGATCTGGGCCGGCTCCACTGGCCCCATGCCCTGCACTCGTCTGCCAAAAGCCGTGGGAATGAATTCATCGAGCGGGATGGCCACATCGGTCCATTGGTCTTTCGTAGTCGGCAGCGTAGCCCTGTAGGAGAAAGCCATCCTGCGGCTCTTCGTGTAGATATTCAGGACGTACTCCCGGCCGTCACCCTTCACGTGAGCGATGAGCGTGTCTCCGGCCTGGATATCCAACTCAGTCGGCTTGGTTCTGACGGACGCAAACCCGCCGTTGTTTTCCAAAGACAGGGTGCCAAAGAACTCGAGTGTCTTGTCTTGCGTGATTCTGAAGCGGCCGTCTGACACGCCACCCATCACGCCGTCATTCACGGCCTGCCATTTCTGGGCCACGTCGGCGCCGGTGAAATCCAGAAGTGGCCGGAGGGCTTCCTGGGTCGCCACTTGGCCAGACAGAGACACGATCAGGATCGCGACCCACGTGCGCATAAAGACTCCGACGTAAAATAGGGCTTCTGGAAGCAAGTTTCCCCCGGGGCATGTCAGCCGGGGGGTGATGGGCGGCTATTCATGGCGGGAGCCATGGGAAAGCATAGACGCAACGCCGGTAATTGGAGGCCCGCGCAGCCGCCCATGCCGCACGCGGCCGGCGAACCAGAGGCTCGTGAGCGTCACTGCGACGGCGAGCATGCCGACCGTTCCAAAGTAACGCAGGGGTTCGCCGGCACCCCCCTCCAAGATCAGCCCACCACATACGGTGCCGAGGCCGCTGGCGATGTGCTGCACCGACGAATTGACCGACATGAAGCCACCGCGGCGTCGGGGCTCAATGCTGGCCGTGATCAGTGATACGGAGGACACCAACCGCCCCGCGTTGCTCGCCATCATCAGCGCTGCCACCGGGGCCGCCACGGCAAGCCCCACGGACGGCAGGTGAGTGACCACGAGCGTCATCACAGCCGCCAGCGACACCGCGCAACGAAACACGGGCAGGGCGCCATAGCGATCGATGGGCCGACCCACGAGAGGCGTGCTCACGAGCGTGAGCAATCCCCCGGCCACGAAGATGACGGGCAACTGGGCCTCCGTGACACCCGCGTTGCTCACGTACGAGGCGCTGATATAGGGAATCACGGAAAATGCGCCGAACATCAGGATGGCGGTCGCCACAGCGAACGACGACATCAGTAGCAGACCCCGCACATCGCCCTCAACACCATCGCGGACTCTGGTACAAGGATTGTGTTCGCACGCGAAACAGGAACACCCATGACGTTGGCTACCATGCTCGACGATGCGGCGGCGAGATCGCCGCACGCCGTCGCGATCCACTCCTCCGCCGGGTCGCTTTCGTATGCCGATCTCGCCGATCGCGTCGCCCGGGTCGCCCACGGCTTCATGTCGCTGGGACTAACCGGCCAGGATCGAGTGGCCTTCCTGCTGCCCAACGGCGTGGAACTGGCGATTTCGATCCTGGCCGCCGCGAAGGCCGGCCTCATCGCCGTGCCGCTGTCTCCCACGTTCGCCCCGCCGCAGTTGGAGTACATCCTCAAGCACAGCGGCGCCCGCATGCTCGTCACGTCGCCGACATTGCTCGGTGCCGTGACAGCGGAGGCCCGTGATCAACTCGACGTTGTCGTGCTCTGCGGCGACGTCCCGGACGAGCCGCCTGCGGGCGCTGTGCCGTTTGGGCAGCTGCTCGCCGGCCCCGCCGCGATGCCAGCGATGTCGAGGGGCCTGGCGGCGGATCCGATCGGGCTGTTGGTCTACACGTCAGGGACCACGTCGCGGCCCAAGGGTGTGGCCCACACCCAGGAGCGCATGGCTCACCGCGTGCGGCTGTTCATCGACGAACTGACGCTTACGGCCGACGATAACACGCTGGCGTGCGTGAGCATCGGCCGGCCGGTGTTCATGCTCGGCCAGCTGATGCCGATGCTCTGTGTCGGGGGAAGCATCACGCTCCTGGAGCGCCCCGACGCGGAATCCTTCTGGCGGACCCACACGGTCTCGCGGCCCACGTATCTAATCACGCCCCCCGCCCTGACACGCGACCTTCTCGAGCACGCCTCGGCGCGGGCGGCCGATTTCAGCCGCCTGCGATTCTGGATCGTGGGTGGTGACACGTGCCCGGCTGCAGTCCATGCGCTGATGGCGGATGTGGTGCGAAAGCCGTTGCTCGAAATCTGCGGCATGACGGAGACGGGCTTTTATTGCATCAGCCCGCCGCACGGCCCTTCCAAGCCGGGGTCGATCGGGCAGGCGATGATGGGCGTCGCGGTGCGGGTGGTGACCGATAGCGGCGCGGACACAGCCCCGGGCGAGGTGGGACGGGTTCTCGTGCGCACCCCCGACATGATGGTCGGCTACTGGAACGACACGCTGGCCACGCATCGGATGCTCAGGTCGGGCTGGCTCGACACCGAGGACCTGGCCTCGACCGACGAAGATGGCTTCCTCTGGTTCGCGGGCAGGCAGAAGGACATGATCTCGCGCGGAGGGTTTAAGGTGGCCCCGGCGATGGTGGAGGACGCGATCCGCTCGCATCCCGGCGTGGCGACCGCCGCGGTGGTGGGAGCCTCGGACGAGCGCGAGGGCCAGGTGCCCGTGGCGTTCTACGAACTCCGCCCAAGCGCCGTCGATCCCGGCGCGGAGGCCTTGGCCGCCTGGGCCGCCGCCCGCCTGGAGCCGCTTTCGGTGCCCGTCAGCTTTTTTCGGGTCGACCGCTGGCCACTCACAGCCCAGGGCAAACTCGACCGCGCTCGGTTGGTGTGGATGGCCGACTTCGGCGACGGCCGGGAAATCTGAGACAGGACCGAATGCACGGCGTGCGGGCACGCTCACCGCGATTGAGGCCAAGTGGTTTCTGGGTGGCAGGAAGCTCACGAGCAGTTTCAACCGTGTGCTCGATCCAGCCAAGCACGTGGTCCGGCTTTCCGATGAGCCTGCTGTACAGATCCGGCAGGCCGGCGGCCTGCACTCAAACAGGGTCGGTTTGAGGGAAGTGGTTTTTGGGAACCCCGTGTCGGGTGTAGTGCCGGTTCAGAAACTCACGAGCGCCCTCACGCCCGCGATGAGTGACGGCTCCGCCAGCCGCAGCGCGGGCACGACGTATTGCAGGTCCGGCGTGATGCGGACGGCAGGCGTGACCGCGTAGTTGTAAAAGCACTCGATGCCCTGGCCGTCGCCGACGGGGCCGAACTGTGACGTGATCAGAGAGCCGATCTGCGGGCTGGATGACGCCCAATACCAGCCGACGCCAAACGTGTCGTCGCGTCGTCTTCGGCCAGGCACGTTGCCCCCGACGCCAAAACTCAGGAACGCATCGATCGGGCTCGTGTCTTGGTCTGCGACGCCCGCACGGCCGAAGGGGCCCCAACCCCGCTTTGCGTCAGTTGGATCGACGAAGACGTACTGATCGAAGTTCCAATACAGGCACCACGAGCCGCGGATCGGCGGCGTCGACACGGCCGGGTATGGAATGTAGGCCTCGGCAATCGACGTGTAGAGCCGGCTGTTCCAGGTGCCGCCCAGAAGCTGGTGCCCTGGGAGACCGAAGGCATTTGTGGGCACCCGCACGGCCGCCGACAGCAGCAGGCCGTCGCTGAAGAGCGTGTCGAAGCCGCTTGTGGCCGTCGTATCGTTCGAGTTGAGCACGGTCACCATTGCCATCGGCCCGTCATCCGGATGAAACACGAATCCGGCGCCCAGCGTGGAGTAGGGCACCGTCGCCCCCACGATCGGATTGAACACGAACCCCATGTTTGAAAACTGCGTCTTGCCCCGCCCGTGGGCGAAGGCGTTCATGTCGCCATCGAGCGTGTCCATCTTGCCGGCGAACACGGAAAATGCGTCGGTCAACTCCTGCGTGAGCAGCACGTTGGTCAGATACACCTCTTCGCTGTTGTAGACGGGCAGGTCGGCGATCAGCGTCGGCGAAATGAAACAGCCCACGTTGCCGACGATCGTTTCACCGTAGCGATGTTCGGCACGGAGCTTGAGATACAGGCCCTCGTGCACGCCGAGCTTGCCGCCGTCGGCGATCACGCAGTAGTCGCCGTGGCCCGCGTAATCGAAGGCTTGGGCGAAGCCGCCATTGGTGTTGCCGATGAAAAAGCTCGTGTTGTCGGCGAGGATGGTCACACCGGCGTCGGCCAGCCGCTCGCGAAAGCCATCTGCCCTGCCCAAGAGATGCGGAGCCGCACTGTATGACGGCTCTTCGACATACGGCTGCGGCGGGTCTTCCGCTGCGGCCAGGCCGATCACGCACCACCACAACCCGGCGGCGAGCCGCCACATCGGCCAGCCAATCGCCCACTGCCGCCGGTGCACGTCGTGAGCCCCGCAGTTCGGTCGCATGAGAGCTGCCAGTGCCGTCGGGGGCCGTTGCATCGTTACCATCGGCGCAGTCATGCGGCCGGATGTGGCGAATTTTCCGACAATGCCTGGCCAGGGTGAGAGTGGCGAGACCAGGCAAACTCTGCGGCCTGGCGGAGCCCCGGAGCCCGGATCACTGCCCGGGCCTCACGGTGCAGGTGTCGCTTGTCCAGGCAGTTGACCCCACCAGTACAGCCCCGACACCGCGACCACGATCAACACGTCCAGAATCATGGCCTGCCGGGCGTAGTCGCGGATCGGCTTGGTGCACACGTAGACGTCTCCCGACTCGGTCCGCACATGGCTGCTTACGATATGGTGGAGACCCAGCACGGGCAGCAATGCCAACGCCGCGAACAGCAGATCGACCCGCAGCTGAAACGTCGGCGAGCTATTGACGTATGCCAGGAGCGCCACGGTGAGCGTCACGAACAGCGCCTGGAGAGACACCACCTCGCGAAAGGAGTTTGCCTGAGTGACGCACGGAGTGACGTCATCCGGCGGGCTCGTGAAAAACGCCGCAAAAAAATTACGCCAGCTGGCCATTGTGAAGTAAAGTCGTGTTCGTACCGTGAATCCTCGATGATCGTCGCACAACGATGCGACGTGATCAACACCGCCGGATCATCTCTTGAAACCAGCCTTGTGCTCGGATTGGATTACACTTCACCGACCGTGACCGGGGCTCGTAGAAAGAAGGTGACTATGGACATCGTGTGGTTTCTGTTGATCGGCGTCGCCGCAGGCTGGCTCGCCAGCCAGATCATGAAGGGCGGCGGCTCGGGGCTCGTGACCGATCTCATCATGGGCGTGATCGGCGCCATTCTCGGTGGGTTTCTGTTTGGGCTGCTCGGTCTCTCGGCAACGGGCGCGATCGGCAGTCTCGTGACGGCGACAGTGGGCGCGATCGTCCTGATCGCCGGCCTGCGCCTGATCAACCGCCAGCGGCTGTGAACTCTGCAGCCTCGATGAAGCGCCCGAGCAAGAGGCTCGCGAGGGCCACCGCTGGCATGACCCAGATCGTGGCCAGCCGCCACCGCCGCGAGATGTTGCCGATCGACGAGAGCCATACGAGCCCGATCGCCACAGTGACGTCAAGAACCCACTGAAACGGCACCACGCCAGAGCCGCCGTTGATCCAATCGACGAGCGGCGCGACGGCCATCCGCATGGGATCGTCAGCCGCCACGCCGATAAAGCAACTGCCAAACACCCGCAGCCCGAAGGCCGCAAAAGGAATCAGCCCCGCGACGAGTTCCACGCGCCGCGAAAGCTTCGGCAGCGGCGCCGCCCAGATGGCGGTCCAGAGCGTCGTGAAGACCAGGAGACGGATCGTGTCCATACGTTGCGAGTGTAGCCCGCGCTGGACCGTGACCTGCCCCCTTATGACGCCGCCGCGGATTTCCGATAAAAATTCATCGTCGGTCACGCTGTTGTGAGTCAGCCATCATGCCCGCCCAGACCTTCCTTCCCGGCCCCCGGCCCAACACGGTCAGAACCCACACGGGGCAGGTGCTTCCCGTCCCCACCGGTTGGGAACTTCTACCGCCCGGTGACGCCGCCCTGACTCGCCGCGCAAAAGCTGCCGGCGATCACTGGCTGGTTCAAGAGAAAGTCGGGCGCAAGCTCTTCTCTCGTGGCGTCTGGGCTCCCGCAGCAACGATCGCGCAGTGTCGCGCAGAGCTTGCCGGCGAACGCTCGACTGAAGCATATGCCAAGAAGCAGGCGGCCGGAGCGAAGCGGCGTGAAAACACCCAGCGGGAATACATCGAGGACTTCCGCGGCGCCGTTGTGGAATTTCTGGGCTTTCATCCTCGCCACACCAACCTCGCTGCTGCGCTCGCCACCGCCGTCACCAACCATGCCACCCCAGTTGGCAGCGGCACCGTGGCCCGAACGAAGCGAATCCCGATCGAACGCCGGGCCGAGGCTGCCGTGATCGCGTGGATGCGGCACCAGACGACGGCCTACGACTCGATGAAAATCGCCAGAGTGAAGGGGCAGCGCCGGGAAGTGCGCCGTATGCTCGCCCAACGCTCGAAGGAACTGCTCAGTGCATACCGGCGGGGTGAGCCTCCAGCCGCGGCGTGTGCGCTCGCCCGGGCGCTGGCCTCCCACGAGAGTGTCACCGGAGAGGCCCAAGCATGAACCACCTTCGACCCATCTTCGCGGGGCTCATGCTTGCCATGTGCGCTCCTGACTGCGTGGCCGACCCCACGCCCCAGGAGCTGTTCGCCGACGCTGTCCGGCTGTTCTTTGCAGCGAAACCCGTCGAGTCTGCCCGCGTCTTCGATCAGCTTGTCTTGGCCGTGCCCGCAGCGGAGCCAGAACTGTGGCAACGCGGCCTGGCGCTCTATTACGCCGAGCGGTTCGACGATGGCCGCAAGCAGTTCGAGCTTCACCGCGGTCCCAATCCCAACGATGTCGAGAACCCTGCGTGGCACTTTCTGTGCGTGGCGAAACTCGAGGGCCCGCAAGCCGCCCGGGATGCTCTTCTGCCTGTCGGTAAAGACCCGCGGGTGCCTATGCAGGAGATCCTGGCCCTCTTTGCCGGGCGCGGCGACGAGGCGGCGGTGCTCGAAGCCGCATCGCGGGGAGACGGAGAGACCTTGAAAAACCAGCTCTGCTACGCCCACCTCTATCTGGGCCTGTACGCCGAAGTGACCGGCAACTCCGAGAAGGCCAAGCACCACATTGTGCAGGCTGCTGGGCCGTTCCAGATGGACCACTACATGGGCAAGGTAGCCGTCATGCACGCCACACTCCGGGGCTGGCCGGTCGAGCATTCAAGCCAGCCGTAGCGAAACTCGCGTGGCATCGCCCAAGCCCTGCGCAGCCGTCCAAGCCCTGCGCAGCCGCCCATGCCACAGTGCGGGCGACCACGACCCGCCCCGGCTCAGAACTCTTTGGCGGCCTCCTGGAAGGCCTTCTGCAACTCGTCCCAGGCCGACTGGGCGCCCTTCTCCAAGCGCTCCCATGCCTCGCCCGTGGATGTGCCCAGCTCGTCCAACTTTTTTCGGGCTGCCTCCTGCTTCGCCTTCAGATCAGCCATCTTTTCGTTCCATCGCGTCTTGGCTTCATCCTTGAGGGCGAGTCCTTTTTCGCGGAGCTTTGCGATTTCGGCATCCATGGCCTCGAGGCTGGATGTGAGTCGCGTCTTGACGTCCGCTTTGGCCTGTGCGGCAGCCTGCCCAGCCGTATCCACGGCCTTCTCGGTGTCACGGCGCACGTCCTCGGCTGTCACCTTCCGAACGGTGTGCTCGACCGGAGCCTCCGCACAGCCAGCACAGGACACAAGAATCGCTGCACTGAGCAGCCACGAAGAGCGAAGCATGGGCTCACCTCATGGTAGACGACGAAGACGGAATCCTTGCGAGTCGCGTTCCCGCGAACCCGCTGCGAGCGGCCGGCGTTATGCGAGGGAAGGATAGCGTCGGCCGCGGTTGTGCGAGCCGTGCGATGCCGAACGTCGCCTCCGTGCGGTCTCCATGGTGCAGGACACTTGTTGCACGACACGCCCATTCGCCGCAGCAACTACACCGACGCCCGCGTGCTGGCGAAGAAGCGGCCTGGGTGTGATGACGACGTGCGTCGCGCACGTTGCTACGGCTCGCGCCGAAGAAACGCAAACCGCGGCACCGTCTGGCCATTCACCTCCACGGTCTCCGCGAACATCGCCGCTGGCCGCACCCACAGGCCGCGGTCGCCGTACTCTTGCCGGTACACCACAAGTTCCTCGAGTGTCTCACTGTGCCTGGCGATACCGAGCACGGTGTATTCATTGCCCTTGTAGTGCCGGTACCGGCCCGGGGTGATGGCGACCATTCGTCGACTCCTGAGTGCAGCCAAACTTCTTCTCGCCCCAGCCGCTCGCACGGCGACCCTCGCCGCAGAGCCCTCCATAAAAAAGACTGCCGCCCCACGAGGGGGCGGCAGCCGTAGGAACCATTTGGTGGGCTGCATCAACGGCAGGCCCGTCGACTCGCCGCTATCGGCGCAGCCCTCCGGTACAGTCTTGCGTCACTAGACCACCTCCTTTCGCGAAAGGAACCCCAGCCGTCGCGATCACTGCGAGACCGCCGCCAGGCTGTTATCTCCCCAACCGTCGCCGGGGAACGACACCACGATTGTAGGCGGATGGCGGTTGGCGAACCATCCGGCCGCGGTCCTCGTAGAAACAGTTCGAGGAGTTCTTCCAGTGGTGCGCACCAGCAACCCTTTCGGGTGGGTCTTGGCGGCCTGCTGCGGCGCGTAGCGGCTGACCGGCAGCCGATGAGGTTCGTGGGGCGGCGGGAGACGGAGAGTCCCCCGCCGCCCTTTTTTGTGTTAGCCCGCGGCGTCCTACCCGCTCACCGCGTCGCGGGTGCTCTCGAAGAGATCGATATCCCAGGCCACGAGGTCGCGGCGGACCGCGTCGATCCGCGGCATGGGCAGCAGGCGGGCGAGATCCTCGCCCGTCACCACGCCGCGGATGCTCCCCGGCTCGGCCCGTACGTGGCAGAGCGTATGCCAACCCAGGATCGCCGCCCCGACGGCGGTGGGATACGAGATGTAGGTGGCGCCGGCGTAGGGCGTGCCCAGCAGGTCGCGGTAGCGCAGAAAGCTCAGGCCCACGGTCTCGATGATCGTCTGCCGCTCGTTCCTCACCGACTCGCTCACGCGGATCTCCGCCGCGGCACAGAAGTGGGTGCGGCGAATCACGCCCGAGCGAAGGTAGTCCTCGATCCGGCGGGGCTTTTTCATGCCCGGCATCGCGGCCCGCACCACGGCCTCGATCGTCAGCTCCGGATTCGCCCCGAGAGTCTCCTTGGAGAGCAGATTGAGCTGATGCAACGCCTTGACGAGCTCCACCTCCGAGCCGCCGGTGTAAATGCCGATGTTTTCCACCTGGGGATACGACCGATGCAGAGACAGCAATTCCTCCTGATAGAGCGGGTACTGCCGCCACGTCCGGGGCTCGTGCGGAAACAGGTAGTCGCGGGCCGCCGTGAACGGCTCGTGGACGATCATTCGCCCCTCCCGCAGCTGCGGCGGGCTCTGCGACAACTCGTCGAGCGCCACGGACGGAGCCCACGAAAAAATCACCGCGTCGGCATCGATGTCTTCGAGGAGGTAGAGATCGATCGACTCGATATCGAGATCCTTGCGGTGCGCGGAACTGAACCGGCAGATCCGCTCGCCGATCAGGAAATTCGTGATGCCGGGAGAGATGCCCATGTTGATGAGCGCGGCCACTCCCTGCTCCTTGAGGGCCGCGTCGTGGGCGTACTGGGCGAACGTGAGGGAGTTCGCCGTCTCCGGGTTGTACATGTCGGAGGCGAGGTCGAGCGTGTGGGCCCCGAGGCGGATGCCCAGTTCGATGATCGGGCAATTGAACTGCGGGATCGCCGCGTTGACGAGCAAGGCCGCCCCCGCGAGCTTGTCGGCCCCGGGGCCCTCGAGGGCCCAGAGCTGATCGAAGCTCGGCACGCCGATGATCTCGATCCGCTTCATGATCCGCTCGGCGTGATAAAGCGCGTCGCGGGCTCCGGCGGGGTCGATCGCGAACACCCGGAACCGCACCGGCACGCCGTCACGTTCGGCGAGTTCCGCCAGGCAGATGAGCATGCTCGAGCCCACGGCCCCGAGGCCGAAGAACACGATCGTCAGCGGCGGAATCACCTGTTTGCCTGGAGCTGCAGCCATAAGGAACATGATACCCGCCCAGCCTCGGGGACGAGGGGCCCGGACGCCTCAACGGCTATACTCCCCGCCCTATGAGCATGCCATCGCCGTCGTCCCCACATCTGCTGCAGCCGTTTTCACTCGGCGACCTCGCGCTGCCCAACCGGATCGTGATGGCGCCGCTCACACGCGGCCGCGCCGGCAAGGAACGGATTCCGAATGCGACCATGGCGGAGTACTACGTCCAGCGGGCCTCCGCGGGGCTGATCATCGCCGAGGCCACCACGATCTCGGAGCAGGCCAACGGGTGGCTCGAATCGCCCGGCGTCTATACCGACGCGATGGAGGCGGGCTGGAAGATCATCACGTCGGCCGTGCATGCGGCGGGCGGACGCATCTTCCTCCAACTCTGGCACATGGGCCGCGCCTCGCATAGCGACTTCCACGGCGGCAGCCTGCCTGTGTCGGCTTCGGCGGTGAAGATCGACGGCGACGGCATCTACACGCCGCTCGGCAAGAAGCCCTACGAGACGCCCCGGGCGCTCGAGGCCTGGGAGATCGCCGCCATCGTGGCCGACTACCGCCGGGCTGCCGCCCGGGCGCGGGCCGCCGGGTTTGATGGCGTCGAGGTTCACGCCGCCAACGGCTACCTCATCGACCAGTTCCTCCAGTCGAAGACCAACCTCCGCACCGACGACTACGGCGGCAGCATCGAGAAGCGGGCACGGTTTCTGCGAGAGGTGGTGGAGGCGGTCTCGGCGGAATGGCCGGCGCACCGCGTGGGCGTGCGGATCTCACCCAACGGCGTCTTCAATGACATGGGCTCGCCCAACTTCCGCGAGCAGTTCACGCACGTCGCCACGATGCTCGACCGCTGCGGCCTCGCCTACCTCCATGTCGTGGACGGGCTCGCATTCGGCTTTCACACGCTCGGCGAGCCGATGACGCTCGCAGAGTTTCGACGCGTGTTCAAGGGCCCGCTCATGGGCAACTGCGGCTACACGCTCGAGTCGGCCGAGCAGGCGGTGGCCGGGGGCACCGCCGACCTCGTCGCCTTCGGGCGGCCCTATATCAGCAACCCCGACCTGGTCGAACGCTTCCGCCACGGCTGGCCGCTCGCCGCCCCGGCCGACATGGCCGCCTGGTATTCGCCGACCGGCGCGAAGGGCTACACGGACTATCCGGCGTTCGTGCCGGACTAAGCAAGCCGGCCTACGGGCCGGAGTGACGCGGCGTCCGGGCCGCCTACGTCCGTGTCGCCTCCATCGCGTAGCGACGGCAGTGCTCGAGGTAGGCCTTTTCGTGGGTTGCCAGCAGGTCGACCACGCTCGCCCACAGCCACGACGGGGCGTCGAGCGTCTTGGAGCGATGGCCGCTCAGCTCCTCCTGCCAGGCCTTGCGGGTGGGCTCATCCAGCTGGCGGGCGTGCGCCTTGCCGACGACCGTCGCCAGAAATCGGGCGAGACGCATCGCCTCGTCACACGTCAGATCGGCCAGTTCGAACTTCAGATCCTGCGGCAGCAGTTCCCGCACGAACACCGGGTGATCGAGGACCTTCGCCGCAAGCATCCGGTCGCCCAGTGCCGGAGACAGATGCCAGGCGCCCTGCACCACGCGCTCCGCGTGATCGTCAGGGATTTGCACGTCGACGGCGTGGGGGGCCAGCGCGGGGACGGCCTCCTTGACGTCGATCAAGCACAGCTCCCCCTTCTTGCCGCCGACCGACACCAGCACGGCGCAGCGCAACAGGCCGAGCGAACTGCAGCCCTTCACCCAATAGGCCGCATCGACCACCTCGATCTCCGCGTCGTCGGGCCGCGACTTGAGCGCGGTGACGAGCCTGTGGCCGGCGTCGGTGGCGAAGATCGCGTCGACCGCCTCACGCTCGTCGTCGGCCAGCGGCCAGAACGTCTTGCCGAGCGGGATCGTGGGCTTCGTGTCCTCGATCCTCTCCCTGGCGAGATCCTTCCAACTCCGCTTCAGCGCGGCCTTCATGGCCTGTTGGACGACCTCGGGCCATTCGTCGTCGGCATCGGCGACGGCGCCGAAACTCTGCTCGTAGCCTTCGATGATCTGCTCCATCATCCGGGCCGTCGTCACGCCCGGCAGGTCCGACCCGCGGGCGGCGCTGGCCATCGAGAGGCCGAGTCGGATCAGATCGTGGGCCGGATTGCCGACGATGGTCTGGTCCAGGTCCCGGATCTGGATCGAGACGGTGCCCTTGGCACTCGCGATCGGACCAATATTGCCCGCGTGGCAGTCGCCGCAGATCCAGATCGACGGCCCGGCGGGCACCGTCTGGCCGGTGCTACCCTCGAGCCAGTCGTAGAAGTTCTTGGTGTTGCCGCGCACATAGGCATGTGCGGATCGCGCCATCTTCAGCTGCCGCCGGGCCTTGAGGGCCGCCGCTCGCTCGGTGGGCGCGGGGAACGTGATATCCTTCGTCGGCATTCCGCCCTTCTCCTTGCAGCCTGGGTCGTGACCTACTTGATCACGTTGCGGCCATGAGTCTATCAAGCGACGAGTTCGACCGGCTCGAGCGGCTCATGTACCGCCCGATCTCCACCCGGCCCGACTGGCTCAAGGCCTGGCGGAATGAGGCCAACTATCTGCTTTATCTCGCCCGCCGGGCTGCCGACAACGACGACGAGGAGGAGCTGGAGGAGCTCGAAGCACAGGCCCGCGACCTTGCCGACACCGTCGAAGCCCGCCTCCGACACGAAGGGCTCTGGGACTGAGTCAGGCTGTGCCGCCAGCGGGACCGGTGAGCCGGGAGACGTCGAGGGCCTCGATCGTTTCGATCGCCTGGCCGGCGATGCCCTGCAGATCTCCATACATCCCGGCCGTGGCCGAGAGCACCGACTGAATCTGCATCTCCCGCTTGGCCCAGAGCTTCGTCATCGCGGCCCGCTCCTTCGTGAGGTCGGTCTGCATCTCCTCGAACTTCTCGATGATCGCCGTCACCCGCTGCCGAAACCGCGGGCCCGTGAGGTAGCGATAGACGAGCTCCATCTTCGTCTGCTGCCCCTCACCCGCCTGCCGCGCGAGCGCCAGCTCAAGAAGCGTGTGCCGCAGGGCCACCGCCAGCGGGAGAAACGTGCGGGTGCTCGTCACCCACACACCGTCCACGTGGCCGAAGGTCTCCACGCCCTTGGGGAGGGCCTGCGTGACGATCACCGCAAGATCGGCCTTCGCCGCCCGCTGATCGTCGCGCAGCTTCACGAGCCAGCCGTCGCTCCAGTTTTTCGTCCGCTTCGACTCCCAGAGGATCTTCCCGCAGACGAGCCCCTCGCCGCGGGCCACCGCGTGCACCACGTCGCCGCCGAACTCCCCCTTGGGCACGGGCGTGAACAGGTCGGTCGGGAACGACTGCTTGAGCAGACCCTCGAGCTCGAGCTCCTGCACCTCTCCCTGGAGCTGCTGTGAGCCCTGCTCGGCCCGGCGCTTGAGCTCCTCGATCTGTTTTTGCATCGCCGTGATCGTCTGCTCCTTCTCCGACATCTTGAGCTTGAGATCCGTCTCGGCCTCCTGCTTGGCCTGAGCCCGGGCCGCGGCGAGCGACTCCTGCACCTTCTTCTCGACGGAGAGATCGAGCTCGCGCCGGGCATCGTCGAGCTCCCGCTGCTTCTTGAGCGCCTCCGTCTGGGCCTTCTGGGCCTCGACGAGCTTGGCATCGCGGTCCGCGAGCACGCCCTTCAAGTCGGCAAGATCCTTGGCCTTCTGGTCGATGTCGGCCTTGAGCGCGAGCCGGGCCTTCTCGGCCTCGGCTTTCGCGATCGCGCCCCGCTCGGCCTGCAGCTTCGCCTCATACTGCGCCCGTGTGGCCTCGACGAGCGGGGCTGCGAGCGATTCCGTGAGCCGGACTTCCGTTTTGCAGTGCGGGCAGGTGATCGTGGGATCGGAGGGATTCGTCATGGAGCGCCTCGGGAGATCACGGGTTTGGTGACGTGTTATACGGTGCGAGCAGCCGCCAGCAGTCGGCATAGAGCTCGACCTGCGGCCGGTAGTGGTCTTCGAGAAGCTGCTCGCTGGCCTGCGTGACCGAGTCGGTCTTCCAGTCGACGACGGTCCAGGCCCCCGCTACGGCCTCGGCGAACACGAGGTCGATCACGCCGCGGACGACCGTGGGCAGCGGCTTACCGTCGCCGGTGAGCTTCCGCACCTGCTCCGGCAGATCCTCGCCCCGCACCTGCACCGCGAAGGGCACCTCGACGAACCGCGCGGGGCTTGCCTGGGCCCGCTGCCAGATCTCGCTCGCGAGCACTCCCCGCACCGTCTCGACTGCACGGTCGAGATGCACGAGCGACACCTCCTCGCCGGAGAGCGTCGTGGCGGCCGCCGCGGGGAGATCGATCGCGGCATCGTGGGCCGCCAGTTCGAGCAGCCGATGGATCGCCCGGCCCCACGGCTCGCCGAGGCCGTCGCCCGTGAAGCGAATCCCCTCGGCTGGCTCGGTGAGCACCTCGCGCGGTGAAATCCGGGCGAATGTCGGCTGCACACACGCGGCGATCCGCGTGCGGATCACGTCGGCCAGCACGGCGGGCGGCGCTGGCGCCGGCACGGGCTGTGGCATAGCCGCGACGGCCGTGAGCGTGGGCAGATCCGGCGCGCCGGCAAGAAAACCGGCATACCGCTCCCACGCCCCTTCGGCCGCGAACGTGTCGGGCTCGTCCTTCTTGCCCTTCTCCTGCTTCTCGTAGAGCGACACCACGAGGCAGCTGCCCGGCCGCGTGGCGGCCACGTAGTCGAGCCGGATCTGCTCGGCCTGTTCGAAGGCCCGCTCGCGGTGGCAAAACTCTTCCCAGCCAAGCGGCGCCGCCACGATCTTCTGCGTCCAGCCCACGGCGTGTGTCACGGCGAGCCGGCCGGTGGTGCGGGCATGGGTGCGGTCGACGTGGAGGAACGGGCCGTCGGTCACGTCGTCACCGACTTTGCGCTTCTGGAAATCGACGAGGAACACGACCGGAGCCTCGAGCCCCTTCGCCTTGTGAAGGTTCATCACCCGCACGCAGGCGGTCGAGGGCGGATCGATCGTGAGCGGATCGAATTCGGCCCGCGTCGATCCGTCGATCATGTCGTCGAGCAGGTCGAGGCAGTCGTGGATCGACACCACCTCTGCCCGGTCGGTCCTCAGCCGCTCGAGATACTTGAGCACGAGCCCGGCTACGGCCCGGCCCCGCGGCCCCGCTTCGCCATCGGCCGCGGCCGCGATCAAGAACAGCCCGGCGTCATCGATGATCCGCTCCACCGTCGCGGCCACCGGCAGATGCCGCAGCCATGACCGCCAGCGGGAGAAGGCCTCACGGGCGGCCGCGAATCGGGCCGCCAGCCCCACATCGAGACCAGCGGGCACGTCGATCCCGCCGGTGAACCGGCCACCGGCCGTCTTGTAGGCGAAGAGGTCGGCGTCGCTGAACCCGAAGACGACGCCCCGCACGAGTGCGAGCAGGGCCACCGGATCATCGGGATCGGCGAGGGCTGCGAGGCAGGTGCGGAGATCGCGCAGCGGCTCGGCCTGGTCTTCACCCAGCGTGCCCGTGACATCCACCGGCAGGCCGACAGCATGCAGGGCAGCCGCATAGATCCCGAGATGCTTCCGCTCCCGGGCCACGAGCAGAAAATCGCCCGGCTGGCAGGCCGTGGTGTGGCCGCGGGCGGCCTCGTCGAGCGTGCGGGGCACGGCCAGCCCGGCGTCGATCGCCCTCCTTATAAAGGTTGCGATCTCGCGGGCCTCCTGCTCCGCCCAGAGGTCCCCAGCCTGGCCGCTGCGTACGAACCGCAGCGTGCGGATACCCGAGAGCCAGCCCTTCTCGCCGCCGGTGGGCGGGGCCTCGCGGCGGCCCGAGGTGCTCGGCGTGAACGACGGCGATTCGACCGTGGCCTGCGGTGGGAACTGGGCCGTGAACACGTCGTTGGCCCAGGCCACGAGGTCGCCCCGGCTGCGGAAGTTGGTCGTCAGCGCGAGCACGTCGCCGTGGGCCGCGATGATGTCGCGGACGGCGGTGTAGGTGACGATGTCGGCCCGCCGGAAGCGATAGAGCGACTGCTTCGGATCGCCCACGACGAACAGCGATCCCGGCGCGGGCACACACTGCCGCCAGTCGCGCTCGTCGGGATCGGTGGCCGTGAGCAAGAGGAGCATCTCCGCCTGCACCGGGTCGGTGTCCTGGAATTCGTCGATGAGCAGGTGCGTGTAGCGGGCCCGAAAGCTGCGCCGCACGTCGGGCTGCCCGACGAGCAGCCGCGCCGCTTTGCAGAGCAGATCCTGAAACGAGAGTCCGCCCCGCTCGGCCCGCAGCTGGTCGTAGACGGCGAGCGCCTCCTGGAGCGCCTCGATCGCGACGGGATACCGATGGGCCCGCCACTGCCAGAGGGCGGGCCGCGCGAGCGTGTCGCGGAGTTGCTCCCAACTGGCTGCCCAGCCGAGGGCGGCCTCCTTCTGCGAGGCCTTGCGCTCCTTGTCGGTGTCGCCGACCCCGAGCCAGCACTTTTGCGTGACCTTCGGCGTGCGGTCGAGCTCCTGGAGCACGTCCATCACCGCCACGACCGACGAGCGATCGCAGCGGCGGACCATGCGGGCGAACTGCTCGAGCGCGTTCATCAATTCGTCGGTGCCCCGCTCCGCCGGATCGGGAAACGCCTCGGCCTCGATCCGCCCCGCAAACGCCTCGATCGCCGCGATGGCCGCGGTGAGATCCGGGGGCGGTGTGGCAGGCGCCGGCCAGTCTTCAACGTCGCCATAGGTGGCAAACCGCTCGACGAACAGCCGCGAGAGGTCGCCAAGCCGCAGGCCCACCGCGTCGAGATCGGCGAGCAGCTGGGGATGGTCGGTGGGCGCGGCACTGACGAACTCCCGCCAGGCCTGCCGCCGCAGGAGCCGGTCGGCCGAATCGTCGAGCTCGCGGAAGCCGGGGTCGACGCCCGCCTCCAGCGGCCGCTCCCGCAACAGCCGGCCCGCGAACGAATGGATCGTGCCGATCACCATCGAATCAACCCGTTCGAGCGCGGCCGCCAGCCGGGCCTGCTCGGCCGGATCGGTCGCCTCGCTCGCTGCCCGCTGCAGCTTCTCGCGGAACCGGCGGCGCAGCTCGCCTGCCGCCTTTTTCGTGAACGTGACCGCGACGATTCCTTCCGGCTTGGCGGCGCCTGTGCGCACCAGCGCCAGCATCCGATCGACCATGCATGTGGTCTTGCCCGTGCCGGCCGCGGCCTCGACCAGGAGCGTGGTGGAAAGATCGGTGCGGATGCGGTGGCGGACCGGCTCGTCGGGGGGCGGCACCGGCGCGGGAGGATGCGGCGTGAGCGCAAGCGGCGCCTCGTAGGCCCGGCGGATCGCCGGCACGGCCCGCTGCTGCCGGTCGCGCCGCAGCTCGCCAAAGAGATCGCGGAGCGGCTGCGAGCCACCCACCATCCGGGCCGCCTCGCGGGTCACCCGCGCCGCATCGCCGCAGGCCGCCGCGAAATCGCAGAAGGTGCAGTCGGCGGGATCATCCGTCGGCAGGAAGATGCCCTGCCGCGCAATCTCCGCGAGCTGGCGGACGAGCGCCGTGCACTTGGCCAATTGGGTGGCTGTCCATTCGAGCCGCCGGCCCTTGCCAGCCCGCGTGGGAAAGAAATAGCCGAACCGTTCGACGTCGCCGCCGCCGACCGGGCACTCCGGATCGGCCAGCCGCGTCCGGAGCATGACGACATACAGGCCGTGTTGCAGCTTCCGGCCGCCGTTGAACGGGTCGTCGGCCGCCATCGCCGGAAACCCGTAGCCGCTGCCGCTCTTGTAGTCCCAGAGGGCATACGCGTGGCCGTCGCCCGAGTCGCGAACGTCGATCCGGTCGATCCGGCCACGGAGCTTGATCGTCTCGCCGGGAGCGAGCGACACGACCACCGGCTCGCGGCAGTCGAACGGTGTGCCTGCGCCCGCCGGCTCCACGCCGATCGCGGCCTCGAGCGCGAGCGGCCGCCGGCCCGTCTCGCGGCAGGAACGCTCCTCGTCGTGGAGGAACGTGTGCATCGCCGTGCGCAGCTCGTCGCGGCGGGCGGCGAAGGCCAGCTCCGTGAGCGGCGGCTGACGGCGGCGGCTCGCCACGAGCTCCTCGTCGAGTACCGCGAGCAGCTCGTCGAGATGCACCGCGACCTCGGGCAGCTCCGCGCGGTCGATGAGCCCGCGCATGAACCGCTCGAGCACGGTATGCAGCAGGCTGCCGGCATCGAGCGGCGTGAGCCAGCGGTCGGCGTCGTCGTCGAACCGCTCGAGTGGCTCGATACCAAGGCCATAGCGGAAGAAAAATTTTCGCGGGCAGGTGGCGAGCGTCTCGAGGCTGTTGGGCGAGGCGGCGCGGCCGTGGCTCGCGCGGGGATCGAGCAGCAAGCCCGCCTCGGGCACGAGACCGTCGTGCGGCGTGAACACATCCGCCGCCCGCGCGGCGGCGGCCGCCTGACCGTGGGCGAGGTGATCGCGATGGGAGGCGAGGGCCGCCTGCACCTCGTCGGCACGGGCAGTGGGCCCGAGCACCGCCAGCCACCACTGCGATTCGTCGAGGGCGAGGCCCGGGTCGGAGGGCACGAGCGTTTCAGGCGGGGCGAGCGACCGGAGGAGATCGTCGACGGTGGCCAGCGGATTGCCGACGGCCTGCCCATGGAGCGCCACGAGGGCCGGCGACGGAAACACCTCGGCATCGTCTGCCGTGTCGCGGCAGGAGAAGCCGAGCCACACGCTGCCGCGCACCCGCGCGAGCAGCCGGCGGAAGAGGTCGAGGTTGCGTGTGGCCGCATCGCGGGCGACGGTGAGCCGGGCGTCGGGAGCCGAATCGTTGATCAGGCTGCGATCGCCGTCGGTGAGCACCGGATCGGTGGCGTTGCCCCCGGGAAAGCGGGTTTCGTCGAGGCCGAGCACGAACGTGTAGGGCCGGCCGGAGTGGCCACCCCCGGTGAGGCCGCTCACATGGAGGCAGCCCGGCCGCGGCCCGGCCCCGAGCACGACCAGCTCCGCTGGCAGTTGCTCGAGCCAGTCGAGCATGTCGCGGGCCTGCATGCCGGAGTGGCCCCGCCACTTCTGCATCGCGTCGATCTCATCGAGAATCATCCGGCGGGCGTTGCCGTCGAATTCGCTGTCGGCCGGGCAGACCGTTTCGACGAATGTGCGAGCGCCACCCAGCACCTGCTCGGCGGTGGCGTCTGGGCCCCCCTCGCAGGCGGCGAGATGATTGGCCAGAGCCGCGAGCGCCGAGAGCCGCTGCGTGATCCGCGACTTGCGGGTGGCGAGCTCGTCGGCAGTCAGGTCGTCGCCGGCCGGCGGATCGCCGTCGTCGTGGCGACGCACGAACGACTCCGGGAGTTGCTCCGCCGCGCGGGCCGCGGCCGCTGCGAGCATCGACACCGTGCGACCCAGGCCGCGGCCGATCTTCACGCGGCGCAATTCACGCACGAGGGCCGACGACCGCGGGGCTTCGGGCACGATCGTCGCGAGGTCGAGCACGCCGTCGCGGAGCATCTCTTCGAGGCCCGCCTGCGGATGGCCGTCACGCCGCCAGGCGAGCCAGCCGGCGAGGGCCCGGCCCGGCTTCGAGTCGGCGAGCGGCAGCCCCTCGGCGAACGTCACCGGCACGTGGCCTTCGCTGCCAGCGGCGGCGCCGGTCGGCGGACGATGGAGTGCCGCCACGATCTCGCGGACGAGCGGCGGATAGGTGGCGGCGTCGGTGTGGACGATCTCGATCTCGTCGAGCCGCAGGCCCTGTGCGAGGCACGAGCGGAGCACGTGGCGGACTTCATTGGCCTCGCCAGCTGCGCGAAAGATCCGGAAGCGATCCGCAGCGACCGCTGCTGGCGGGGCGGGTAGCGGCGGATCAGTGGCGAGCGTGTGGACCGTCACGCCTTGGGCCGCCGTGAGGGCCTCGAGTAGCTGGCGCTCGAGCCGTGGCAGGTCGAGATCGTCGGGCACGAGCAGCCGGGAAAACTTCGCGGGCAGCTTCCCGGCCCGCACCTGCTCGGTCGCGAGTGCCAGCTCCCCGGCCTGGTCGATCAAGCTCAGGTCACGGAGCGTTGCCACGTAGCGATCGAGCAGAATGCACAGATCGTGGGCCTTGTCGGAGTGCCGCAGGCCGAGTGACACGTCGCGGGAAGAGAGCCCGGCATTGCGGAGGGCCTCGAGGCTCTGGAGCAGACGTTCGGCGAGCCGGCGTGTCGGGCCGGCTGCGGCCGCGAACGACCGCAGCTCGTGGCGGCTTTCCGCGAGCACCCGCTCCACGGCCACGAGCTTGGCTCGCGGCGGGGCCAGCATCACCCCATCGGCGGCGAGTTGATCGGAGACGATGTCGAAGGCGAGAGCGGAGAGCGTCGTGACGTGGACGTTGGTGACGGGATGCCCCAGACGGACGAGCGTTTCGAGCCATTCGTTGCCGACGCGGCGCGACGGGGCGATGAGCCACGTGGCGGGGGTGGCGGCTTCGGTCACCGCCGCGACGATCGCGTGCGCGAGGGTGTTGGCCTGCGGCGGCACGCGGCCGGGCAGGCCCCCGGCGACGCGCGCAAGGCGGCTCGCCTCGGGCATCGCCACTTCGAGGGCATGCCACGAGGGCGCGGCGGCAGTGGTCTTCCGTGACGACTTCATGGGCCCATATTGTGTTCAGGCGTTCAGTGTTCGTCCAGAGGGCAGCACCTTGCGGCACTCGGGCCGGCGTTTGCGCTCGATCTTCAACGCACGAGGGACAACGTTGGTCCATCCGGGACGTCGTGTCTTCTACACGAGCACGCGCCGGTCATGCTCGGCGGGATCCACGGCGGATCGCTCCGGCACGAACTCTCCTTCGCCCGTGATTCGCACAAGCAGGGCGTCGCGGCGGGCGATCGCGTCGGAGAGCGACCGCGTGCGGAGCGACCGCCGCACACGCCGCTTGCGGTGGTCGAAGTGGACCGTGTAGTGGATCCACCACACGCCGTTGTTGTTCCAGAGGTGGTGGGTGGGGTTTCGGGGCTCGACCCGGATCGAGGGAAACGCAAGGGGCATGACGCAATCCTTTCCAGACGTGAGGAAAGGAAGGCACTTTCGAGTTTTTTATTGCGTGGGAACCGCGTTGAACGAATGAAAAACTCTCGAAAGCTTCGCCGGGAACCGCTCCCGACGCGTATCCTCCCGCCCTGTCGCCAGGGAGGGTCACCACCTTGTGCTTTCGCGAGGTTGGTACGGCCGACCACGAGGGCCGAGCCGATTCAAAGCCAGGATACTTTTGAACCTTCCAACCCCCAGTGTACCCTGCCGCCTGAAGCGGGAAAACACACCGGTTTCTCTATGACACAGTCAAGTTCCACCGGAGGGTATTCCACGGTTGCCACGATCTCCTCCACGACGCTTGCCGACCTCCGTCGGCCGGTGTTCACCCGGGGCCTTGAGCACAATGCGCGGTCGCTGATGGATGCCGTGCCAGGCTTGCGAAAAGAGTGCTGTGGTTGAAGCTGACCGAGCCTCTGCCTGCGACCAGCTTCATGAAAAACGGTGCGCCAATAATCCGCCGGGCAGGACGGGTTGTCGCTCGACACCATCCCCCAAAGCGCTAGGACATTTCGCCGCCGATCACCGCAATCAATTGATCGGTGAATGTTCTTCCACCTCTGGAAAACGTTAGACTCGACAGCAATGTGGTCAGCAAAAACCCTGCTTCTCACCGACCAGAATCTTGGTCGCGATGCGCATGAGCGGCTGTCGGCGTTCTGTACGGACCTGACCTGGTTGAGCTGGGTGCATCCTGACGAAGACACTCGCTCGAAGGTTTTGGCCCAGATCGACGCCGAGCCCTGGGAACTGGCGATTTCGTTTTACAGTGACCTGATCCTGCCGCAGTCATCGCTCGAACGGATGGCTCTGCCGCTCAACATCCACCCCGCCCTGCCTGTCATCCGTGGGGTTGGTTACGACGTGGTCCCCCTGATCGAAGGCCATGCTACGGTTGGGGCGACGCTGCATCATGTCGAGCGCCGGATCGACTCCGGCAGGATCTATCGTGTGCTCGAAATTCCTCTCGACGGCGAACACACCGCCACGTCGCTGCGCCTGATGAATCAGCACAGTAGCCTGCAAATGCTCGATCTCCTGTGCTCGGCCATGCGAGCCAGCGATGGCGTCGGTCAGCTTCGACAGCGGCTCGAGCAACAAGCCACGACAACGGAAAAATTGTGGAACCCGACCTACACATGCCGCCGAACAGTGCGGGCACTGCTGGACGAGATTCGGGCTGGCTGTCCGGAGCATCCCTGCTTGCGATAGGAACGCCGTTCGACAGTCACCTCGCGAAGAACCTCCCCAGCCTGTCGCAGGCAGGCCACTCTTCGATTCGAGCCGGCTGGCCGTCGACTGCCGCTTTTTGCAAACCGGCGTTGCATTTTGCGGGGGTTGTAGGCGGGGCAGGCCTCGGTCGCACGCAGTGAAATTCGGGAATTCGGCTGCGCGAATCCGTTCGTACCGATTCTGCCGGTTTGGCACGGCAGATGCACTTCCGCCGGGCAGCCTGGGTGCGGCCGCCTCATCTTTCATTCCTGCATGCGGCCGGGCTGAGGGCTGAGGAGATCCATACCATGGTTGCCACCAGCGTTTCCGCCGATCTGCCACCCGACGAAGAATTGTTTCGCCAATTTCGCGACTCTGGCGATACCGACGCCTACGAGACGCTCGTCCACCGCTACGAGCAACCTTTGTTCGGCTACCTGCACCGCTACCTCGGAAACGCCGAACTGGCCGAAGACGTGTTTCAGGCCACATTTCTCCGGATGTATCTCAAGAGCGATCTCTTCGAGGACGGCCGGGCATTTCGGCCGTGGCTCTACGCAATCGCCACCCATAAGGCGATCGACGTGCAGCGGCATGAGCGCCGGCATCGGCATGTGGAGCAGGCCCGCGGCATGGCGGAGGGCGACGGATATAGCCCGCTCGAGGCAGCTGCCGCCCGGGGCCGCTCGCCCGACGAACAGGTGGGCGACCGCGAGGAGGGCTGCCGGATGCAGGCCGCAGTGCAAAAGCTCTCGGACGTTCAGCGGCGGGCAGTGCAACTCGTCTACGAGCAGGGGCTGGCCTACCGCGATGCCGCCGTGCTCATGGGAGTGCCGGTGGGAACGGTAAAGAGCCGGCTCCACTCGGCGATTCTCACGCTCGCACGTGTCTGGGGCGTGCAGCCGCCCCGGCGGGCCTACGCCATGGCTGCAAAAACGGGCTGACGGCGCCTGGTTTTTGTTGGTGCCCGACCCCTACGATTGGCTCGGGTACGGCCATGCAACCAATCATTCCGGCCAGCCCGCCGCCTGCCGGCGGCACGCACGTGCCCGCCTGGCGCCGGTGGAGCCCCGGCCTCGACAACGACGACCTGACGCTCCGCGAGGTGCTCGCGACGCTCCCCGCGGCCCCGCCGACGGCAATTCCCTGGATCGTGCGGCTCTTCGAGAACCCGCATGGCTGGCTCCGGCTGCACGGAGCCGTAGATCTCGCCCACCACGACCGCATCCACGTGCTCCTCGGCCGCGGGCTTTTGGGCCAGGACGAGGCGTTCGTGATCGGCTTTACGATGGGCTGCACGAAGCGGCTTTCGCGGCTCGAGCAGGCTTTCTTCAAGATCGTGGCGGCCCACGTCTACCCTGCGCCCTACCGAATTCCGCAGCCGACGCTCGCCGCCTACGACCTCGGCGTGGAGGCCGGGCAGGCGCTCGGCCTGCGAAACCTGCACCTCGCGATCGGCGATGACCTGCTCGACAAGCCCTTGGGCGAGGTGCGCAGGGCGTTGGGGATCGACACGCCGCGGCTCCGCGACTTCTACGCCTGCGAGCGGGCCGCCCTGCCGGGCACGGCCGCGAGCCAGCGGCTGCCGGGCCGGGGCCCCTGCGGCAGCCCACGGGCGGGGCGGCAGCGGGCCGCATGACGGCCTCCGGTGCTATCAAACGAACGTGATCAAGACCACGGCGTCTTCGTCGTCATCAAACGGATCGAAGTCGCCGTCGTAGGGGCCGAAGACGCGCGGGCAGTCGGGGAGGGAATGCATCGGTGTGGCTCCTTGGACATTCACTCCACCATCGCGGCCGAGGGGAATCAAATGCTTGGAAACACCCGGCAAAACGGCTATGTTTCGC
>Ga0208856_1000106_pt1 | contig 35014 bp, 28 predicted proteins | sample LakMenEpi13Jul12_FD_150690 | JGI IMG/M metagenome (GOLD analysis project Ga0208856, IMG submission 150690) | Freshwater microbial communities from Lake Mendota, WI - 13JUL2012 deep hole epilimnion (SPAdes) | ecosystem: Environmental > Aquatic > Freshwater > Lentic | place: Lake Mendota, Madison...
CACGAGCCAGGTGACTGCGCGATACATCGCGCCGGTGTTCACGTAGCGATATTTCAGGCGGCGGGCGAGTGCGCGGGCGACGCTGCTCTTGCCGCTCGCTGCGGGGCCGTCAATGGCGATGACAATGTGTGCGGGCATCGGGAGAAAATTTTACTCGGGGCGAAGCGATGAGATCACCGGGATCTCCGAGGGTTCCGGCTTTGCGAGCTTGTGGAGCATTTCGTAAAAGCCTGGGTAGCTCGTATCCACGCAGGCGGTGTCGCGGATGTGCGACGCGCCTTCCGCGAACGTGGCGAGGATGGCGAATGCCATCGCGATGCGATGGTCGCCGAAACTCTCGACGGTCGCACCGCGCAATTTCGCACCGCCTTCGATTTCCATGCCATCTTCCTTTTCATCCACCAGCACGCCGAATGCGCGGAGGTTCTTTGCCACGGCGGCGATCCGGTCCGTTTCTTTCACACGCAGTTCGTGCGCGTCGCGGATGATCGTGCGCCCGTCCGCGAGCGCGGCGGCGACTGCGAGGATCGGGAGTTCGTCAATCACGTTCGGGATTTCCGCGCCGGCGATCACGGTCGCGCGCAGCTTTGTGCCGCGCACCTCGACGGTGCCGCTCGGTTCGCACTCGGAGTGTTCGACGATCTCGCTCACGTGCGCGCCCATTCGGATGAGCACGGCGAGGACGCCGGTGCGCGCGGGATTCAGGCCGACATCTTTGATCAGCAGATGAGAGCCCGGATGCGCGGCTGCGGCGACGAGCCAGAATGCCGCGCTCGAAATGTCGCCGGGCACCGCGAAGTCGCGCGATTCGAGCGTCTGCCCGCCGCTCACGGAGACCGAGAGGCCATTCCGCCGCGGGCGCACGAGGTGCCACGCGAGCATCCGCTCGGTGTGGTCGCGCGAGAGCACGGGCTCGGTCACGGTCGTCGTGCCTTTTGCAAAAAGTCCGGCGAGCAGCACCGCGCTCTTCACCTGCGCGCTGGCGACGGGCGAGGTGTATTCGATGCCCTTCAGCGGGCCGCCTTCGATCACGAGCGGCGCGCTGCCCTTTTCTCCTTCGGCGGTGATTTTTGCGCCCATCTGCGTGAGGGGATCGATGATGCGTTTCATCGGGCGCTTGCTGAGCGAGGCGTCGCCGGTGAGCCGCGAGCGGAACGGCTGCGCGGCGAGGATGCCGCACATGAGGCGCATGGTCGTGCCGGAATTGCCGCAATCAATGTCGCCGCTCGGCGCGGTAAAATGGCCGCGTTTTCCCTCGATGATCACGGTCGTCTCGTCGGTGCGCTCGATCGGGATTCCGAGCTGCTGGAAAGCCTTCATCGTCGAGAGGCAGTCCTCGCCGGGCAGGAAGCCGGTGATTTCCGCACGGCCATTCGCGAGGGCGGCGAACATGATCGCGCGGTGCGAGATGCTCTTGTCGCCGGGCACGGTCATCTCGGCGTGGATGGCCGGGGCCTTTTCGATTTTCCAGTCGGGCATTTTCTATTTCGGGAAAGTGATGCGTTCGCGTGTTGCACGCGCGGCGGCGAGGAGGTCGTGGATCTCCTGCCCGTCGCCGGCGAGCGCGAGGGTTTGGCGAAATTCGGCGAGCTTGGCAATCAAAGCATCAATCGCCGGGAGCACTGCGGCGGAATTTTCGCGGAGGATGCCGCGCCACAGCTCGGGCGGGCCGGCGGCGACACGCGTGGTGTCGCGGAAGCCGGGGCCGACGACGCGAAATGCGTGCTCGTTGCGCGCAGCGACGGCGTTCACGAGCGTCGCGGCGAGCAGGTGCGGCAGATGGCTCACAAGCGCGACGCATTCATCGTGCTCCGCAGCCGGCAGCTCCACGACGCGACAGCCGATGCCTTTCCAAAAGTCGCACACCGCCGCAAGCGCCGCAGCGTCCATGTCCGCCTCCGGCGTGACGATGCACGTCGCACCGTCGAAGAGATTCGCGCGCGCCGCAGGAAGGCCGGTGAATTCGCTGCCAGCCATCGGATGGCTGCCGACAAAATTTGCGCGCCCGGAAAATATCGGGCGCAGATCCGCGAGCACCGGCCCCTTCACGCTGCCGACATCCGTGACGGTGCAGCCGCGTGAAACCACCGGCGCGATTTTTTCCGCCAGCCCGGCCATCGCGCCGACGGGCACGCAGAGCACCACGAGATCCGCACCTTTCACCGCCGCCGCGAGATCATCCGTCGCCGCATCCGCGCAGCCCGCCTTCTCGATCTCGGCGATCGCCTCCGCGCGACGCGCCCAGAGCGTGATGTGCGAACCGCCCGCGCGCCGCAGCGCGAGCGCGATGGAGCCGCCGATGAGTCCGGGGCCGAGGATGGCGACGCGTTTCATGGGAGAAAGTTGAGAGTTGAGAGTTGAGAGTTGAGGGTTGAGAGTTGAGCGGAGAGGCAGCGTTTTTTCCTCTGAACACTCAACTCTCATCTCTCAACTCACCCCAAAAACAATCCCCGGCTTGCGGTCCAAAAAAACCGACAAGCCGGGGACGAGATTCAAGGCTCGGAGCTGCTGCGGCCTACGGGGGAACAAGAAATGTGCGGCGCGTGTAGGGGCACTCGGCTTCGGTGCCGGGCGGCAGGCCACGCACGTCAATCATCCGGCCTTGCGCATCATACGGGCTCTTCACGTAGCCAGGCTTGCCGTCCACCTTGATGGCGTAGTCGGGATTCTGTTTCACGGGCGCGTCCGGGATTTTCTTTTTTTCCACGGGAGTCGGATCCACGATTTCGTTTTTCTTTTTCTCCGCGGGATCGGTGTAGCCGTCGTCAGGGTCGCGCGGCGTCTCCTTTTTCTCGGGCGTCTTCGGTCCTGGGACAAGTTTCCTCGGGTCGGGGTTCTTTTGGCACGCGCCGACACCTACGGCGACAGCGAGCGAAAGGATCGAATGGATGAATCGGTTCATAAATCGGCCCTCATGTAGTGGATCACGGGAGGGATGGCAATGCTAAATTTCCAGCATTTAACGGCCTGCCTGTTCGTGGCAATCGGGAGTTGGCCCGGAGGAAAAAGGCCGCTATCCCCCTGTGCCGATGTCAAAACCGCTCGCATGGACGGTCTGGGCTTTCACCGCGCTGCTGCTCGGTTTCTTCTTCGTGTGGCCGATCCTCACCACGGTGCAGCAGGCGTTTTTCGATCCGGGCGGCAAGTTCTCGCTGCTCGCCATCCGCGAGGTATTCGCGAACCGCATCTACGTCGAGGGCCTGCGGAATTCCTTCATGCTCGCGCTCGCCTCGACCGCGCTCACGCTCGTCATCGCGCTGCCGCTCGCATTTCTCAGCGACCGCTTCGACTTCGCCGGGAAAAAGATCCTCACCGCGTTGCTGCTCGTGCCGATGATCCTCCCGCCCTTCGTCGGCGCCATCGGCGTGCGGCAAATGCTCGGGCAATACGGCGCGCTGAATTCGCTCCTCACACACCTCGGCCTGCTCGACCCCGGCACCACGATTGACTGGCTCGGGCGCGGGCAGTTCTGGGGCTGCGTGATCCTGAACGCACTCCACCTTTACCCGATCCTCTACCTAAACCTCACCGCCGCGCTCGCGAATGTGGACCCCGCGATGGAGGAGGCCGCGGAAAATCTCGGCTGCACCGGGTTCAGAAAATTCCGCCGCATCACGCTGCCGCTCATCATGCCGGGTTTGTTCGCGGGCGGCACGATCGTCTTCATCTTCGCGTTCACGGAACTCGGGACGCCGCTCATCTTCGACTACGCGCGGGTTACGAGCGTGCAGATTTTTTACGGCATCAAGGAAATCTCCGGCAACCCGTTTCCCTTCGCGCTCGTCGTCGTGATGCTCTGCGCGACCGCGCTGCTCTATGCCGCGAGCAAGCTGCTCTTTGGTCGCAGCGAGAGCGCGATGTCAGGAAAGGCGGGCACCGCCGGCACCACGCGCACGCTCGGCGGCGCATCGGGCTGGCTGTGCGCGATGGTGTTTGCCGGCATCACCTTCCTTGCGCTCCTGCCGCACATCGGCGTGGTGCTCGAATCCTTCTCAAAGGACTGGTATCGCACCGTGCTGCCGGGCGAGTGGACGACAAAGCATTACAGCGATGCGCTCGGCCACTACCTCACGGTTCCAAGCATCACGAACTCGCTCAAATACGCCGGCCTCTCCGTCGTCGTGGACATCGTGCTCGGCCTCGCCATCGCCTACGTGATCGTCCGCACGAAGCTCCCCGGACGCCAGGCGCTCGACACGATCTCCATGCTCCCGCTCGCCGTGCCCGGCCTCGTGCTGGCGTTCGGCTACATCTCGATGACACAGCCGGGCCGCTTCTTCGCATTTCTAAATCCCAGCAAAGATCCCACGCTCCTGCTCGTCATCGCATATTCCGTGCGCCGCCTGCCCTACGTCGTGCGCAGCGCCGTCGCCGGCCTGCAGCAGACGAGCGAGACGCTGGAGGAAGCCGCGCAAAATCTCGGCTGTCCTCCGCTGCGCACACTGCGCCGCATCACCTTCCCGCTCATCGCGGCAAACGTGCTCGCCGGGGCGTTGCTGGCATTCAGCTTCGCGATGCTGGAGGTCAGCGACTCGCTCATCCTCGCGCAAAAGCAGCAGCACTTCCCGATCACGAAGGCCATCTACGAGCTGTTCCAGATGATCGGCGACGGCAAATTCCTCGCCGCCGCGCTCGGCGTATGGGCTATGGTATTCCTCGGCCTCACCATCGCTGTCGCCAGCCGCATCCTCGGGAAGAAAATGGGCGCGCTCTTCCGCGCGTAGCGTAGCTCTCCAGAGCTGCGCCGGAAAAAAAGTGGCTCTCGAAATACGCGAAGAAGCACGCAAACTTTCCGCGCCCTTCTTCGTGTTTCGCGGGCAGACAAATGCGCAGCTCTGAAGCGCTACGCTACGCCCGCGGATGCGCGTCGTCGTACGCTTTCTTCAGCCGTTCAGTCGTGACGTGCGTGTATATCTGTGTCGTCGAGAGGCTCGCGTGGCCGAGGAGCGACTGCACGCTGCGCAGGTCCGCGCCCGCGTCGAGCATGTGGGTTGCAAAGCTGTGCCGCAGCTTGTGCAGCGAGATCGTGCGCGGGATGCCAGCGAAGGCGAGATAGCGCTTCAGCGACTCCTGCATGTTCCGCGTGCTCAGCCTGCGGCGTGATTTGTTGATGAAAAGCGGCCCAACATTCACGCCCGCAGCCTGGCGGTATTTCTGAATCGCCTTCAGTGCGAGATCACCCACCGGCACCACGCGCTCCTTCCGTCCTTTGCCCAGCACGCGCACGCTCTCGGTGAATTCATCTGCATCGCGCACATCGAGCGCTGCGACCTCCGCGAGACGCAGGCCGCTGCTGTAAAAAAGTTCGAGGATCGCCGCGTCGCGCTGCGGCATCCACTTCGGCGCGCGATCCGATTTTTCCATCGTGAGCGGCGCGGCGAGCAGCGCGTCAATTTGCTGGCGCGAAAGCACGACGGGCAGGCCGCGATCCATCTTCGGGAGCTGCACCTGCTTGAGCGGATTGTCCTTCAGCCCGTGGCGCTCGGTGAGGAAGCGGAAGAAAGTCCGCAGCGCCGCGAAGTGCAGCCGCACCGTCGGCTTCGCGAGCCCGGCCTTCATCTGCTCGAAAAGATAGCGACGAAAATGATCCGCCCGCAGTTCCTTCCACGCCGGCTGCGCGACGCTCTTGCGGAAACTTTCCAGCGCGTGCCGGTAGTTCGTGAGCGTGAGCGGCGAGACGTTGCGCTCGACTTCGAGGTGATCGAAAAACTGGTCGGTGAGTCGGTCGGGGGGCACGGGGCTGTCTTATCTTAATCCTAATCTTAATCCTAATCTTAATCTCCGCGGCAAACACACGCCGCGGCGGGATTAGGATTAGGATTACGATTAAGAATAAGATTAAGAGGGAGTGCGCCGCCGCTCACGGCATCCGTCGGAGCTGGATGCTGTCGAAACGATCCTGCCCGGCGAAGATGTCGCTCACGATCACGATGTGCTCGCCGCTCTTCACGATGCCTTTTTCCAAAAGCAGCCGTTCCGCGGCCGCGATCGTTTTTTCCGGCGTCACATCGAACGGCATGCATATCGGCTCGACCGCGCGGAGCAGGCTCATCTTGCGGCACAGCTCCCACGTCGGCGTGAACGCGAAGATCGGCGCGTAAAGCGGACGCTGCCCCGCGACCAACGCGGCCATCGTCCCACGCCGGGTGAAGATGACGATCTTCGTGTCCGGAAGACTGTTCGCGAGGACGACGGCGCTGCGCACGGTCTTCTCGCGATCCGTCTCCAGCACCGCGTGCTCCGCAAAGCCGAGGCCCGGCGTGCGCTCGATGCGCTCGGCCACCTTGTCGAGCACCTTCACACATTGGATCGGGTATTTCCCCGTCGTCGTCTCGCCGCTGAGCATGATCGCATCCGCCTGCTCGAAGACCGCGTTCGCGACATCGGTGACTTCGGCGCGCGTGGGCACCGGGTTCACGATCATGCTCTCCAGCATGTGCGTCGCGACGATGACCGGTTTGCCGAGTTCGAGGCAGCGCTTTACGATTCGACGCTGGATGATCGGCAGTTCCTCCATCGGGCATTCGATGCCGAGGTCGCCGCGCGCGACCATGATCACGTCGGTGGCATCAATGATGGACGCGATGTTTTTCACCGCGAGCTGGTCCTCTATTTTTGCGACGATGCGCGCGTCGCTCCCGTGCTCATCGAGCACCTTGCGCAGCACTCCCACGTCGCTCGCCTCGCGGCAAAAACTGAGCGCGACGAAGTCCACGCCGAGTTCCGCACCGAGTTCGACATCGGCGAGATCCTTCTCCGTGAGCGGAGGCAGGTTCACTTTCACACCGGGCAGATTGATGTGCCGGCGCGAGCCCATCACGCCCTCGGTGAGCACTTCACAGCGCAGGCGGTTCCCGATTTTTTCCAGCGCCTTCATGTGGATGACACCGTTGTCCACGAGCACGACATCGCCGACGGAAATATCGTCAATCAGCCCGTCGTAGTTCACGTCCACGCTCGATTGCTCCTCGCTCTTCGCGCCACGCACGGTGAACTCGAAGATGTCGCCGGGCTTGAGATTGAGCTTCACCGGCAAGTCGCCCGTGCGGATCGCCGGCCCCTGCGTGTCCATGAGGATGCCGACGATTTTCCCTGTCTCACGCGCGGCATTGCGGATGCGTGGCACGATGGCGCGGACCCAGTCGTGCGGCGCATGACTCATGTTGAGCCGGAAACAATTCACTCCCGTCTCGATGAGGCTGCGGAGCATCTCGGGCGATTCCGTGGCCGGCCCGAGTGTGGCAATGATTTTCGTTTTGCGCATGATGTTTGAAACCCTGATGTGCCCTGCGTCCGCAGTTCATCCGCGAAAGCGCGCGCACCGTGCGCGGCGCGGGCGTTTGCGTCAAGACCGTCGTCCTGGCACAGGAGGGGCGTCTCTGATTGCCGCTAATCTATCGAGCCAGACCGAACATCGCGGACGGAATTCCGCAAGGGCACGCCATCCCGCCTCGCCCGCCCGCGTGCAGATGCAGGCATCGCCTGCCTTTCCGCCGCCGCTACACCGGCAAGCCTGCGAGGATAACCGCAGCCTTCGCGAGCGCCCGCGCACGGTGGCTCAGCCCGTTTTTAACGTCAGCCGGAAGCACGCCAAATGTCTCCGCGTGGCCGTCCGGGATGAACATCGAATCGTATCCAAAACCGCCGCCGCCGTGCTCCTCGGCGATCACGCGGCCTTCGACGCGTCCGTCGCATACCGCCAGCGTGCATCCGACTTGTGCGATCGCCATCGTGCAGCGGAAACGTGCGCGCCACGGCTGCGGCGCGCCGCACGCGAGCAGTTCGCGTTTCAGCCGCGCGCGGTTCGCGGCATCGTCGCCGTGCGTGCCCGCGTAGAGCGCGCTGTGGACGCCGGGGTCGCCGCCGAGCACGTCCACCTCCAGCCCCGAGTCATCACTCAAAACGATCCCCGGAAAAATCCGCGACGCAGCCTCGGCCTTGATGCGCGCATTTTCCTCGAATGTCGCGCCCGTCTCATCCGGCGCGGGCACCTCCGGGTGCGCAGTGAGATCGCTCACGTCCCAAGCAGCACCGAGGATGTCGCGGATCTCGGCGGTTTTGTGAGCATTCTTCGTGGCGATGAGCAGGCGGTGCATGGCACGCGATCACGAAGCAAGGCGCTACGAAATGCCAGCAGTCTTTGCTGGCTCCGGCGACGGATTTTCTAGCGGCACCGGGCCGAATCGCTCCATCAGCACGCCGCGGCGGAACGCGAAGATGCGCTCGATGTCGGGACGCACGAACAGGCGGTGCGAGAGCATGTCGAATGGCACGGCGTAGCGCACGGTGTCCCGGCAAAGCGTGCCGCCGTCGCGTGACTGGAAGGAGTGCTCGTGGACCCAAAGCCGGTAAGGGCCGCGGCGCTGCTCGTCCACGAAGCGAAAAGGCGGTTCCCACACCGTGATTTCACTCCGCCAGCGGAGAGGGATGCCGTGAACGCGGAGCCGGTAGTCAATCAAGGCCCCGGGCCGCATCTCGATGGGACGTGGCGTGAGGATCTTGAAGCGAATCCACGGCGGCGTGAGGTGCTGTAGATTTCCCGCGTCGGCGAAGAACGGGAAGACTTCGTCAATCGGGCGGGGCAGCCATTGCTCATCGTGGAATTCGCGGATGCGCATCAGGCGTGAGCCTTTCGCGCGGGCGCGCGCCGCAGCGAGTCGAGCTGGCTGCCGAATTCCTCGATGCTGTCTGCGCACAGCGCGCCGATGCGGATGAGCGCCTCGAAGTATCCGCGCGCCGCACGGCCGCCGGCGAGGATGCGCGTTCCGGCGGGGATCAATCGCGCGAGTTCGGTGAGCTGGCTGGCGAGATTCGGGTCGTCCGCAGGATAGACGATGCTGAGCGCGATGGCGGCGGCTTCGTTGCGCAATGCGGCGCCGGCGATCTCGTGCGCGGGCAGGTTCGGGCCGAGGTAAATCGGGCGCCAGCCGAGGTTCGCGGCGGTCGCGGCGGCCATGATTGCGCCGAGTTCGTGGAGTTGCCCAGCGGGGGTGGTGGCGATGATGCAGGGCGCGCTCAGAGGAATTGCAAACTGCCGGGTGAGGTCGCCGAGGAAGACTTTCACGGAGGCGGTGAAGAAATGTTCGTGAGCGGGGGTGAGTGCGCCGGAGCGCCAGCGTTCGCCGATCTCCTCGGCCAGCGGCGCGATGACGAGCCGCAGCAGGCCCATGTGTCCAAAGGTGACCAGCGCACGGTTCAGCATTTCCTGCAGGGCCGGGCCGTCGAAACGGGAGACCGCGGCCAGCGATTCGTCGCGAAATGTCGCCGCCGAATCGTCGGCACCACGGACCGCGGCGGTGCGCGAGACGTCCGCTTGTTGCGCGATGAGCGCGCACAGCTCCTCGGTCGGGAGCTTCGCGATTTTTCCGATGCTATGTCCGCTGCGAACGGCCCGGTGCAGCATCCCGATCCGCTCGATCTCGGCCTCGGAATAGAGCCGGTGTTTCCCCGCCGAACGCTCCGGCTCGATGGCACGATACCGCCGCTCCCAAGCCCGGATGACGTGAGGCGTCAGCCCAGTGCGTTCGGCGACAGTTTGAATGGGAAATGAGGCGGCCATTGAGTGGGCGATACATAGACAACAGTTAAACGAGCGCAAGTGTAAATTTAGACATGAATGAAGACTGTCGAGCTTTCCGTTGACAATACTGAGACATAATTTAGACATACGCCGTCACACGAGTTCACACCAATCTACGAACCCCATGTCCTTCCTCCGCCCAAACCTCGACACGAAAGGCCGCGTCATCCGCGCAATCAGCGCGCTCCTGATGGCCGTCGCAGCCGTCTTCACGTGGCCGCATTCGCGCGCCGCCGGCATCGCGCTCGCGGGGTCCGCGCTGTTCGTCGCGTTCGAGGCCGCGCGCGGCTGGTGCGCCCTCCGCGCCTGCGGCGTGAAGACCAAATTCTGACCCCACTTTCCCACGCAACCTCACATCATGAAAAACAAGGAAGTCATCATCATCGGCGCAGGCCCCGGCGGCCTCGCTTCCGCCATCCTGCTCGCCGCCTCGGGGGTGAAAGTGAAAGTCATCGAGCGTCTGCCGACCGTCGGCGGACGCACGTCGTCCATCGAGTCCGATGGGTTCAAGTTCGACCTCGGCCCGACCTTTTTCCTCTACCCGCGTGTGCTGGAGGAAATCTTCGCCGCGGCCGGCACGTCGCTCCGCGCGGAGGTGGAAATGGTGCGGCTCGATCCGCAATACCGCATCATCTTCGGCAGCGGCGGGCAGATCGACGCCACGCCCGACATCGCGCGCATGGAGCAGCAGATCGCCGCGATCGCGCCAGACGACGCCCCCGGCTTCCGCCGTTTCCTCGATGAAAACCGCACGAAGCTCGCACGCATGGAGCCGTGCTTGGAGACGCCCTTCGACGGCTGGCAGGATCTCCTGAACATGCGGCTCCTCAAGATGCTCCCGATGCTCCGTCCGCATCAGTCGCTCGACACGTATCTCGGCCGCTTCTTCCGCGACCCGCGCATCCGCCTCGCGTTCTCCTTCCAGTCAAAATACCTCGGCATGTCGCCGTTCCGCTGCCCGAGCCTCTTCTCGATTCTCTCGTTCCTCGAATACGAATACGGCGTCTTCCATCCCATCGGCGGATGCGCCGCCGTGACCGTCGCGATGGCGCGCGTCGCCGAGCGGCTCGGCGTGGAAATCCGCACTGACTCGCCCGTCGAGGAAGTGCTCTTCGAAGGCCGCCGCGCCACCGGCGTGCGCACCTCTTCCGGTGTGGAAAAAGCGGACTCCATCGTGATGAACGCCGACTTTGCGCGAGCGATGAAACGCCTCGTGCCCGATCGCCTGCGCCGCCGCTGGACCGACCGCAAAATCGCCGGCAAGAAATTCTCCTGCTCGACCTTCATGATGTATCTCGGCGTGGACGGCGAATTCGACCTGCCGCACCACAGCATCCACATCTCCGACGACTACGCGCGCAACCTCGACGAAATCGAAAACAAGCATGTGCTCTCCGAGGACCCGTCGTTCTACGTGCAGAATGCATGCGTCACCGACCCGACGCTCGCCCCGCGCGGCAAGAGCGCGCTCTACGTCCTCGCGCCCGTCACGCATCAGCATAAAAATGTGGACTGGTCCCGCGAGCGCGAGCGCTTCCGCGCAAAGATGCTGCGGCAGATCGAAAAGGCCGGCTTCACCGATGTCGAAAAGCGCATCCAGTTCGAGCGCATCGTCACGCCCGACGACTGGGATTCGAAATACGAAATCCATCAGGGCGCGACCTTCAACCTCGCGCACAGCCTCGACCAGATGCTGCACCTGCGTCCGCACAACCGCTTCGAGGATGTGGACGGCGTCTATCTCGTCGGCGGCGGCACGCATCCCGGCAGCGGCCTGCCCGTGATTTTCGAAAGCGCGCGCATCAGCTCGCGACTGCTGCTCGCGGACCTCGGCATCGAGCCCGCCGTCGCGCCCGCGCCGGAAATCGCACCGCCAGACATGGAGCTCGCATGAACGCGACCATCGCACCGCACATGCAGCCGGAGCGCGACGTCCACGCGGACGCCCGCGCCGCGCAATCGCGCTGGTCGGTCACACCGATGCGCGAGCGCCTCCGCGTCGTGCGCGCGCTACGTCACCTCATCGCGGAAAATGCAGACAGGCTTGCGAGCATCGCAGCGTCCGTGAGCGATCGTCCCATCGCCGAGAAGCTCGTCTCCGAAGTCCTCCCGCTCGCCGACGCCTGCCGCTGGCTGGATAAATGCGCGGATCGTGTGCTCGCCACACGCCGATGCGGAAGCCGCAGACGTCCGTTCTGGATGCAAGGCGTCACCTTTGAAGTGCAGCGCCAGCCCTTCGGCCTCGTGCTCGTCATCGGCCCTAGCAACTATCCGCTCTTCCTGCCCGCCGTTCACGCGCTGCACGCACTCGCCGGCGGCAACGCCGTCCTGCTCAAGCCCGCGCCCGGCACGCGCCACGTCGCGCTCGCCTTCGCACAACTCGCACGCGAAGCCGGACTCGATCCCGCGCTGCTCACCATCCTGCCGGAGAGCGTGCAGGCCGCACGCAGCGCCATCGCCGATGGCGTGGACAAAGTCATCTTCACCGGCTCCTCCGAAAACGGACGCGATATCCTCGCGACACTCGCCGAGACAAACACGCCATCCGTGATGGAACTCTCCGGCCAGGACGCCGTCCTCGTCTTCGCCGACGCCGATCTCGACCTCGTCGTCCGCGCCCTCCGCTTCGGCACTACTCTGAACGACAGCGAAACCTGCATCGCCCCGCGCCGCCTCATCGTCATCGGAAATGTCCCGGAGCAACTTCGACAATTTGAAGTCCCGGAGCGAATCCCGAGTTTTGAAGTCCCGGAGGGACTCCGGAAATTAGCCGGTGGCGCGAGCCACCGGATCACCGACGAAACACGGACGCGCCCCGGCAGGGGCGCCGGAAATTCGCCCGTTGATTCCGCCGTCCCGCCGGGACGGATTCCCGATGGGGACGATGTCCGGTGGCTCGCGCCACCGGCTAATTTCCATCGTCCTTCCGGGACAAACGGCGACGCCGTCCCGCCCGAAATGCGTGACGATTGCATCGCTCCGATTCCGATGCATGTGGTCCCGGACGAAGCCGCAGCCATCGCCCTCGTCAACTCCGCCGACTTCGCGCTCGGCTGTTCCATCTTCTCCCGCGACATCGCGCGCGCACGCACCCTCGCCGCGCGCATCAAGACCGGCTTCGTCCTCATCAACGATCTCATCGCGCCCACCGCAGATCCGCGCATGCCCTTCGGCGGCGTGAAAGCCAGCGGCTTCGGCACCACGCGCGGCGACGAGGGCCTGCTCGAAATGACCTTCCCGCACGTCGTCGCCATCCGCCACGGCCACTCGCGTCCACACTTCGACGCTCCTGATCAAGGCGACGCGCACCTTTTCTCAGCCTACATCCGCGCCGCGCACGGCACCCATCGGTTCGCCGCGTTCCGCGATCTGTTCCGGTCACTGATCACCAAACTCAAAACCAGAAAGACACGACCATGAAACCCATCGGCATCATCGGCGGCGGCCTCGCCGGCCTCTCCGCAGCCTGCGTGCTCGCCGCGCGCGGAAACAAAGTGGTTCTCTTCGAGCGCAACGACTGGCTCGGCGGGAAAGCCGCGCAGCTCCGCAGCGACGGCTTCCGCTTCGACATGGGCCCGACCATCGTCACGATCCCGTCCGTGCTCCACCGCATCTTCAGCGAAGCCGGCGCGCGCATGGAGGATTACCTGGAACTCGTGCGGCTCGATCCGCAGTGGCGCTGTTTCTTCGAAGACGGCTCGTCGCTCGACCTCGCGCAAGACCCCAAAGCAATGGCAAAAACGCTCGACAGCTTCGCGCCCGGAACCAATTCCGGCGCGCGCTACCGCGACTTCATCGGCTACAGCGAGCGCCTCGACGACATCTCGCAGCGCCGCTTTTTCCACAAGTCCATCGGCGGCTTGGGCGACATGATGAATTGGAAGACTGCATTCGATCCGAAGATGCTCGCCGACGTGCTCTCGATGCGCATGGGCCGCTCGGTCGCCGGCACTGTGCGGAAATTCACGCCCGACCCGCGCGTCGCGCAAATGATCGATCATTTCACGCAATACGTCGGCTCATCGCCCTACGGCTCGCCCGCCGTCCTCTGCGGAATCGCGCACATGCAGACGCAGGAAGGCGTGTGGTATCCCATGGGCGGCACGCGCGCCGTCCCGCTCGCGCTGGAAAAACTCGCCCGCGAACTCGGCGTCGAGTTCCGCGTCGGAACGAAGATCGAAAAGGTCCTCTCGCACGGCGGCGAAGTCACCGGCGTCCGCACCGAGTCCGGCGAAGAGATCGCGCTCAGCGCCGTCGTGTCGAACTGCGACTCCGTCCGCACCCATCGCGAACTGATCCAAGGTCCGGTCGCGGAGAAATTCGAACACCGCCGCAGCTACGAGCCCGCGTGCTCCGGCGTCGTGCTCTACCTCGGCCTCAACAAACGCTACGAGCACCTCGCGCATCACGGCTTCGTCTTCAGCCGCGACCCGCACGAGGAGTTCGATTTCATCTACAAAAAGGGCGAACCCGCGCCCGACCCCACGTGCTACCTCGCAGCCACGACCTGCACCGAGCCCGGCACCGCGCCAGCGGGTGGCGAAGCACTCTACGTCCTCGTCCACACGCCGTATCTGCGCCCGCATCACGACTGGAAAAAAATGCTCCCCGAATATCGCCGCGTGATTTTGGAAAAGCTCAAGACCACCGGCAAAATGCCCGACATCGAATCGCGCATCGTCTTCGAGCGCACGCTCACGCCGCAGGACATCCACGACCGCTACCACGTGCTCGATGGCGCCATCTACGGCCTCGCCAGCCACGGAAAATTCCTCGGCGCATTCAAGCCCGGCAACCGCAGCCCCGACCTGCGCGGCCTCTACCTCGCAGGTGGCGCCGCGCATCCCGGCCCCGGCATGCCGATGGTCCTCATGTCCGGCTGGATCGCCGCCGACACGCTCGACCGCGACGGCTTCGGCGAAAAATCCGCGACGATGCCAGCCGCGCCGCAATTGGAATTGGTGTGATGAAATCCGCACCGCACATCTCGGCCAGCGTGATGAAGTTCTTCATCGCCTACTGCCGTCGCCGCGTGCGCCGGGATTTTCATGCGCTGCGCATTTTGAAAAGCGGCCTGCCCGCGTGCGACCGCGACCGCCCGCTCGTCGTCTATTTCAATCACGCCTCATGGTGGGACCCGCTCGTCTGCCTGCTCCTCGCGCGCGACTTCTTCCCCGAGCGCTCCGCATTCGGCCCGATCGATTCGGCAATGCTGGAGCGCTACGGCATCTTCAAACGCCTCGGCTTTTTCGGCGTCGATCCGAGCCTGAGCGGCACGCGCAATTTTCTGCGCATCACGCACGACCTCCTCGCCGACCCGCGCAATTCCGTTTGGCTCTCGCCGCAAGGCCGCTTCGCTGACGTGCGCGAACGCCCGCTCCGCCTGCAGGACGGACTCGCCGCGCTCGCCACACGTGAGCCGGATGCCGCCTTCGTCCCGCTCGCGATCGAATACCCATTCTGGACCGAGCCGCGCCCGGAAATCCTCGTCTCCTTCGGCGAACCCATCGTGCCCGGCCGCGAACCCATCCGCACCGTCGAGGAGTGGACCGGCGTCTTCACCGGCGCGCTCGAAACCACGCAGACCAAACTCGCCTCCAGCGCCTGCCGCCGCGACCCCGCCGAGTGGCAGACCGCAAATCGCGGCAAGTCCGGCGTGAACGGAATCTACGACGCATGGCGCTGGCTCCGTGCGCGGCTGCGTGGCGAAAAATTCGATCCCGAACACCCCGCCGCCGCCACGCGATGATCACCTGGATCGCCGCCGCGAGCTGCCTGCTCGCACTCATCCCCGCCGCGCTATTCCTGCGAAACCTCGCGCTCTACGCACCGCTCCCGCAGCCCGGCACCGCTCGCGCCAAGTGCTCCGTGCTCATCCCCGCGCGCAACGAGGAAGCCAACATCGCCACCGCGCTGAACTCGATTCTGCAAAGCGAAGACATCGAACTCGAAGTCATCATCCTCGACGACGGCTCGACCGATCACACCGCCGACATCGTCCGTGAATTCACCGCAGATCCACGAGTGCGCCTCGAAACCGCCGAGCCACTCAACCCCGGCTGGTGCGGCAAAAATTTCGCCTGCCACCAACTCGCCGCACTCGCGAAGCACCCGCTCCTCGTCTTCATGGATGCCGACGTGCGCATCTCCTGCCCCGACTCCCTCGCACGCCTCGCCGCGTTCATAGATCAAAGCCGCGCCGCACTCGTCAGCGGCGTCCCTCGCGAAGAGACCCGCGGCCTCACGGAAAAGCTCATCATCCCGCTGATCCATTTCGTCCTGCTCGGCTTCCTCCCGCTGGAGCGCATGCGGAAGTCCACTGACCCGCGCTTCGCCGCCGCATGTGGCCAAATCCTTGCCGTGCGCCGCGAAGCCTACGATCGCATCGGCGGCCACACCGCCATCGCCAACCGCATCCACGACGCCGTCGCCCTCACGCGCACCTTCCGCGCACACGGCTTCGCGACCGATCTCTTCGACGCCACCGACACCTTCCACTGCCGCATGTATCAGCGCGCCTCTGAAGTCTGGCACGGCTTCGCCAAAAACGCCCACGAAGGCCTCGGCTCCCCGCCACTCATCGTCCCCACCACGCTCCTCCTCCTCGGCGGCCAGGTCCTCCCTCTCGTGCTGCTAGCATTCGCCACGTCCGCGCTCGCACTCACCTTCGCCATCATCGGCACCGTCGCCGCATTCCTCCCGCGCCTCATCGCCGTCGTCCGTTTTCGCCAGTCCATCCTCGGCGCATTGCTGCACCCGCTCGGCATCTGCGCGCTCGTAGCCATCCAGTGGTTCGCCTTCTTCCGCTCCCTCCGCAAACGCCCCGCCACATGGAAAGGCCGCGAATACCTGCCCGTCCCCGCACCATGAAATTCCCGCTCCTCGCCCTCCTCGCCCTGCACACCGTCGCACTCGCTGCACCGGTTGAAAAGCTCACCGACTTCGAACTCACCGACCAAGAGGTAAAGCCGCGCACCTATCGTTTTCCAAAGACGAAAGTCACCGTGATGACTGTTGCGGATAAGAAAGGTTCCGAGCAGCTCGCGCCATGGATTCAACGAATCCGTGACCGCTACGAAACACGCATCGACATCGACGGCATCGCGGACATGTCGAGCGTCCCGGGCATTTTGCAGGGCGCCGTCCGCAATTCATTCCGGAAAAAACTCACCTACTCGGTGATGCTCGACTGGAAAGGTTCGGTGGTGAAGCAATTCGGCTACAAGAAGGGCGTCGCCAACATCTACCTCATCGATCATGCCGGTCGTATCGTGAAGCAGGTGAGCGGCCCGGTCAGCGATGCCGGAGCGCAGGAACTTTTCAAGGAGATCGACAGTGTGATCTCTGAGCTGTTGGCAAAATGAGCGACTCGCGTCGTCAGCTTTGTCATCGCCTCTTCGAGAAGCATTGGATTCCCGATTTTTGAGATGACTCCGATATTCCCAAATTTGATGCGCCAGAGTGAGCAGGCACGACAAACGTGGAAATGTGAGTCGCCAAGCAGCGGTGACACGTAGAGAGATACGCATGTTCATCACGGGTCTCGGCACGGCAGTTCCTCCGCAGCGGCACACTCAGCGTGCGTGTTGGGATGCGATCCGTGCGTCGCCTCAGTACGATGCGCTCACTTCGCGGAGTCACGCGATTTTGAAAAAGGTGCTGACGGGCAACAACGGAATCGACGCACGCCATCTCGCGCTCGATCCGATTTCCGAGGCGTTCGAGTTCACGCCCGATGCCATGCATGCGCGGTTCAAGCGTGTTGCTCCACAAATCGGCGAAGAAGCCGCGCGGCGTGCGCTGCAAGAATCCGGCCGCAAGCCAGATGAAATCGGCGCGCTCGTGGTGGCGACTTGCACGGGCTATCTGTGCCCCGGGCTTTCCAGCTACATCGGCGAACGCCTCGGGCTGCCGCGCAGTACCCAGTTGCTCGATCTCGTCGGGCTCGGTTGCGGCGCCGCAGTGCCCACACTCCGCACCGCCTCCGCGCTGCTCGGTGAATCGGAGCACGTGCTCGCCGTCTGCCTGGAGGTCTGTTCGGCGGCCGTGTATCTCGACGACGATCCGGGCGTGCTCATCAGCGCGTGTTTGTTTGGCGATGGTGCCGCTGCTGTCGTCGGGTCGCGAAAACCACAGCCCGGCGTCCGCGAAGTGCGCATGACCCGCGCCGAATCGCTGCACCTTCCCGAGGCTCGCGAAAAGCTGCGTTTCGATCACCGCCATGGCCTCCTGCGCAATATCCTCGCGCCCGACGTGCCGGTGCTCTCCGCAGGCGTCGCCGCCGATGTCCTCGCTCGCGCGGACATCGCACCGGCGGAAATTTCCGAGTGGCTGTTTCATTCCGGCGGGCGCGATGTGCTGCGGGAAATCGTCCAGCGAATCGGCTTGAGTGAGCACGCCGTGAGGCACTCGACCGAAGTCCTCCGCGAATACGGAAACATGAGCAGCCCGAGCTGCCTCTTCTCACTCCGTCGTGCGCTCGATGAAAATGCACCCGGTGGAAAATGGTGGCTGGCTTCTTTCGGTGCTGGATTCAGCAGCCACGGCGCGCTCTTGGAAGTGCGATGATCCTCCGCCGCCTCACGCCCGAACTCCTCGACGCGCTCCCGCCCGACGCTCCGGAAGCCAGGGCCTCGCGGCGCGACCTTCACGCACTGAATGCCCTCATGGGCCATCGCCGCGCTTGGCGTTCGTGGCTGCGGCGGGAATTTGCATCAACGCCACCGCGCGCGATTGCCGAACTCGGTGCCGGCGATGGCGCGATTGTCGCAGAGAATCTCCTCACGACATTTCCCGACGGAAACGGAGCGACGCTCTTCCTCGTGGACCGCGCACCGTGCGTCGCCGACGGCACGCTGCGCACATTGCAGCATGCGGGATGGAGTGTACGTGTGGAAAAGGCGGACGTCTTCGATTGGCTGAGCGAGCCGCGCCCGCTTGATGCGATCTGCGCGAATCTTTTCCTGCATCATTTCGACGACACCGCACTCGCCCGTCTCCTCGCCCTTGCATCCCGCGCCGCTCCGCTATTCGCCGCGATGGAACCGCGACGCGCATGGCTCGGTCTCGCTGGCGTCGCCGCGCTCCCGCTGATGGACGCGCATCCCGTCACGCGGCACGACGCGCGTGTGAGCGTGGAAGCAGGTTTCTGCGGACGCGAACTCAGCGCGCTGTGGCCGCGAGCAGGATGGATTTGCGAGGAGCGTCGCGCGCTCCCGTTCAGTCATTGGTTCTGCGCGCGCCGCACATGAAAGCCGTGACCATCATCGGCGGCGGACTCTCCGGCCTCTGCCTCGGCATCGGCCTGCGCCAGCACAGAGTGCCCGTGCGCATTCTCGAGGCAGGCACCTATCCACGTCACAAAGTCTGCGGCGAATTTCTCAGTGGCAAAGGCCGTGAAGTCCTCGCCACGCTTGGTATCGAACCCCGCCTCACTGGTGCGCGCGAAGCATTGGACGCCACATTTTCCCTCGGCGCGAGCAGCACCGCCGTGCGCGCACTTCCGTCGCCGGCGCTCTGCGTCTCGCGCTGGAAAATGGACGCAACCCTCGCGGAAATGTTCAGCGAACTCGGCGGCGAACTCATCACTTCGAAGCGCGCATCCACCGAGGTGGGCGAAGGGATCGTCCGTGCCACGGGCCGCCGTCCGCAAGCGGAGGAGGGCGGCTGGCGCTTGTTCGGCCTGAAGGCGCACGCCCGCGGCGTCACCCTCGGAGCCGGGCTGGAGATGCACTTCACCCCGCGCGGCTACGTCGGCCTTTGCGCAGTGGAAGACAATCGCGTGAATATCTGCGGCCTATTCCGCAGTCGCGAAGCCGTCCCTGCATTGGCGCGCGACTGGCGCGGATGGCTCAGCGGTGAACCCGGTTCCGCGCTTCACGCGCGGCTCGCCGCCGCACGCTGGGACGACGCCTCCTTCTCCAGTGTCGCCGCCCTCGGTCTCGCGCCACGCCGCGCGCTCCTCAGCGATGACATGAGCATCGGCGACGCCGTGACCATGATACCGCCCGTCACCGGCAACGGAATGTCCATGGCCTGCGAATCTGCAGCCGCAGCCATCGAGCCTCTGGCTGCATGGTCCGCCGGAGCATCGTCATGGTCCGAAGCGCGAATGACTCTCTCCCGCCGAATCGACAACGAATTTGCCAGCCGCCTTCGCACCGCCGCGATCCTCCAGCGGGCCATCGTCCATCCCGCTGCCCGCTGGCTCCTTTTTCAAAGCGTGAAACTGATCCCGGCTTTCCAGGGCATCCTGTTTCAGAAGACTCGTTGAAGTTCAGGCGTGGCCGCTTCTTCACTCGACGCCTCTGCGGGTCACATTCATTCCAGTGTTCAAATCTTCGGCCGTGGCGATTTCCCGGAAGGTCGAGTCTGGATTTTTCTCCGACGCCCAATCAGCGCCCTGCCAGCATCGCGTGCGAGGAGTGCCACGATAGGATGCTCAATGCGGCGCTCGGCAGTGATCAGGTAGAGCTGAATCTGACATTCGGCGGTCCGGCCCAAGGTGACGAAACCGTAGCGCTCGATGGCCTCCGCAGCGACGACTGTGGGCACGACGGTGATGCCGATGCCTTCTGTCGCCACGATTTTAGCAAAGGCGGTTGGGCAGATGCCGCTGAACCGGGTTTGAATCACGCCCAGCAGGTGGATTCGCTGATTTTGATTCTTGAGGTTGTACGAAAGCGGGCCATCGCTTGAGCGCTTGCATGCAAGCCCGACTGTGCGCGGTGCGAGATCGGCAAGCTTCTGCCCGCGGGTGGGCGTGAAGCCGCATTCTTAATCTTATTCCGAATCGTAATCGTAATCCCTCCCGGCCACTCGGGTGTCGCGGGGATCAGGATTAAGATGAGCCGCTACACCTTCCAGTTCCCGCGGTAATCGCGGGTGAGCCACTCGGGCTTTCCGGTGCCGCCGGCGAAGTCGAGCTTCGCGGGATCCCACTGGATCTTTGCACCGTGACGGTAGGCGAGATTCACAAGGTGGCAGGTGATCACGGTGCGTGCGCCGATGGCGACGTCCGCGATCGGGCGCTTCCGCGAGCGCACGCAGTCGAGGAAGTTGTCCTTGTGGTTGCCCGAGTCCTCGAGCTTCACCTTCGCGGCGGCGAGGTATTCCTTTTCGACGAGGTCGAGTTGCTGGTTGAGCGAGGGATTGCTGCCTTCCTTGCTGTAGTTCGCGATTTCCTTGTCGCCGATTTTCAGGATGAAGCGCCCGCGGTTCACGAAGATGAATCCGTTCTCGCCGTGGAAGGTGACGCCGTTTTCCGAGATGTGCTCGACCTCTACGCCGCTTGCGTATTTCAGCTTCGCGCCCTTCTTCGCGTTCTTTTCGCTCGGCGGCGTGATCTCCACCGGGCCGCGCTCGTCTTCGCCGAGGCCCCACTGGCAGATGTCAAAATGATGCGCGCCCCAGTCGGTGACCAGGCCGCCGCCGTATTCCCAGTATTTGCGCCAGTTCGGGAAATGGTTGTGCACGCCGCGCGGCGAGAGTTCGCTGTGGTAGGGGCGCATCGGTGCGGGCCCGAGCCAGCGGTCCCAGTCGAGGCCGGGCTCCATTTTTTCCTCGGGGAGATCGCACGCGATGCCGGGGCCGCCGACGCCAACGGAGGCGTGGTAGATTTTGCCGACGATGTTGTTGCGCGCGAGTTCGCACGCGATGCGGAACTCCCGCGAGCTGCGCTGCTGCGAGCCGGTCTGGAAGACGCGGTTCGTTTCGCGGATCGTCTGCACGAGCGTTTTCGCCTCGTGGATGGTTTCGGTCATCGGCTTCTCGGAGTAGATGTCCTTGCCGGTCTTTGCGGCGGCGATGTCAATGATCGCGTGCCAGTGGTCGGGTGTGGCGACGCACACGAGGTCAATGTCCTTGCGCGCGATCAAATCCTCGAAATTCGTGAACGACGCGCAGCCTTTGTACTCGGTGCCCGTCGCCTTCGAGTAGTGGGCCTCGGCGGTCTTCTTCGCATTTTCGCGGCGTGTGGTGTCCACATCGCACACGGCGACGACCTGCGTGCGGGCATTACCCAGCCACTGGCCGAGGTGGTCGGAGTTCATCTTGCCGTTGCCGATGAGGCCGATGGAAAGCTTGTCGTTGGGCTTCACGTCCGCGGCCCAGATGCGGCCGGGGAGAAACATGGGCGCGACGCCTGCGGCGAGCGTGGTGCGGAGGAAGGAACGGCGGGTTGTGCGTGGGAGGTTCATGGTGTGTGGAGTAGGTGAGTGGGTGAGTGGAGTATCCGCGCAGCGCGGCGGCCTTGGCAAAAAAGAAATCAGGGGTGTTTGCTGGCGGGGGCGAATGACGAATGATGAATCGTCCGGACGGTGCCGATTTTTACGGCCGAAAAAACGCCCTACGTTGCGAGGGAGCCGCAGGTGCTGCGCTCGATGAGACGCACGCCTACGGTGATTTTTCCGGCGTCCGCCGGGATGCCTTCGCGGATCTGCCGGTCCGCCTCGCGTACTGCGGCGGATGCGATCTCGTCCACCGGCAGGGCGACGGCGGTGATCGGCACGGAGGAATCAACCGGGCCGGTGTGGTCCGCAAACGTGATGACGCTGAGGTGGCCGGGCACCCACATGCCGTGGGCGTGCGCGGCGGTGATGACTCCCGCGGCGGCGCTCTCCGAGAGACAGAGCAGGGCGGTGGGCTGCGACGGCCGCGTCCGCATGTGCTCGATGGCGACGACGCCGGACTCGAAATTCAAATCTCCCGAGAAAACATCATCCGGATTGATCGTGAGCCCGAGCTGCGCGGCCGCATCGCCGATGGCGACGCTCATTTCCGCAAGGCGCGGATCGTGGCTGCCAAATGGGCCGCCGACGATTCCCACATGGCGGTGCCCGTGCTGGACGAAACGCACGAGCGCGAGCCGGGCTGCGGCGTGGTAGTCGGGCACGATGCTCGTGACGCCTGGCATCGTGTGTGTGTGGCCGAGTATGAGGGTGGGAAGGTGGCGTTCGCGGACGACGCGGCAGAGGGACTCATTCCCTGCGCCGACGCAGAGGACTTTCGACGCTGTGCCGTGATGCAGCGGGCCCGGCAGGGCGGAGGCTGCGGAGTAGTCGCACATCTCGTCGTAGAGAATCACGGAAATGCTCGAAGGCTGCCGCGGGATGTGGGCCATGAGCGATGCGGTCAGCCGCGCGACGAACGGATTCGCGATTCCGCCGGGGATGCGGTCGGAGACGAGCAGGCAAGTCTCGCCGAGTTCGGGGTAGATGCGGACGAAGGCGCGCAGATCATTCGGCACGTAGCCGAGATCCTTGCATGCCTTGAAGACGCGCTCGCGTGTCTTCGGGCTCACACGGATGCCGTAGTCGCGATCATTCAGCAGCGAGGAGATCGCGCCCTGCGAGACGCCGGAGACACGCGCCACCATGGCCATCGTGACTGCCTTGCCAGCCGCCTCGCAACGAGGAGCGGAGCCTCCATTTTTCGGTTCTTCGCCTCCATTGCCATTTGTGAATCCCTCCGTCAGCACGCTCATGTTACGTTTTTAATTCCCGCCCGCCTCTTTTCCAAGCTGAAAAAATCAAGATTACATCATTACCACCTCAATCCGCCGTCCGCAGCCGCGCCGCTGCCCTCATTCCTCCGGCAGCACGAGCTTCACGAGGCGCGCGACGCCGTCGCGGGCGAAGTCGCTCGCGGGATACATTTTTTGCGCCTTCAGAAAATGCGCGAGGCTGGAGCCGACCTGCTCGCGCTTTTCGAGTTCCTCGGCGGTGTGGATCATCTTCACAAAGTCGCTCGCCCGTGTCGTCATGTCCGCACGCTGCTGGTTGAGCTTCCCGTCGTCGGGGAAATCCCCATACGCGCGCTCCAGGCTCTCCCACGCACCGGCTTGGTTGCCCGTGCGCGACATCTCCTCGGCGCGCATCAGCGAAGCCTCGATCGTCTCGATGTTTTTCATCACTTTCTCGAGCGTCTGCTTGCGCTCGGGGTTCACCGCGACGGCGGCGATGAAGCGCACCTTGTCATTCCAGATCCCGCGGTAGTCGCGCTTGCCGACGAGGCTGTCGAACTCCCGCAGCGCGTCCTGAAGCACGTCGGTCTGCTTGAAGATCTTCTCCGTCGCCTCCTTGAATTCCGGATTGTTCGGCCACACCTCCGCGGCGTCAACGAGCGCCTTTTCCATCGTCACCTTGTCGTCGCGGGACAGCGCGTCGCGCGCCTTCGCCAGCAGCATCCGTGACTGGATGCGCGCGGCCTCGATGGCCTGCGTGGGCTTCGAGTCGTCGAAGTCGTTCGCGACTTTTTTCAAGTCCTTCACGAGCCCCTCCGCGCGCCCGTAGTCGCGCACATCGAGCGCCGAGATGAGCTGGTAGCTCTTCTGCGCAAATTCGAGGCACTTCCTTTTCTTGTCGCGCTGCACGAGGCGCACCTCGGGCATGTATTCGCCCGTCACGAAGACCTCCTGCATGCGCATGGTCGCACCCTGCATCTCATTTTTCACGAGGAGGAAATCAAACGCCTTCACGCCCTCGCGCACGTCGCGCATCATCTCATTCGCCATCGAGTCAATCACGCTCACCGTCGGCGGCATGCCGCTGCTCTTGGCAAAAAGATCCGTCGCGTCCTTGCCGAGGTTCAGCTTCGTGTCGCCATCCGTGAAGAGCGCGCGGTAGAAGCGCGTGGCCATGATCACATGCTGGAAGCGGCGCTGGAGGAAAAATTGCACCATCATCGCCTGGAATTCGACCTTCGCCTGGATCTCCGAGAGCTCCTTTTTCACCTGGTTCGCCTTGATCGCCGCGAGATTCTCCGCGAGCCGGCGCGAGTAGCCGGCGGTCTGCACATCGGAGCGGCTGGCGGGATTCACGCCTGCGCCGCCGCCGTTCTTCTGGTTGCCACCATTTCTTCCGGACGGCTGCGTACCTTTGGAAAACGTGTCCCCCGTGCTCACCGCGCCGATGTTCCATTCGAGTTTCCGCGAGGCCTCCTCGAGCGAGTCGTTGGCATTCGCGAGACGAGAGACGTTCCGCTGCGCCTGCCAGACTGAGTACACCGAGGCGCCGAGCGTGTCGCAGTGGTTCGCGTCAATGTCGTAGCGTCCGGCGTACGGCAGCAGCCGGAACGCGGCATCAATATTCTGCACCGTCGCATTGCCCGGCTGGAGCAGGACGAGGATGCGGTCAATGATCTGCCGGTAAGCCGCCTCGTCGCCCGTCGTCGCCTCGGGGGCGTTCAGGAATTTCTCGAAGCGCGCCTGGAATATCCGGTTGTTCGAGATGTTCCAGTTCTTGCCGTTGAAAGTCATCACCTCCGAGCCGGGATCGAGCACGGGGATCTCCTGGCCGAATGGCGAACCGACCGCCTTCGGTTTCGCCGCGCCGCCGCCGGCAGCCGGTGCAGGTGCGGGGGCACCGGCGGGCGCGGGAACATCCGGCACCTGCGCAGATGCGGTGCAGAGGCCGAGTGCTGAGAGGGCGAGAATTCGAAGTGAAGCGTGGGAGGCCATAGGAAGATTCGGCAAAACATAGCCATCCTTGTGCCGTGATGCAACGGCGGCGGAGATGACAGCTTTGTTCGATCAGGTTGCGCGGACGGCGCGGGTTTCCCCAGCGCCTCAGACCTTCTTCAGCTCGATCGCCTTCAGCACGCCCTTATCGCCGACCTTCACGCGGATGCGCAGCCGCTGGCCTTTCTGCACATTCACATCACGCAGCTCGGCCGGGATCACCACGCTCACCGGCTCGCCGTTCACCTCGATGGTAAAAAGCCGCGCGCTCTTGGAATAGCGGAGCTGCTCGCCGACCACGCCTTCGAGCTTGTATTCGTTCAAGTGCAGCGAATTCGCGTTCTGCAAATAGTCCGCGACCGGAAACGCCTCCAGCTTGCTGAACGGATCCGCGAACCGGCCCTTCATCGCCCACAGCCCCGCGATTACCGCGACAACGACGACAGCCGCGATGGCGAACCACGCGGGATTGACGGATGAACTTGCTCTGCGAGCCATCCGACGACGCTAGGAAACGGTGCCTGCGTTGGCAAAGGCTTTCGCAAAACCACGGTGGCGCACGTGGGTTGAAACCACAAATGGACACGAAGACACACGAATGGGACTTCGGAATGGCGGGCGATGTCACGCGGGGGCATTGCCGCTTCATTCGTGTCTCTTCGTGTCCATTCGTGGTTCAAGTTGAACTGTCGTCTGCAAACGAGTCTTGAGTTTCATCCCTCCGCCGCGGGAATGTCGCCGCTTGTCCGACGCATCCACACCCGACTCCGCCGCGCCCGTGGCCGTCACCTTTGCACGTCCCGAGGAGAGCGGCCCGTTCCGCCGCGGGCTCGACGGCGTGCGGAAGGGGAAATGCGGCGCACTCCCCGCATGGCGCGGGCGCATCGGGAAAATCTCCGTGCTCGTGATTCACACCGGCATCGGGCCTGTGTCCGCGCAGCGCGCGATCCGCGAACTGCTCGCGCATGGAAAACCGCGCCGGGTGATCTGCGCCGGATTCGCCGGCGGGCTCGATCCCGCGCTGCGCGTCGGCGACACGCTCACCGCGGATTTTCCCGGCGCGCCGATCCTCTCGTGCGCGCTGCCGATCGAGACGCCCGCGGAAAAAATCGCCGCCTTCCGCGTGACCGGCGCGCGCCTCGTGGACATGGAGAGCGCCACGCTCGCCGAAGCGTGCGCGCTCGCAAATGTGCCGCTCACCGCCGTGCGCGCCGTGAGCGACTCCGCCGATCAATTTCTCCCCGTGCCGTTCGACGCATGGTTCGACACGCAGCGCCAGTGCGCGCGTCCCGTCGCGCTCGTGCTGCACCTGCTCCGCCACCCGTCGCACATCGCGCCATTCGTGCGCTTCCTCTCGCGGCTGCCCCGTGTTGCGAAGGCGCTCGCCGCAGCCGTGGAGGCCGCGGTGCGGAATGAGGAATGACGGACTGAATCATCCGCCGGGATTTCACGCTCGCTTTCGTCATTCGTCATTCGTCATTCGTCATGCCGCATGGCGCTCCTGCTCTACCGTCTGCTTTTTCCCGTCGCGTTTCTCCTCGCGCTGCCATTTTACGCGCTGCGCCTCGTGCGCCGCGAGCGCGGCCGTGCCTCGCAGGAGAAACCGCCCGGCTACGGCATCGGTCTCGGCCAGCGCTTCGGTCACTACACGGAGGAAATCCGCGCACGTCTCGCGGGGCAGCCGGCACCGATCTGGATTTGTTCGATCAGCGTCGGCGAGGCGCTCGTCGCGCTGAAAATCGCGCGTGCCATCCGCGCCCGCGATCCGCAGGCGCGCGTCGTTCTTTCGGTGACGACGAGCACCGGTTACGAGCTGTTGCTTCGCGAGGCTGCCGCGCTCGGCTGGCTCGTTCCGCTCTACAATCCGATTGATTTCACATTCGCCGCACGCGCCGCCATCGCCGCGATCCGGCCGCGCGTGCTCGTGCTCACCGAGGGCGGCATCTGGCCGAACCTCCTCCGCGCCGCGCGCGCCGCGGGCATCCGCATCGTCCTCGCCGCCGCGCGCCTCTCGCCGCGCAGCGAACGTCGCTGGCGGCGCTACCCCGGAATCGCGCGCAGCGTGTGGGGGCTCTTCGATCTCGTCTGCGTGCCGGAAGCGGATGACGTTGCGCGCTTCGGGGGAATCGGCGTCGCGCGGGATCGCATCCGGCACACGGGCAGCGTGAAATTTGACAACGCGGCGAAGGACACGCCGTCGCGCGAGGCGGAATTCCGCGCGCTCGTGCAGCCGCTGGGATTGTCCGGGCCGCTCATCGTCGGCGGCAGCACCTGGGCGCCGGAGGAGATCGCACTCGCTGATGCGCTGAAAAAACTGCGCGCGGAATTTCCGACGCTGCGCCTCATCCTTGTCCCACGCCACGTCGAGCGCGCCGCCGCCATCGCGGATGAACTTTCCCGCGCCGGCCTCCGCGTCGCTTTGCGCAGCAAATTGACGTCGAGCAGCAAACTTCCATCCGGCGACAACGCCGACGTGCTGCTCGTGGACACGACCGGCGAACTCCGCGACTGGTACGCGCTCGCCACGGTCGTCTTCGTCGGCAAGAGCCTGCCCGGCATTTCCGAGACCGGCGGGCAAAATGCCGGCGAACCCGCCGCGCTCGGCCTGCCCGTGATCTTCGGCCCGCACATGGAAAATTTCGCGCCGCTCGTGACCCACCTTTTGCGCGACGATGCCGCCGTGCAGATCGCCTCAGCCGCGGATCTCGCAGGCGCGCTCCGCACGCTGCTTGCCGATGCGGAAAAGCGCACGGCCATCGGGACCCGCGCGCGTGCAGCGCTGGTGCCGCATCAGGGTGCCACCGCGCGGACTGCGGAGTGCGTCGTCGCTCAGGAAACTGCCGAGTAATACCAAACGCAGTTGAAGACTGGTGGATTTAGAAAACGGCGCTGAGGCGCAGCAGACACTCTGCATCGAGAGCCAAAGACCCGGTGATATGTCGCCCAGGGGAAGCGAGTGCGCCGCGTGAGGGCTGTGAGGCCCTTTTACGCGGGAACGAGCGCAGCCCTGGGTCTGCGGTCCAAAAAGGACAACGCCCTGAAGGGACGCGACAGCGGAGAGCGATGGCGCCGCCCCTTCAGCGAAAACACCGGCGGACCGGGCTCTGTAAGAGAGTAGTTGGAAAAATTACACATGTTGATTTGAAACAACTTACGCGCCAACTACCCGATGAGAGCTTGGACTGTTTATTGTCGTGCCCCAGGGCGTTGCTGGGCTGCATGTCAGCAGACCTTTGGCCCTCGATACATCGGCGTCTCAACCGTTTTTCGGCTATCAGCCGGTTTTCAACTTGACCCGCAAAGCAAACGCCCGCACCGGGCTTTTTCCATAACACATGAAACGTCCCACCTTCACCCGCATTGCCGCAATCGCCGCATTCCTCGGCGCATCACTCACCGCCCTCGCCGAGCCGCAGTGGATCTGGCTCTCGAAAAGCGCAAAGCCGAATGAGCAGGTCACGCTCACGCACGAGTTCACGCTCGCGGGCGATGTGAAGTCCGCGACGCTTTCCGTGTCGGTGGACAATGGCGCGAAGGCGTTCATCAATGGCAAGACTACGGCGGAAAATCCCGACTGGAGCTCGCCGACGAAGGCTGACGTGAAGGCGCTGCTCGTGAAGGGCAAAAATGAAATCCGCCTCGACGCGAAGAACATTGATGGCGGCGCAGCGGCGGTCGCGATGATCGAGATCGAGATGGCCGACGGAAAAAAGATCGCCATCGAATCGAACGGCGACTGGAAGGCCGCGACGACGGGCACGACGGATTTCAAGCCCGCGGCTGTGATCGCAAAATACGGCGCGGGGCCGTGGGGCGATGTCTTTGCGCAGGCAGGCGGCAAGGTGAAGCGCGGCGTGGCCGACAGCATCACGGCCGCGACCGATCCGGCGGCGATTCACGCGCCCGCGGGCTTCAAGATCGAGCTGCTCCACACCGTGCCGAAGGCCGAGCAGGGCTCGTGGGTTTCCATGACGGTGGACAAAAAGGGCCGCCTGCTTTGCGGCGATCAGTACGGTGCGATCTATCGTCTCACGCCGCCTGCGATCGGCAGCAAGGACGCCGCGAAAGTCGAGAAGCTCGATGTGGGCATCGGCGGCGCGCACGGGCTGCTTTACGCGTTTGATTCGCTCTACGTGATGCTCAATGAAAAGGGCGCACCCGAGGCGAAGGGCCTCGCATCCGGCCTGTACCGGATGAAGGACAAGGACGGCGACGACCATTTCGACAAGCCCGTGCTGCTCAGCGAATGCAAAGGCGGCGGCGAGCACGGCCCGCACTCGATGCAGCTCTCGCCGGACGGCAAGAGCATCTTTTTCAACTGCGGCAACCACACGAAACTGCCGGCGAATCTTACGGCGAGCCGTGCCGCGATGATGTCGTGGGACGAGGACCACATCCTCCCGCGCATGTGGGACGGCAACGGCCACGCGCGCGGCATCCTCGCGCCCGGCGGCTACATTTGCAAAACGGACCCCGAGGGAAAAAAGGTCGAGTTGTTCTGCTACGGCTTCCGCAACGAATTTGATTTCGCGTTCGACGCGAATGGCGAGCTGTTCACCTACGATGCGGACATGGAATGGGACATCGGCTCGCCGTGGTATCGCCCGACGCGCATCAATCATTGCGTGAGCGGCGGCGACTACGGATGGCGCTCCGGCTCGGGCAAGTGGCCCACGTATTATCCCGACAGCCTGCCCGAGGCGGTGGACATCGGCCCCGGCTCGCCGACCGGTGTGGTCTTCGGCACGGGTGCGAAATTTCCTGCGAAATACCAGCATGCGCTCTACGGCAACGACTGGACCTACGGGACGATGTACGCGGTTCATTTCACGCCGGACGGCGCGGGAATGAAGGCGGTGAAGGAAGAGTTCATCTGCGCAAAACCGCTACCGCTCACGGACGTGGTGATCAATCAGCACGATGGCGCGATGTATTTTGCCATCGGCGGACGCAAGGCGCAGAGCGGCGTGTATCGCGTGACGTATGTCGGCAAGGAATCCACCGCGCCTGCGGAGCCCTCGGTGCTCCCGTTGGATATGAAGCAGCGGCGTGAAATCGAGAAGCTGCACGAGGAAGGCACCGGCCCTGAGGCGATCGACAAGGCGTGGCCTTTCCTCGCGAGCAAGGATCGCTACCTGCGCTACGCCGCGCGCGTCGCCATCGAGCGGCAGCCGGTGAAGCTGTGGGCATCGCGCGCACTCGCGGAGAAGGATCCGCAGGCGCGCATCGAGGCGATGATCGCGCTCGCCCGCATGGGCCGCACGGGCAACCCGAATTCGGCGACGGAAGGCAAATCGCAGGGCGGAAAATCCTCCGGCGCAGTCGGCCCGGCGAATGCCGAGGATGCAAAGCTGCTCGCGCAGATCCTCGCGGTGCTCGACGACATGTGGGCGCAGAAGCCGGGCGTGATTTCCGAGTCCGACGGCGTCGGCTTTGGGAAATTTGACATCGGATTCCAGCTTCAGCTCATGCGTGCGTATCAGCTCGCATTTGCGCGCCTCGGCAAGCCCGACGCTGCGACCTGCGCGAAGGTCGCCGGAAATTTCGACCCGTATTTCCCGAGCAAGAACGCGCTCGTGAACCGCGAGCTGTCGCAGATCCTCATCTTCGTGGATTCCAAATCCGTCGTGGCAAAGACGCTCGGCCTCGTCGCCACGGCGCGCGACGACGCGGCAGCCATCGCATCCGACGAACTGCTCGCGCGCAACCCGAACTACGCGAAAGCCGCCGAGAGCGCGCACAGCACGCGCCCGAACCAGCAGCAGATCGCGCTCATGTTTTCGCTGCGCAACGCGCGCGCCGGCTGGACGCCCGCGCTGAGGAAATCGTTCTTCTCGTGGTTCCCGCGCACGCGCGAATGGCATGGCGGAAACAGCTTCCCAAAATTCCTCGATAACATCCGCACCGAGGCGCTCGCGAATTTCGTGACCGATCCCGCGGAGAGCGCGGCGCTCGACGCACTCTCGAAGCAGGCCCCGCCCGCCGCGCCCGCGAATGTCGTGATGCCGAAGGGCCCGGGCAAGGCCTGGACGACGGACGACATCGTCGAACTCACGAAGGGCGGCCTGCACGCGCGGAATTTCGAGCAGGGCAAGGCAATGTATGCCGCGACGCTCTGCGCGCAGTGCCACCATTTCAACGGCACCGGCGGCAACATCGGCCCCGACCTCACCGGCGCGGGCAACCGCTACACGATGCGCGATCTGGCGGAGAACATCATCGAGCCCTCGAAGGTCATCAGCGACCAGTACGGCTCCGAACAGATTGAGCTGAAGGACGGCGGGATCATCGTAGGCCGCCCGGTCGTGGAGGAAAACGGGAAGCTCTTCGTGATGACGAATCCCTTCGCGCCGAACGACCTCACCGCAGTGCCCTCGGCGAATGTGAAAAGCCGCTTGGTCTTCAACGTCTCGATGATGCCGCCCGGCCTCATCAACACTCTGAACAAGGACGAACTGCTCGACCTCATCGCATATCTCGTGAGCGGCGGGAATGCGAAGGACAAGGCGTTCAAGTAGGCGATTGCAGGTCGCTTCAGGCGGAGCACAGTCCAACATTCCTCGCCCATGAAACCGTATCTGAAGTCCGTCCTCGCCACCGCCATCGCGTTCTCGGTCCTGCCATTCACGCACGCGGCGGAGAAGGTGTCCTTCAACCGCGACATCCGGCCGATCCTTTCGGACATCTGCTTCGCGTGCCACGGGCCGGATGAGGCGCAGCGCAAGGGCGGGCTGCGGCTCGACATCAAGGAAGCGGCGATGAAGGGCGGCGACTCGGGTCCCGCGATCGTGCCGGGGAAGCCGGAGAAGAGCGAAGTTTACAAGCGGCTCATCACGCATGACGCGGACGACTTCATGCCGCCGAAGAAGACGAACAAGGTGCTCACGCCGGAGCAGATTGATTCGTTCCGCCGCTGGATCGCGGAGGGCGCGGAGTATCAGGGGCACTGGGCGTTCATCAGTCCCGAGCGTCCGGCGGTGCCGCAGAAAAGTGCTCAGTCCGCAGTGCTCAGTGGTCAGTCGAAGCAGCCGAGTCTGAGCACTGAGCACTGGGCACTGAGCAGTAATCCCATCGACGCCTTCGTGCTCGCGCGGCTCGCGAAAGAAGGGCTCGCGCCGCAGCCCGAGGCGCCGAAGGAAACGCTCATCCGCCGCGTGACGCTCGATCTCACGGGCATCCCGCCGACAACTGCGGAGGTGGTTGCCTTCCTCGCGGACAAATCTCCGAACGCCTATGAGAAGGTCGTGGATCGTGCTCTTTCCTCGCCGCGCTACGGCGAGCACATGGCGACGCGCTGGCTGGACATGGCGCGCTATGCGGACAGCAACGGCTTTCAGTCGGACACGCAGCGGCACATGTGGCACTGGCGCGACTGGGTGATCAACGCCTTCAACCAAAACAAGCCGTTCGATCAATTCACCATCGAGCAGCTCGCGGGTGATATGATTCCGAACGCGGCGCGCGACCAGATCGTCGCGACGGGCTTCAACCGCAACCACCGGCTGAACGGCGAGGGCGGGCGCATCGTCGAGGAGTGGTTTGCAGAGACGGTGATCGATCGCGTGGAGACGACGGGGCTGACCTGGATGGCGCTCACTTTCAACTGCTGCCGCTGCCACGATCACAAATACGATCCGATCTCGCAGAAGGAATTTTACCAGCTCTTTGCGTTCTTCAATTCCAACAACGAAAACGGCGTGCTCGACGAATCCGGTGGCGCGGGCCGTGCAAAGCGCGGCGGAAATTCGCGCCCGACGCTGGCACTGTCTTCGCCGGAGCAGGATGCTCAGATCGCGAAGCTCGAAAAGGCCGTGAAGGATGGCGAGGCGCAGGTGGCTGCGGCGAATAAGGAACTCGCCGCCGCGCAGGTCGCGTGGGAGCCGAAGTTTCGCGCGGAGATGCAGCGTGGCATGAATCCGTGGACGATGATCGAGCCGAAGGAAGTGCGCAGTGACGGTGGCGCGACTTTCAAAAGGCAGGCCGACGGCTCGTGGCTCGCGGGCGGCATCAATCCGCCGCACGACATCTACACGGTGATCGCGCCGATCGCTGCTGGCACTTTCAGCGGACTGCTGCTCGATGCGCTGCCGGATCCTTCGCTGCCGGGCCAAAGCCTCGGCCGATTCTCGAACGGCAATTTTGTCCTCACCGATGTGGACGCGCAGATCACTGCGCCGGGGCTCGCGATGCCGCTGGAGGCGATGTTCACGCGCGCGGAGGCGGACTACAATCAGAAGGACTACGAGGTGAAACTGATCGTCGAGGACAAGCTGAAGCGCGGCAAGGGCGCGAAGAACAAGAAGGGATGGGCGATTGACGGCAACGACGAGACGAAGCGCGTGGCGCGAAAGGCGATGTTTGTCGCGGCGACGCCGCTCACGGTGCCCCCGAATGCGACGATCACGATTACGCTGAGCCACGATGCGTCCGGCGGGCACAACATCGGGCGCTTCCGGCTCTCGACGTCATCGCTGCCCGCTGCCGCGCTGAAGCTCGAAGGCGCGAAGGTGCCGCCAGCCATCGTTGCGGCGATCAACGCGGAGCCCGCGAAACGCACCCCGGCGCAGAAGGCGGATCTCGCGAAATTTTTTCGCGAGAACACGGACAACCTGTTGAAGCGCGAGGAGGCCGCGGTCGCCGCGGCGAAGAAGTCGCTCGATGCGATGTATGCGGAAGTCGAGAGCACGATGGTGATGGAGGAACTGCCGCAGCCGAAGGAGGCGCGCATTTTGAAACGCGGCGAGTACGACAAGCCGGGCGACGTGGTTCCGCGTGCACTGCCCGCTGTGATGCCGCCGCTGCCGAAGGACGCGCCGAACAACCGGCTCGGCTTTGCAAAGTGGCTCGTGAGCGGCGAGCATCCGCTGACCGCGCGCGTGTGGGTGAACCGCGAGTGGGAGCGATTTTTCGGAACAGGCCTCGTGAAGACTTCGGAGAATCTCGGCTCGCAGGCGGAGTGGCCGTCGCATCCTGAGTTGCTCGACTGGATGGCGAGTGTCTTCCAGTCGCCGAAGGCGCAAACATCAACATCTCAACCCGCCCTCGGCTGGGACATGAAGGGGATGCAGAAGCTCATCGTGATGAGCGCGACGTATCGGCAGTCATCGCGCGTCACGCCGGAGACATTTGCGAAGGATCCCGAGAACCGGCTGCTCGCACGCGGGCCACGGTTCCGGCTCGGTGCGGAGTCGCTGCGAGATCAGGCGCTCGCGATCAGCGGGCTGCTTGTGGAAAAAATCGGCGGGCCGAGCGTGAAGCCCTACATGCCCGCCGCCGTGTGGGACGAGACGAGCGTCTATGGCGACATGCGGAACTACAAGGAGGACACCGGCGAGGGTCTCTACCGCCGCACGCTCTACACGATCTGGAAACGCACCGCCGCACCGCCGACGATGACGATTTTCGATTCGCCATCGCGCGAGATTTGCACGGTGAAACGTTCGCGCACGAACACGCCGCTCCAGGCGCTCGCGTTGCTGAACGAGAAGACCTACATCGAAGCCGCGCGCATTCTCGCGCAGCGCATGATCGCCGAGGGCGGATCGACTCCCGAACAGCGCATCGCGTGGGCATTCCGCCGCGCGACCTGCCGCGAGCCGCGCGCGGATGAGCTGAAAGTCCTCGCCGCCGGACTTGTAAAACGCACTGCGCGATTCCAGCAATCCGCCGAGGAGGCTGCGAAGATACTCGCAGTCGGTGAGACGAAGGCGGATGCGAAATTCAACCCCGTGGAACTCGCCGCCTACACCGGCACGGCAAACGTGCTGCTGAACCTCGACGAGGTCGTGACGCGGGAGTGAGCAAGGCGCGCGGCTTTGAGACTGAACGCAATTTTTCCGAACGAACACACCATGTTCCACCGACGCACGTCATCCATTGCACTAGCAGCCTGTCGGACTTAGGCGGCCGAATTATTTTTGGGAAAGTTTGAACAAAAGCGGGCTGGAGCGATCTCATCTGCATGGCCGCCCGCTTCG
>Ga0208856_1000108_pt1 | contig 34524 bp, 29 predicted proteins | sample LakMenEpi13Jul12_FD_150690 | JGI IMG/M metagenome (GOLD analysis project Ga0208856, IMG submission 150690) | Freshwater microbial communities from Lake Mendota, WI - 13JUL2012 deep hole epilimnion (SPAdes) | ecosystem: Environmental > Aquatic > Freshwater > Lentic | place: Lake Mendota, Madison...
CATCGGCAGAGGTGCAATTGTAGTTCTTGATGACCTTGTAAAAGCTTTGGATCAAGGATTAATAGCAGGAGCGGGATTAGATGTTTTTGAAATTGAACCCCTTCCTGAAACGCATCCCCTTTGGAAAATGAGCGATAAAGTAATTTTGACACCTCATGTTGCGGGGTATGCCCCACCAATTGCTTCAAGGCATCTTGCATTTCTAATGGATAATTTGCAAAGGTTTTTGAATCAGTTACCCCTGTTGAATGTTGTTGATAAATCGCGATGGTTTTAAAAAGGATTTTTAAATGACTATAAAAAAGCGGCTTAGAATTGTGGTCACAGGTGCAACTAGAGGTTTAGGTGAAGCTTTGGTGTTGGGGATGAGTGAACTTGGGCATGAAATTCATGGTTGTGGCTCATCAGAAGCGAATGTGGAGGCACTGCAAAAAAAAGTGCCTCAAGGAAAATTTGCGGTCATTGATGTTACCCAGGAAAAATCTGTTGAGAAGTGGGCAAGATCTGTGCTGGGGCACGGATTGCCTGATTTACTCATTAATAATGCTGCGGTAATCAACAAGTCTGCTCCGTTATGGGAAATCTCAGAGAAGGAATTTCGCAACTTAATTGATGTAAACATTAATGGGATTGGAAATATTATCCGTTGCTTTGTTCCTTCCATGGTGGGGGCGAAAAAAGGGATCATTGTAAATTTAAGTTCGGCTTGGGGCAGATCGGTATCTGGCGGGTTTGCGCCCTATTGTGCATCAAAGTATGCGGTTGAAGGTCTGACAAAGGCTTTGGCTCTGGAATTGCCTCAAGGAATGGCAGCCATCCCTTTAAATCCTGGGGTTATTAATACCGACATGCTAAAAACTGCTTTTGGCGATGGAGCCTCCAGTTATCACTCCGCAAGTACTTGGGCTAAAAGTGCTGTTCCGTTCATATTGGGTTTAAATGCAGCTAATAATGGGGCATCATTAACCGTGCCTTAGTCTATAAAGCCATGCTGTTTTGCTTCTTGGAATGGCTTGGCATATATAAATATTAAATGAATAAACTCAAATTTTTGAAAAACTAATAGCAACAAACTGTCTAAATGCTTAGGATACCTTTAGTGACTAATGGCTAATAACTTAGATAAACATAGAGGATTGATTGATATGACAACGCCTTTGCAATCTTTAATAACTGCGGGTACTAAACTTTGGCTTGATTCCATTGATCCAGAGTTAGTTAAAGCAAATCGCGCCATGGGGGCAACCGGGGCAACTTCCAACCCTATTATTATATCCAAACTGTTGGGGACGCATCGTTTTGACGAACAAATAACCAAGTTTGCTGCTGAGGGTCTTGATGATGCTGGTTTGGCTTGGAAAATGACCGATCTATTGGTTTCCCAAGCACAAGAGGTTTTCTTGCCTGTTTGGACGTCCACCAAAGGCAATAATGGTTATGTAAGTTTTGAATTGGATCCCCTGCTTGAAGATAAAGATTGCAAGCTTTCTGTACAAGAAAAAGCTGCACAGTATATCGAATTAGGCAAGAAATGGGCCAAAGGACACCAAAACCGAATGATCAAGGTTCCTGCAACTCCAGGTGGGTTGGCTGCATTGGAAGAACTTTGTGCTGCTGGAATTACCCTGAACTGCACTTTGATTTTCTCCGAGAGGCAGTACTTAGAAGCTCGCGCAGCGATTTGGCGCGGTGCCCAGCGTCGTACATCACTCGAAAATTTCAAATCGGTTTATAGCATTTTTGTAAGCCGTTTGGATGTTTACACCGAACAACATGTTCCCACGCTTTCTGCTGAAGCTCAAGGCATGGTTGGGATCGTGAATGCTAAAAGATTGTGTGCAATGAACCATAAGTTCTGGGCTGATAAAAACCTGCCTTTGCAGCAGGAAATTATTTTTGCTAGCACCGGTACTAAAAAGCCTTCCGATGCTCCTTACAAATATGTTGCAGCGTTTGCTGGGTCTGATATCGAAACGAACCCTCCAGAAACCAACGATGCAACCCAGAATAGCGGCCAAGTTTTCACCAAGCAAGTTGATGTTTTGCCTGCAAAGTCCATCCTGGACGATATTGATGCCAAGGTGAATATGCAGCACTTGGAAGAAACATTGATGTCAGAAGGCTTGAGTAAGTTTGCAGATCCATTCAAGGGCCTGCTGAAAACTATTGGTGAAATACGCAGCAAGCTTGCAAAGTAAAGTTGTTTTAATTAAGAAGAGGGTTCATTTTGAACCCTCTTTGCTTTTTTATAAGCGTTCGTTTTGGTTTACATTTTTGGCTTGGGAGATTTTTAATGGCAAAAGAAGAAGCGATGTTGGTTCAAGGCAAGGTTACAGTTGCCCTTGCAAATACTCAATTCAAGGTAAAACTTGACAATGGGCATGAATTGGTTGCTCATATTGCGGGAAAAATCCGCAAAAACTTTATCAGAATCCTGCCTGGTGACATTGTCACCGTCGCAATTTCCCCTTACGATCTTTCGAAGGGAAGAATTACCTACCGTGGTCCTCTTCGTGCGAAGTTGGATGCGGAAGCTGCGGAAGAACTTTAACTTTCTAGTTCTTTCTTGCTAGGTTTATCTGCTTTACGACTAGAAGATTTGCCTTCCTTCTTCTTGGCTGGTTTTTCATCTCGTTCAGGGTGAACCAATATTAGTTGGCTCCATAAACTTGGATCTTCTGAAAAAGGAAAATCCAAGGTGCTGTCGTATATCTGATCGCCCAATTCCCTGTCATGTACTTGAATACATACGCCCAACCTTGGGCATTCTTCTGAGTCATACCCCGCAAGTGCCTGAGAGGGTAAAAAGGCTTCCATAAAATAACCACCCTGTTCGTTAGTGCATCGGAACATAATTTCACTTGGGTTGCAAAAAGGCGCATCCTGCAAGGCTCTGTGAATTTTCGATTGAACGAAACATGGGTCTTCTCTATCCGGGCCTGCTCCAGTTGCAAGAAAATGGAATTGATGGCAGTAGCGTGTGGCTCGATGGCTAGATCGTGAATCCCGGGTATCTATCCAAATAGTTATCCCATCAGAGCTTCTAGGCCTTGTATTATCCCCTTCTGGGGGTTGTTTTTTGCCTGTAATGGTGGCTTGGAAACCAAGTCCTTGGGCATTCCAGCAAATTCGCAATTCGGCGAATTCTTCCTGCCCATCTAAACCACTTAAACTAGCGATGGTGAATTCGCTGGAAAGGTCGAGTAACGCATCTCCCTTAGCCAAGGGCACACCTGGGTGATTCAGACACTTTCGTGCAAGTCGAATAAGAAATCGTGAAGGTACAGGCTGCATAGAAGCAATACTTTCTTAATTTAAAAGGCTCCGGGTTAATACTTCCTTTGCGCGATCAAAACATGGATCCCAAACAATTTCAGGTGTCTCGTTTATTAGGCAATCCCTTAGATTTTCAAGGGTGTTCCTGCCCATATGCGGGCATTTATTACATGCACAAGTTATTCCCGGTACCGGGTGATAACGGTGCTGCGGGAAACGATTTTCCATCTGCCACATCATGTTAGGCTCGGTTGCAACTATAAAATCTGTAGGAGTTTTAAAAGTTGCAATTTTATTAAGCATGGCTTCGGTGCCCCCAACAAATTCGCTGTAAGCGCGGATATTTGCAGGGCACTCTGGATGCGCAAGCACCAAAGAGGAAGGAAGCTTTTTCTTCATCGCAAGAAGGTCACCCAAGCTGAAAATTTCATGCACCATGCATGCCCCGTCCCAAAGGATCATTTTTCTGTTCGTTACTTCTTCCAGATATTGTCCAAGGTGTCTATCAGGTACAAAAAGAATTTCCATATCGGCGGGTACTTTTTTAACTATACTTTCTGCATTTCCTGAGGTGACCACCCAGTCGCTAAGGCTTTTTACTGCAGCAGTGCTGTTAATGTAAGTTACCGTTTGGAATTTTCTGCCATTGATCCGTAGCATTTCTTGGTATCGGGCCAATTTGTCTGCGGGGCAACTGTCTGCGAGAGAACACCCAGCTTGGAGGTCTGGGAGTAAAACTTTTTTTGCTGGATTAAGGATTTTTGCCGTTTCAGCCATGAAATGCACACCACAAAAAACGATGATGGGGGTCTCCACCTTTGTTGCGGCCCGGGCAAGAGCGAGGGAATCGCCATTGAAGTCAGCGATTTCTTGGATTTCACCCTCTTGGTAATAATGTGCAAGAATCGTGGCTTTTTTTTGCTTTTTTAACTCTTGGATTTCTTTGATAATATCATTCATTGCAAGGGTTCCCAAAGTTTTATGGTCGGGACAGGGGCCTTAATTACAATTTGGCCTAAAGTAAGAATACCTAATTAAGTTAATAATACCTAATTTTTGAGTGATGGCCTTGGAGAATTTCATGGATCAGCAATCTAAAGAAAAAAGTGATAAGATTTTGCAGCTTTCCACCGAATCAATTTCATTAGCTCAGGCGGTGAAAAAAGCGGGCATTGGTGGTACTGGCGGGCAATCTAAATTCTTGGTTAAAGAAGGGCAAATACAAGTTAACGGGCAGGTCGTTACCACGCCGGGCTTTACTCTTCATCTAAACGATCGGTTTGGCCTTCTTAAAGGGGAAACATGGGTGGTTCAACAGTTGTAAACCCTCTTGTAAAGCCTAGCTTTTACACGGATCCAAGCAAGTCCACCCTGCTAAAAGTTTTTTATCTGGCCTGGCCCGCTTTGATCCTACAATTCCTTCACTTGATTATCAATCTGTGGGATCGTTTTATTGCAGGCAGATTTTTGCTGGTCGATTCTTCTTCCCACCTCTCAATTCAAACAGCTCAGACAACAGGGCAATACTTTTCCTGGCTTATTTCCAGTTACAGTGTTCTTGTCACCGTGGGTAGTACCGCACTTATCGCCCGATTTGTTGGTGCGGGAGATTTTAAATCCGCTTCCAAAGTCGTGCATCAATCACTGCTTCTGGCGTTTTTTTTTGGCATGCTTGCAAGTATTCTTGCGATTACTTTTGTGCCATTTATTTTGACTTTAATCGGGCTTCAGGGGGTTGCTGCGCAAGAAGCCTATGGTTTTCTCTTTAATATTTTTATCTTGCTTCCATTTCAAATGGTTGAAGCTGCGGGTATTGCCTGTCTGGTTGGCGCAGGTAATACCTTTACAGGTTTAATGGTTCTTGGCTTTGTAACTTTGCTAAACATCCCATTATCTTTTATTCTTGCGACGGGATTTTTAGGAATAGTTCAGCTTGGTTTTCCAGGCATTGCTCTTGGTACTTCGATTAGTCATGCTTCCGGAAGTCTCTTAGTTATGTGTTTGTTGCTACGAGGCTCTTCTTCTCTTCAATGGGATTGGAAAGAAAAATTAAATTTTGAATTGATTCGAAGGTTACTTAGGGTGAGTCTGCCTGCAGGGGTAGATAGCCTTAGCATTGGTTTCGGCCAGTTTGTATTTTTGGCAATTATAAATCGATTGGGTGAGGCCGCTGGTGGTGCGCATGGAATAGCACTTGGATGGGAAGCTTTGGGGTATCTTTCGGGTGCTGCATTTGGCACAGCAGCGACTGCGCTTGTGGGGTTAAACCTTGGGGCGGGTTTACCAAAAGAGGCCAGTCGATGTGCATGGACAGCATATGGTTTGGGGGCTGTATTCATGTCGATCATGGGTGGGGTGTTTTTTTTCTTTGCAGAATCTATGTTCTTGGTTTTCTGCCCCGATCCTTCTCAAGGTGAAATAGTTCGAATTGGGGCCCCTGTTCTTCGGTTGATAGCTTTTGCGATGCCTTTTTTAGCTTCATGTATCATCATGACTTCAGCATTGAGGGGTGCGGGTGATACCCGGATTCCGGTTCTTTTTACTTGGATTGGATTTTTTCTTTTAAGGATTCCTGTTGCATTGCTGTTTGCAAGAAATCCCTCTAACGACATTTTCATGCCCGAGTTGGCCTGGGGACTGCTTGGCGCCTGGTTGGCAATGTTCGTAGATTTGTTCGCCCGGGGAATATTGCTAATTTACAGGTTTGGCTCTGGAAAGTGGCAATCAGTTAAGGTCTGATTTTTACTTGTTCAGGGCTTCGAGTGCGGTTGGGAAATCGTCGGTGAAACAAAAGCGGTCATCCAATTTGCAAGCTGCAAATATAGATTTTACCTGTGGGCTAACATGGCAAACAGCAAGCTTACCGCCTAATTCGTTTAATTGCCTTTGTAGGGAGATTATTTTTCCGAGAAACACGCTGTACATGCATTCCATGTTGGGCCCAAGGCTAAGTGCAACCTTGTAGATTTTCTCGTCGGCTATGATCTTTTTGATTTCTTGGAATGAGTCTTGGATTTCGAGTTCGGAAGGTCTTAGATTCTTAAACCTTAGACAGAGGCCATCACCCTGTCTTTCGTAACTCATAAATTTAAATTGGCTCATGGGAAATCTCCGGTCGGATCAATGGCGTTAAATTATTCTCTTCTATCAATTTAGCCCAGCTATTATTAATGTCAAGCAGGGAATATTTATGGCGAATTTAATTATAAAATTGTCGGACATTAAAAAGTGAATTGATTGGCAGTTTTATTAAGAGATTAAAGCAAGGGGCATTCTTTGTTTTGCTGGAAGCGGTATTAATTCATCTGTTTCTTGATAGGGAAGTGGTTCAGCTTCAAGCATACCTTGATAAACGCCTATTATTTTTACTGGGATCATCTTACGGCGCACTGCTTCAATCATACCGGGTAACATTACCCGAATTCCGCGCGAGGATGTGCCTTCCACCCAGCCTGATCTTTTTACCGATTTTGATTCAACAAGTATGTGTTCATCAATTCCCATGAGGCGCTGTTGGTATTTTTGCAGGTTCTCTTGTTCGATTTGCTCTAATATTTTTCGTCTTTGCAGTTTTACCGGTGCGGGAACTGGGTCTTTTAAAGATGCTGCGGGGGTCCCTTCTCTTGGACTGTAAGGGAATAGGTGCATTTTAAAGAATCCAATTTTTTGCGATAGGTCGCAAGTGGAGTCAAAATCTGCATCGGTTTCACCAGGAAAGCCAATGATGATATCGGTAGAAAAGCCCGGTCTATCCAAAGCATTTGAAATGCGTTCGCACCGATCGATAAAACCTTGCCTTGAATAACGCCTGCGCATTTGACGTAGAATTTCATCAGAGCCACTTTGAAGGCATAAATGAAAGTGAGGCGCAACCAGGGGATGAGTCTTCATTACCTCGATAAGATCGTCTCGAGCTTCTGCTGCTTCGATGCTGCTTAGCCGAATTCTGAGATCGGGAAATCTTAAACTTATTTTTTCGAGCAGGTGCCATAGTCTGCACCATTCGCTTTTGGCTTTTCCTTTACTTAGATCTATACCGTAATGGCCTAAATGGATACCAGTAAGAACGATTTCCTGATAACCAGAAAGTTGAAGATCTGCAATTTCTGCAAGGATTAGTTCGGGCTTTCTGCTGATGAGGGCAGGCCTTACAGATGGAATAATGCAGTAACTACAATTTAAAAGACACCCGTCTTGAACTTTGACAAAGGCCCTTTGGTGGTCATCAAATCGGGTAATATTTAAGGGGCGTTGATCGATGCCAAATTCTGCAAGAGATGCAAGGAACGATTCTTTGTTACCGATTACGCTTGAAACCCCATCGATATTTGCAATGCTTTTTGGGTCGCGTTCTGCGTAACATCCGGTTACTAAGATTTTGGTATTTGGGTTTCGGGAGTGAATTTTCCGAATTAAGGTTCTACCCTTGGCGTCTGCATCATGGGTGACCGTGCAGGTGTTGATAATACAAAGATCTGGGTTTTCATTATCTAATGCTTCAACTACGCCATTAAGTTCAAGCATTTCCCTGAAGTATTGCGACTCATATTGGTTTACTTTACAACCAAGAGTTTCAACTTTGCAGGTTTTTGGTTTCCACTTCATAATTAATAATGACCGGAAAACAACATAAAATGCAGTCTAAATGAAAAGTACCGAAGGTGGGACTTGAACCCACACACCTTTGAGGGTACCGGATTTTGAGTCCGGCGCGTCTGCCATTCCGCCACTTCGGCATATTTAATAAGTTTAGCGATTGCGATTTAAACTTCAAACCTTAGATTGTAAAAACTTTGATTTACTTCAGGTTTTTGAGAAAGATTGTGTGGATTAGTGGTAAATTACATTAGAATAATATTTTAATAATCGAGTTGGGAATTTGATTCATGAGTGATTCAACCACAGAGAAGACCGAGCTGGGCAACTATTTTGTTGCCAACTACCCACCATTTTCCTTCTGGAAGCCTTCTTTTTTACCTGAGGCCCATAAGGTTTTAAACGCAAAGCCTGAGCCAGGCACACCCCTCGGTCTTTATGCGCACATCCCTTTTTGCAGGAAACGTTGCAAATTTTGCTACTTTAGGGTTTACACGGATAAAAATGCCAAGGATGTCGATAATTACCTCGATGCGCTGATCCAAGAAATCGCTCTTTGTTCCCAATTGCTTGTGCGGGGTGGCAGGGATCTTGACTTTGTCTATTTTGGTGGTGGTACTCCTTCTTATTTGAGTGTTACTCAACTCGAAAAACTTTTTAATGGCATAAAAAACTCATTCACTTGGAATGGTGCCAGAGAAGTTACTTTCGAATGCGAGCCAGGCACACTTCAGCAACATAAGCTTGCCGCCCTTAGGCAAATGGGCGTCACGCGCTTAAGCTTGGGCGTTGAGAATTTTAATAATGAAATTCTTGAATCTAATGGCAGGGCCCATCATTCCGCCGAAATAGTTAAGGCATACACTTGGGCACGGGAGCTGAATTTTCCCCTTATCAACATTGATCTCATTGCAGGCATGGTGGGTGAAACCACAGAAAATTGGAAAGATTGCATCAAGAAAACAATTGAAATTGCACCTGATTGCATCACCATCTACCAAATGGAGCTTCCTTTTAACACAGTGTTTTCAAAGGAATTAAAACAGGTTGATCAGCCTGATCCTCTTGCTGTTTCTGATTGGCCCACCAAAAGGGGATGGGTTAAATATGCTTTTGAAACTTTGATGGAAAATGGATACGAGATATCGAGTGCCTATACTCTGGTTCGGAGCAAGGCAAAAATGAAATTTGTTTATCGGGATGAGCTTTGGCATGGGGCAGATATGTTTGGAACAGGCGTAGCTTCTTTTGGGCATATAAATGGATTTCATCTGCAAAACTTGGATGCTTGGGATAATTATCTTGGTGAATTGCAGAAGGGGATTATTCCGCTCGGTAGAGCCTTGCCCGTTACTAAGCATCAAAAATTGATTCGAGAAATGATCTTACAGCTTAAAACCGGACACCTTGAATCAGAATACTTTGAAAATAAATTCAAGGTCCAAATATTCAAGGAGTTTGACTCTCAGTGGGGGTCGCTTGAAAAAGAAGGCTGGTTGAAACTTGGTCAAAATTCGGCGAATGTCACCATGGACGGCTTGCTTCAGGTTGACAGGCTATTGCCTAGATTTTTTGAACCTGATCATTTAAATGCCCGGTATACATAGTTTTTTGTAAGGTTGTGGAAATAGAATGAGCGAGCCTTTGCAATTCATGATGGGCAAGTATGCAGCAGAAGTACCTGCTGATTTGTATTATTCCCGGAATCATTTCTGGTGCAGGGTTGTTGCTGGAAAAAACCGCTTTGGGTTTTCTTCCTATGCCATCAAACTCATGCAAGATGTTTATTTTCTTGATTGGCAGGTGAATGCAGAGGATAAAGTTGCTCTACTAGAACAGATCGGTCATATTGAAACATCGAAAGCTGTTTCAGACCTTTTTGCACCAATTGAAGGCACACTGCTTTGTTTTAATCCCGAAGTTTTGGCAGATCCCTCTGCAATAAACGTGGATGGTTACGATAAAGGCTGGTTGTTTGAAATGGATGGCACTATCGATAGCCTAATGGATGCAAATGCTTATCATGCTTTTCTTGAAGATAATTGGGAAAAAGCCCAACGCATGTTAAAAGGTAAAATTAACGCTGGGGATGATTAATATGAGTCAGAAAAAACTTAATGTGGTTTTGTCGCAGGCACAGGGGAAAGACCCTAACCGCAGAGCCATCGAAGAAGAAATTGCAGCAGCATTGCTTATGGAACCGGGCATTGACCTTGGCATAGTTCCTGCGCTTTACGACTTGCATGAAGGCCATACAGGTAGGCTATATCTTGAAAGCGTTCAAGGCGATATGGTCGTGATTTCCTGGCTTTATCCTCGGGCAGCCTATTGGTTGTTGGATCGGGATGGCATTCAGGGAAAACTGGGCGAAACCAATATTAAGCCCGCTGACAATAACGAAGACGAAGATGAGGAAGGCGAAGAAGCAAGTAAACCCAAGGGCATTGGGGCGGTCAAACAGCAAGATCGGTTTATTTTTTGTCTCGATTTGCGGGATGCTAAAGATCACCGTACCTATGTTGAGGAAGTTCGCAGAATTCTAACTGAATGCAAGCAAAGGTGGGCTGCTGCAATACCTGAATCAAAACCTGCAATGGTTCAGCTTGGTATGAATATTTCCACGCCCGCCTCAAATGGTGCTGCCGTGTTGAATGGTAATGCTACAAATGGTGCCTCCTTCCTTAAAGAAGAAATGCTAAAAATACCAGGCCGACGCTGGTACCCTGTGATTGATTACAGTCGTTGCACAAACTGCATGGAATGCTTGGATTTCTGTTTGTTTGGTGTGTATGGCGTAGATAGTCTCGAGCGGATTTATGTTGATAATCAAGATAGTTGCAAAAAGGGGTGTCCTGCATGTAGTAGGGTTTGCCCAGAGCAAGCTATCATGTTTCCTGATTACAAAAGTCCTGCGATTGCAGGGGCTCCTGTGGGTGCTATTAGTGGTTTGAAGATTGATCTCACCAAGCTTTTTGGTGGCGGTGACGCCTTGGTTATCGCAGCCAAAGAACGAGATAAAGAATTGCTGCGTGATGGTCGAGATGCGGTAGGATTGAGTGTTGGTATTCCCAAAAGGCAGCCCGATAAAAAAGATTCGCCAAAGGATGATCTCGATAATCTAATGGACTCTTTGGATTCCCTTGAAATTTAAGGCTATGCCTTCACTGAACAATCAACTGGAAAAACCATGTTACATAAACTTGCATACAGAGCTCTGACCGAATTGTCGCCCAGGCTTGCAATGAAAGCCGCTCATCTTTGGGTCTACAAAGGATTTGTTGCAGTAAGGGCATACAAACATCGACTTAAAAACAAGAAGTTGTACCCGCCCTTCATGTTCGTTGCCCTTACCAACACTTGCAATTTGCGTTGCCACGGGTGCTGGGTTGAAAAAGAAGGAACCGCTTACCATCTTCCTGCTGAAGATCTGGATGCAATCATTCGCGTCGGCAAGAAAAACAAAGCCTATTACTATACATTGCTGGGTGGTGAGCCTTACATGTATAAGGGTATTTGGGATGTGTTTAAACGCCATAAGGATTGTTTTTTTCAGACGATCACCAACGGCATGCTTTTTACTGAAGCCAATGTTAATCGCCTTGCTGAAGCGGGAAATGTTACGCCTCTTATCAGCATTGATGGGATGCAGTTTCAGAATGATTTAAGGCGTGGCGAAGGGGTGTTTGATTCGGCAATGCAAGGTATGGAGAGGCTTAAAAAGAAGGGTATTATTTTTGGTGTTGCTTGCACGATCACTGGCAAAAATATGGAGGAAGTTTTGTGTGACTCCTTCTTGCAGTTGATGATCAAGCAGGGCGCAATGTACATCTGGTATTATTTTTACAGGCCAGTGGGCGAAGATCCGCATCCTGAATACTGCCTTAGCCCAGAGCAATTGCTGGAAGCCAGAAAGAAAATGGTGGCACTCAGGCATCATCATCCGATCATCATTATTGATAGTTATTGGACTGCATCGGGCGAAGCATTTTGCCCTGCTGCAATGGGCATGGGTTTTCATATCGGGCCCCAAGGGAGCATTGAAATTTGTCCGCCGCTTTCTTTTGCGACTAACAAAATTAGCGATAATGATTACGACCTTTATAAAACCATCAATGAAAGCCCTTATCTTCGCGGCTTTCAGCAGTTTGTAAAGGATCGCACCAAGGGGTGTGTCATTCTTGAAAATCCGCAAGAGTTAGTTGAGTTTATCAAGGGGCATGATGCAAAAGATTACAGCACCCGTGATGCACTTAAGGAAATAGGTTGTGGTAAACCCCGCACCAGTCAGCATATGCCTGGTAAAGAAATCCCCGAATCTTATTGGGTTTATCGATTCCTAAAAGATAATGTCTTCTTCGGCATGGGGGCTATGTGACCTTTGCTGGTATCCACAGGCCCACGCTTTCTTCAATGGGAATTGATCCCAAACGAGTTGAAAGGGCTTATCAGTCGGCAAGAGAAAATCTTTTGTCATCGAGGTTGGCTAAAGGTTGGTGGGAAGGTGAACTTTCTAGCTCTGCGTTATCTACTGCAGTCGCAGTTGCGGCCCTTATAGCTGCTAAAGTCGATGCCCCAAAGCTTGTCGAAAATGGGCTTTCATGGCTAAATGAGCATCAAAATGCTGATGGCGGGTGGGGTGATACCACAATTAGCTTTTCGAATATCTCGACTACTTTGCTTGTTAAATCAGCCTTTTATATTTCAGGAAGGCATCAAGAATTCGCTTCGACTCTTGAGAAAACGGATCAATGGCTTGGCTCCCGCTATGGGAATTCCGGCAAAGAACTTGCGGAAGCGTTGCGCCAAAGATACGGGAAAGATCATACTTTTTCTGTTCCAATTCTGACCACTTGCGCACTCGCAGGGTTGGTTGATTGGGATGAAGTTCCTGCACTTCCTTTTGAGTTGGCTTGCCTGCCCCAAAGTTTGTACCGCTTTATGGGGTTGCCCGTCGTAAGTTATGCCTTGCCCGCTTTGATTGCCATTGGTGTTTGCATTCACCATTGGAATCCATCTTCAATCCCTCCACTTCGGCTTCTTCGCAATGTTTGCACCGGCAGGGCATTGAAAGTTCTTAAGAATATTCAGCCTGTCAATGGTGGGTTTCTTGAAGCTACGCCCCTCACTGCTTTTGTTACTTTGTCTCTCTCTGCGACAGGGCGAGAAAATCATGATGTGGTTAAAAAGGGCGTTGCGTTTCTGTTGGATTCAGTCCGACCTGATGGTAGCTGGCCAATAGATACTAACCTTGCAACTTGGGTTACTACTCTTGCTATTAACGCACTTGCCTCTGCTGATGATCTTGAAAGCCTAGGCCAAACTGATTCACTTGTGGAATGGATTAAGGGCCAACAGTACGAAATCATCCACCCTTATACTGGTGCAGAGCCTGGCGGTTGGGGTTGGACTCCTTTACCTGGATGTGTTCCTGATGCGGATGATACCCCTGGCGCATTGCTTGCTTTGACTAACCTTAAAGAAAAACCTGCTGAGTGGTTGAGGGCAGGGGTGCGATGGCTTTCAGGTTTGCAAAATACTGATTCGGGAATCCCCACATTTTGTCATGGTTGGAGCAATCTCCCTTTTGATCGAAGTGGGTGTGATCTTACCGCACATATGCTAAGGTCGATCGCACCTTGGTATCCTGAAGGTGGAACCGAAAATATTGATCCCGAATTGCATTCCGTCGAGGTGGAGTTGGAAAAGCTCTATGACGGCGGCTTGACTTACTTAAGGGAAAACCAGAATTCAGATGGTTCGTGGCTTCCTCTTTGGTTTGGTAATCAGCATGAAGAATCTGAATCCAACCCAGTTTATGGCACATGCAGGGTGCTTGCTGCATTCAGAGATTTAGGCCTTTGGGAAGAACTTCATGCTCGAAAAGGTGTTAGATTTCTAGAAAAGGCACAAAATGATGATGGGGGTTGGGGCGGTGCTTACGGTTGCCCATCATCGGTAGAAGAGAGCTCTTTGGCCTTGGAAATACTCTGGGATATGGACGCAGATCCAAAAGTATTGGAAAAAGGCTTATTATGGTTGATTAATGCCTCGGAGAATGATCAAATACTGAAAGTAGCACCAATTGGGTTTTATTTTGCAAAACTATGGTATTTTGAAAAACTATATCCCATAATATTTGCTGTTGGTGCTTTAGGAAGAATACGAAAAAGTATGATGGTGTAATAAACGCCATACGATATAAATATCCCGCCTTTAGGAAGTATTAATAATGTCTAGCCAGTTAGTTGAGCCTGATGTTGAACAGGTAGAAAAAAAGTCAAAGAAACCTAGTACATCGCACCTTAAAGTTGTCCCTGAAACTAGAGAACTCCGCGATAAAATTAGAGCTGAAATTGCTAAATTTGCAACTACGCTTGATCGTAAAAACACCTTCACCAAAGCTGAGCTTCAGGTGTTCTCCGAACAACTCCTGACTAGCATGGGTTTGGGATTCCAATACACCGGATTCACTTCGGTTTGTATTGCCAACGAATTTTGGCGTGAACAAGTTCAAGCTACCGATTTTTCCCGAAGGCTTCTCCTCATGCCCCATTGCTTAAAGCATGCTGAGGGATGTCCTGCTGACTACGACGAATTTGGCCTCGATTGCAGAAAATGTGGCGCATGTTCTGTTGCAGATTTCAAAACCCGTGCAGAAGATCTTGGCTACAAGGTTCTTGTTTCTGAAGGCACACCGATTGTTTTGAAAATTATTGTTAGCGGCCATGTTGATGCCATCGTTGGCGTCGCTTGTTTGAATGTGCTTGAAAAAGCGTTGGATAAAATTCTTCTGGCTGGGGTTCCTTGTGTTGCTGTTCCCCTGCTTTCAAGTAATTGCAAAAGCACTTCAGTGGATGAAGATTGGGTAATGGAGTTCATCAATTTGAAAACTCCAGCACCTGCGACCGTAACAAGGTCCTACATGCATTTAATGCGTGCTTCTCATCAAATTTGCGAAGAACCTGAGTTGTCAAGGCTTTGCCCGCCTGCAAGATCGGGCGCTAATTCAAGGGCGGAAGATCCTCTCGCCATTCATGAAAAACTTGCCTACAATTGGTTGGGCAGAGGTGGTAAACGAAGCAGGCCTTTTATTACTCTCGCGGTTTATGATGCACTCAAGGGCGGTGCAGGCACCTTAAATGCCGAGTCCATTAATATCTCAGATGCGGTCAAGCGTTCTGCTCTTGCAATCGAGGCTTTCCATAAAGCTTCTCTTATCCATGATGACATCGAAGATGATGACAACTTCCGCTATGGCAGTGAAACCATGCATCGCCAGCAGGGCGTTCCCGTTGCGATCAATGTTGGGGATTATCTCGTTGGCCTTGGCTATCGCTTGGCTGCAAAAGATCGTGCAGAACTTGGCTCAGATGTCAGCGCAGATATTCTTTTCAAGCTTTCCGATGCACATGTTAAATTGTCTGAAGGCCAAGGGGCAGAACTTCTTTGGCGCAATGCTACTGATAAAAATATTACCCCTCTTGAAGCGTTAAGGATTTACGCTTTGAAAACCTCTCCTGCGTTCGAGGCTGCATTGTATGCTGGCGTTAGGCTTGCAGGCCCTGCGGATGCCTACGAGAAAATGATTGGTGAGTTTGCCAAGAACCTAGGGATCGCTTTTCAGATTCTTAATGATTTGGGCGACTTCGATACCAACTCTGAAAATAAGGTTGTGGCAGGCCAAGATGTGCTTGCTGGAAGGCCAACGGTGCTTTTGGCCATGGCCCTGGAAACTGCGACTCCAGCTCAAAAAGAAGAGATTCTAGGATTGCTTCAGCGAGCAAGAAAAGGTGATAGTTCTTTCCAATTAGTTGAAAGAATTCACCAGCTTTATCAGTTGAATGAAGTGTTCAGCAAAGGGCAAAAACTTGTAGAAAAATTTAGAGCTCGTGCAGAAGCTATTGCAGATGAAGTTGACTCCGAAGATTTTCGCAGATTGCTTTATTTTCTTGTCGATTCAGTCCTCGAGAAATTCGAAGCGCCTCAGCAGGCAGAACCTTTATCATTGATCCAGCTAGGGAAAGTATGACCCGTTTGCCTGATGATAGCCTTGCTGTGCTTGCTGGTTTATTTAAGGAGTTCCCAAGCGAACCCTTTCCTATTGTTCACTTGATTAATTCTTCGGATGTTCCTGATACTTATAGATCTTTATTAGATCATGAACATCATATGACCGTTACTATGGAATCGCATTATGCTGAACCTGTAAGGGTGAGGGTTCTTTCAGAGATAAGCCAAAACGGGTGTTATTCGCGTATTCTAAATTTGATTGGTGAGAAAACAGGCAAAATTGTTTTGTTTGGCCTGATGAGGGTTAGGATGGATTTTCTCCCAACTCAGGTACAGGGCGAGATTCTTGCAAGAAAAGAACCTTTGGGAAGAATTCTTATCCGCAACGAAATCATGCGAAAAATAGAACTGATAAAACTTCTGAAAATTGATGCTTTCCCAGCAAGAGAGCATTGGTTTCATTCCAATGATCAAAAACCTTATTATGGTCGAGTCGCCTTGATTCATTGTCAGGGTATGCCTGCAATTGAACTGTTCGAAGTAGTATCTCCTTCCGTTTAAATTTCACTTTTTAACTTATCTTGAATCCCTAAGTTCAGTTTTTTTGGCAATGTTTAGGTTTAAGTTGCTTTTGCATATAGCTTTAGGTCGTAGTGTCACTTTTTTATGCGAAAAAGGTTAAAGGGGTGGTAATTCCTAAAAAAGAGGCTAAACTATAATAGTTGTTTGAACAATTGTATCGTTTGAGTCGATACTTATACCAAGGGGTATTTAATATGATTATGAAAAATGAGCTTGGTCTTGATGTGATTGTAATTGGTGGCGGGCCCGCTGGCTCTTCCACTGCAACCATTCTTGCCCAACATGGCTTAAAAGTAAGACTGTTCGAACGCGAAAAAGGTGCTCGTTTTCATATTGGTGAGTCGCTCATGCCCGATACCTACTGGACTTTAAGGCGGATGGGTGTCATTGAAAAAATCAAAGCGAGTGCTTTTACAAAAAAATACAGCGTCCAATTTGTAACCGATACAGGTAAAGAATCTCAGCCCTTCTACTTTTTTGAAAACAATCCTCACGAATGCGCTCAAACCTGGCAGGTTGTTCGTAGCGAATTCGACAAAATGCTTCTCGATAATGCCTCCGATCTTGGAGTGGATGTATGCTATGGCTGCAGGGTTCTTGATGCGATTTTTGAAGGCACCCGCTGTGTAGGTGTAAAAGTCCAAAACCCCGATGGTTCCATCGAAGAAGTTCGTGCTAAAGTTGTTGTCGATGCCAGTGGTCAAAGCCTTGTTATTGGTAATCGTCTTAAAATAAAAGAAACCGATCCTCTTCTTAAGAAAGCTTCTGTCTGGGCTTATTTTGAAGGAGCTTCTAGAGAAGCTGGTTTAGATGAGGGCGCAACACTTGTTCTGCAAACTGAAGGGAAAAAAGGCTGGTTCTGGTATATTCCTCTCCATAATAACATTGTCAGCGTGGGTGTTGTTTCTTCTATCGAAGATATGTTTGCTGATAAACTTTCCCATGAAGAGATATTTAACCGTGAACTGGATCGCTGTCCTGCTGCAAAACGCAGAGTTGCTGCAGGTAAACGAGTCGGTGGGTTCATGAGTACCAAAGATTTTTCCTACCGCTGTTCCCAAGTTGCAGGTGATGGCTGGGTATTAGTAGGCGATGCATTTGGTTTCCTTGACCCGATTTATTCTTCTGGGGTATTTCTGGCTCTTAAATCCGGCGAAATGGCTGCAGATGCCATCGCTGAGGCCATATTGAAAAACGATTTATCCGCTAATCAATTGGGTGCTTGGGGACCTAAGTTCATTCAAGGCATGGAGCGAATGAAAAGGCTTGTTTATGCCTTTTATGAAGGCTTCTCCTTTGGTGGTTTTATTCGTCAAAACCCTGAGATGAAGCGTCATGTTATTGACCTCCTGGTTGGCGATGTTTTTAAAGATAGCGTTGATGCTGTGGTCAATCCCATGGACTTGATGCGGGAAGAAATGCGCGCCATGACTACCCAAGTGTAATAAAAGTTCTTTAGACACATCTTGCCAGCATCTCTATAAAGATGGTAAGGATTTATCTTACCCTCCACCCACCTCTTCTACACGAGGCAGATGTGACAACTGAAATTTCTAAACCTTTAGGCAGAACTGCTTGGCTGGTTCTTACCGTTGCAGCTATTGGCTTTTTATTTGACACTTACGAACTTCTAATGACACCTTTGGTTCTTGCTCCGGCTTTGTCAGAATTATTGCGGGTTCCACCCAATCACCCTGATGTACAACTCTGGGTTGGAAGGGTTTTGTGGATGACTGCGCTGTGTGGTGGGGTTTTTGGTTTGATGGGTGGGTGGATGATCGATAAGTTCGGCCGTAAGACTGTTATGATTGGCAGTATTTTTGTCTATTCATTTTCACCTGTATTGGCTGGTTTAAGCACCGATCTTACTTGGTTGGTGTTTTTTAGATGCACAACTTTTGTAGGTGTTTGCGTTGAATTCGTTGCCGCTGTTACTTGGCTTGCAGAATTATTCCCGGACAAGCGTCAGCGGGAACTTGCAATCGGTTGGACCCAGGCTTTTGCGAGTGTTGGCGGTTTATTGGTAACCGGCGTTAGTGCAGGCGTTGGTTACATGGTCGCAAATAAAATGCTTCCCAATCTTCCCGTGGGTGATCCGACCAATCCCGCTTGGCGTTTCACTTTGATGACTGGTTTACTTCCTGCCATTCCCATTGCGATTCTTTTGCCTTTTGTTCCTGAATCTGCGGTATGGCTTGAAAGGAAAAAGTCGGGTGCATTGCGCAGGCCCAGCTTTTTCGAAATCTTTGAACCTAAATTACTTCGCACCACTGTAGTTGCAACTATTCTTTCTGCTTGTGCCTATGCTGCTGCTTTTGGAACCTTGCAAGTTACCGTTACCCAAGCGGTTCCTGGATTGCCAGATATGGCAGAAACCCGTGCTAAGATGGAGCCTTTGATCAAGGCTAACAAGGGGTTGGAAAAACAATTTGCAGGTCTTGATAAGGAGTCTGAAGAATTTAAAACCAAGGATAAGGAATTTAAAGACAACCTCAAAAAGATGGGCAAAATTAATAAAGAAGAAGTCCAGCCTCGTAGGGAGAGTGTGCAATTCATGCAGGAACTCGGGGGGTTGGCTGGTAGAATTCTTCTTGCGATTGCTCTTGTTTCCATTGCCAGCAAAAGGGTGCTTTTATGGATCTTCCAGATTCCTGGGTTGTTTATAATTCCTTTAGTTTGGTTTTTTGTTTTTCAAAACGCACCACACCTTTTCAGTTATGGTGTGTTCCTAGCTGGCCTTTGTATTGTTGCCCAGTTCTCTTACTTCGGTGAATATCTCCCTAAGGTTTTTCCTGTTCATTTGCGCGGTACTGGGAGTGCATTTGCGACCAATGTTGGTGGCAGAATGATAGGAACCTCTGCAGCGTTTTTAACCACAAATCTGATTGCCCCTATGCTTACCATTGGCTCTAACAACTTTGAAAAAGTTGCTTATGCTGCTGGTATTACCGGTGTGCTGGTTTTTGCAATCGGTTTTGTCACTAGCTTTTTCCTTCTTGAACCAAAGGCGGAAGGTTCCCCCGAATAAGCTGCGAAGCTTATTTTTTAATGCGGCTTAACCATGAAAATTGCCTACATCACCGCTGGTGCAGCAGGAATGTTCTGTGGCAGTTGCTTAAATGATAATACCCTCGTTACCGCCCTTTGTGCCCTTGGCCATGATGCACTGCTGATCCCCACCTATACCCCGATTCGCACTGACGAGATCAGTCAAAGTATGGATCGGGTTTTCTTCGGGGGCATCAATGTCTACCTGCAGCAGAAGTCCAGATTCTTTCGTTGGACACCCTCTTTTTTTGATCGATTATTAGATGCACCCTTTTTGCTACGGTGGGTTTCAAGGTTTGCTTCTAGTACTAAGGCTGAAGATTTAGGCGATTTGACTATTTCCATGTTGAAGGGAAAACATGGTTATCAGGTCAAAGAGGCACTAAAACTTGCTGCTTGGTTGAAAAAAGAAATTAAGCCTGATGTTATTCATCTTACTAATGCCCTGCTTTCAGGCATGGCTGATATTCTTTCCAATGAGGTTGGTGCGCCTGTTGTTTGTTCCTTGCAAGGGGATGACATTTTTTTGAATGCATTACCCAAAACTTTTCGAACCAAAGCGATTGATTTGATCTCTGCTAATTCTTCCTTGGTTAATAGGTATGTTGCTTCGAGTTATTTTTATGCGGATAGCATGGCGGCCTACCTTAAAATCACCAGAGAGAAAATTGGGGTTATTCAGCCAGGCATTAACATCAAGTATCATATTGCAGGCTCTAATGCTCAAAAAGCAGGAAATGTTCTCGGCTACTTTGCGAGGATTTGTCCAGAAAAAGGTTTTCATAACCTAGTGAATGCTTGGATTGCACTTCGTTTAAAGAATCAAAATTTTAAAATTAAGTTCAAGGCATCTGGTTGGCTGGGGGAAAGCAACAAGCAATATTATTTGGAGCAATACAATAAAATCAAAGACGCTAATCTTTTGGAAGACTTTGAACATTGTGAGTCCCCCGATCTGCAATCTAAGATTCGGTTTTTTGATGGCATTGATCTGCTTTGCGTTCCCACCGAATACCTTGAACCCAAGGGTTTGTATGTTTTGGAAGCTTGGGCCCAGAATGTTCCCGTTTTACAACCCAACCATGCTTCGTTTCCTGAACTTTTAAACAAAGCGGGGGGCGGTGGTTGGCTTTATGCTCCGGGCAATCAACAAGAATTAATCGAAAAATTAGAGTTTGCTTTTTCTTCCGGTTTATTGCTTAAACAACAGGCACTTTTAGGGCATAATGCCGTCATCGATTATTTTAATTCCTCAAGAATGGCAGAAGAGACATTGTCCTTTTATCAGCGAATGCTTTCTGGGGACAAAGTTTAAGGGAAAAGTTGATGGCGGAATTTATTTATAACAGGCAAGTTCAATTTGCTGAAACAGATATGGGCGGAATTGTTCACTTCAGCAGCTTTTTTCGCTACATGGAGGAGGCAGAGCATCACTTCCTTCAATCGCTTGGCCTTTCCGTTGTTATGAATTTAGAAGGTAAGAAACTTGGCATGCCTCGGGTTTCCGCCAAGTGTGATTTTCATCATCCTGCCCGATTTCAAGATGCGCTTCAAATTTTTGTCAAACTCCAGAGGCTTGGAACATCTTCGCTTTCTTACACTATCGATATTAAAAAAGCTGATCTTCTTTTGGCCACGGGAAATATTGTTGCGGTCCTTTGCGAACTGAATGACCAACTACCCCCCAAATCTATTCCCATTCCACAAACTATGCGGGATCTTTTGATTGGCGGTATAGTCGGATGATTGCTCCTTTTAATTATCTTGAAAATCTGACCAATCGCCTTCATCAGGGTGCCATGAAAATCCCTGAAAATATCAGGAACAAGCATGTGAGGTATATACTTTCATGCCAAAATCCTGATGGGGGTTTTTACGGTCGCGACCCCGATAGTGATTTGTATTACACTGGCTTTGCCCTACGTTCTTTGTTGGTATTGAATGCTCTTGATACTCCAACTTGCGAAAAAGTTGGAACTTTTCTTTCCCAAAGATTGCACTCTCAAACCAGCTTGGTTGATTTCTTTTCCCTCGTTTATTCCGCAGTGATTGTTTCCATGGGCGGGGGGCCCGATGTTTTTGCCTCTAGTGGAGATTGGACCGAAAGTATTGGCGCTTTTCTTGCTTCACTTCGTGGCGCAGATGGCGGTTTTGGTAAAGTCCCAGGTGGTAAAGAATCCAGCACTTACATGAGTTTTCTTGCATTGCTTTGCCATCAATTAATTGGGAAAAAAATTGCTGCTCCTGATTCATTGGTTGCTTTTGTTCATTCCCGCCTTCGAACCGATGGCGGCTTTGTTGAATACGGCCCCATGCGAAAAAGTGGCACCAACCCCACCGCTGCAGGGATGGGAATTTTGCGTGCCATCGCGCCACAGTTGCTGCAGGGGGATATGAAAAATAATCTCATCAACTTTTACAAGGGTATGATGGGTGATGAAAATGGTTTTAAAGCAAATCATCGCATTCCCTTTTGCGATGTACTTTCCACTTTTACTTCGCTTTGGTCCTTGGCGGAACTTGATGCCCTTGATGAGCTTCCTTTAGATAAAATCTCGCAATATGTATTGTCCACGGGAAATATCCAAGGTGGTTTTCATGGCGGGTCTTGGGATGCAGGAAGGGATGTCGAATATTCCTTTTATGCCTTGGGCGCACTTGCACTCTTGGCATCACGAAAATAAGGAGTTTTAATGACTTTACAAGTTAGGCAGATTCGCAAGGAGTTTATCACACGCTCGGGTTCATTGCCTGTGCTTTGTGGTATCGATCTGGATCTCGATTCTGACAAATCTCTTGCGATCATGGGCCAATCAGGTTCTGGGAAAAGTACTTTCCTTCATGTTTTGGGTGGGCTTGATAAACCCAGTGCAGGAAAAATCCTTCTCGATGGCCTTGACCCTCTTGCAATGAATGAAACAGACCTTGCCCATTATCGTAATCAAAAAGTTGGTTTTGTTTTTCAAGATCACCATCTATTGCCTCAATGTACCGTGCTTGAAAATGTGCTTTTGCCTTCATTGTTAGGCTCTACACCAAAAGTTGAAGTCATTCAACTTGCCAAGGATTTGCTCGCAAGGGTTGGGCTTGAAAACAGAATGGACCATATGCCCTCTGAACTTTCTGGCGGAGAAAGGCAAAGGGCTGCTGTTGCTCGAGCTCTTATTATGCGCCCAAGGCTTTTGCTTGCGGATGAGCCCACTGGTAATCTTGATAAAAGAAATGCTGATAATATTATGCGTTTGCTTCTTAAGCTTCATGAAGAAGAAAAAAATATTCTAATTGTGGTTACTCATAGTCTCGAACTTGCAAAATTATTTCCCCGAGTCATGACCATGGATGATGGTATCCTTGCGCAAGCAGTATCTTCCAACTGATTTAAAGGCGAACTAATTCTATGTCTTTTAGCTTGGGCCAATTTGTTGTCAATACTGCCAGATTTCATCTCAAAGGCAACCTCGCGGTTCTTATGGGCATTGTTATTGCCACTGCTTCGTTGACCGGTGCACTTCTTGTTGGGGATTCTCTTCGCGGAAGTTTGGCAGATACAGTTAAAAATAAGCTTGTTTGGGTTAATGAAGCAGTTCTTGCGCAACGATTCTTCAATGAACAAATCGTCGTTAAACTTGGAGAGAAAACGGCCATCCCCGCCATTATTCTTAAGGCTTCGATTCAAGTTCGAGATGATCAAGATTGCTTGGTAACACAAATTAGTAGTGCCCAAGTTGTCGCAGTGCCCGAAGAGTTCTGGCAAGATGAAGGGAAAAGTGCGCACTGGAAAAATCTAAAGGGTGCATGGCTTAATCATCAAGCTGCTATTGGGTTAAAGATTTCCGAGAAGCAAAATGTTGTGTTGAGAATCGAAAAACCGAGCGCTATTCCCAGAGAGTCTTTTCTGGGCAATCGTGAGGATGTGGTTGACTCCATCACACTTGAAGTAGAAAAAGTGCTGGATCGTTCTGATAAGTATGCGGGTTTCAATTTGTTTCCAGGGATGGATGCGCCTGCAACTATTTTTGTACCATTGCAATTGGTGCAGGAAAAGTTGGGGATCACTTCTAAAATCAATTCGATTCTTACAAGTAAATCGGGGATGCAGGATAAATTTCTTTCGTTGTTGACACTTTCAGATTATGAATTGACATTCAAAGGCCCTGAAGACCGAGCCTTGGATTTGTTTGCGAAATTTGATCGTGATAAGAATCAAGTTTTGGAAAAGCGAGAGTATCAGGGAAAAATGCCTGCAAAGCTAATCCCATTACTTCAATCACAAGCAGGCACAATCGACATCGAAAGTGTGCAAAAGTTTTTTCGTGCCAACCGGAATTATTACTCCCTCGAGAGTAGCCAAATGTTGGTTTCTCCCAACCTTGCCAAAAAAGCAGATGATTTAATTCAAGAGATGGGATTGCAGTCTTCGCAAATCATGGTTTATCTGGCCAATAATATTCAAGAAAAGAACAACGCTGTTCCTTACTCCGTCATTGCGGGAATCGATGCAACCTTACAAAAAAAGTTGGGAGTTAAGCTTGCAGCAAATGAGAAGTCGGGTGAGAAAATTTGGTTACTCGACTGGAATGAATCATCTTTAAAACCTGCCATTGGAGACCCTGTCGGCCTTGAGTATTTTCTTCCTGAAGTGGTTGGAAAACCCATCGAGAAAAAAGATTCTTTCCAATTTGCAGGATACATTCCAGCGGATATTAATCTTGTGGACCCTGAAATTACTCCAGATTTTCCCGGAATTACAGATAAGCTTTCGCTGGATTCTTGGAACCCACCTTTCCCTTATGACAACAAGCGGATCAAGCCAAGAGATGAAAAATACTGGCAGGATTTTAGATCGGTTCCTAAGGCTTTTATTGACCTTGATGCTGCAAAGAGTCTTTGGGGTAGTAGGTTTGGGAAAATTACCTCCATCAGGGTTTATCCTGCAAACTTAAGTTTCCCAACTGGTTTTGCTGCTGATTTTCAGGCCCGGTTGCTTAAATCGATCGACCCCACTTCGGTTGGATTTGTTTTTCAAGATCTTCGCGCCAGGTTTCAGCAATCTAGCCAGTCCGGCACGGATTTCTCTGGGCTTTTCGTAGGCTTCAGCTTTTTTCTCATCCTCTCTGCTCTAATTCTTGTTGCACTACTCTTTCGGTTGCACCTTGAGCGCAGGGCTTCGCAGGTCGGCACAGTTCTTGCCCTTGGTGCTACCCAAAAGCAAGTTGCGCATTTGTTGCTTCTGGAAGGCCTGCTTGTTGCTGGGTTAGGTGTGCTATTGGGTTTAGGCGTTGCTTGTGTTTACGCAATAGGGTTACTGCAATATCTGAAATCCAATTGGCCTGATAATTCGCTTCAACAAATCCTTAAATTACACATTCCATTTAAAACCCTTTGCATGGGATTCGTTCTGGCTTTCATTATGAGTGCGGTAGCTATTTTTCGAACTTCACGAACCTTGGTGAAAACATCGGTTATGACTTTGATCAAAGGTGGTTATCTTGATTCGACTGTTTTGAATTCCAAACAACCTCTTTCGCTTTTGATTTATGGCTCGCTATTTATGATGCTGGGCTTTGGTATGCTTTTTCTTCCCTCGAGTCAGGACCATGAATTAAAAGCCTTGAAGTTTTTTGGTGCTGGCGGGCTAGTACTTACCTCAGGGTTATTTTTCCTTGGCGCATTCTTGCGTTATGTCCATAAAATCATGGTTTTTGGCCATGGATTGGATGGCTTGGCTAGGCTTGCTTTACGAAACATGGCGCGTAATAAAACCCGATCACTTCTTACCGCAGGTCTGCTTTCCAGCGCTGCCTTCCTGATTATTGCAGTTGAACCATTTAGAAAAGAAGCGGATAGCAACACTGGCAAAAATTCTGGTACTGGCGGCTTTAGCATTGTCGTAGAAACTAATATTCCGGTGCTTTCAGGGCTTGATGGCCCTTCCGGGATCGAAACCATTCTCGATGGTGTACAAAAAAGTAACCGAGGAAATCCACAACGCGCCCGGCAGCAAGTTGATCGATTTAAAAATGTTTTGAAGGATGTTAAGGTTTTCAGTTTAAGATTTAATCCTGGCGATGATGCAAGTTGCTTGAACCTTTTTGCACCCTCTAAACCCAGAATTTTAGGTGTGCCCAATTCCCTGCAACAACGGGGCGGTTTTTTGTTTTCCGCTACCACAGAAGCTTCGGAAAATCCTTGGAAGCTTCTCGATTCCAGTAACCCGTTCGTAAATGCTTTTGTTGAAAAAAACACCGTGGAATGGATGATTCATTCTGGGTTGGGTAGAGATTATAAAATTCAGGATGCCTCTGGGAAAGATGAGCTCCTTAAGTTTGCAGGGCTGTTTCAAGGCTCTGTTTTTCAAAGCGAAATCCTTATAGGTGAATCGCAATTTTTGAAATTTTATCCCCAGCAGCAAGGCTATCAGTATTTTTTAATTGATGCAGATTCTAAAGACCTTTCTGAGATCGAAGAGGCTTTTAAAATCGGATTATCTGACTACGGGGCCAAAGTTTCAAAAACCAAAGATCTTATCGAACGATTTGCATCTGTCGAAAATGCTTACTTATCAATGTTTCAGGGACTTGGCACGATTGGACTACTTATTGGTACTATGGGAGTTGCTGCGGTGCTAGCTCGTTCGGTTTGGGAACGAAGAGCAGAACTCGGGTTACTTTCCGCACTTGGGTTTACCCAAGTCGATGTCGTGCTTGTTATGCTTTTGGAACATGCGTTGCTTTTGTTCTTAGGGTTGGGAATTGGTACCCTTGCTGCGCTTGTCTCTGTGCTTCCGCTTGAACATTCCACAGCAACCCGCTGGGGCGTTCTTGCTTTATTGCAAGGCGGTATGTTTTTCTTTGGGTTGATGGTTTGCGTTGCAAGCCTTTGGTCGATTCGTACAAATAATTTTGTTGCAGCCATGCGTAAAGAGTAAGTTTAGCGTAAAGAGTAAGTTTAGCTTAAAGAGTAAGTTTAATTAGGAGTTGGTTCATGCAGAAAAATTTTGGTTGGTTGTTCTATGTCATTCTTGCAGGCCTTGCCTGGGGGACTTATGTTCCCATTGTTTTTTATGGTGGCAGAGAATTAACCACAGAGCGTGGCACCTTGGGGGGCAGGCTGACTTCTATCCTTTGCGTTGGCATGGCTTATTTTGTACTTGCGGTTCTCATACCATTGGTATTGTTTCTGACCAAGCAGCAAGCTTGGCCACAAATGAAAAAGACTGGTTTGATTTTCTCTGGTCTTGCTGGGGTTATGGGCGCACTTGGTGCCATCTCTGTTATCTTTGCTTCTAAGGCTGCTGTTGATTCTGCTAATGCCTTGGGCCTGCCAGAAAATACTTATCGCATTTATATTGCCCCTTTAATCTTTGGCCTTGCCCCTGTAATCAACACCTTGGTTAGTCTTTTCTGGCATCCAAAACCCGATCAGCCTTGGCATTTTGGTTTGGAGAAAGTGCCTGGCTATAAGTTGTTCCTTGGTATTATTCTTGTCGGCTTGGGCGCCTTTTTAGTTCTTTACTCCAAGGAAGTTTCTGAAATTAAACCCGCTGCCCCAATAGTAGCACCCGCTACTTCTGCTGTTGCTGAAACTAAAGCAGTTGAGAAAGTGGAGTTCGTTTCTGAGTGGATCTTGTTTGTTGTCTTGGCGGGCCTTGCGTGGGGCACTTATGTTCCGATTATATTTTATGGTGGGTTGGAACTAACCGGAAAACCGGGTGAATTAGGCGGCAGGCTCATGTCAATACTTTGCGTTGGATTGGCTTACTTCTTGATGGCGGTGCTAATTCCTGCAGGGCTTATGGGGGCTGGAATTCCAAGCTTTGCATGGCCCTCCAAATTAAGTACGCCAGGCTTGGTGTTTTCAAGCCTTGCGGGAGTTGCGGGAGCAGTTGGCGCCATTTGCGTAATTTTTGCCTCTAAGGCTGCCGTGGATGCTGCAAAGAAAAGCGGGTTGCCACCAGCTTCTTTCAGGGTTTACATTGCTCCTTTGATTTTTGGCCTCGCACCTGTGATTAATACCCTCGTCAGCCTGCTATGGCATCCTTCGAAAAATGGAGATTTCCTTCATTTTGGTATGGAGCATACTCCCGGGCCATTGCTTTGGATTGGCATTATTTCCGTAGCTTCAGGTGCCTTTTTGGTGCTGCTTTCTAAGGAGCAATCCGAAGTTCAAGCTGGCCCTCCTGCTGCAAAGCCTAACCCTGCTCCAGCTAGGTGAACCTTATGAATCAGGATGAATTGATAGCTTCATTCCAAGGTGTGCTTGCACACCTCTGGATGATTCGAACCTTCTTAAAGCATGCGGATGAGATTCAAGACGATGAAAATATGCTTGAAGTTCCCAGAACCCTGTTTGATTACATTCGTGCCACCGAGCCTGCTTATCAGCGTGCGGATTGGGCCGACTTTTTTCATAGGTTAAATGGTAAGTTTAGTCGTTTAAAAAAAGCTAACATCTACTATCAGGAAAACTTCAAAACATTCTCGGATCATACTAATTTTCAAATGGCTGCAAGTTCACTTGCCGCATGTGTTAGTAGGCTTCAAGAATTGCTTAACTTGGTTGATCAATTGCCTCAACAACCCTCATCTTCTTCGGGTCCAGCTATCTAATATATACTTTTCCTGCACAAGTTTGTTCATCGTATCAAGCGGCAGATCTTGCAGGTTTTGAGTTGCCTTCCACGAGTCTTGCAATCGTGAAACGATCTCGCTTCTTGCGATGGGCAGGTTGGTTAAAAATTGTTCATGCACTCTGTCGAGGCGGTATTCGGGCTGCCTTGTAGGGTGCTTTAAATAATTTGGGATCATCCCGATATTGAAATCATAAAGGATGGATCCATGATGCAAAATGAAAACACTTTTTCGTTGTTGAGCATTACCTGAGAACTTTTTATTATCCCAAGCCAGATCGCTGGTGCCATCATGTGTAATGCCAGAAATACCTAAACAGCTTGCGATTTGTTCCATGATGCTGACATAAGAACTTTTGATGGTTGCCAAACCAGGCCGGGTATCTGTTCGAAGAATAAGAGAAAAAAGCAAGCATCCTTTTCCGAGTAAAACTGTGCCTCCGCCGCTAGATCGCCTTAGAATAGGCACCTTGGCTTTTAGGCATTCCTCTTCTTTTACATCGTCAAAAAATATGCCGCCAGAGCCTAGAATTACAGCGTTTTCTTGGATTTCCCAGATCCGCAGACATTCATCCAACTGCCCCAGTTCAGCCTGAAGCAAAAGCGCCTCATCGAACGCAATGTTTTCGTGGGGATCAGCAAAAGTTTTATCGAGAAATAACATTTTCTTTTTCAATGGTTCGAGTAATCCACCCGCTTGTTTCCACGCCTCCAACCCGCCACGAATAGCAAAAGATTTCGAAAACCCAATGCCTCTTAGATGTTTGGCCCAACTGGCCGCGCTCGCATCATCCGGTCAGGCACAATAAAAAAACACCCAGTTATTTTTATCAATGCCTGCAGCCCAGGAATTAATCTCTTCTGCATTTGCTTCTAAACCGACAGAGCTAGAAATTTTCCAATTGCTTTGTTGTTTACTAACTCTACTTCTAATATCTAAAATGCAACAACTTGTGTCATTGTTGTTTATTTCAAATGCCTCTACAGCAGTTATTCTTAGGCTGAGCGGGTTGATCAAGGTTGGCTTTCTGCATAGGGGTTAAATTCGCTTAAGTGCAAAATGTTCTCGGGAATAAATTGCTGCCTGATTCCCATGGATGATTCTAGTTCCAAGTTTGCAAACGATTGTTTTAAAAGTTTACCTTCATGCTTTTTTTTGTGCTCTTCAAGCAGCACTTCTCTGCCTAATAATCCCATCCCAGAGACCCAGTCTTTTTCAAGCATTTGTACGTTCCCATCAAGTAATTGATGGTAGATTTCATCAAGGTTTGAAAGAAGTCGTTTTGCGATTTCATGTGTGTTTAATGGGTGCGGAGTGAATTGCTGCATCGAAGTAGCAAAAGGTAACCCCAAGGTTGCAAATTCTAAAGGCGTTTGCAAAATATTAAGGCCTATTCCAATAATGGTGCCTGCGGATTGCTCAATTAAAATACCACTGATTTTTCTGCCATCCATCAAGATGTCATTAGGCCATTTTATACTTGCCTTTATGCCAAGAAAATCTTGAATCGTATTGCAAACAGCAACTGCAGCCCAAGCAGTGAGTATTGCAGGGCGCCTCAAACCATCTGGCGGGAATAACAATACCGAAAGTAAAACCGATTGCCCTTTATTTGCATTCCAAACCCGCCCATGCTGGCCTCTTCCATAAGTTTGGCTGTCTGCGATTATTGCCAACCCATTATTTGCTATTTCCCCAGAATGAGTTGCAGCATGATTAGAGGTGCTATCAAGTTCATCGAAGTGCCAGGTTAATTTTCCAATCACCTTATGGTCGAGGTCCCAGATGCTTGTTGGCTTCGTTTGCGTCATGAAAAATTGTAATCCAACGCTAAATCCAATGCAGGTGCAGAATGCGTGATTGCACCGATGCTTATCCGATCAACTCCTGTTAAGGCTACTTCCCGTACATTTGCGATGGTTATTCCACCCGAGGCTTCAAGCAAAACATCGGGCGCTATAGAATTTTTACGCTGAACCGCCGCTTTCATATCTTCATTGCTCATGTTATCCAGAAGAATAATCGTGGGTGAAGATTGTAATGCGCAGTCAAACATTTCCAAATTATCCACTTCGATCTCGATATCCCATGTGCCTGGAAAGTATTGCCTTGATAATAAGATTGATTGCCGAATCGCAACCGGCCCTCCGCCTAAAGCTGCCAAATGATTATCTTTGATTAAAATTCCATCGGATAAATTCATTCGATGATTATGTCCACCGCCACATCTTACTGCATATTTATCGAGGTACCTCCAACCAGGTGTTGTTTTTCGGGTGTCTAAAATTTTTACGGGAAGATCATGTACCTTAGCGACAAATTTTGCGCTTTGAGTTGCTATCCCTGAAAGTCGTTGCATGAAATTCAGTATGATTCGCTCTGCAGATAAAATGCCTCGCATCGGACCTTGAATTTTAGCAATCAAACTTCCATGCTTTAATGGTTCACCATCTTCCATAAGTGAAAACCATTCAGCTTCAGGGGCAATTTTCCGCAACACCCTTTCGCCCGCCTCGATTCCTGCAAGAACCCCATCCGTACGGCCTACCAATGTTGCTTTTCCCTTTAATTCCGCAGGCAATGTGGCCTTGCTGGTCAAATCCCCAGAAGAATCGATATCTTCAGCGATTGCCATTTCAAGTAACTGTGTGAAAGCCTTGTCTTCAAAAGTGTTAAATGGCATTTGGCGAGCCTCATTAGAAAAGACATTACTCAAAGTATTTTACAGCGTTTTTGAAAATAGCGAAACCCTCGCCCTCTTTTTGCAAACCGTTACGAGTCCAACTTGGATGTTGAGTTGGCAATACATGTCGTTCGGGGTGTGGCATCAAGCCAAGAACCCTGCCAGATGGGTCGCAAAGCCCTGCGACGTTTCCTTGGGAACCATTAGGGTTATGAGGGAAGCCATCAAGCTTACCCTGCGGGTTGACATAACGAAGCACAACTCTGCCTGATTTCTCGAGTCCATCAAGCATCCATTCTTCACGGGATACAAAACGGCCTTCACCATGGGCAGTGGGAACAAAAAGGGAAGAAAGTCCGGTAAGGAAGGGACAGTTATCTGGGCGAACTTCAAGGTTGACCCATCTAGTCTCGAATTTTCCAGATGTATTGTGAGCTAAAGTGGCAACAGGGCCATCTTGATCCGGTTGCAGAATAAGGCCGGCCTTGAGTAATACTTGGAAGCCATTGCAAACCCCAAGAATGAGTTTTTCGGAATCCCGAAAGGCCCGAAGTTCAGATTGGAGGAAATGGGTAAGCTGAGAAGCAAGTATTTTTCCTGCAGCAACATCATCACCATAAGTAAATCCACCCGGAATTACAAGGATTTGAAATTGCTTAAGAAGAGAGGGGTTTTCCCTAAGTTGAAGGATATGTATGCGCTCTGGGCGGGCGCCTGCCTTCTCAAATGCGAAATGCGTTTCCATATCGCAATTGGAACCAGGAGCCCTTAGAATGAAAACTTTTGGTGAAGCCATGATTGTTTACCCTAAATCCAAGAAATAAACCCAATGTTATTTTAGAAAAACCGGAGTGCTTAAAAAATATTATGCAGGAAAGATGAAAAGAAACAGCGATAAAATGGCTTAAATATGAATGCTTTAAAAAATATTTATTCCAACTGTTGACTCCACGGAATCGAAGCCTATAGTGAAATTATCCTCATAACTGAGGAAAGAAAAATGTCGAGTTAAAGAAGTCAGCCTCGGCTGGCCGAATTAATTAGACAGTGTGACCTTTGGTCACATTTAATGGATCTTTGACAATTCGATGATTATAGCCAAATAGCGAGGATGTGTCTGCTTAAAGTTAGGTAGACGCAATCCTTGCGAGTTATGAAGAAATTCATAACCTTTCAAGTTCTTTGAGCGAAAACCAATTTTAAGCGAACATCAGACTCTTCTGCGATTTGAACCGGTGAAACCTTCGCATGTCGAAAGTGGATCCGTTATTCAGAAGCCTTCGGGCTTCACGCATATATTATTGAAGGGTTTGATCCTGGCTCAGAATGAACGTTGGCGGCGTGGATTAGGCATGCAAGTCGAACGAGTCTCTGGGGGGTAACTCCTAGAGGAAAGTGGCGAAAGGGGCAGTAATGTATGGGTAACCTACCTTGAGGTCTGGGATAGCTATTCTAACGGATAGGTAATACTGGACGGCCTAAGTTGTCGGCATCGACGATTTAGTAAAGGTTACGCCTCGAGAGGGGCCCATATGATATTAGCTAGTTGGTGGGGTAATGGCCCACCAAGGCAAAGATGTCTAGCGGGTGTGAGAGCACGACCCGCGTCATTGGCACTGAGACACTGGCCAAACTCCTACGGGAGGCTGCAGTCGAGGATCTTCGGCAATGGACGAAAGTCTGACCGAGCAACGCCGCGTGTGCGATGAAGGCCTTCGGGTTGTAAAGCACTGTCGAGGGGAAACAAGCCGTAAGGTTGAGTGACCCCTGGAGGAAGCACGGGCTAAGTTCGTGCCAGCAGCCGCGGTAAGACGAACCGTGCAAACGTTATTCGGAATCACTGGGCTTAAAGGGCGCGTAGGCGGGTGATCAAGTCAATGGTGAAATCCTCCAGCTTAACTGGAGAAGTGCCTTTGATACTGATTGTCTAGAGGGAGGTAGGGGCATGTGGAACTTCAGGTGGAGCGGTGAAATGCGTAGATATCTGAAGGAACGCCAGTGGCGAAAGCGATGTGCTGGACCTCTTCTGACGCTGAGGCGCGAAAGCTAGGGGATCAAACGGGATTAGATACCCCGGTAGTCCTAGCCCTAAACTATGGGTACTAGATTGTGGACTTTCATGGGTTCACAGTCGAAGCAAAAGTGTTAAGTACCCCGCCTGGGGAGTATGGTCGCAAGGCTGAAACTCAAAGGAATTGACGGGGGCTCACACAAGCGGTGGAGCATGTGGCTTAATTCGAGGCTACGCGAAGAACCTTATCCTGGAATTGACATATGTGAAAACGGTAGGAAGTAATTGCCGGAAACGGCCAATGAACGGTATCCAGTCCGGAACTTACCACAGGTGCTGCATGGCTGTCGTCAGCTCGTGTCGTGAGATGTCTGGTTAAGTCCGATAACGAGCGCAACCCTTGTCTCTAGTTGCCAGCGGGTAATGCCGGGAACTCTAGAGAGACTGCCGGTGTCAAACCGGAGGAAGGTGGGGATGACGTCAAGTCCTCATGGCCTTTATGTCCAGGGCTGCACACGTGCTACAATGGCGTATACAGAGGGACGCAAAATCGCAAGATCAAGCAAATCCCAAAAAGTACGCCCCAGTTCAGATTGCAGGCTGCAACTCGCCTGCATGAAGTTGGAATCGCTAGTAATCGCGGGTCAGCAACACCGCGGTGAATGTGTTCCTGAGCCTTGTACACACCGCCCGTCAAGCCACGAAAGGGAGGGGCATCCGAAGTCGCCACACTAAGTTGGTGCCGAAGATGAAACTCCTGATTGGGACTAAGTCGTAACAAGGTAACCGTAGGGGAACCTGCGGTTGGATCACCTCCTTTCTAAGGAGACCTCTAATACTCTTTTGTATTAGTAATTTTCCTATCATGAGACACATTATTTCGTTATTTGGTAATCATCGGATTTAAAAGAAACCCCGTTCTCCCTTGGGAGAGCGGGGTTTTTATATTATACTACTAAATACTATGATTGAACCCGAATTCATTTCCATTCTCCGTTGCCCTATTAATCCCGCCAACCCTGTTGTCGAGGTTGAAAATGGTTTGCAATGCACTTCCTGTAAAACTATCTTCCCAATTAATAATGGAATTCCTTGCTTCCTAGCTGATGAAGCTATCCTTCCTAATAATGCCAGAACTGTTAACGACCTTCCCTGCCGTAAACTTAAAAATAAAACCCCCTGATTCTCATCTTTTCTAAATCAACGGCGGCATCACTTCGGTACCATTTGCCGATGTGATTATCTAATTCCTTTCGATTTTTTATTTATACTCTACATGTTTTAGTTCTGATGGGATAAATGCATGACAAATATTTTGGTTAAATGTAACGGTTTGTTTCTTCTGGTGATTTTTGCTTTAGGCTTAATTCTAATTGGTTATCAAATCGCAATGGTGGGCGATAATGGCTTTTTCTATTTGATTGGCACTGGGATTTGTTTGTATTGTTTGAATCGATTTCTTTTGCAAATCTCCTATTTTCGAATCGCACCAACGCTATTAGTTCCCTTTCTATTTAATGTGTTTGTATTTTTACAAGCACTTCCATTTTTACTTTTTCCTGATGGATCTAAAATTCGACCAATCGGTTGGGTGTTTATCACCGTTATCATTGGGCTTTTTTTAACTATTCGAGGTTTGATTTTCCTGATACAGCGGTATCGTTCGGAACCAAATAAGTTTGCTTGGT
>Ga0208856_1000111_pt1 | contig 33829 bp, 34 predicted proteins | sample LakMenEpi13Jul12_FD_150690 | JGI IMG/M metagenome (GOLD analysis project Ga0208856, IMG submission 150690) | Freshwater microbial communities from Lake Mendota, WI - 13JUL2012 deep hole epilimnion (SPAdes) | ecosystem: Environmental > Aquatic > Freshwater > Lentic | place: Lake Mendota, Madison...
TATTTTTCAAATTTTGCATCTTTGAGCGCCTTTTATTTGGTAAAATGCGTCATCCTTGGCGGTGCAAGCTATTTTGCAGGCTTATTTTTGAGCGGCTATTTTTATACACACAAAAAAAATTATGACTTCTAATTCTCGATTTCAGCAACGGGCTTTTTATTTGGGTATTGCCATTAGCGCAGCACTCACAATGACTTCATGTAGCAACTCGCCTGAACATGAAAAAACACCAGCCCCAGTAAAAAAAGAATTACCCAAAGAAATGCCGCCCCCGCCTGCGCAGCCAATTTTAAAACCAATTGTTTCGGAGCCCACTGCGTCAACACCGCTATCTATTAACGAAAACACCAAAAATTTCATTCGTAAAATGGTTATGCTTCATCATTTTAACGAACAAGAATTAACGCAATTATTAAAATCTGCCGTCATTAAAGAGGACATTTTAAAACGTATTGCAGCGCCTTCAGAAGGCTTGCCTTGGCATAAATACCGCAAAATATTCCTCACCGATGCGCGTATTGAAGGCGGCGTTAAATTTTGGCATGAAAATCTTGATGCCTTAAATCGCGTATCACAAGAAACAGGTGTTCCAGCAGAAATTATTGTTGCCATTATTGGCGTGGAGACCGGTTATGGTAAAAACATGGGCAATCATCGCGTGCTTGATGCACTTGCAACGTTAGCGTTTGCGTATCCGCCACGCAGTGCGTTTTTTACGAGCGAGCTTGAACAATTTTTATTGCTTTGCCAAGATGAAAAACTCAATCCACGCGATCCGCTAGGCTCTTATGCTGGTGCGATGGGCTATCCACAATTTATGCCTAGCAGTTTTAGAGCCTTAGCCAAAGACTTTGATCATGATACACATCGTGATATTTGGCATAATCCACGCGATGCAATTGCGAGCGTTGCTAATTATTTTGTGCGCAATAACTGGCAACGCGGGCAAGCCATTGCCGTTCCTGCTACCGCGCAAGGTGTTGAGTATAAATCGTTACTAAATAAAAACTTAAAACCTGAAACGACCATCGAAAGACTTTCAAAACTCGGTGTGACTCCAACAGAAACCGTCCCAACAAACACAATAGTGAAATTATTAGCGTTTGAGCAACTTGAAGGTGACGATTTATGGCTTGGATTCACAAACTTTTATGTGATTACGCGCTACAATCACAGCCCACTTTATGCGCTTGCGGCTTATCAACTCAGTCAAGAAATCAAACAGCGAAAAACGTTCTAAACCACACATGAGTATTTTCAACGCAACATCACATACTATTGAGCAAGCCGTGCAATGTTTGCGCGGAGGCGGCCTAGTCGCTTTTCCAACAGAAACGGTTTATGGACTTGGCGCTGATGCGCGGAATAGTGAGGCTTTAAAACGTATTTTTATCGCTAAAAATCGCCCACAAGATCACCCGCTAATTGTACATCTTGCCAGTTTTGAGCAATTCGACGCATGGGCGTGTGATATTCCTGAAAGTGCCGTGCAATTAGCGCAGCATTTTTTCCCTGCGCCTTTGGCGATTATTTTGAAAAAACGACCCGATATCAATACTGTCGTCACTGGCGGTCAAGATACTGTCGCGCTACGTGTCCCTAGTCATCCGGTTGCGCTCGATTTACTACGCGCGTTTGGAGATGGTATTGCCGCGCCATCGGCTAACCGTTTTTGCCGTATTAGCCCAACGCAAGCCACGCATGTTCAGCAAGAGCTTGGCGACAGTGTCGATATGATTTTAGACGGTGGGGCTTGTCAAATTGGTGTTGAATCCACCATTATTGATTTAAGCGGAGATCATCCCATGTTGCTGCGTTATGGTCAGATTATGCGTAGTGAATTAGAACAGGTTTTAAACCTGAATGTCTTAATTCCAGATGCATTGCGGAAATCGACAGTGAGAACAGCTGGCATGATGGCGACTCATTACGCGCCCAGCACGCCCGCCATGCTTTGCGAAAATACAGCGATTCCACATTTCATTCAAGCCAATACGCAAATGAAAATAGGCGTTTTGAGCTGTGGTGATGCTTTTTCATCTTATGCGCATTGCACTGTTATTTCGCTGCCAGCGAATCCGATTGTTTACGCGCAAAATTTATACGCTAAACTGCGTGAACTTGATGCGTTAAAATTTGACGTCATTTTAGTACAAACACCACCGCAAACCGAAGATTGGCAAGCCATTAACGATAGACTCGCCAAAGCGACGCATAATTTTCGTGAACATTGAAATTTGGCATATTGACAGGCCACCGCGCCAATCCTCGCCTTTTTTTTTGCAGCACATTCTCGCGCATACTCTCAACATTCCAGCTAATTTGGTCAACATTGCTCGTGGCGAATTTGGCAAACCTTATCTAGTTGATATGCCAGAATGTCAATTTAACCTGTCACATTCAAATGAAAAAATGGTCATTGCTGTCGGGTTTAATATCGATATTGGCATTGATATCGAAACCATCAAACCACGTCGCAATCTCGACGGCCTTGTTAAAAAATGTTTTTCGCCAATCGAGCAGGCGCATTGGCAGTCTCTATCCGAAGATCAACAAATGACACTTTTTTACGAATTCTGGACACGCAAAGAAGCCTTAGTAAAAGGCATTGGGCGCGGCATTGCTATTGGACTGCAAAATTGTGAGATTAACGTAGTCAATCAAAATGATTTTTTACGTTTACCTCACGGTGATGAATCAAGTTGGCACACACATTTATTTGATACTCAGCAAAAAAATTATTGCGGTGCTATTGCAGTCAACCAAAATCATGTTACATTTCAGCATAAAAATTGGGTTAATTACTTCCCGCTTATCACCTAACCGTATTGTATAGACTATGTTTGAATCAGAATTGGCTCACCTCCCCCCTTCAGCGCACGCAAAAATTCACGATTTACTGACGCCATGGTTAACACATTTACAGGATATTGTGTTGCCCGATAATTTCAGTGCCTCAATGGTCAAAGTATTTGCTGCAAGTGAATTTGTGTCGCAGCATTGTGATCACACACCTGATATCTTGCTAGACCTTATTCATTCGGGTGATTTATTCACCACTTACACGCCATCTACTTATAGTGAAAAATTAGCACAACTTACGCCGGATACTGACGAAGCGTTAATGACGCAACTACGTCACTTCAGACATCGTGAAATGATTCGTATCGCATGGCGTGATATTGCTGATTGGGAAGAATTAACGCAAACCTTGCGTGAGTTATCCTATCTTGCCGATGCGTGCATTCAATATTCACTCGATTTTCTCTACAAAAAAGCGTGTGAAAGACGCGGCACTCCCATTCTCGAAGATGGAACGCCCCAGCAAATTGTTGTTTTAGGCATGGGAAAATTAGGCGCATTTGAGCTTAATTATTCATCGGATATTGATTTAATTTTTGCCTACCCGCACGACGGCACATTGCCAGATAGAAAAGAAACCAGTTACAGTGAATTTTTCACGAAATTGTGCCAAAGTTTAGTGCGCACCTTAGATGAAACTACCGTGGATGGTTTTGTTTTTCGCACAGATATTCGCCTGCGCCCTTATGGCGACAGTGGCGCGGTGATTATGACGTTTGATGGCATGGAGCAATACTATCAAATCCATGCGCGTGAATGGGAACGTTATGCGATGATTAAGGCAAGGCAAGTAGCTGGCGATTTTGAGCAAGGCAAAACGCTTATGGCCATGCTCAATGCGTTTGTTTATCGCCGTTATTTGGATTATGGGGCATTTGAAGAACTGCGCTCATTAAAACGTCAAATTACCCAAGAATTGCAACGCAAAGATCGTATTGATAACGTCAAACTGGGGCACGGTGGCATTCGTGAAATTGAATTTATTGGCCAAGCTTTTCAGCTCATTCGCGGTGGCAGTGAAAAACGTCTGCAAACACGCGGAATTTTAGATATTTTGCAGCTACTTGAAACATTAGAGCTTGTTGCACCGCAAGACGCACAACAACTTCGTCATTCCTATTGTTTTCTTCGTCGCGTTGAAAATCGCATTCAACAATATCAAGACAAACAAACCCATGATTTACCTACTAGTGACCCCGTGCGTGAGGTCATGGCGTACGCGCTAAATTATCAAAACTGGGCACATTTTCTATCGGATTTAAATACGGTTCGACATCAAGTTCAAATGGTATTTGATGATGTTTTCTCTGTATCAAAGCAGGATGAAATTGCGCAGTTAGGTCAAGAAATTTGGCTCGGTGCGGGCGATGAAAGTCAGTTGCTCACAAACCTAGCACAATATCATTTTAAGCAACCAGCAGAAAGCCTAGAGGCATTAAATTCGTTTAAAAACACGCCAACTATCCGTCGTTTAAGCAATAAAGGTATCGGTGTTATCAATCGTTTAATGCCGCAAGTCATTGCCACATTGCAAGACGTTTCAAATCCAGATGAAACGCTGCAACGCTTACTGACCTTATTTACCGCTGTAGCAGGGCGAAATGTATATTTAGCGCTACTTGCAGAAAATCCTGTTGCGTTAGCGCAGCTTTTAAAACTCTCTTCATCAAGTCCTTGGATTGGCGAGTATTTAGCGCTTTACCCTATTTTGTTTGATGAACTCCTTGATGCACATTCGCTATATGAACCCCTGTGCAAAGCAGATTTACGCCTACAACTCGACTTCATATTGCAGCGCATTGATTGTGATGACCTTGAAGCGTTGATGATCGCCTTGCGTCAGTTCAAACAAGTCAATGTGCTTCGCATTGCTGCTGCTGACATTATGGACGTTATACCGTTAATGGTGGTGAGCGATTATTTAACATATCTTGCTGAAAGTATCGTTGAAACTGTGTTAAAACAAGCATGGAAAGCACTTGTTGAAAAGCACGGATACCCGCCTGAATGTGATGATGAAAACACCCGTTTTGCTATTCTAGGCTTTGGTAAATTTGGCGGCCTTGAACTGGGTTACGGCTCAGATTTAGATATGGTCTTTCTTTATGATTGCGCTGATATCAATGCACTCACTAATGGTGAAAAACCGATTCCTAGCGCTCAATTTTATGTGCGTTTAGGGCAAAAAATTCGCCATATTTTAGATACAAAATTACTGGCAGGTGAATTGTACGAAGTCGATTTGCGATTGCGCCCTAATGGGGATTCTGGTGGTCTTGTCACACTGTTGAGTTCGTATGAACCCTATTTAACTCAGCAAGCGTGGACGTGGGAGTTGCAAGCGCTTGTGCGTAGTCGCTTTATTGCTGGCGATGAACATATTCAACAAGCATTTTCCGCTATTCGAAAGCGTGTATTAAGCTTACCGCGTGAGCTTAGCGCATTGAAAACCGATGTGGATGATATGCGCAAAAAAATGCGTGAATCACTCGCTACAAAATCAGCCGATATATTTGATTTAAAGCAAAGCGCAGGCGGAATAGTCGACATTGAATTTATCGTGCAATTTGGCGTACTATCAATAGCGCATCAAGCGCCAGAAAAAATGACCGAATACACAGATAATATGCGTTTAATCAATTGCTTACATGCACAAGGCTTTATTTCAAAGGAATCAAGCGATAGTTTAAAAGTAGCCTATTGTGCTTATCGTGATGCAGGACATAAACGGGTTCTGCAAGGCAACCAAGTGCTTGTCGCTGCAGAATACTTTGCGGATTTGCGCGAACAAGTCACGCAAATATGGGACAAAATTTTTGATTAACGGGCAAAATGTAATTGCCGTGACCAGTCACGGTAATTAAATACTTGACCTTGCACACGTACTTTCTCGCAATTTTGTAAATCAATAGTGCTAAAAACCCATTGAGGCACATTGAATTCACCGCTTTCTAAAATACCATTAGACGGAAAATCGTAATCCACTGGTGTGTACACACCGGCAGCGCCTACATTCACATCAACCGCTTCCGACCAAGGCGCATCACCCACTAAACAGGCTTGTACAACGTAACATTGATTTTCAAGCGCACGTGCTTGGCAGCCAATTTTCACGCGATGAAACCCTGCGACAGTGTCGGTGCAACTAGGGACTAAAATCAAATTTGCCCCAGCCTCCACTTGCTGACGTGCAAGCAATGGAAATTCGCTGTCGTAGCAAATATTGATAGCAATACGACCATACTCTGTATCAAAACACTTGAGTTCATTGCCCGCACTAATAAACCATTGTTCATTTTCAAATCGCGTCATCATGATTTTATCTTGAAAATCACATTCCCCATTGGGCATAAATAAATAGGCGCGATTTCGATACACCTTGTCAGTAATACAAACGGGAAATGTCCCCGCTTGAATGTAGCATTGATATTCTTGTGCGAGCCCTTTAAATAAATTCAAAAAAGCGTCATGTAGCGTTTGCAGCGCAACTAACTGTTCACTCAGTGACGAATAAACGCTTTGAGGAAATAACGACGCTAATTCCATCGTGTTATATTCAGGAAAAAGCAAAATTTTTGCGCCCTGATCCGCCGCTTCTTTTACCCAACGCGCTGTTTTTTGCTGATAATTAGCCCATGTTTCCAAAAAACTGATGTCATATTGTGCTGTAGCGATTTTTACGTTCATTTCTTTAACCAGAAAGTCATTGGTTTAGCGGTTTCTTCTTCATCATCCAAATCTTTCCAATCGTAACTGGTACGCAATTCAGGGTGTTTTACATAACCTCGCTTATTCCAAAATGCATCGAGCGGCACATAATCCGTTGGTCGTCTTGGATGATCAGAAGGTCGCTCAACACAGCAAAATGTAATATGTTCAAATCCGCCAAGTTGCGCTGCGTGCGCTTCGCGCTCTTCAAAAAAACGCACCCCAAGCCCTAAACCGCGATAATTCTTGTTCAATACAGATTCGCTGCAATAGAAAACGTTGCTTAAATCATAGCCATGCTCAATAAAAGGCTGTTGAATTTCAGCTGTTTCGTATTGCATTGGGATGGCTGTTGACGCACCAACGACTTCCTCACCATCAAAGGCCAGTACAATGACACTTTGTTCGCATTCAATATAGGTTTGCAAATACTTTTTTTCGTAATCGAGATCGCCATCATATAAATAAGGAAAATCCCGAAATACCTCAATACGAAGCCGTGCTAAATCATCAAGGTGTTGCTGAAGTGCGATACCGCTTTTACGTTCAATACGAATAGTTTTAGACATAAAAATTCAATATAAGTAACAAATAAAAGCTTTTATTTTAACGCAACTCTGCCGCCAATGCTTAATCAAAATTCACATCAAAATAAACATGAATTTCATCAGTCATTGCCAAGATTGGTTTTTACTATAATTCGTTTATACTTCTAGCTAGAATATTCTCTTCAATTTTTCACGTTTAGGACTCTGTTATGACAGCATCACTCTCAATTGATGATTTACTGGACGCAATTAATGAAACGGCAATTATCAGCGAAACAGATATAAACGGTAAAATTACATTCATTAACGATAAATTTTGTGATATTTCCGGTTTTGGTTTAAAAGAACTTTTAGGTAAACCGCACAGCATAATCCGCTCAGAAATGCATCCGTCTGAATTTTTCAGCCAAATGTGGGAAACACTCAAACGTGAGGATAATTGGCATGGCGACATATGTAATCGCAAAAAAAATGGTGAATTCTATTGGGTAAATACCACCATTATTCCTATATTTAGCAATAATGATGGAAAAACCATGCGCTACGTGGCGGTAGGGTTTGATATTACAGACAAAAAGCGAATTGAGCGCGAACTCCAACTTAGAAATAAAGAATTCGATTCCTTTCTTGCAACGACGAATGGTTTTTGTAAGTTGAATTTAGATGGGCATTTTCTGGATATTGGTGATTCTTTTTATACAATGACGGGCTATAGCGAAAAAGAATTGCGCAAAATGACGTTAATTGATCTGGAAGTTCTCTCGTCAGATAAAACAAAAAATATTTGGATGAAAATTCAAAAAACATCAAAAGGCGCTAAAAAGATTCTGAAATCATTTGAAACTGATTTCAAGCATAAAGATGGTAAAATTCAACCTATTGAAATTATTGCAACCTACAACCATCCTAGCCAACACTACTTTGTGCTTATGCGAGATATTAGCGAGCGCAAACACAAAGAAATCGAGCAAAACAATACCTACAAGCAGTTGCATCACTTGCAAAAGCTTGAAAGTCTCGGGCGCTTAACTGCAGGAATTGCCCATGATTTCAATAATATTTTATCGAGCGTCATTGGCTTTAATGATCTCAGTAAATTAGCCGCAGATGACCTACCGGACGAAAATGCGCTAAAAGAAGAATTCATTTATAACGCCATGCAAATAGAAAATGCATCGAAACGTGCGGCGACATTAATCGATCAAATGCTAACATACTGTCGACAAGAAGTGGAAACCTCCGCAACGGTATTAGATTTAAAACCCGTTTTAGAGAAAATTTATGGCATGATGCGAGGCGTAATCCCCAAAAATATCGCCATTAAAACAACGTTGTCACCTGATATTTTTATCAATTTAGATGAAACTGAACTTTATCAAATTGTCGTAAATTTATTTGTCAATGCACGAGATGCCATTGAAAAACCGCAAGGCGAGATTTCCCTTTCACTGAATTTAAGTAAGATTGTTTCAACTCAGCGATGCAGTGCTTGTGAAAAAGTTATTCAAGGTAACTTTGTTGAAATCGCTGTGGCCGATAATGGCAGTGGCTTGAAAGCAGAAAAAATTTCTCGCATTTTTGATCCTTTTTTTACCACCAAAGAAGTCGGCAAAGGCACTGGACTTGGTTTATCAGTTGCCAGCGGGATTATTCATAAAGCCGGTGGTCATATCATCGTAAGCTCCACACTCAATCAAGGCACGACATTTCAATTGCTCTTCCCACCACAAAAAAATAGTTAATTTTCACAAACATTACATCCTAAATTACTTGCCATTCGTGCCTTATGATACAATTCCCCTTAATTAAACTCTCATCGCCTTGTTTTCGTTTTAATCGTTAAGTGTATTCATGAAATTAAACAAACTCTCTCGTGCTATTTTACTGTGCTTATTTACTGTGCAAACCGCGCAAGCTGCGCAAGAATTTGTAGTTCATGACATTAAAATCAAAGGCTTACAGCGCATTTCCGAAGGGACCGTATACAACTATTTACCAGTAGCCGTTGGTGAGAAATTTTCGCTAGACCGTACCGCACCCGCTGTTAAATCTTTGTTTAAAACAGGTTTTTTCAAAGACATTTCTGTTGAACGTGAAGGCTCGACACTCATTTTTAACGTCGTTGAACGCCCCTCTATTGCGAAAATTATGTTTGAGGGAAATAAAGATTTAAGTAAAGATGATTTAACCAAAGCATTAAAGAAAATTGGTTTATCCGAAGGCAAAGTGTTCGATCGTCAATTACTAGATAAAGTAGAGCAAGAATTAAACCGTCAATATTTAAGCCACGGTAAATATGGTTTAACCATTAAAACCGAAGTAAGCGATTTAACGCGAAATCGTGTTGCCGTGTTAATTAAAATTTCTGAAGGTCGCGTTGCGAAAATTAAAGAAATTAACATTATTGGCAACAATACGTTTGAAGAAGCGCTTTTGCTCAAACAACTTGAACTCAACACCTCCAATTTATTGTCGTTTTACACCAAAGACGATCAATATTCTAAACAAAAATTATCCGCTGATTTAGAAAAGCTACGTTCTTATTATTTAGATCGCGGTTATATCAATTTTAATATTGAATCCACGCAAGTAGCTATTACGCCAGATAAAAAAGATATTTATGTCACGATTAACGTTAAAGAAGGTGATGTTTACACGCTCGATAAAGTCAAACTTTCGGGTAATTTAGTCGTACCTCCTGAAGAACTCATTAAACTCATGAAGTTGGGTCCGGGAGAAATATTTTCGCGCAAAAATGCGACTGAAACCTCAAAAGCCATGTCAGATCGTTTAGGCGATGATGGGTATGCGTTTGCCAACGTGAATATGGTGCCTGAAATCAACGAAGCCAATAAAACAGTTAATATGACCTTTTTCGTTGATCCAGCAAAACGCGTTTATGTGCGCCGAATTAACATGAAAGGCAACAGCAAAACCCGTGACGAAGTGCTTCGCCGTGAAATGCGCCAATTGGAAGGCAGTTGGGCATCAAGCTCAAAAATTGAGCGTTCAAAAACACGTTTAGAGCGTCTTGGCTATTTTGAAGAAGTCAATGTCGAAACGCCGCCAGTTGCCGGCACCTCTGACGAAATTGATGTCAATTATTCGGTAACAGAAAAGGCATCAGGTAATTTGATGGCGGGGATTGGTTATTCACAGGTACAAGGGATCGTACTGAATGCTAATATTTCACAGGACAATATTTTTGGTTCTGGAAAACGCGTGAATTTAGCCTTTAATAATAGTAGTTATATAACAAGTTATCAATTTGGATTTTATAATCCCTATTTCACTACGGATGGCGTCAGTCAAGGCTATAACTTAGGCTATACTAAGCGAAATGCTGGGCAAATCAACATTTCCAACTATAATACGACTGTGTTAAATGCAGGTATCAACTTTGGCTTACCGCTCAACGAATTTGATCAACTCCGTTTTGATTTAGATGCTAAGCATACAACACTAGAAACAACCGATTACTCGTCAGATCAAATTAGAAACTTTATAGAGTGTGAATCAATCCATCCTTGCACAAACAACGATAACACCAGTTTTAATGGTCAACAAAGAAAATACATTACATTTTCCCCTTCAATTGGTTGGACTCACGATACTCTAAATAGAGCTATCTTCCCTAATAAAGGGGGTCAACAACGGCTATCAGCATTAGCAACCATACCGGGAAGCGATTTAGAATATTATAAAATGAGCTATAAGCATCAAATGTACTTCCCTTTGGCAAAAGATTTTACGCTTAGAGTTCAAGGTGAAGCCGCTTATGGTGATGGTTATGGTAGCACCAAAGAATTGCCATTCTTTGAAAATTATTTTGCTGGCGGCACAGGGTCTGTTCGTGGATTTAGAAACAATACACTTGGACCACGTGAAACACGAACTGTGGGTTGTGAGAATAATCCTGTTGTCTGTAATTTCCAAAACTACACTATTGGCGGTTCAAGTAAAGTTCTTGGAAGCGCCGAAGTATTCTTTCCGGTACCCTTTATGGCAGAAACCAAATCTGTCCGTCTAGGCACTTTTTTAGATGCTGGCTCTGTAAGTAACGGCCTTAATGTTGACAATATGAAATACTCAGCAGGACTCTCGGGCGAATGGATGTCACCTTTTGGGGCATTATCTGTGAGTGCAGCTATGCCTCTAAATGCGAATTTAACAATTGACCCGCAAAGTAATACCCGTGACGAAAAACAGATTTTCCAATTTAACTTTGGGCAAAACTTTTAAAACAATTTTTAGTTTGTCGTCCTTATCAATTATAATTCAACCACTATTTTTCTTCCCAACAAAGCTCTCGGAGATTCCTATCTTTATGAAAACCAAAATTGCGTTATTTTTAGGCTTGATGTTTACAGCAAATATTTACGCTGCAGATTTAAAAGTCGGTTTTGTTAATATTCCTGCTGTATTAGAAAAAGCACCTCAAGCTGAAAAAGCCAAAAAACGTTTGGAACAAGAGTTTTCACCACGTGATAAACAACTCGTTTCGCAGCAAAAAGAAATCCAAAATATGGAAGATCGCCTAGGTAAAGATGCAGCGGTTCTAGGTGAAGCGGCGCGTGGTAATTTAGAAAAAGACATTTTAAATAAAAAACGTGATTTCAAACGCACCCAACAAGAATTCAGCGAAGATTTTAATGTTCGTCGCAATGAAGAACTAGGTAAACTCCAACGTCACATTGTTGAAGCCATTCGTGGTATTGCAAAAGATCAAGGTTTTGACTTACTTCTCACTGATGGCGTTATTTACGCAAGCGAACAAATTGACGTAACCGCGCAAGTACAACAAAAATTATCTACTATGCCAGACTGAGCGCCTTAAAAAATTCGCTCTACTCTCCTTTGTTCTCTAAAAAATAAGTGAAATTAAAATCATGTCTGTTAAGTTAGATATTCTCCAAATCCAAGCCTTTCTTCCGCATCGTTATCCTTTTTTATTGGTCGATAAAGTTGTGGCTTGTGAACCAGGCGTTAGTTTGCTCGGGGTAAAAAACGTGACATATAATGAACCGTTTTTTCAAGGGCATTTCCCACAAAAGCCCGTCATGCCGGGTGTGTTGATTTTAGAAGCGATGGCGCAAACGACGGGTTTACTTGCCTCTGAAACCGCCGGCGATGAACTCAAAGGCATGATTTACTATCTCGTAGGCATTGATAAAGCAAAATTTAAACGCCCTGTTGTACCAGGTGATCAATTAATGCTCGAAGCGCGTTTTGTTAAAAGTAAACGCAATGTATGGGCTTTTGAGTGTCGCGCTGAAGTGGATGGTGAATTCGTCGCCAGTGCGGAAATTCGTTGCGCGGCAGTGGTAGAATAAGTTTTGATACACTCTACAGCCATTGTCGATTCACGCGCTGAACTTGCCGATGATGTGCAAGTCGGTGCGTACTCCATTATTGGCGCCAATGTCAAAATTGGTGCGGGTACAACTATCGGTCCACACGTTGTCGTTAAGGGCCATACCTCACTGGGTCGAGATAATCATATTTACCAATTTTGTTCGATTGGTGAAGATCCTCAAGATAAAAAATACGCGAATGAAGTGACACGACTTGAAGTGGGTGATCGCAATATGATTCGCGAATATACTTCTATGCACCGCGGTACCCAGCAAGACAATAGTCTAACCAAAATCGGCAATGATAATTTGTTCATGGCCTACACGCACGTTGCCCATGACTGTATCATTGGCAACCACGTTATAATGGCAAATGGCGCATCACTTGCTGGTCATGTACGATTAAATAGCCATGCCATTTTGGGTGGCTTTACACTGGTTCATCAGTTTACACAAATTGGACAATACAGCTTCTCTGCGATGGGCAGTGCGATCACGCAAGACATTCCCCCTTTTGTGATGGTAGGTGGACGCCCAACGCGTCCTCATGGCATCAATTCCGTTGGAATGGAGCGTAATGGCATTTCCGCTGAAGATATTCGTCTTATTCGCAAAGCGTACAAAATGATTTATAAAATGAATCTGCGCCTTGAAGATGCTATCGACCAAATGGAAGATTTAGCGGGTGACAGCAAAGAATTATCGGATATGGTCAATTTTCTCCGTAACGTCACGCGCGGTATTCTGCGTTAAGTTATGTCATTGATTGCGGGTGTCGATGAAGCTGGACGTGGACCTTTAGCTGGCGCTGTGTTTGCTGCGGCAGTGATTTTAGATCCTAATTCCCCAATCACGGGATTGGATGATTCAAAAAAATTAACCGCAAAAAAACGCGAGCAACTCAGCGAACAAATCAAAATACACGCTCTTAGCTGGTCTATTGCAAAGGCAAGCGTTGAGGAAATTGATTCTCTAAACATTCTTCAAGCAACGCTACTTGCGATGCAACGAGCTGTTGAAGGCCTGCATATCTCACCTACCGAAGTGTTAATAGACGGCAATCAACTACCTAAACTAATCTACCCCGCAAGAACCATTGTGCAAGGCGATAAAACGGTTGCACAAATTAGTGCTGCATCGATTTTAGCGAAAGTGGCTCGTGATGAAATAATGGATAGTTACGCAAAACACTACCCGCAATTTTCATTTGAAAAACATAAAGGATACGGCACAAAGCAACATTGCCTTGAAATTGAGCAATTTGGTATTTTAGATATTCATCGCAAATCCTTTAATCCCGTAAAAACTATCTTACTTAACCAACTATGATGCGTATCGTTTTAGGCATTGAATATGATGGTAGTGGATTTTATGGTTGGCAATGGCAAACTCATCATCGCAATATTCAACAAACACTTGAAGAAGCGTTGAGTAAAATTGCACAACATAAAATAACGGTGCAATGCGCCGGTCGAACCGATACGGGCGTTCATGCACTTGAACAAGTTGTCCATTTTGATACTACAGCGCTACGTGATTTGCAAGCGTGGCATCGTGGAACGAATACGCATCTACCACCCGATGTTCGCGTAATTTGGGCACAAGAGGCTATTGGCGATTTTCATGCGCGTTATCGTGCTATTGCGCGGTATTATCGCTATGCCATTCTCAATCGCGCAACCCCGTCTGCCTTAATGCGTGGAAGATCAACATGGTGCGCACTCCCATTAGATGCACAGAAAATGCACGAAGCCGCACAAAGTTTACTTGGCCAACACGATTTCACCTCTTTTCGAGCGCAAGGCTGTCAATCCAAAAGTCCATGCCGACGTATGTATTTCATCGATGTTGAACGTATTGGTGAACAAGTCATTATAGATTTATCAGCTAATGCTTTTTTGCATCACATGGTACGCAATATTGCCGGTGTCTTAATGGCAATTGGGACAGGAAAACAACCCGTTACGTGGACACAAGAATTGCTTGAGGTCAAAAATCGTCGTTTAGGTGGCGTGACTGCCCCCCCTGATGGTTTGCATTTAGCAGGCGTTTACTACCCTAAACAATATGGCTTGATAAAAAATCCTGTTTTTAATAAATTACCCAAAGACGCACAGCGTTTTGATTGAGGCTTATATGAACCACTTATCTTTTTATATTCATGGCAATGCTGATGGTCATAACGAACTATTAGAAATCTTGACCAGTTTCTTAGCATTTTTTGAAGGCGCAACAACGCATGGGTCAAATAACGGTCCAAGTTTATTCATAGGCCTATCAGAATTAGCGAATATTCATCCACTACTCGTTCATTTTCCAATCGCGCTTTTAAGTTTATTTGTTGTGATTGATATGCTGGGTACGGCAATGCATAAACCCACTTGGCGCCAGTTTGCAAGTGGCTTACTTTACTTAGGCACTATTTTTGCTGGATTTACCGTATGGGCGGGATTTATGGCTGCTGATACAGTCCCTCACGGGCATAATGTACACGACATAATGGAACGCCACAAACAACTTGGCATCTCAATTCTTGCCTTATCAGCAGCGCTATCGGCATGGAAACTACGCAGAACCGTTGAAGGATGGGGAGTTTACAACGCCTTCACATTGGTTTTGTTAGGTGTCATAATTTTTGGCGCCGATCTAGGCGGTTTAATGGTTTATAAATACGGTGTTGCAGTGCAAGCTGTTAGCGTTTCATCTGAAGAAGCACATCATCACGAATAAATTTTTAACGAATAAAAAGCTCTTCACCAAACAAATCCAATAGAAAATGACGGTATTTTTCAGCTTTTGCGATTTGTAAATGTTCGAGCGGATTAAAGTTATCCGTCAGAACAAGGCCATCTTGCGTGTTAATGGGGAACAATCGATTCTGCAACCACGCTTGTTGACCTCTATTTAATCGTTCATTGTGAATATCAACCGGCTCGGCGGACGCAAGAAAAATAAAGTCGTTAAAATCTTTATTCGGTTCAGAAATAAACGTGGTTTGTTGCTCAAAAACTTGTGCTAAAGTTTTTCCAACCGTATTTAATGCACTTTGTTTACCACTGGCAAACGCAACAAAATTTACCGCTAAAATTCCCTGTTGCGATAATAGTCCACGCAACTGATTGAGCGTTTCAACGGTGAGCAAATGTGCTGGCTCTGATCCACCGGTAAAGCAATCGTGAATAATCAAGTCGTAATTACCCGTTAAATGCCGAATCTCATATCGCGCATCGCCCACAATCGCTTTACCTGTAGGTTTAAAATCAAAATAATCAACCGCTGCCTGCGCAACAAGTGGATCAATTTCGAGTGTATCGACAATTATGCCGTAGCGTTCATTTAACACTTTTGCCATGTGTCCAGCACCAAGACCAATAATTAATGCACGAGTCATTTTGGGACGAAGGGCTGGAATTAAACCCACAATATCTTGATAGCTCAATTGGCTATCGCCATGTGCAATACTCGAAGCACCAATGGCTGAGCCATCAGAGGTTAATAAACGTAAATCTTTGGCTGGTTGATCAATGACTCTCACCCAACCATATAAACTCTCTTGGGCAAAATGGACTTGAAATTTATCATTTGGACGCATTTGCCCCGCTTTCACGACACTAGGTAGCAAACCCAAACCAATCACCACAAGGACTATACTTGGCCACACGACACTTGCTGACTGTAAATATTTACGCTCCACAATACCTATTGCTAAGGCAAGTACAAAAAGCAGTCCACTTGCACCAATTAAAATTTCTCTCGATCCAATCAAGGGAAATAAATATAATCCTAACGTCAACGTGCCAATGACACTTCCAAGTGTGCTAACAGCATAAATAGTCCCTGAAGAGTTTCCGATTTTATCTAATGCTGTAGTAGATAGTTTTATCGCAAAAGGCCCAACCATTCCCAGCATCATTAAACTAGGCAAAAATAAAATGAAAGCGCTCACAAACGCACCGCTTCGTAATCCAAGGGAATCTGTTGCTAATAATACAGGGCGAGTTAACCAAGGAATAAACAGCGTGAATAAGGCAGCAACTGCGATAATTAAAGAAAGTCCAATACGTTTAGCTGAGTCAGACCATCTTCCCCCGATAAAATACCCTAATGCTAATGCAATCATCGTTACAGAAATCAGCGATGACCAAACATATAAACTTGTGCCATAAAAAGGGGCAATTAATCGCGTACCGAGTAATTCAATCACCATAACAACTGAGCCGCTGATAAATACAGTCATAAATAAAGCGATTTTGATCATGGGGGAAATGGGGTGCTGCAGGGAAATGGTATTATTTGTCATGGTGTTTTTCATCATGCGTAGTTTTGGGTAATTGATAAAGTGGAATTAAAGCCATTCGCGCATCAATTTGAGCGGATAGGGCCAAATAGGCGACACTTTTTGTCGATTCAAATGTTTTTTTAAAAACATCTTCACTCATGTGCTCGGGTAAATCACGGGGATCGGGCATGAAATCACGATAATCTTTGATTTGCGACACTAATTGCGCAAGACGATACGCATTTTCTGGTGATGAAACGGCAATTTCGCCAAACCGACTACCCACTTTATCAGCTGCTAAATCTACAAAACTAAAGCCACTGCCACCCGTTTTAGAATCGCGCAACTCCTTGACTTCACCTAATGCTTTAGCGACTTGACTATTTGTTGAGGCTGTTAAGGTGGCTGCCCCCATAAAGTGCTGAGCTAAATCAGGACGTTTGTATAAAAATGCAGGATAAATTGGCGGGCTTTGAGCATTAACGTAATCATTAATCGCTAAAATAGCGCTACGATTTTCTTCAATCGCCGTTTCAATCGTTGCGCTTTCGTGAACTAATGCAAAAACAGGTTTCAATAAATCAGCCAATGACAAACGCCATTTTGGATCATGTTTCGATATGATCTCTACTATTTTTTGTTGATATACAAGGCGACTTTGCTCGTTAAATTCATGATTAGGCAGTGCCGAATCATAAAATATAGTCAAATGTTGATCTGCAATTTCAACACGTTCAATAGGTTTTGTGGCGAGAATAAAATAATCATTGAGGAAAGAATATCGAATCAAAGTATGAATTACTTTATCTGCAACATTTGCTGGCAATAGTAACTCACCGATTTTAAATTTGAGAATACGTGGTAGTGGCTCGCTTATTTCATTTCCTAATCGAAAACTCATATTAAAATACAATGGCCACGACTTTGTAGGCAGTACAACTGAAACTTTGCAACGCACTTTATGATTCACGAGTTCAACATGAATAGTACTTTGTAAATATTGACTGAGCAAATAATTCCCAGCTAAATTTAAATCGGTTTGGGTGAGCGTAATTCTGGCAAGTTCAGCTGGCTTTATTTTGGTTCCTTCATACAAAATTTTACGTGCTTGGGTGATATGCTCTTGTGTCAATTTTGTGGGTGTGGGTTGATTTGTTTGAAAACTCAAACCACATGCCAAAATCAATAGACACAATAACAAGACACTCGCCATAAAAATTGACAAAAAGTACAGCAAACGATAAACGCTAACTCGCCACATGTATTATTTGATAGTGAGTTGCAAACCAACTGCTTTTAAATGAAACGCTTCGTGCAATAAATCTGCATGCGTAAGTGGTGATCCATCTAACCAACCTTCAGGAAAACGCAATTTTATGCCTAATTTGTTAAACGATAATTTAAATCTGGGTATGTCATAATCTTGTCTGCTTCGTTGAAGAAGGACTGCAAGCCGGAGAAGAATCGCTAATTTTTGTGCATCTTCATTCCAAGGCGCTGGTAAATCGGCAAAAAGTTTAACCGGAAATTTCCGGCGATGCGCTCTCACAATACTTGCAAGCACCACTTGATCTTGCCTAGAAAATCCAGCGAAGTCACCATTTTCGATGACATACGCACTGTGCTTATGATATTGATTATGTGCGATGTCGTGACCGAGTTCATGTAAATCAGCTGCCCAATGCAAAAACTGTTGAGCTTCTTCAAAATCAGCGTGTAAATAATCTACGGGTAGCTGTTCAAACAAATAATCCAATGTTGATTTAATTCGTAGCGCATGTGAAAAATCAACATGATAACGCTGCGCAATGCTTCGCACGGTAGCAGACCTAATATCATGATCATAAATACGCCCAACTAAATCATGAATTAAACCTTCACGTAATGCCCCGTCTGAAACCGTCATTTGCGTAATTTTTAAACTTTTAAATGCAGCATAAACAATCGCAACACCACCGACAAAAACGGGTAATCGCTCAGAATCAAGTTCGGGTAAATTCAAATTATCAATGTGCGAACAGGTTCCAATATGTGCCACTAATTGCTCTAAACCCGCCAGTGTAATTCCGTTATTACTCCAATTTTTGGCCATTAATACTTTATCAATAGCCCGTAGACTTCCCGATGCCCCAATCGCTTCATCCCAATTTTTGCTTTGAAATTTCTGCTCAAACGGTTCTAATCGACATTGAGCAAGTAATACAGCTTGATCAAATAATGCTTTGGATAATTTTCCATTTTCAAAAAAAGCATTACTTACCGACACACATCCCATCGGCAAACTTTCTTTATCACGCGGATCATCACCTAAACCAATAATGAATTCCGTGCTGCCACCACCAATATCCATAACAAGACGATATTTCTGTTGACCACTTAAACTATTAGCGACGCCTTGATAAATCAATCGCGCTTCTTCAATTCCTGAAATAATATGAATGGGATGATTTAGCGCAATTTCAGCTTTTTCTAAAAATTGCGTGGCATTTTTTGCTGTACGCAGCGTACTGGTTCCAACAATACGGACACTTTCCGGTGGAAAATGTCGAATACGCTGTCCAAATCGCTCAAGACAAGCTAATGCTCGAGATTGCGTTGTTTCATCAAGATAATTTTTTTGATCGAGTCCAGAAGCCAATCGAACCATTTCTTTCAAGCGATCAACCGTTTGCAATTTACCCTTATCTAAACTGCAAACAATCATGTGAAAACTATTTGACCCTAAGTCAACTGCAGCAACAAAACTAGGTGGTTCTTTATTCACAATACTGTCCTAATGGTTTGACACTTTAGCATTATTTGTCTATCCACAAATTATCAATTAAACGGGTTTTTCCAAGCTGTGCAGCAACTAAAATAATTAAATTGTTATCATTTCTGCTCGCAAGCATTAAGTCATCTCGACGTGCCACACTAAAATAATCCACCACAAAGCCATATTCTGTAAGGATTGCAATTGACTGTTCTTGAATTTGCGTAAATGAAGTCGATGTATTGATTATCTGATTGCGCGCCATTTGAAGTATTTTATAAATCTGTGGTGCAACATCTCTTTCTTGAGGCGTCAAATAACCATTTCGCGAACTCATCGCTAAACCATCAACTTCACGAACAGTCGGAACACCCACAATATCAACGGGTAAATTCAAGTCACGCACTACAGTTTGAATCACCAAATATTGTTGGAAATCTTTTAAACCAAATAAAGCGCAATCGGGTGACACAATATTGAATAATTTACACACCACCGTCGCCACACCGGAAAAATGACCACTTCGTGATGCGCCACAGAAATAATCAGATATTCCGGCAACATGAATACTTGTCTTTGCCTCTGAAGAATACAGTGTTTCCACACTTGGCAAAAAAACAGCATCACAGCCTTCATCGGCAAGTTTTAAACAATCTTGTGTTTCTGTTCGCGGATAATTGGAGTAATCTTCATTCACACCGAATTGCGTAGGATTGACAAAAATACTAACAATCACTTTATCTGCACATCGCTTTGCCTCTCGAACCAAGTTCAAATGACCTTCATGCAAATTACCCATGGTTGCAACAAATGCAATACGCTCGCCCCCTCTACGCCAAATGTCGACACACTGGCGAACTTCTGAAATGGTCTGAAAATTTTTCATTGAATAATCTATCAATCGCACATCTAAAAACTATGTGCGCTAGTTGGAAAGTCGCCTTTTTTTACAGCGTTATAATAAATCTTAAACGCACCTTCAATTGAATTCGTCTCACTGAGAAAATCCTTAGAAAAACTTGGTCGTTTTCCAGTACTGATTCCAAGCATATCGTAAACCACTAAAACCTGCCCGTCACAATCTGCGCCAGCACCTATCCCAATAACCGGAATATGCAACTGTTCGCTAATTTTCCGCGCCAACTTAGCTGGTACGCATTCTAAAATAAGTAAACTGACACCCGCTTTTTGCAGAGCAAGTGCATCATTGATTAATTTATCGGCACTGTCGCAAGCTTTACCTTGTACTTTATAACCACCAATCTGATGAATAAATTGTGGTAATAAACCCAAATGCCCACACACGGCAATACCTTGTTTAACTAAAAACTCCACAATATCAATTCTTGCACCTTCAAATTTAACTAATTGTGCACCACCCAATTGGATTAATTGCGCGGCTGATTGCGCAGCTAATTCGGGCGTGCTGTATGTCATAAAAGGGAGATCTGCAATCACAAGTGCACGCTGACAACTACGTATCACGCAACGTGTGTGATAAATCATATCTTCAAGTGTGACCGGCAATGTCGTTGCGTGTCCCTGCACGACCATACCGAGTGAATCACCTACTAAAATCACCTCAATTCCCGTTGCATCAATTAACGCAGAAAAACTGGCATCGTACGCGGTTAAACAAGTGATTTTTTCACCGCGCTGCTTCATTTCAAGCAAATGTAAATGCGTTAACGGTTTGTTCGCTAACGACGAAGAATAACTCGTATTCACTAGGCAATACGCTCCACACCATTCAAAGGACAAGCATTAACCATGTCTATTAATTTTTGATTATCAATTACCAAATTCGGTGCAATTTCAAATAAGGGATAAAGTACAAAAGCACGCTCTTTTATACCAATATGCGGCACGGTTAATTCGGCCAAACGGATTTGCTTGTCACCATAAAGCAAAATATCAATATCCAGTGTGCGCGCTCCCCACCGCTGTGAACGCACTCGACCTTGTTCATTTTCAATCTGCTGCATTGCAGATAAGAGCGCCAATGCTTCTAACGTTGTATGAATCCCCATAACAGCATTAACGTAATCTGGTTGATCTTGCGGTCCCATTGGTGGACTGCGATATAAACTTGAAAACGAAATTTCTTCAATCGCATCCATTTCCTCAATTGCATTGCGAGCAGATTGAAGCTGCAAAATAGGCGTTTGTAAATTGGAGCCCAGTCCAAGATAGGCGACTACTTTAGTCATGCGTATCTAATGAAATAGTAACAGCAGCGCTTTTCGTTTTTTTACGGTACGTTCTTTTTCGTTTAGGATTAACGGCTTTATCATTCGCCTGAGGTTGCGTCATTTTGCGTTGCGTATTTTCATTTTCTTCTTGATAGGTTTCCCACCACTGCGCAACCTCAAGTGATACATCACCCGTTTGCGCTCGCAACACTAAAAAATCATACGCCGCACGAAATCGTGGATGCGTGATTAATCGACTAGGTTTTGCGCCTACCCGTGCATTGAATTTAGGTTGAAGATTCCATACTTCACGAATAGCCATAGTTAAATGACGTGGAATAGCAATCCTTCTCACTTGTTGCGTTAGTGTTTCACTTGCCGCATCATAATAAGCATTAGATTCAGGGAACCCTTTCGCTATTTTTTCTTTCGCTCTACGAATCATAGGCTCCCATAGTAAAGCGGCAATCAAAAAATATAACGTAACTGGTTTATTATCGGCAATACGTTTATCTGAATTTTCTAAAGCTTTGATCACCATCATTTTCGGAAAATCGGCTTCCTCGTACATTAAGCTTTTATCGGTTGCTGGAAACAATACTGAAAACAGACCATATTGCCTTAATAATTCGAAAGTTTGGACACCATAGCCGGTCAAAAATAATTTAGATATTTCATCATAAAGCCTCGCAGGAGGAATACCCGCAAGTAAATGCGCGTTAGGTGCAATGGCTTCTTCGCAATCATGGTGCAATCGAAACGCCAATTTTACGGCAAAACGTACCGCACGAAGCATCCGAACGGGATCTTCTCGAAAACGCTCCCCAGCGTCACCAATTAATCGGATTAAGCCAGCCTTATGGTCTTCCATACCACCAACATAATCAATAATCGAGAAATCACGAATATTGTAATATAACGCATTGATCGTGAAATCACGACGCCACACATCCTCTTCAATTGTGCCGTAAATATTATCTTGCAGCAATCGGCCGTCTTTATTTAAACGTGGCGTTTGGGTTTTATCATCACTAATGGCTTTTCGAAATGTCGCTACTTCAATGACATCACGACCATAGCAAACATGCGCTAAACGAAAACGTTTTCCAATTAAACGACAATTAGAGAAGATACGCGCAATTTGCTCAGGTTCTGCATTAGTCACCACATCAAAGTCTTTAGGTTCACGCCCAAGCAATAAGTCGCGCACACAACCACCGACGAGATACGAATCAAAGCCTTCTTTGCGCAAACGATATAAAACTTTTAATGCATTTTCATTAACTTGCTGACGTGAAACGCAATGATCTGGACGCGCAATAACCACTGCACCAGTATGCTTTATATCAATGACATCAAAGACTTCTGACTCAGTGTTATCCAAACTTAAAATATTTTTTAGGAAGGTTAAAATGGCATTCACACTCAATTGGTTTTATTCACAATGTTGACTATATCATTGCAATTCACGCACGGTTAATCAACACTTCTTTTCTTTTACATTGCCCTTTTGAATAGGGTAAAATCATCACACTGATTTTAGCAAGTAATTCTCAATATATGATTACTTTTCTTAAATCACTGTTTTCTACTTCTCTACATACGCAAGTATGTGTATTCAGAAATTGGAGTTTGTTATGTTTAAAAATATTATTACCAGCTTAATTGACCAACCCATTTTAACCAGTTTTTTTGTTAGCGACTTGTTAGTTTTATTATTTCACCGTCCGCCAATAATTGCATCATTACTCATGTTTGGCGCATTGCTTGCGATGACGATGTATTTTGGCCAAAAATTAGCTTTATTCAAACTATAATCTTTGCCAATGATATATTTTACTCATTTATGATGTCGCCACCGAGTTTAATACGGCGTTTGGCGGCTATTATTTATGATGTATTACTTCTCATCAGCGTACTTTTTGTCGCCACCGCGTTAATTTTACCTTTCAACGCGGGGCAGGCAATTAGTGACTCACAAATGAAATTTTATTGGTTGTATTTACTCACGATAAGTTTTATTTTCTACGGTTGGTTTTGGACACATGGCGGTCAGACTTTGGGTTTACGTGCTTGGAACATGCAAGTATTAACCAATCAAGGTGAACGTATTACATGGCTCCATGCTTTCCTGCGTTTTAGTATTGCAATACTCTCTTGGTGCGCCTTGGGTCTTGGTTTTTTTTGGTCTTTTATTGATATCGATAAGCGATGCTGGCATGATAAATTATCTAAAACCGCGCTGTTTCATCAACCCAAAAAATAATTAATCATCGTATTCATCGTCGTCTTCGAAATCATCTTCATCTTCATCAAAATCGTCATCCACTTCGTTATTGTCAGTCAGTAACGTGTGCGCCTCAAAATCATCCAATTCGTCATCTTCAAAAAGTGTTTTTAAATAACGATAAAGTAATTTCGGTGATTTAGCTGGTTTATTCGCTGCAATTTCTTTTTGCGCGTTACGCATCAGTTGCCGCAAATGCTGACGATCTGCATGCGGTTTTTCATTCAATAAATCCGTTAATGCGTCATCATGATGCTCACCAAGTAGTCGCTCACGCCAACTTTCCACAATATGATGCTCACGCACAGCATGACTGCTTTTATTTGTAAACTTAGCAACTTTTTCTAAAATAGGATCTATATTGTCCATTTTATAAAATTGCTGTGCGATAAATTTCAACTGACGTTTACGTGCCGCTTTATGCGGCATTTTGATAATTTCCCGAATCGAGTTTTCCAGCTTTTCAGGCAGGGCTAATGCTGTAATTTGCATGGACGGCAATGAAGCAATTTCTTCGCCTAAAGCGAGAAACACGGCTATTTCTTTTTTAATTTGTGTCTTATTTGGTCGCACTGCGTAATAAACAATATTCCCTTCATCGTCATATTCGTAGTCTTCTTCATCTTGATCGGTATTATTTCGAATTATATATTCAGTCATTTTTAAAGGGTAAAAGTTAAACAGAAAAGGTGAAAAATCCAATGATTTTTCACCTGGTTTTTAATTAATTTCGCACGTCAAATTCAATTTTCCAGCGGCCACTATCAACGTTTGACATCGCTTGCAATTCCAATGTGCCTACTTCCGTCACAGCAGAACCTAAATGCACAGGAATAATTTCACCAGCACGACGACCTTCTGTATCGAGTGTCACTTCAATTTCATTAAGTTCAGATAATTCATCGTCTTGCCAATAATCTAAGCGTGTACCAACGATGTCTTCTCTGCGCGTTGTCGATGCAAAAAATTTAAACCTTACCTGCTCACCAATGACTAAGCCAAACTCTTCATCAGGCAATTCAACCTGCGACCCTTCTTCCATCCCAAAAGGCGCAATACACAAAGCTTGAATTTCAGGCGGCATCCCTGGGACTGCAGGCATTGCACTCTCAATACCAACGTAATAAGAAGCGGCCGTACCACCTTTAATGCGCACACCCTTTCCTTTACGCACAAACCCATAATACGCCGCACCACGCGCCACCGCTAAATCTAAATCCACACCGGCAAGCAAACGCGCTTCTGGTGCATTTTCAACACGCAACCAATTATTTAATACATCCATCAATCGCTCAGTCAATGCCTGTGCTTTAAATACACCGCCATTGAATAGTACCGCAGTTGGATGCAAAAATGTTGCATTTTCAGGTAAATTGATTGATTCAAACTCATCTGCTGCATTTTGCTGTTTTGCTAAAAATGCAGCAAGATGACGCGTAATACCCGCGTCTTGCGCGTAAGGCAGGCCTGTTGTGCGAAGACCCGTTCGTGTTTGGGCAACAGGGCGCTCACTCACCGCAACGTGTGGCAAGAAGCCATCAATTAACACCCGTCTCACTTCATCGATTGTTAATTCACTACGCAAAACGCCATCGATAAGCGATGATCCTCGACTAGGTACCACAATCGGCACACTTGTCATATGACTAGAAAATAGTTTCTCTTTTGCATCACGGCACCCATGCGTTAAAGCTTGTACTTGCCATGGCTCTAACCGTTTACCCTCTTTTTCAATTTTAGCTTTCACGGTATAGGCAAGTGCTAAATCCATATTATCGCCGCCAAGCAAAATATGATTTCCCACCGCAATTCGCGTCAAATCCAGCACGCCATCTTTTTCAGTAACGGCAATTAAAGATAAATCCGTTGTCCCACCACCGACGTCAATAACGAGAATAATATCGCCCGTTTTGGCTTGTTTGCGCCATTCTCCGTGAGTTTGATCAATCCAGCTATAAAGCGCTGCTTGTGGTTCCTCGAGCAAAATAGCTTGCCCTAATCCAACTGAACGCGCCGCTTCAACAGTTAAGTCACGCGCAGCGGGATCAAATGACGCGGGCACCGTAATCACCAAATCCTGCTGATTTAACGGTGCATTAGGATGCAAACGCAGCCACGCAGCACTCATGTGCTCTAAATAAGCTTGCGTCGCTTGGAAAGGCGATACACGCGCAACATCTTCTGGTGCATCAGGAGGTAAAATAGGTGATTTACAATCCACCCCTGCATGACACAACCAACTTTTTGCACTCGACACTAAACGAATAGGCGTTTTGCTCCCTAAATTTCGTGCAATTTCTCCCACGATATACGCTGGCTTTGCATTCCACGGCAGAACAATCGAGTTTTCGGGCAATTCTGCACTGTGTGCTTGATATAAAAATGAAGGTAATTGTAATTTTTCTTCAATGACGCTCGGTGAGGTTAATTGCGATATACCCATCACTTGCTGCGTGAAATCATCGCCACCTTCGGTAATATCAGCATAAGACATAACACAATGTGTCGTACCTAAATCAATACCTACAACATATTTTTTGCCCACTGAATGATCAATAACACTTGTTGACAAGTCATTTGTTTTTGATTCAATCGGAGATTTTGGTGATGCCAAAACAGTGTCTGATTTCACAGGCGCTTTATCGGAAACACTCCCCTCATTTTTTACTGGCAAACTCTCTGCAACCGTTTGCTTAATCGGCTCGGTGGAACTTGCACTTTCTTTATTAGGCGCTGTTTCCACCGCCTTTTTTTTCATTTGCTCAAAAAAACTCATAGTTCAACCTCAGCAGGCGCAATGATATTTACATTGTAGCCTTGTACTGTACTAGGTAAACGCACATCCGTAATTTGCCAACCTTTATGAATAACCGTACCTGTAAACGGAGGATTACCTACAATATTACCCGTCACGCGCACTTTAGCAGCGTCATATCCATCAGATAACACAATTTTGTCGCCTTCATTTTCTCTACAAATAGACGCAAAGCTGAAATGTTCATCAAGCACTTTGTTGCAGCCTTCATGAATAACACGTGCAACCATCCCCACGTCTTCGTCACTATGCTCTGTCATATCTTCTTTAATAAAGTCAATAAAACGGGCATCGTTTTGTAACAAATAGAGTAATTGCAACGCAGCGTCTGGACTAGCTTCTTTTAACACAATTGGTGCTGGCGCAGGCGCTTGAACGATTTTTTCAACAATTTTTTCAACTTCAACAATTCGGTCAACAGGCACTTCCACTGTTTTTTCAACAATTTGCACAACTGGCTCAGCATGTACCACTTTTTCAACAATTTGAACCGCTGGCGCTGCCACTTCTTTGCGACGCAATAAACTCGCCACCATTATAAACATGACAACAATTAATAATCCCGCCAAAACAGCGACTGTACCCGCTAAACAAACATGCCATAAATCGAATGTGGTTGGTTTGATTGTTAAATCAATTGCATAAGTTGTTATATCCATTTGTGTAGACCTCATTATTTATTGTTTTTAATTATTATTTTGTCGTTGAGCGTGCTGCTTCATTAAACATCATATCTTGGAGAACAAGACGCGTTGTTTGCAAACGCATTTGCTTCAAGTGCCTATCAGCAATTATTTCAGGTACTTTTTCGGTAATGTAGACATCACGCATTTTCGCTAACACTGATTCACACTGTTTAACGATAGCTTCAGTAGCTTTGCGACTTTCTTGTGCTTGATAAGGTGCTTTTTGCATTTCATCAGCAACACATTTTTTGTAAACGTATTTCGATTCTTGAATTTTTTTAATCGTCGCATCACTAATTGTTGAATTTTCCCAATCATCATTTGCACTTGGCTCGGCAAATAAAGTGACTGAAAAGAGCATTAAAGGTAATAAAAATAATTTTTTCATAGTATTCCTGCAAGAGTGAAACAAAGTAGCATTCTAATTTTACGCGAACTAGCGAAAAATAAATAACATTTATCTAACTAGATAAGATTTGGCTTGATAAGGTAAGATACGCATTGTTTTTACTTTTATCCTATCTTGTTAATGTTATGACACACTCTTTTATTTCAAGCAAACCTATTCCCGTTAACGAACGTTTAATTATGGCACTTGATTTGCCAAGCATTGAGGAAGCACAAGCACTTGTTATTGCACTTGGCGACAGCGTTGTTTTTTATAAAGTAGGCATGGAAATTTTCATGTGCGGTGACTACTTTGGCTTTATTGAATGGCTCAAACAACAGGGTAAAAAAGTCTTTGTAGATTTAAAATTTTTTGATGTGCCTGCCACCGTGGGTCGTGCAATTGCTGCCCTTAGCCATAAAGGCGTGGATTTAGCCACTATTCACGGCAATGATGCCATTATGGAAGCCGCGGCTGCAAACAAAGGGGATTTAAAAGTACTTGCCGTCACAGCGCTCACCAGTTTAGATCGTGGTGATCTAAACGACCTAGGATTTGATTGCGATGTACGTGACCTCGTTTTATCCCGGGCTAAAAGAGCACTAGCTATTGGCTGTGATGGTATTGTTTCGTCAGGACTTGAAGTGCAAATGTTGCGTGAAGCATTAGATCATAAACTACTCGTCATCACGCCAGGTGTTCGCCCTGTAGATAACCGCGAGGAAGACGATCAAAAACGCGTTGTCAGCGTTGAGAGCGCATTCCAAAATGGGGCTGATTACATTGTAGTGGGTCGCCCCATTCGTGATGCAAAAGATCCCAGAGCGATGGCGCAAACTATTCAATCCCAAATTGCTCAGCAATTTTTAGCGCACTAAATTCCATTTATGTTATTTGACCCTAATTTTACTTCATCGTTTTTCGTTGCGCTGCTCATGGGACTATTTAGCAGCTTACACTGCATTGGAATGTGTGGTTCGATTATCGGTTCACTGACCTTTAGTTTAAGCCCTGAAATTCGCCAAGATAAAAAACGTCTATTTCCTTTTATATTAAGCTATAACGCGGGACGCATTAGCAGTTACGCCATTGCAGGTGCAACGGTTGGGTTGATTGAAGTTCTCTTCTCACTCCCACTAGGACAAGCGCACGGACACCGACTTTTGCAAATTATTTCAGCACTCATTATGACAGGCGCTGGTCTATACATTGCTGGTTGGTTTCCGCGTTTTGCGTATGTTGAAAAACTAGGCCTACATTTCTGGAAACGTATTGAGCCATTTGGCCGAAAATTAATTCCAGTCAAAAATTGTAAACATGCGTATTTATTTGGGATGGTTTGGGGTTGGTTGCCTTGCGGCCTTGTGTATGCCGCGCTCGCACTCACTGCGGCAACCGGCAGTATTCTTCAAGGCGCACTTACAATGATAGCATTTGGATTAGGCACACTACCTGCTGTTATGGGTGTTGGCGTAATGATCAGCGTACTCACTCAACTTGCGGCGATGCGTCAATTCAAGCGAGTCGTGGGTATTATTATGATTACACTTGCCTTTTTTGCAGCATTCCCTTCACTTAATCCCATGGCTATCACTAATTTACATTCGATGCACCAATAGAAAGGCGATTTTTCGATATGAGTCATTTTTCAACGATTATTGGACATTCACCTGAATTAGAAGCGCTAATTCGTAGTGCAGAAATTGTCGCGGCAACTGATGTCACCGTTTTACTCAAAGGTGAGACAGGAACGGGTAAAGAAGTCTTTGCTCATGCGATTAAAAATGCAAGTAAACGTGCGGAAAAAGTTTTTTTAAAACTCAACTGCGCAGCGTTACCAGAAAGCCTAATCGAGTCAGAATTATTTGGTCATAAAAAAGGTTCTTTTACTGGCGCAACCCATAATACGCAAGGTTTATTTAAAGCAGCAGATGGCGGAACACTTTTTTTAGACGAAATCAATTCACTCCCCCTAGCTATTCAAGCGAAACTGCTTCGTTTTTTAGACTCGGGTGAATATTTAGCGATTGGTGATGTACATATCCATAAAGTCAATGTGCGCATTATTGCCGCAACAAACTCGGATTTAACAACGCAAATTAAAAATGGTGAATTTCGTGCCGATTTATATTATCGCCTCAATGTGGTGCCATTAGAATTACCTTCACTAGCAACTCGCAATCATGACATTGAATTGCTCTCCACACACTTTTTTAAACTATTTGAAAAAGATCATGATATTAAATCCCCCAAATTAAGCAAAGCCAGTCTTAAAGTGCTAAAACAATATCATTGGCCTGGAAACATCCGTGAATTGCGTAATTTGTGCGAGCGCTTAAGTATTTTATACGCAGAAAAAACTATTGAGCCTGAAAATTTACCTAACGAATTTCGCAGCAATATACCTGAGGTGGAATCGCAAGATTTTACACTTCCTAGTTCCGGAGTGAATTTAGAAACACTTGAAGCAAATTTAATTCTTCAAGCATTAGACAGAACACAAGGCAATCGCAGCAAATCTGCGAAATTACTCGGTATTTCGCGTGACACACTGCTTTATCGCATGCAAAAACATGGTTTTTTTACCTCACTGTAATGCGTGCAAACGTGCTTTTTCCATGAGTTTTTTTAAATCAAAAACCGTTTTCTCTAAACCCGAAAAAACAGATTGCGCAATAATAGCGTGTCCAATATTGAGTTCCACAATGTCAGTAATAGCGCAAATATCTTGGACATTATGAAAATGAAGTCCATGTCCCGCATTCACCTGCAAGCCTGCCGCCTTTGCATAATGCGCGGCGTGCTGAATTCGTGATAACTCTTGTAATTGCTCAGTTCGAGTAGTCGCATCGGCATAATGCCCTGTATGTAATTCAATAACTGGGGCACCCGCTGCCACAGCAGCATCAATTTGTATTTTATCCGCATCGATAAATAACGAAACTTCAATTCCCACATCGGCTAATTGATGACATGCCGATTTTATACGCAGCAAATTTTCATGCACATTAAGGCCGCCTTCTGTGGTTAATTCTTCGCGTTTTTCGGGAACAAGGCAACATGCAAACGGTTTTACGCGACGTGCAATGGCAATCATTTCATCCGTCACGGCCATTTCTAAATTGAGGCGAGTGTGAATATTGTTTTTGAGTAAATCAATATCTCGGTCTTGAATATGGCGTCTATCTTCACGCAAATGCGCGGTAATACCGTCCGCTCCTGCTTGCTCAGCAATTAAGGCTGCCTGCAGAATATCGGGGTAGCGTGTGCCACGCGCTTGACGCAATGTGGCAATATGGTCAATGTTGACGCCTAAAAGAATGGGATTCATAAAAGTTAAAGATAGAAAGTAAAAATGAGGAAGCGACGATTGAAGTAATTTACAATCCAGCTAACGTGAAAAACCACTTTTGTGCGATATACAAAGGATATTCAAGTAGCACATTTAATATTTTTGTATAGAGCAAAACCAATAAAATAACGAAACCAAAACGCTCTAATTTATTAAATTGCCATGCCCAATAACTTGGGAGCATGCCTGATAAAACACGACTTCCATCAAGCGGAGGAATGGGCAGCATATTGATAATCATTAGAACTAAATTAATGGAAATACCCGCAACGCCAGTATAAATTAGCGGCAATGCAATCGCTTCATTATCATGACCAATTGTCACGCCAAGACGTGCAATAAGTGCCCAAGCAATTGCCATAAGTAAATTCGATATTGGTCCTGCAAGTGCAACAATTGCCATGTCATGTCGCGGTCTTTTAAAATACCGCGCATCAACAGGCACAGGTTTTGCCCAACCAAAAATAAATCCCGTTCCCGTCATCAATAGCAATCCGGGCAAAATCACTGTCCCAAACCAGTCAATGTGTTTCATAGGATTGAGTGTTAAGCGGCCTAAAATATACGCCGTGTTATCGCCATATTTTTTTGCAGCCCATCCATGTGCTACTTCATGAACCGTAATAGCAAAAACAACGGGTAAAATCCAGACTACAATTCGCTGTATCCACGTTAATTCATTCATCATCCGCTTTTCCTTATTCTATTGATTTAGCATGGGTGCAAGCCCCTTACCTTGACGAACAATCACGCAATTCCCTTCTGTACAATCGATAATCGTCGTGGGTTGATATTCAATGACGCCTGCATCGATAATCAAATCGACTAGATCATCCATACGCTCTTGTATTTCATACGGCTGTGAAAGCGCCTCCTCATCTGGGGGTAAAATGAGTGTTGTCGTAAACAGCGGTTCACCTAATTCATCGAGCAATTTTTGAGCGATACTATTTTTAGGAATACAAATGCCAATCGTTTTTTTCTTGGGATGTTGCAGACGACGAGGAACTTCTTTCGTTGCCTCTAAAATAAACGTAAACGCATCAGGTGTGAGTGATTTAATTAAACGAAAGGCATCATTACCTATTTTACTAAAACTCGACACTTGCGCTAAATCTTTGCAAACTAGCGTAAAGTTATGTTTTTCGTCTAATTGGCGAATACGACGAATACGCTCTAACGCCTGCTTATTATCAATTTGACAAGCAATCGCATACGCAGAGTCCGTTGGATATACAATCACGCCACCACTACGAATAGTTTCAATCGCACGATGAATTAAACGCAACTGTGGATTTTCGGGATGAATTTCAAGATATTGAGCCATAAAGTTTTCATTTGAATCAAAAAATAAACTATAGTGATTATAACGCATTTACCACGTACTTTTTAGATTGCGTTTTTTTACTATCCGAAATACCACGAATTTAACTCTTTCCCCCAAAGTAATGCCAACCATCCCGCGATTGCCAAATAAGGGCCAAATGGAATAGGTGCTTCACGTTTTTGTTTATTCAGCGATATTAAAGTCATTCCAATAAAAACACCCGCCAGAGAAGAAAGTAAAATAATCAACGATAAATATTGCCATCCCAGCCATGCGCCAAGCATCGCCAATAATTTAAAATCCCCCTGCCCCATACCTTCTTTACGCGTGATCAGTTTAAAAGTGTGATATACCGACCATAAAATCAAATATCCGCAAGTCGCACCAATAATGCTCGCCTGACAATCAGCAAAAACGCCAAAGAGACTCAGCAGTAATCCTAACCACAAAAATGGGAGCACCAGTATATCGGGTAATAATTGATGATCTAAATCAATAAAGCTCAATGCAATTAACACCCAAGTCAAAAGCAAACCCGCTAACGCTTGCTCACCAAAACCAAAGTGCCACGCCACAATCATTGAAGTGAACGCTGTCAGTAATTCAATAGTAGGGTAGCGAGCTGAAATTTTTTCATGACAATGAAAACAACGCCCACGTAGCCATAAATAACTGATTACAGGCATATTGTGTCTTTTTAAAACAGGCACTTGGCAATGAATACAATGCGATGCTGGTAACGCCAAATTGAATATTTCACCCGCTTCTTCATCTTGAGGAAGTTTTAGAAATTCAATACATTCCACGCGCCATTGCCGCTGCATTAAAATGGGTAATCGATAAATAACCACATTTAAAAAACTTCCTATCAACAAACCCACAACACCCGCTAAAAGTGTAAATGAATACGGTGATGTGAAAAATGCCCAATCGCTAAATGAAATGATCAATGAATTGCTCCGCCAAGTTTGAAAACAGGTAAATACATCGCCACAATGAGTCCGCCTACTAAAATGCCAACAACGCTCATAATAACGGGTTCAATTAAACTACTTAAATTATCAATCAAATTAGTCACCTTCTCCTCATAAACATCGGCAATGTTAGAAAGCATATTATCTAACGTACCGGATTCTTCCCCTATTGCAACCATTTGCTCAACAAAATACGGAAATAAACTGGAAACGCGCATCGATATGTGCAAACGCTGCCCTGATTCAACATCTTCTCGAATTTTCAAAATAACATGACGATAAACAAGCGTACTACACGTATCTTT
>Ga0208856_1000116_pt1 | contig 33366 bp, 33 predicted proteins | sample LakMenEpi13Jul12_FD_150690 | JGI IMG/M metagenome (GOLD analysis project Ga0208856, IMG submission 150690) | Freshwater microbial communities from Lake Mendota, WI - 13JUL2012 deep hole epilimnion (SPAdes) | ecosystem: Environmental > Aquatic > Freshwater > Lentic | place: Lake Mendota, Madison...
GGCTTCCTCATGGTGGAGTACCACAAATCGTTCAGCCCCCCTTAGCCTTTATCACCTTTGATTGGAAATTAATGTTGCTCTGACCCCATTTATTGATAGCCCCCATCAGCCTCTTCCCCTTTTGATTGGAAATTAATGTTGCTCTGACCCCAATTATTTAATTGAGATATATTTGATCTCATTTATATTTGCCACTATGAATCGCTTTTTAATCACTTGGGTGTTCTTTTTGCCGCTTGGCGTTTTTGCACAAGACGTCGGTGTCGGAACCCCAGCAGAGCCGGGTGTCAGTGCACAACCCAGTGTCATTCAGCGTGTCGAAATTGTGGCCAGACAAGGCTCTACCGAGTTGCGCCGTGCCGCCAGTTTTGCAAAACAAATTTATGGTCGTGAAGAACTAGACCGTTACGGCGACACCAATGCACTGGATGTCATGCGTCGCCTGCCCGGCGTGAACGTAGACAGCGGCGGCCCGCGCATGCGCGGTCTTGGTTCGGGCTATACACAAATTCTGATCAATGGTGACCCTGCTCCGCCAGGCTTTAACTTAGACCAATTGAGTCCGTCTCAAATTGAGCGCATTGAAGTTATCAAGGCTGCTACCGCAGAACAAAGTTCACAAGCTGTTGCAGGCTCTATCAACGTCATTCTGAAAGTGACTTCACGCCGCTCGCTTAGCAGTTTGCGCTTAGGGCTTGCCAGCGGCAAAGACAGACCCTTGGGCAACGTCAATTATTCAATCAGTGAATCTGCTGGCCCTTTCAACATGTCCTTGCCCATTTCTGTGTTCGAATGGAATCGAGAAATTCGCAATACGGTTGATCGCAAAATGGCCGGCAACGATGGGCAAACTGCAGTCTCGGAGCAACTTGGCAAAATCAACTCGTGGGGCTGGGGCTACAACCTTGCTCCCCGTTTTAATTACAAAGTGAGCGACGAACAAACCATTGCATTAGCCACTTTTTTCCAAAAAGGTTACTGGAACAATCGCACCGACTACACCAACCGCGCCGTGTTGGGCAACCCTATCTTTGATGACAACGCCATTCAAGATGGCTATTGGGAAAATCGCCGCGGCAACCTCACCTGGATTAACCGGTTCAGCGAAGATCAGCGCATCGAAATCAAAGCAGGCGTTCAACAGTCGCGCTCTGCATTCGATTTGCGCAATCTGCGCTTGGGCGCAACACAACTGCAAACTGCGGGCAGCAACCAAGACGATGCCATGACCCAAGCCGGCAAATACAGCCAGCTGCTGGGCAGCGCGCACACCCTAACTGCAGGTTGGGATTTAGAAAACCGTGAGCGGCTAGAAAGGCGCACCACCACCAATGGTGCAGGCATGGCACTCTTGCCTAGTTTTGAAGGCCAAGCCTTTGAAGCGCAAATGCGCAGACAGGCCTACTACATTCAAGACGAGTGGGAAATTTCACCGCAGTGGCAACTCAATTTGGGGCTGCGCAATGAACGCATTGCATCTGAAAGCAAAAATGCAGCCTTGCCGGTTAGCAATGTGAGCAGTGTGCTGTCACCGCTTGCGCACGTCACTTACAAGTTTGACCCCAAGCGTCGTGACATGGTGCGTGCAAGCTTAACGCGCAGTTACAAAGCAGCTGGCCTTAACGCCTTGTTGGCCCGCCCTGTTGTCAACAGCGCCTACGCCAACACCAACCAGACCAACACCTATTTGGCACCCGACCGCATTGGCAACCCCTCGCTCAGCCCCGAGCTGGCCACTGGTTTAGACATTGCCTACGAAAATTATTTAAATAACGATGGCATTTTTAGCGTTGGCGTTTTTCACCGCAACCTGACCAATGTGGTTAGAAACTTAACTGAATTGCGCAGCGTGCCATGGGCCGCAGCGCCGCGTTGGATTACACAACCTCAAAACTTTTCGGATGCAACAACCAGTGGGCTTGAGTTTGAACTGCGCGGCCGCGCTTCAGACTTGATGCCCCAGTTGATGGGCAACGCCAAAGCGCTCAACATTCGATCTTCTCTGAGTTTTTATCGCTCAAGCATTGCAGCCCTGCCCGGTCCCAACAATCGCCTTGACGGTCAGCAGCCTTGGTCAGCCAATTTAGGCTTTGATCAGCGCATCAGCGGCTTGCCACTGAGCGTGGGCGGCAACCTGAGTATCACGCCTGGCTACGACACACGACAGACTACCGAGCAGTATTTCAAGCGCTCAAGCACAAAGGGCATTGACTTGTTTGCCATGATGCCTCTAAGCCCTAGCATGTCTATCAGAGCCGCCGCCAGTGCAGGTGTTCAGCAGTTTGGCCCGCCCAATGGCAGTACCCAAACCTTGATGTCAAATGGTGACTACATAATGACCGATCGGTATGCAAAGCCCCAATTTAATATCACACTTGATATGCGACTCTGAAGTTGCGGCCAATTTGACTTATTTGGCGCTTTGCCCAAGCCATCGAATTCGACGGCAGTAGGTGCGACTGGAAGATTCAAATGGCAATCATGGCTTTTTGGTTTTGAACTTCTGAATGCTTTCTTTCAAGTCTTGTAGCTCTTCACATCCAAACCTACAAGCTTTGTCTAATCGGGCAAGCATTTTCTCGGCGCCGGCCAGATCATTTTTAAGCAGCAACAGTTCACCGTAGTATTCCAGCGCGCCCCTGTGATTGGCATCCAAGCTCAAAGCTGTTAGATAGAATTTTTCAGCTTCAGTCAAATTAGGAACTGCTTTTTTTCTAAGGCTGTAGCCCATCAAGTTGTTCCAGTCAGCCGATTTTTTGAGATCAGCCTCAGTCAACAATTCAACGGCCTTTTCATAATTGCCAGCTTTGATGGCATTTCTAGCGGGCAGCAGTGTTGCTGAAACCGACTTAGCTGCAGGTTGTGCCGGCTCTGTATCTGCCGACCACGCCTGACAAGAAAAAACGAGTAAAGATGCAATCAGAATATTTTTCATTTTCCAAGCGGTCCTTTATTAAGTTCTTGCAACATATTAGACAAAGTATTTTTTTGCTTCGGATCTGAGGCCTCATGCATAGCATCTTCCAAAACGGCGCTGATATCTTCGGCCGCCACCAACTCCATGTCCCAGTTTGGAAACAGCCTCTCGCGAATCTCATCTTCTTTGGTAAGTAGCACAACATCAGAGTGGCGAAGATCTGCAGAGATCATCTTGTACAAACTGGTCACGTTGTCTTTAGGGCCCTCTAACCATTGAAAGAAGATACCGCTGCCAAAGACCAGCAATCCAGTGATACCAAATCTGGGGTTGTGGTGCTTGGCTGTGGCAATTATTTTTTCGAGCGCATCTTTGTCCATGTGCTGAGCAGCTTTGCTGCAGTACACAATGTGATGGATAGATGGCGTTGATTGGCCTTCGTCATTTTGCATGGCTCGAGTATGCCTCATAGAAACAAAGACAGGTAGAGCCAGCCCCGTTCCAAGGGCTTAAAGCCGGGCAGCTATTTTTTTGGCTAGCAAGGGTCTTACATTGGCATGGACGAACCTGCCAAAGACAACTTGGATACTGCCCTGTCGCAGTTGAATCATTTCATTCAAGTGACTCAAAGTGTCAACTCGCGTCAATGATCGAACAAATTGCATTTCAGAGGTTTTTAAACCAACTTTGCTTTCAATCTTTAAACTGTTGCCTTCTACAGTTAGTTTTTCGTAGTCGTTGGCGTGAATTGCGTTGTAGATATAGGCAATCAACAGCACAGCAATTTCTACCAATGAAAAAGGAAGAACCAGAGTAGCGCCTATCCAATAAAACCCAGCGCCAATGAGCAAGGAAACAATACCCAAGCCTATAAAAATCCACGCCATGGTGACCGGAGAGATTGAAATGTTTCTCTTCAGGTGCCAGACCCAAGCAGCGCCCTGACCTTGGCCAAGAATGTTTTCGTAAACAGGCGCATCAATGCTTTTGAGAAAAGATGGATGATCATCCATGAAGATTTCCGAATGCTGTATTGAATTGCAGCTTTATACACGTTGGCGCAAATTCAATCCTATGCCGCCTGCAAATTTAAAAAATTGGACAAATCAAAAATTGAATTAGGGGCGGCAGGTATCTTCCGGGTTGGCAGGGGCTTGAAGTTCATTGCCAAAGACTTTGTTGGCTTAGCAGCGGGCGAATCGATGAACTTGGGGACCAATTGAGCCAATGGATAGGACTGGAGAAACTCTTTTTCGATCTGCGAAGCTTTCTGTGCAATAGCATTTGTTGCGCTGGTCTCGGAAGAAGCGTGGCCTTTGTACGAAGCAGCATTTGGCGAACAAAATGACACAGCGGCATCCCAAACGGACAGGTCCGTCAAAGGAACACAGAGTTGGTAACCACCGCCTGGGCCACGAGTGGCTCGAATTAGGCCTTGCTCTCTTGCGTCTCTCAAGATGCCTTCAATGTAAGACAAAGAAACGTTCGTCATAGAAGCGATCGCTTCTGCTGTGATGGTTCTGTGACTTGGCGTCTGAGCGATCAAAATAATGACGTTTAAACCTAGAGTTGAGCGTTTAGTGAGCATCGTGTTTCCTTTAAGTTATTGGAAATTTATCACGTAATTAGATTTTTATTACTCAAATCTACAAATATTCAATATAATCTATTCAAAATTAACTCAGAATATTAAAAATGACAAAAGAAATTGAACAATCGCGTAGCTTTCACAAAATCGGGGCAGTGTCCAGCCTCAGTGGCGTGCCGACCCCAACACTTCGCGTTTGGGAGATTCGGTACCAGACCTTCCAACCCCACAAAACGGAAAGTAAGCACCGCTTGTTCACAGACGACGATGTTTTGAAGGCAACACTCCTCAAAAGACTGACAGAACAAGGCCATGGCATCAGCAGCATTGCCAAACTAAGCACAACAGATCTGAACAATTTATTGCAGCAACAACAAGAAACCAATTTGAGAAAAGCACGTTCAGAATCGCAAGTTCAGTCTGTGTCTGTGGCGGTCGTTGGACTCGCCCTTGCAGCCCGAATTGAGTCAAAAAAATTCACCTTCAGCTTTAACAATCAGGCAATTCGCATTACGGATATTTTTACGAACGTGGCGGAGGCCTTGTTGGCCAAGTTTCAAGAGAAGTCTCAAATTCTCATCATTTACACAAACTCTTTGCACGCTGGCGTTCAGGTTGACATTCACCGCCTGGCCGAAATCAACCATGCTTTGCAAGTCATTGTGCTTTACAACTACGGTCAAGAGCCCATCATTGAATCTATGAAACGCTGCGGCATGATTGTCCGCAGAGAGCCCATCAGCGATTCAGATTTAGCCGACCTGATTAACTCAGTGCGTGTTGTGAATACTGAATCTGGCACCGCAGGATTAACGTCTGGCATGCTCATTCCTCCCAGAAAGTACGACGACATTGAACTCATGCGTGTTGCTGGTATCTCAACCAACGTGTTGTGCGAATGCCCTAAGCACGTTGCAGAAATCATCACGCAACTGGCAAGCTTTGAACAGTACAGCCGAGAATGCTTGAACAATTCAACTGAAGATGCACACTTACACTCTTACTTGAGTACAGTATCTGGCTCTGCCAGGGCACTTTTTGAGTCTGCACTAGAGATGGTCGCTAAGCATGAAGGCATTGATCTCAAAGCATCACCGAAAAATTCTGATTGATTTTTTGTAACTTATCGCAATGAGTTATTGATGAAAAATTCAGCAGCTGACAACCAAGCGTGACTTTTGCGCTTCACCGATATGCCCCACAACGCTTGCATCGTTGAAACCATGGCGCTTAAAAACAGCCAACACCTCAGGCAGTGTTTCAGGAGAGCAACTGACCAACAAGCCGCCGCTGGTTTGCGGATCTGACAAAAGCTTTTGGCACTCAGTGGGTAAGCCGCTTTCTAGCTTAATTTCTGAACCATAGCCGTCCCAGTTTCGACCGGAGGCACCCGTGACGTTGCCCTCTTTGATCAAAGCCGACACCTTGGGCAACAAAGGCACATCAGACCATTTGATGTGCGCCGTTAATTTGGCACCTCGGGCAATTTCAAGGGTATGGCCTGCCAAACCAAACCCTGTGACGTCTGTCAAAGCGTGCACGCCATCCAACTCAGCCAACTCGGGGCCTGGGGTGTTGAGCTTGGTGGCGTTGGCCATCATTGAGTCATAACCTGCTGCATCAAGAACCTCTTTTTTGAATGCCGCCGATAAAATGCCAACACCAATAGGCTTGCCCAGAACCAGCACATCGCCAACGCGCGCGCCGTCGTTTCGCTTGACACGATCTGGATGAACCAAGCCCAGAACAACCAGTCCATAGATAGGCTCCACTGAATCAATGGTATGTCCGCCCGCAATTGGAATGCCGGCCGTATTGCAAACCGATGCACCGCCGGCCAAAATTTTGCCAATAGTGTCTGTTGACAGCACATTGATTGGCATGCCGACCAAAGCCAAAGCCAATATGGGCTTTCCGCCCATGGCATAAACATCGCTAATGGCATTGGTAGCCGCAATACGCCCAAAATCATAAGGATCATCTACGATGGGCATGAAGAAGTCAGTGGTTGCAATCAAGGCTTGATGATCGTTGAGCTTGTAAACAGCCGCGTCATCTGCAGTGGCAATACCGACCATCAATTCTGGTGGAATCGGCATTTGGAGTGTGCCTTTGAGAATTTCGGACAAAACCGCAGGGGCAATTTTGCAACCACAGCCCCCACCATGCGAGAGAGAAGTCAAACGGGGTTCAGAGGGGGTCATGTGATTTCTTTGATGCGAAAAAAAGGGATTAATTGAAGCGCTAAGGATTCAGGGCAAATGGCGGGTAGGCACAACGCTTTCTACGATTGTAAGCAAGCCTTGAAGCATCAGGGGCATTTGAAATGCCTTAAGCCGTGCCAGTGGGCAGCTTAACGCGCTTCTTGGCCACAGCACTTACGCCCTGCTCGTCAAGCATCCACTGAACTGGCTGCGAAGCTATTTGCAAAGCAAGCCGACGAGCGTTGATCTGCAGGCACGAATCTGAACTTTTTTGGAGTTTTTGCAAAAGCCAACTGGGAATGATGTCAAAGGAAGCGCTCAGTATCAAAGCAAAAAATGGCTTTTCTGTGAGGTCAACAGAATAGGACTCTATCGACTGAAGCGTTTCGCGCGTTCGCTGATCAAATACCAACTCGGGCTCGTATTGCGACATTTCGTGGACGGCACCGCTGAATGTGACCGGCAAATTTGTGGCCCCCAGCATCTCACCTACTTTGTTCATCTCGACCACGTATCTGTCGCAGTCTGATGCAGACAAGGGTTGCAAGCTAAGGTGTTGATAGGCATTTAAAAAAGAGATAGTTTCAACCAAATGCACCCATCGAAGCAAATGAGGCTCATTGGCACAATAAGCTTGCCCCTTCAAATCGATGCCCCGAATTTTGGCGTGGATGCCATTCACACGATGAATATGCTTTTTAGCAAGGTCGACACCGCCGTAGGTTGTGGCCGCAACAAACAAGGCTGTTCGACCCAGCCTTGCCTTGAGCTGCTGGCGAAAGTTTGAATGGTCCCAAACCGCAGCCAAAGCTCTTGGGTGCAGCGCCTGAATCATCAAAGAAGACAAGCCACCCACCATCATGGCGGAAAAATCGGCATGAACCTTCCAAACAACAGAGTGGGGCCCAAACAGACCAGGGTCGCCAAGTGGTTGCTCAAACTCCTTCAATGAAGAAGACGCACCCGTCATGTTTTGAAGCCCTTTTCCAATGGCATCAAAAGCCAAAGGCTTCACGATTTTGACGATGCTAGAAATCAATTTCAAACTTAAGAGGACTGCACAACAGTGACTGTATTTAGGACTGCCGTGGCTTTATGGGGCTTTTGACTTTTTACGGGTGTATGCTTTATCAAAATAGCCTCTGAATTGTTGAGCCAATTGTAAAAAACATACATTTAATTAGATTTGATTTTAGAAGAATATACACACGCCCCCCCTTTTTTCACCAAGTCTCATGAATTTAGCAAGGAGTTGATCATGAAGTTATCTCGTTTTTTGTTGTACGTGCTACTGGCCAGCTGGCTGAATTTGGCCTTCGCATCTACCACCACCAACTCCGCGGAGTACAAGCCTAAGGTCGGTCAAGAAGGCAAAGATGTAATCTGGGTTCCCACCCCAGAAGGCTTGATCGACAAAATGCTGGCAGCTGCCAAGGTGAACGACAAAGACACCTTGTTTGATTTGGGCGCGGGCGACGGCATCATTGCCATTACTGCTGCGCGCAAATATGGGGCGAAATCGGTAGGCATCGAATACAACCCCGACATGGCTCAATTTGCAAGACGCAAAGTGGCCGAAGCAGGTCTGACCGACAAAGTGAAGATCATCACGGGGGACATCTTCCAAGAAGACTTCAGTTCTGCAACCGTGATCACCCTTTACCTGATGCCGCACCTCAACTTAAAGCTGCGCCCCATTTTGCTCAAGATGAAGCCTGGCACGCGTGTGGTCTCAAACACCTTCACCATGGGTGAATGGGAGCCCGATGAAACCGTTTTTGATCAACATTGGAAGGGCTATTTTTGGGTGGTCCCTGCGCAAATTGAAGGCGCTTGGGTCATGACCGGAATGGAAGGCGGGCCGCTGCGCTTGAACATCAGCCAGTCATTCCAAAATATAGGTGGCACACTGACTCGTGGCGGCCAAACGCTTACGCTGCTGGGCGCCAAATTGCGCGGAGATGAGGTCAAGTTTCAATTTGTCACCCCTGACCGCAAGGTGCATGCCTTCTCTGGCCGTCTGGAAGGTCGACGCTTAACTGGCACTGTGGTGGCTGACTACTCAAGCACATCCGTCGAAATGACACGGCCTTGATGCTTCGCCTGCTGCACCCCTTTTCAGCGGTAGCGCTGATTGTGGGCATCGTGATAGGTGCCGGTATTTTCAAAACCCCCTCACTGGTTGCCGCCCTCAGCGGCGATGCAGGCTGGGCGCTGGTTTTGTGGGTGACCGGGGCCATGATCTCCATCGTGGGCGCGCTTTGCTATGCAGAACTTTGCACGGCCTATCCCAATGCTGGCGGTGATTATCATTTTTTACACAGGGCTTTTGGACGCAACATTTCTTTCATCTACGGCTGGTCTCGCGCCATGATCATCAACACAGGCTCTATCGCCTTGTTGGCTTTTGTTTTTGGCGATTACATCAGCACGCTGGTCAGCCTGGGCTCCTACTCTAGTGTGATCTGGGCGCTGCTCGTTGTGGTGTTTTTGACAGCGGTTAACCTTGCCGGCATTCACGCTTCTTCACGCATGCAAACCTGGTTGACGGTGACTGAAATTGTCGGTTTGTTGGCCGTTGTCTTGGCAGGGTTTTGGGTCGATGCGCCTGCATCTGGTGCCGTTCAATGGTTTGCGCAAGCGCCTGCGCCAACGCAATGGGGGCTGTGTCTGGTTTTTGTTTTGCTGACCTTTGGTGGCTGGAACGAGGCGGCCTACATATCGGCCGAATTAAAGGGTGGCCCTCGCACCATGGTTTGGGTGATCTTGGCCAGTATGTTGACCTTGACGGTCATCTATCTGCTGGTCAACACGGCCTTGCTGCTGGGCTTAGGCTTGAGTGGCTTGAGCCAAAGCAAAACCGCTGCAAGCGACCTGCTGGGCTTTGCATTTGGTCCGTGGGCACAAAAAGCGCTGGGCTTGTTTGTGGCCATTGCCGCCTTGACCAGCATCAACGCCACCATGTTTGTTGGCGCTAGAACCAACTTTGCAGTGGGCAATGACTGGAAGGCCCTGCGCAAACTTGGGCAATGGCAACTGGACATTGGAAGCCCCAAACAAGCCTTGCTTTTGCAAGCCCTGATTAGCATAGGTTTGATTGCCCTGGGCACTCAAGAAGTCGACGGCTTTTCCGCCATGGTTGAATTTACTGCTCCCGTCTTCTGGGGCTTCTTGTTTCTGGTTGGGCTGGCCTTGATATGGCTAAGGCAAACAGATAAGCACACTTCTCGCCCCTTCAAGGTGCCACTGTACCCAGTGCTTCCCCTGATTTTTTGCGCCGCCTGTGCCTGGCTAACTTACTCCAGTATCACTTATGCCATCTCACAAAACGCCATTCATGTTTCAATGGGGCTCATTGCCAGCGGCGTTTTCGCCTTGTTGATCTTGCGCGGCCGAGAAAAAACCCTAAATGCATAAGTCATTTATCAGTCTTGATTCAGTCACAACTCAATGGCATTCTTAGGAGATTGATTCAATGGTTGTAGGGAAGTTTTTTGAAATGAACAATGAGTTTTATATTCCGGGTCAAGTGGCACTGATTACTGGGGGCAATGTTGGCATTGGGCGAGTGACGGCCATTGAACTGGCTAAAAAGGGTTTTAAAGTCGTCATTGCGGGCCGATCTCTTGAAAGAACGCAGCCTGTTTTAGATCACATCAAATCGCTCAGCGTAGATGAGCAACCTCTCTTTCTTCCTTTAGATTTAGGAAGCCTTGCTTCAGTCAGAGAGTGCGCTCAACTTTTTAAGCAGCAAAATTTACCCTTACACCTGCTGATCAATAACGCGGGGGTGGCTGGTCTGAGGGGTCTCACCAAAGATGGCTTCGAAATGACTTTTGGCATCAACCATTTGGGTCACTTTTTGTTGACTCAATTACTGCTAGAGAAATTACAAGCGTCAGGACCTTCGCGTATCGTGACAGTGTCAAGCCGAGCCCACAAGCGAACTGCAGGCATCAAATGGGATGCCTTGCGTCGGCCCACCCACTCATGGACTGGCATTGACGAATACGCGGTTTCAAAATTAGCCAACTTACTCTTTAGCGCAGAACTTGCAAAGCGCGTTCAAGGAACCTCTGTCTCTACATACTCTCTGCATCCTGGCGTTGTAGATACTGAAATCTGGCGAGCCCTGCCCAATTGGGCCCGTCCGCTGTTAAGACTTCGTGGTTTTCTAACGCCAGAAGAAGGTGCCCTGACAACTTTGCACTGCGCAATGCATGCACCCCAACAAGAGACAGGCCTGTACTATGCAGACTCGAAACCAAGAGAGCCTGCAGCACTGGGAAAAGATACTGAGTTAGCAGCGGAGCTTTGGAGACGCAGCGAAGCTTGGGTGAGTCACAATTAGGACAATTTAAAAGGAGCCATCGATGCTTGTACGCCTCTTGTATGTCAGCCAACCCGTTGGTCCCATCACAACGACAACAACCACCTTAATTTTAGAGAAATCTTCTGCTCATAACAAAAAAGAAAATATCACGGGTGTTTTATGCCAAGGCTCAGGCTTGTGGTTGCAAGTCTTGGAAGGCGAGAGATCTCAAGTCAATTTGCTTTACGCTCGCATCATGGCCGATAGAGTTCACCACAATGTTGAACTGCTGTCGATGGAAGAAATTACGCACAGACGCTTTGGTCACTGGTCTATGGCGCTTGTCTATTTGTCCAAAGACGACCCCATGATTCAGATGGCTCACCCAGAGTTTGACCCCTACACAGCTTCGGCCAAAGATGCGTTTTTTATCTTAGATGAACTGATTAAAACAGGCAGTCCAATCGTTAACTCGTAAGGTCTGTTTAATCTTCTACTTCGCTTCCGCGATCAAAATCTTTCAGCAACGCATAACGCTGATTTCTTTGTTCTTGAACCATGCGAATGACGCGCTTCATTGGCACACCCACCAAAGCAAGCGCATGCGTGGCCAACATCAAAGAGCCTTCAATTGTTTCAGGCACCACTTCTGCAGCCCCTGCTGCTTGTAGTTTCTCCAAGTCCAAATCGTCTTGTGTTCTAACAATGACGGGCACTTGAGGCGCATGCTCTTTGGTCAGTGCAAGCACACGCATTGCAGATGCATTTTCCAAATATGTCACCACCACGGCACTAGCTCGCTCAAGTCCCACCGCCATGAGCGACTGCAAGCGTGCTGCATCGCCATAGACAACTTGTTCTCCATGAGACTGTGCTCGCCTAACTCGGTCTGGATCCAAATCTAGGGCCATGTAGGGAACTTTTTGAGTCTTCAATAGCTTGGCTAAGTTTTGGCCACATCGCCCATAACCACAAATGATGATGTGCTTTTCGATGTCTATGCTTTTCTGGGCAATTTGAGTCATGCCAAGAGATTGCTGCAACCAATCGCTAGCCGACCATTTCATGACCCATTCATTGGCGTTCATGATGATAAAGGGCGAGACCAACATAGACAGCACCATGCTGGCGAGCACTGGGTTGAGCCAATCTGCAGGAATCAATTGATTTTGACCGCCCAGAGTGAGCAACACAAAACCGAACTCCCCTGCTTGCGCCAAATACAAACCAGTGCGCAAAGAAATACCTTCACTGGCACCACTCAATCGAGTGAGGGCCGCAATGAGTCCGAATTTAAAAACAACGGGCACCGTGAACAAGAACAAGACGAACGCCCATCGATCCCAAATAATGCGCCAATCAAGCATCATGCCAATGGTGATGAAGAAAAGGCCAAGCAAGATATCGTGAAAGGGCTTGATGTCCAACTCCACCCGGTGCTTGAATTCAGTTTCGGAAATCAACATGCCCGCTATAAATGCGCCCAGTGCCAAGCTAAGTCCGGCAAGCTCAGTGAGCCACGCCAAGCCCAATGTGATCAACAAAACATTGATCACAAAAAGCTCTTCGCTTTGGCGGCGAGCCACCAGTAGCAACCACCAACGCATCAGCCTTTGGCCACCCGTTAGCAACAAGGTAATCAATGCGGCGCCTTTGATCGAAGCAATTAACAAAGCTGTTATCAACTCCTCTGGCGGCGAATTCAGCGCGGGAATGAGAACCAACAATGGCACGAGAGCCAAATCTTGGAAGAGCAACACGCCAACCACACGCTTGCCATGCTCAGTGTCCAATTCCAGACTGTCAGACATGAGTTTGATCACAATAGCGGTGCTGCTCATGGCCAAAGCACCCGACAAAACCAGTGCCGTCTGCCAACTCATCTGCCACAAAGTGGGTGCCATGCTATTTAAAAACACAGACCCCATTGTGATTAACGCAATGGTGAGCAACACTTGAAGGACACCCAATCCAAACACATGCTTTTTCATGGACTTCAACTTGGGCAAATTGAATTCCAGGCCAATGACAAACATCAGAAAGACCACACCAAACTCGGCCAGATGGCGAACGCTTTCGGAGTTTTGCGCCAAAGCAAGGGCATTAGGACCAATTAGGACGCCTACTAGCAAATAGCCCAACATGGTGGGTAGCTTCAGCAGACGACAACCCACGACGCCCAAAACGGCGGCTAACAGGTATAAAAGTATCAATTCCAAGGAGGTCATAAGGCTATCCTAACTAAATAAATTGGCTTTTGCCTATTTGCTCTGTGTTGTAAGGTGAACTAATGTATAAATGTCTTTTAAGGAGCATCTATGTTTCAAGTTGTCGTGCAATCAGCCATGCGCCAGTTGAAAGCCAGACTTAAACTGCGTGCGCCGCCCTCAAAGAGCGGCGAAGAAAAAACACCGCAAGAAAAAAATAAAGACCGCACAGGATTTATTTTGGCTTTGGCCGTTGGCGGTGGCATCTTGCTAATGGCCATGTTTTCCAATTTGCCAAAGACCTGATCAATAAACTATGCGTGAACTAGATCATTTTCTTAACGCTCGTAATCTTTTGATAAAGCAGCGTACCAACTATGAAGCTGCCTACGCAGAGTTTAGTTGGCCCAATTTAGACACCTTCAACTGGGCCATAGATTACTTTGACGCCATCGCCCAAAACAACTCTGCGCCAGCACTGCACATTGTTGAAGACTCGGGTCATCAGTCCCTGCTAAGTTACGAAGAGTTATCGAAGCGGTCCAACCAAGTGGCGAATTGGTTGATTGAACAAGGTGTTCGAAAAAGCGACCGCATTTTGCTCATGATAGGCAACGAAGTGCCCCTTTGGGAAACGATGTTGGCAGCCATCAAACTTGGCGCAGTTTTGATTCCAGCCACGCATCTTTTATCTAAAGACGATCTGTCAGATCGACTTCAGCGCGGTAAGGTGCGCCACATTATTACGAACACAACTGGCATGTCTAAGATCAACGATTTGCCACAAGAGTCTATAAAAAGCTTGAATTTAATCAGCGTTTCTGGCGGTGTACTACCCAGTGAATGGACCGACTACTGGCTTTCCAAGCAAGCAAGCCATAGCTTTACCCAACCCGAGCCAACACTCGTCACCGACCCCTTGTTGGAATACTTCACTTCAGGAACCACCTCTAAGCCAAAACTTGTTCAGCATACCCAGCAAAGCTATCCTGTTGGCCATTTATCAACGATGTATTGGCTAGGACTTCAACAAGGTGATGTCCACTGGACGATCAGCTCTCCCGGTTGGGCCAAGCATGCGTGGAGTTGTTTTTTTGCCCCACTCAATGCGCAAGCATGCGTTTTTATTTACAACTACCAACGTTTCAATGGGCCTGATATTTTGGCAAAGCTCGTCGAGCACAAAGTCAATGCACTGTGCGCACCACCGACCGTCTGGCGCATGCTGATCCAAGAAGACTTAAAAGCGTGGCCAGTTTTACTGCGTGAACTGATTTCAGCTGGCGAGCCGCTCAACCCAGAGGTCATTGAGCAAGTCCAAAAGGCATGGCAGATCACGATTAGAGACGGCTACGGCCAGACGGAAACCACCGCTCAAATTGGCAACCCGCCCAGTGCCTTGCTCAAATCGGGTTCAATGGGACGACCTTTACCTGGTTACAAAATAGTGCTGCTTTCACCTGATGGTCTTCCTGCTGAAGAAGGTGAAATTTGCATCGACTTGGCATACAAGCCCACCGCGTTGATGAACGGCTATTCAGATGACCACGACAAAACTCAAGAAGCGATGCGCGACGGCTACTACCACACGGGTGATGTGGGCATGCGCGATGAACAGGGCTACATTACCTATGTTGGACGCGCTGACGATGTCTTCAAAGCATCCGGATACCGTATCAGCCCTTTCGAATTAGAAAGCGCTTTAATTGAGCACCCCGCTGTAGCAGAAGCGGCTGTAGTGCCCTCCCCTGATCCTGTTCGTGGATTTGTTCCCAAGGCGTATGTCACATTGGTGCAGGGATACGCAGATGACGCCTCTACTGCGGCATCCATTTTTAGCTTTATGCGGGAACGCGTTTCTGGCTATAAATTAGTCAGACGCATCGAGTTCAGTGATTTGCCTAAGACCATATCAGGCAAGATCCGCAGAGTTGATCTTCGCAATCAAGAAAGCACGCGTGTTGGAAGTGGCGTGCGCAACGCCCGCGAGTTCTTAGAGGCATAAGCCACAGAGTTCTAGGGCTTCAACCCGCGCCTCAGTACCCGCGTTTCACCCAAAGCAAATAGCACGAAGGCATCGTCCGCCACGCCAAGCTTCCTTCTTGCCTTGGGCAGCTCGTCGATAGGCGCATCGATGGCGTCGTCACACAGGCGGAAGGCGCCCCAGTGCACGCCCATAGAGAGCTTGCTTTTAACGTCTAGATGGATTTGCACCGCGTCTTCTTCGTTGACATGCTGTTGCTGCATGAACCAGCGTGGCAGGTAGCAGCCCACTGCAATCTGCGAAAAGTCGAAGCCGCCGAAACGTGCGCCAATATCGGCAAAGTCTTTCGAGTACCCAGTGTCGCCCGAGAAGAACATAGAGAACGGCTGCTTGTTCACTTCGGCCTGCGCCACGAAGCCACCCCAAAGCGTGGCGTTACGGTCCCAAAGCGTGCGGCTGGACCAATGCTGCACCGGCACAAAGTGAATTGTGACTTCGCCCGTGGCCGCCTTCACGCGGAAGGTCTGCCACCAGTCCATGCGGTGAACATTGGTGATGCCCTCGGCCTTCATCCACAAATCAAGGCCCAGCGGCACGATGAAGAGCGGCGGACCGCCAGGTTGCTCGTTCAACATGCGAACGGTGCGTGCATCTAAGTGGTCGTAGTGGTTGTGGCTGATTAACACCACGTCGATCCTTGGCAAAGACGATAAGGGCATTGGCAAGGGCACCTCACGCTTGGGGCCGATAAAGCTAAATGGCGAGGCGCGGTCGGTGAAGTGTGGGTCTGTCAAGATGTTCAGGCCGCCCAGTTGCCACAGCGCCGTGGAGTGGCCGACCCATGTGACGCTGGCGTCGCTTCGGTTGGCCTTCAGGTAGGCCAGGTCGGGCTCGACCAAGCGCACCCGCGCTGGATCTTGCGGCGGCAGTGTCTTCTGCCATCGCTCAAGCTGCCAGTCAAAAAAGCTGGGCTGATCGGCGCGCCAGTTGTCAATGTAGTTGTTGTTGAAACCGTTAGGCCGGTGGTGCTTTTTGGTGGCGTCGTAGTAGGGATTCACTGAGGCACAGCCCACCAGCAAGCAGACGGCGGCAAGCAGGGAGTAACCCGGCCAACGTCTCTTTGCAAGGATAGAGAACATGGGCGGCTTCGCTTTAGTCCAATGCGGCTCGTTCTGAGCGCATCCAAGTGTAGGCAATGCCCATGCCTACGGAAGCGCCGCTAGAGCGGCGAACCAGTGGGCTGCTTTCATTGGCTGCGCCGGCAACGGTTTCTAGCCGCGCAAAGCCGAACAAGTTCCAGTCCCTGGCCAGGCTACGCGAAAACGCTGTGCCCAAACGCCACGACACCAAGCCGCTTTCAGCCGCATAAGCCGGCCGCGCTGCGGTGGCTTCCGAGCTGCGTACTTCATAGAAGGTTTGCGCAAGGCGTTTGTCAGCCACGATGGCGCTGACTGAAGCGCTGTAACGCCAGCCGCTGGCGGTCCGGTTCGAATAGGTAAGCTTGGGCTCTAAGCTCCAGCCCCGGTGTGCGGCCTCGTCGCTGAGATCAAGCACTGCGCGCGCTGGAAACTCTGCACTCAGGCGGCCACCGGCAGGACCTGCGCCCAGGTTCCACTTGAGGCGGGGCCCCAGCTCCACCAAGGTGCCCAGCTTGCGCATGCCTTGGCGAGCGTCAATGGTCTGGTTTTCTGAGCCAAAGGCGCCAGCGAAACCGACGTCCAACTCGAAAGTCTCCGTTTTCATGGCCCGGATACCTGCTGAATCGCGGTCGGCTCTAAGCACATCACCACGGTAAACAAAATAAGGTAACGCCAAGGCTCTGTTGACTTGCTGATCTGCACCCGGATAGGCGCTTTGCGACACGCCAATTGCGACGCCGCCTAACTCCCAAAGTGGGGGCGCGCTTCCAGCTGCGCCCTGCGCGACGGCAAGCGTGCTGAGTGCCGCGCAGCAGGCGGCGAGTGTGACACGCAAGGTCGACATGATTTTGTCCTTTGATTGGATTGGAAATTTCAGCAGTTGAGTTTATTCATGATGTGTATCAACACCCACTGCGATTGCTAAAACCCCTACTCTATTGCAGAGATCTAGGACATTTAACGCACCAGATGATCAAAGTTCCGCAGTGGCTACTCTAGAATGAGATTGTGAGTAAAGCCTTTGACAAGGCATGTGAAACTTTTAACAAAAGGACTTTCAATGAAAAACTTTACTTTTCTATGCCTTTTGATACTCGCCCTGAATAGCCATTCAACGGCTTCGCAAACAGATGAAAAAAGTCCTCAGCTGTCGACTGCCATCAACAGTCAAATTTTGCAGAATTCTTTAGCTGCATCCGTACAAATTACAAGCCGCGCTGTTGAAAATGCATCCTCTGCTCGGACACTTGGAAAAGTCCGCCAAGGCTCTGGCGTTGTGATTGGTTCAGACGGTTTAATTTTGACAATTGGCTATCTCATTTTAGAAACTGAGCAAATAGTCATTCGCACTCACGAACAAAAAACTTATCCTGCGCAAGTTGTGGCATATGACCAAGCGACTGGATTTGGCTTAATCAAACCATTGATTCCTCTACAAGGCGTTGAGCCCGTTAAATTGGGGAAACTCAATGACCAAAAAATCGACAGTGCGCTTTTGGTTGTTTCAGCAGGTGATGCAAGTTTTTCTAGCCCTACAAAACTCATAGATGTCCGTTCATTCACGGGTTATTGGGAATACCACCTTGACAATGCAATTTATACAAGCCCACCCGTTGTCAATCACTCAGGGGCCGGTCTGTTTAATCAGAAAGGCGAGTTGATAGGCATTGGAAGCCTCTATGTGCAAGACGTGATGCCAGAATACAATCCGTCAAGTTTGGCTGGAAATATGTTTGTTCCGGTTGAATTGTTAGAGCCTATTTTTAAGAACATGCTGCAAAACGGTACGGGGCAAAATAGCCAAAGAGCTTGGCTAGGTATCAATGCAGTGGAGAGGCAGGGGCGAATTCAAATAGTTCGTGTCACACCCGAAAGTCCAGCGCAATTGGCTGGTATTGTCCCTGGGCTATGGCTACTCGGCCTGAATGGAAAACCTGTAGAAAGTTTGTCAGCTTTCTACAAACAATTGTGGGCAATACCCATCAATACAGAGTCTGCTCAGCTGACTATTTTTGATGGCAGGACAATTTATCAAATTCCTGTGCCCATCGTAGACCGTTCAACCAACATTAAAAAACCGGCAGGTGTTTAGTGCTAGCTAGCATTCACCTGTGCCTATAACTCAACCCATCATGCGTCTTAGGCTGGAGAAAAAGAGTTCCGACTGAAGCCGTTCGCCGTGGCTCTGTGCCATCACACGCGCTGCCATCTCGGGATCCACGGGTTTCAGTGCGATGCCAGTAGAAGCCGCCAGCACCTGCACTTGGCAAGCACGTTCCAAGTAGTAAAGGTCGTCGTAGGCGTAATCGACGCGCTCACCGCACACAATGACGCCATGGTTACCCAAGAACACCACATCGGCCCCATTCATTGCATTCGCAATGCGCTCCCCCTCGGTCATGTCCAAGGCCAGTCCGTTGTAGTTCGCGTCCACAGCCACGCGGCCATGAAAGCGCATTGCGGTTTGGGACAGGCTAGTGTCTAGGGCACGTGCCGCCGTCAAGGTGAGCGCGGTGGCATGAGGCATGTGGGTGTGCAGCACAACCGACTTTTTCGCAATGCGATGCACCGCGGCATGAATGAACATGGCTGACGGCTCTACCGGATGTCGACCCGCTAGTTGTTCGCCTGCTGCGTTGCACATCACAATGTCAGGGGCTTGCACCTCACTCCAGTGCAGGCCACGCGGGTTGAGCAAAAACCAGTCAGCTCGACCAGGTACTGCCACGCTAAAGTGGTTACAGACGCCCTCGCTCAGTCCCTGAGCAGCAGCAGCACGCAAGGCTAGCGCAAGATCAGCACGCAGCGGCAATAGCGCTTCAAAGCTTGAGTTGGGTTCCAAAGAAGCACCTCCTGTTATTCTAGAGTTTGTAGCGGCTTTAGATTACCCTGTCCACTTCTACATGGCAAGCTTTACTACATTTGAAGAAGTTCAAAGAACAAAGGAAGACGAAGCATGAGCGACTCACCCACCTCACGAGGCATCAGCCGAGGGGCACTCGTGCTGGGGGCGGCCACGGTGGTGAATCTGCCGTTCGGCACCGTCTACGCGTTTTCGGTCTTCCTCAAGCCAATGGAAGCACTGCTTGGTATGGGTCGAGCCGAGATGGCCATCGTATTCTCAACGGCGTCGATCTTTCTCACGATCGGTATGCTCATCGGACCAACCCTTTACCGCCGCTTCGCACCTGTACCCCTGCTGCTGGTTTGCGGCGCAATGAGCGCCTCTGGCCTGCTGATCTGCGCCGCTGCACAAGGTATCGAGCATTTGCTGCTGGGCTACGGGGTTCTGTTTGGACTGGGCGGGGGCGTGGTATTTGTCATGATGCAACAAGGCCTGAATCAAACCATCAGCCCGATGAGCGGGCTGGCCAATGGTTACGTGGTGAGCCTGTATCCTATGGGCGCCATGCTTGGCGCACCGGTCTTTGGCTGGGCCATCGAGGCATTCGGTCTGCGCGCAACCTTGGCCGGTCTTGCGCTCACGGTGCTGACTTGCTGCGCAATCGCTGCAATGCTCTGGCGTCGAGCCCAGGTTCGCATGCAAGATCCAGGCGCGAGTGCAGCTGACAGCGAGGCCCGCCACTGGGGCTTGTTTGCCCGACTGTTTACTGTTTTCTTTCTCGCAGCCTCGGCGGGTCTGATGGTCATGAGCCAGGCCGCTGGCATTTTGCAGGCCTATGGCGCAACAACCCTGTTTGCGCTGGGAGGTACCACTTTCATCACCGGTGCGATTGCTGCTGCACGCATTGGTGGAGGCTGGCTCATTGATCGTTTCGCGGTGCCTCGCGTGGCCTGCTTGGCCCACCTGATCGCCCTCAGCGGTTCAAGCCTGCTATTGACCTGGCCCGGTCCGGGCATGGCGGTCCTGTCCATGACACTGATCGGCTGCGGCTATGGCTTCATTTCGGGTCTGACGGCTGGTGCCATTGCGCGCTATTGGCATCCCAATGCCTTTGGCCGGGTGGCTGGGCAGTTGTACATTGCCTGGTGCATCGCGGCCATCAGTCTGCCAGTGCTGGCGGGCTGGCTGTACGACCAGACCCAGGGCTATGACCAAGCCATGCGCATTGCCGCTGGCGTGAACCTGCTAGGTGCACTGCTAGCTTTGAGCTTACCGGCCAGGGCGAGAACTTAAAAGATTAGATCAAATCAGATTGAGAGCCATCACGCTCAGGTTAGATGGCCATCAAGAATTCATCATTTCGTCATATTTCATCTTTAGAGTGTCTTCAATTCTTAACACTTGACGAGCCCCACATGAAAATCAAAATCCTGAGTTCATTATTACTAGCAGTCTCACTGTTGAGTCTGTCTGGTTGCGGTGATTCTTCTGAAGCGCCCGACTTTGCGCCTAAGGCGACTTTGGTTGGACGTTACGCACTGAACGCAGGCGCAGGTGTTTCAGAAATTGTGGCCTACCACGCTGAAAGCCGCTCCATTTTCATCACCGTTGATACGACTACAGCGTCTTCTTCATTCCAAAGAATTTCCCTGTCTAACCTCAGCAGCACTGCACTTGCCAACCCCACTACGGCAAGCAATTTGACAGCTGGCTCTGTTATTTCTGTTGCACAACATGTGAACGGCAACGGGTTCACGGCAGGTGGCGTGCAAACCTTGGCCATTGCCGGCAACTTGATGGCCATTGCTGTTCAGGCAACGCCTAAAACAGACTTAGGTGTGGTTGCGTTTTACAAACTGGATGCTCAAGGCAATGCCACCTTCTTGAAAAAAGTAACAGTCGGCAGCCTGCCAGACGGCATGGCTTTCACCCCTGATGGCAGCAAATTGGTGGTTGCCAACGAAGGCGAGTTGAGCGTCAACTTTGCAACCGATGGCATTGACCCTGTTGGCAGCATTTCGATCATTGCAGTTGCAAATGGTGTGCCTGCTGACACCGCCACGACGCTCGACTTTTCTGCGTTCAACGTAGGCGCAAGTCGTGCAAGCGAACTGCCAGCCGATGTTCGAATTGGCCGCCCAGGCGCCACAGTGGCCCAAGACATGGAGCCAGAATATGTGACCATCAGTGCAGACAACTCACAAGCTTTTGTGACACTGCAAGAAAATAATGCAGTAGCAGTTGTTAACTTGGCTACCAATCGCATCGACCGCATTTTGCCAATGGGTTACAAAAACCATGGCTTGGCAACAAATTCTCTTGCGGCGTCTGACAAAGTTTCTGCTACAGCGCCCTTTGCCTTAAAACCCTATGCCAACTTGTTTGGCATCTACATGCCTGACGGCATTGCCACATTCAGTGCCAATGGCACCACCTACATCATTACGGCCAACGAGGGTGATGACCGTGATGATTTTCTGGCAACAGGTCAAAAAGAAACACAACGTGTTGGACACAGCAGCATGGTCCTTAGCAGCAGCGCATTTCCCAATGCAGCAGACCTGAAAAAAGACACGGAACTTGGCCGTCTGACAGTGTTTTCAACCATGGGGAAAAACAGCAGTGGCCAATATGACAAGTTGTACGCCTTGGGTGGCCGCTCGTTCTCAATTTACAACACAAGCACAGGTGCACAAGTCTATGACTCAGGCAACGATTTAGAGACCTTGTCTTACATCACCATGCCCAGCGCTTTGTTAAGCAAGGATCAAGTTCTGGGTCGCTTGGATAACAAAGGTCCTGAGCCTGAAAGCGTTGTGGTGGGTCAGGTCAATCAAAAGACCTATGCCTTTGTGGCCCTTGAGAGATCCAGTGCTATTTTGATGTACGACCTGACAAACCCTGCAGCACCTAAATTTGTTCAGTGGTTACAAAACACAACTGATTTGACCAATGGTGACATTTCACCTGAGGGCTTGAGTTTTGTGCCTGCATCACAAAGCCCTACCGGTCAGGCTTTGCTGATTGCTGGTCATGAAGTGAGTGGCACGGTTTCTGTTTGGGAAATTAAGTAATATCAGGGCCGCACGCCCGGACTTTCGACTTGCATACCAGTGGCCCTGCGCATTAGATAAAGTTCTAATGCCAGGAGCTCTGGTGAACCGTAGGCATATTGCTCTGCCCTAACAGCCGATACGCAGCTGCGAAGCCGACGTTGCAAAGAGCCTACGCCTTGCCACTCGATGCGGTAAATCGGATAAGCCGTAGGATGGCCCTGAGGAATCGTACTGCTCGCCAACTTAAGTCCGGCCCGATCATCATGACACTGGGCGCAGGAAAGATTAAGCTGGCCCATTCTCTGAAAGTACAAAGCTTGGCCTTTTCTATAGTCCGGCTCAATTGCTGGATCGGTCGATGCAGCAATTGGCAGCCCCCTAGATTGATAGGCGATCAGCGTGCTAAGCGACAACAAGTTTTTTGATTCATATGCAAACGCTGGAGACTGTTGACGGCTTGTACGGCACTGATTGATTTGCCCCTCTAAATTAAGAAGCTTTCCGTTGACACGTTTTGGAAAGCTTGCGGAAACACTTTTCATCGATTGCTTGACGTCTTGATGGCAATCCGCGCATGCTTTAACAGCAGGATTACGCCGATCATCCCAAAGAGCTTCGCCGTCCATGATCCAGAACAATGCTGGATTTAAACTCATGTCGTTTTGCATGGCTTGATTGCTGGGCGTCATCAATGCGGTAGCAGATTGCCGCTGATCAGCATAGGCTGGCAAAGCCACAGCTAACATAGAGAACAGCGCACAGATCTGTACCAATTGTCTCTTGATCATGAAACAGTGATGGTCTGATTGACGATGGTGAGGTAATTGTTATCGCCTTGCCACTTGAATTCAAAAGTACCCGATTGGTCCGCTTTGGCGTAGAAGATAAAGAGGGGGTTAGAGGCGACACCCGAATGCAAATCGGCTTTAAAAACTTCATTGCCGTTGTAGGTGCAAGCAAAACTCCGAATCATATCGCGCGGCACTCGCACGCCTTGCTCGGTATGGCGAAAGCCAGACTCCATTTCGTGTTGTACGATTGCGCGGATTGAAAACACTTCACCTTTTTTGACCGTTTTAGGCATGGTGATGACTGCCCTTGAAGATTGACTCATACCATCTCCGTGCATGCTGAAAGTGTGATGACTGTATCGACGCTGGTTCGCCAAAATGATCCATCGCTCATTTGTGCCAAAGCCCACACCCGCTGTGAATCAGCCAAGCGTATACGGGTACTTGCTTCCGCCTTGCCCGATAGAGGTGTGAAATAGCAACTCACCACATTGGGCGACGGATTGGCCTCGGAAATAATGTGAATGGCACGGACATAATTGGTGGGCGTCATTGGACTATCGACCGAAAATTTGACGGCCACTAAATTACCGCTCTCCACAAGAGGTGGTAGCTCGAAATAAACACGTCCGGTATTGACAGTGCTTGTGCCGACAATGGCTTGCATTGCCTGCATGGCTTCGCTCGGCATCGCACTTGCGCTTCCCCACGGACAAAGGGATAAAGCAGTCAACGAAACTATCAATTGGCGGCGTTGGTTCATGGTCTTTGGATGGTCAATAAATAAGCGATTACGTCTTCAATCTCTTGCCCAGTGAGCACGGTTTTGCCAGCAAATTGCGGCGCAACCCGCTGCAGGTGCTCTGTTTTATAGTAGGCGGGCATGATGGTGTTGGGATTAAATTTTGCCGGATCGACGAGGCGCGCACGCAACTGCCCTGCGCTTAGATTGGCAATACTTATTCTTAGATCAGGGGCCAGATTGCCTTGAAACCGTTCCTCAGGAAACGGACCGGCGTGGCACAAAATACACAAGCCCGTTTGGCGACTGGTTACAACCGAGCGACCCTTGATGGGATCGCCCGGATTGGGACTCAATGGCATTTGGACTGCGTCACCATTCCAAATGACTTGACCCACCGAAGGAATGGGAAGCGTCAGCAGCGAACTGATCGCTAGCACAACGCCATATCGCATAGCTTAGATCAGCGTAATGCCGCTGTTCTTCAGAGGTATCGTTCGCACGCGCTTACCAGTAGCTCTGTAGAAAGCATTTAAAACAGCCGGTGCCGCTACAGAAATAGTAGGCTCGCCAATGCCACCCCAATCTTTGCCACCGCCCTCAATGATGATGGTCTCTACGGGTGGCATTTGTTTTAAGCGGATTGAACCAAAAGTGTCGAAATTGGTTTGCTCAATTCGACCATTCTTGACAGTGCACTCCTCCTCAAACAAGGCAGACAAGCCATACACAAATGAGCCCGACACTTGGCGCTGAATTTGTGCTGGGTTGACCGCGTACCCTGGATCGGTTGCGGCCACAATTCGATGAATCTTGATCTTATTGCCATCGGTCACAGAAAGCTCGCAGGCTGCAGCAACCCAGCTTCCAAATGAGCTTTGTTGCGCAATGCCGCGGAACACACCAGCAGGGGCTGGCTTGCTCCAACCAATTCGCTCTGCAACGGCATTCAGTACGGCCAGGGTACGGGGGTGGTTTGCAGAATACTTGCGCCTAAATTCCAAGGCATCAACGCCAGCATACTCTGCGAGTTCATCCATGAAGCACTCCATGAAGACCGCATTTTGGTTAACGTTGACTCCCCGCCAGAAGCCAGGCGGTACATGGGTATTGCGCATGGCATGGTCAATCATCAAGTTCGGGAAGTCATAACCAATGCCATGCTCACCGCCTTTGGCTACGCCCTGAAAAACCAATGGATCCATGCCTTTGTTTTGCGCCACGATGGCAGGACGCACTGAAGCCAAAATCGATTGGCCTGACAAACGCATGTGCACGCCAGTCAAATTTTTCTTGTCATCAAAGCTACCCGACATCTTGCACATCATGATCGGGTGATAACGGCCCTGCGTCATGTCCTCTTCGCGCGTCCAAATTAACTTGATGGGCGTGCCTGGCATTTGCTTGGCGATATTGACCACCTGTGTGGTGTAGTCTTGGAATGCGCCGCGGCGACCAAAGCCACCGCCCAAATTAACCTTGATCACATCGCACTTATCAGCGGTAAGTCCAGATGCTGCAATGACTGCGGCCAAAGAAGCTTCGCCATCTTGGGTGGGAACCCAGGCGCGGCAGCTGTCTTGATTCCAGACGGCCGTTGCATTCATGGGTTCTAGAGGTGCATGGTTCAAGAAAGGATAGAAAAACTGCGACTCAATCGTTTTAGCAGCAGTGGATGCAACTGTTTTAAAGTCACCATTGGCATTGCCCACAAAGGCTTGGTCTGCCTTCAGGCCCTCTTCAAGGCGTTTCAAAATATCAGCCTGCTGCACCAAGGCGTTAGGGCCCTCATCCCAAACAATCGGTAATTGATCCATCGCCATCTTGGCCTGCCAGAAGGTATCGGCAACTACCGCAACTGCAGTATCGCTAACTTGGACCACCTTCTTGACGCCCTTCATGCCACTTACTTTGCTGGCATCAAAACTTTTTAATTTACCGCCAAAAACTGGGCACTCCTTGATGGTGGCATTTAGCATGCCTGGCATCTTTAAATCAATGGCATAAATTTGTTTGCCCGTTACTTTGTCGGCCAAGCTATCTAGGCGATCCATTGGCTTGCCGATGACTTTCCAGCTCTTGGGATCTTTGAGTTGAATTGCTTTTGCATCAGGTACCGGCAACTTTGCTGCCTCAGCGGCAACCTTACCAAAGCTAATTGAACGCCCGCTGGCTTGGTGAGTAATGATGCTATTTGATGCCACACATTCTGCAGGAGATACGCCCCACTGATTGGCGGCTGCCTGAACTAACATGATGCGCGCTGCAGCGCCGCCTTTGCGGACGTAATCTTCCGATGTCCGAATGCCACGACTACCGCCCGTAGAGAAGGATCCCCAAACGCCTTTGCGCTTCAGACTCTCACCGGGTGTGGGGTAGTCAACCGTCACTTTGCTCCAATTGCACTCTAGCTCTTCGGCTACCAATTGGGCTAAACCCGTAATGGTGCCCTGGCCCATTTCCGAGCGAACGACACGAATCACAACGGTATCGTTAGGCTGAACCACAACCCAAACGCCTATTTCTGAGGCGCTGGCGTTGCTTGCTGTGGTAGCGTTAGCCGTGCTGATCATGCTCGGCAAATCTAGGCCAATGGCGAGGCCCGCTGTCACAGCAGAAGAGCCCACAATGAAGTTGCGACGGGATAAATTAGGTACAGGTGCGTTCATGATCTTCTCCTCACGCCTTGGCTGCAGCATGGATTGCGGCACGCACTTCTTGGAATGTGCCGCAACGGCAAATGTTCGTGATTGCAGCATCGATATCTGCATCAGTGGGTTTGGGTTTCTGCCGCAGAAGAGCAGTAGCAGCCATGACCATCCCGTTTTGGCAATAGCCGCACTGTGGCGCCTGTTTTTCGACCCAAGCTTGTTGGACTTTGCTTAACTTACCGCGTACCGAGAGACTCTCAACCGTCTCGACTTTTCTGCCTGCAGCAGCGCTGACCGGCAAAACACAAGAACGCACAGCAGCACCATCGAGCAAAACGGTACACGAGCCACATTGCGCAATGCCGCAACCGTACTTCGTACCGGTCAAACCAATTTGCTCACGGATGACCCAAAGCAAGGGGGTACTTGGGTCTACGTCTACTGTTCGAGCACTTCCATTGACGGTCAACTTTGCCATGAGGATTTCCTTAAATTTGTCGAATTTGGGTGACAGTAGGTGTATCTTTTTAAATACCTACAAAAAGCTTAACCTAATTACTCAAAAAAACACTCGGGTTTTAGCCTAGCGAGGAAGCAATTCAGTTCAAGTTTTTCTTGTTTAAGAAATTAAATACCCACCATCTACAGGGAAAACCACACCTGTGACAAATTGGGCTTGTGGGCTGGCTAAGAACAACACGGGGCCTGCCACATCAGCGGGGGTGCCCCATCGCTTCATGGGTGTTCGCGCCAATATAGGTGCGGCACGCAGGGGGTCGTCTTGCAAAGCTTGGGTGAGTGGTGTGGCAATCCATCCGGGAGCTACTGCGTTGACGCGTATGCCATCGTCTGCGTAAGCAATAGCCAACGACTTGGTCAATTGAGCAACGCCGCCTTTACTGGCGCTGTAGCCTGGTACCAAGCCACCGCCAAAAAAACTGAGCATGGAAGCCGTATTCACAATACAACCGCGTCGGGCTTTAAGCCCCTCGCGGGCAGCTGAACAAACACGCATCGTTCCATTGAGATTGATATCGACTGTGCGAGCAAATGCTTCGGGCTCTAACTCAAGTGCGCGTTGAATAACACCAGCACAATTGACCACGACATCAAGCTCTGAAAGTGCACCCACCATGGCTTGAACAGCTGAAAGATCTCGAACATCTAGAACACGAAAATCAATGCCGGCATTTGAAGGTTTTTTGAGAGCATTTTGAACTTCCAGATCGGTGGCACCCGTAGCTACAACTTGTGCACCTTCAGCTTGGAAGGCTTGTGCAATAGCTTCTCCAATGCCACTTGTGGCACCTGTTATGAATACCTTACGGTTCATATTGCTTATTCCTCTTTGTCTCAAACGGGGAGTGTCACGGTGCAGTTTGATTATCACCGCAAGTCGGAATGAAGTCTTTACACAGTGACAACAGTTCTGCCAACGAGCTGACCTCCATCTTCGCCATGATGTGGGCGCGATGTTTTTTTACTGTATCAGGCATCACATTTTTTTCAATTCCAATGGCTTTGTTGCCATGCCCCAATAGCATCAGTGACAAAATTTCCTGCTCTTTAGCGCTCAAACTTTGTTGAAGAGCTGCCACACGCTTTAAGCGCAATTGATCTTCATGAAGTTGGGCATCTAATTTCAAACCTTTGTTGACAACTTGTATCAGTTGGGTATGGGTAATTGGCTTCCATAAAAAATCAACCGCACCCAACTTCATCGCATCTATGATTTCTTGACTCTCACTGTCCCCACTCATGTAAATGATTGGAAGGGGCCAGTCTTTTTCAATCAATGCTTTCTGCAAATCCAAACCTGTCATTTTTGGCATCCGCATATCCAATACCAAGACTGCAGGCGAGCAACGCATTGCTTGCTGCAGAAAAGAAGTGGCACTGTCAAAGTTGCTGACACCATAGCCAAGCTGAATCAATACGTCAGCTACAGACAATCGAACGTCTTGGTCATCGTCAACTAAAAAAACATGGCCTTTGTTTGTCATCGTTTGATCTGCTTCGTCAATGCACATTGTGTCTCATTACCCAATGGCTTGAAAACCAAGCGTCGCCTTTCAAATGGTCAATATTCTTTTCAATCTAGCGCCCTATTTCCCCAATTAGGGATAGGCAGCAAGTTGAATCCATGGAATATTGAACATGTGACCATTAGTCTAAATGCCTAGAAATGACACATCCTCCATTAAACGATCCCCATATGCCGCTTGAAATAGGTCAACTTTTAAAACAAGAAAGACTCAAACAGGGTCTTTCTATAGAAGATCTGTGTAAAAAAATGGGAACACGCGTTCAACAAATTGAAGCTGTTGAAAGTGGAAGTGAAGTATATTTTCAAAAACATTCAAATCCTTTTATTTGGTTTGCTCGTTTGTACGCTAGGAAACTTGGTATCACTTTATCGGACTTGATGCTTGGTAGAAAAACAGACGCCAACACCTCCCAGAAACCACCCCTGTATTTAATCAAAAATAAAGACTCTGCAAGTGGTTAAGCACTCGTTTGTGCTACTTTGCACAAACATATTTCTAGTGTTGAATACAAGCAAGCAATTATTTTGTATGCAATGCACCTAGATACTCAGACCACCATTTTCATGACTTGCTTCGTGTACTTGATTCTGCACGGAGCCATCTGGTTGGCTTTGCAAGAGTACAGAAGCTATCAGGTTAAATTGTGGTGTGCATCAGGCATGTTAAGCGGCATGGCAGTGGTCTTATTGTCGATGCGCGGTTTGGTTCCTGAGTTCTTATTTTTGTATGTAGCGCAACTGCTGATGCTAGCTGGCAATGGGGGTCGGATGGTGGCTTTGCGCATGTACTTATTGCCTGAACCACAAAATCCTGTCTACTGGGTTTATGGCCTGGCCTCTACCGTCTATTTCGTCTTGTTTGTCTATCTCACAGCTGTTTTGAAGGCTGATTGGGGGGCATTGCTTTTGTTCAATGCTTTTTATGCAGTGCTGTGCATTGACTATTTTCGCATTGGCCTTCAGCTTCATAGAAAGCGAAAATCACTAGGTGCTAATTTGCTGATGTGGGGTGGCTTGATTCTGAGTTTTAGTTTGGGAATGCGCACCATCGGTGTAGCGCTTGGTGGCTCGATCGATGAGCTCTATCAACCGAGTTGGCATCAAGCCATTATGGTGGTCGGTCAATTCATGTCCATCACACTTTGTAACGTTGCTTTTTTGCGTATCTTTTTAGAAATAGCTGAGCAGAAAAAAATGGCTTTAGCGCATGAATTGACGCTGACAAATGAGAGAGCAGATGAGATTCAACGCACCAGTTTGATTCTGAAGCAACTGCTTGAGGAGCGAGAAGAAATTATCAGGCAACTGACCTTGTTCAATAAAACAGCAGGAATGGGCGCCTTGGTGGCAAGTTTGGCCCATGAGCTTAACCAACCGCTGAGCGTTATTCAAACGAACGCTGGCATGATTGAATTGGTTCTGAACGACCACGAGTCCAAACTGGATCAAGACCCTAGAATTGACAAAGCAATGACTGGTTTGCGCAAAGCCAACCACCGGGCCGCAACCATTATCTCAACATTGCGCAATATGTTTGGTAATGGGCGAAAAACGATTTCGTCGTTTGACTTTAATGAACTTGTCAACGACGTTCTTCTCTTATGCCAGCCCACCTTCAATCGACAAGGCATTCAAGTTCAGATCCAATTGCACTCTGAGGCTTTAATTTTCACAGGCGACAAATCGCAATTGCAGCAAGTTTTGTTAAATCTGATCACCAATGCCATCGAGGCATTCCCAGCCACCTTTGAGGGCTTGAAAAAAATCACGATTCAAACAAACATAGAAAGCAATCGAATTGTGATGTCGGTCGCCGACAACGGAGTTGGAATTTCTCCAGAAATTGAAGCGGTCGTTTTTGAATTGCTGCGCACGAACAAAGAAAGCGGAATGGGTATAGGACTGTGGCTTTCAAAAACCATCATTGATTCACATCAGGGCAATATCAGTTTCACGACCCACGTCAACCAAGGCACACGATTCGTTATGACCCTGCCCCTGACATTAGAAAAAATGTTTTTCTAAAATCAAATTATTGACTATTGAGTTGCTCGCGCAGCGTGAGCATATTCATTTTATAAGCAAGTCTGTGCTGAAGCAGAGTAAAAAAATTACAACGGCGATGCCTGTAATTAACCAACAGTCAAATTAATCAAATCCTTGATTTAAGGGCATTTAGCAATTGAAATTACACGGAACTCCCATAGACTTCGGCATATGTTGAATTTTTAGCCGAGGTCATCATGTGCAGGTGGGTTGCTTACGCGGGTCCCGAGATTTACCTTGAAGACTTGATTTTTCATCAAGAGCATTCCATTGTGCGCCAGAGCCTTGCCGCGACTCAATCTGCGTGGGTCACCAATGGCGATGGTTTCGGCGTGGCTTGGTACAACAACCGCACCACACCAGGCCTGTTCAAAGACATCCTGCCTGCTTGGAACGACAGTAACTTGCGCTCCCTTGCAGCTCATATACAAACCCGATTATTTTTTGCCCATGTTCGTGCTACCACTGGCACAGCGGTCAACAGAAGCAACTGCCATCCATTTACCTGGCAAAACTGGGCCTTCATGCACAACGGCAAAATTGGCAACTGGCATGACTGCCGAAAAGATGTAGAAGACCTTATCGACCACGCGCACTACCCTCACAGAGAGGGCACCACTGACAGTGAAGCCCTGTTTTTAGTGGCGCTAAGCAAGGGTTTGATTCACGACCCGATTGCTGCAATTCAAGAAACTTTGCGAGATATCGCAAAAATCATGGATCGGCACCAAGCGGACGAACCTATGCGAATTTCCTGTGCATTGACCAACGGTAAAGACATCTGGGCTTTTCGATACTCAAGCGACGATCAGTCCCCCAGCATGTACTTCGGTACACCCCATACGCGTGCCAAAGAACACGGAATACACCCTATCACCACTATTGCATCAGAGCCATCTGATTCAGATGCAGCTCATTGGTTCAAGGTCGAAGAACGTCATGGTGTGCATTGGACAGAGCGTGGGTTAGAGCATTTCAAAATCACAGTCTAGTATTTGTAGCAGTTGTTAGGCTTGCATGGAGCGCTTTGACGCGGTGCATGAAGGCTAACAATACCAATTCAAAAAAGCCCAATAATCTTGCCATCAGGACCAACGTCAATGGCACAAGCCGATGGCACCTTGGGCAAGCCTGGCATTGTCATGATATCCCCGCAAACCATGACAACGAACTGCGCTCCTGCAGCCAATCGAACTTCGCGAATGTTCACCACATGGCCTGATGGCGCACCGCGCAAAGCAGGGTCTGTCGAGAAGGAGTACTGCGTCTTTGCGACACAGACGGGGTAGTTTCCGTAGGACTCTTGTAATTTCTTAATTTGTGCAAGCACTTTAGCATCGGCCGTGATGTCTGATGCACCATAGATCTTTGTCGCTATGGCTTTCATCTTGTCCCATAGCGTTTCGCTGTCTTGATAGACAAACTTAAAGGTGCTAGGCTGCTCGCACAGGCGAACCACTTCATGGGCCAGTTCCGTTGCGCCCTTGCCACCCTCAGCCCAATGTCGTGCCAGAATAACTTTCACGCCCTTATGGGCCAGTTTGTCCATCAACAACTTGACTTCAGCATCTGTGTCTTCGGTGCGGTGATTGATGGCCACCACACAGGCAAGGCCGTAATGGTTTCTAATGTTATTGACATGCCGCTCGATGTTGGCAATGCCCTTTTCAAGTGCCTGCAGGTCCTCTTGGCCTAGCGCCTTCACATCTACACCGCCATGAAATTTCAAAGCGCGGATGGTTGCTACCAAGACAGCGGCGGCAGGTTGCAGACCCGCCTTGCGGCACTTGATGTCGATAAATTTCTCTGCGCCTAAATCAGCACCGAACCCTGCTTCAGTGACAACATAATCGGCCAACTTCAATGCAGTCTTGGTTGCCAAGACAGAGTTGCATCCGTGCGCAATGTTGGCAAAGGGGCCGCCATGAATGAGGGCCGGAGAATGTTCAAGTGTTTGTACCAAATTGGGCGCTAAGGCATCTTTGAGCAAAGCTGCCATAGCACCATGCGTTTTCAATTGCCTTGCAAGAATTGGCTCTTGATCCCTTGTGTAGCCACACACAATATTACCTAATCGTTCCTTCAAGTCATTGATGGAAGTGGCCAAGCAAAATATGGCCATGACTTCTGAGGCCACCACAATATCAAAGCCATCTTGGCGCGGAAATCCATTGCCTGGGCCACCCAAAGAGGCTGTAATTTCTCTCAAGGCACGGTCGTTCATGTCCATGACGCGCTTCCAAGTGATTCGGCGCACATCAAAACCAAGCTCATTGCCATGGTGAATGTGGTTGTCAATCATCGCCGCCAACAAATTGTTGGCAAGCGCGATGGCATTGAAATCACCCGTGAAGTGCAGGTTAATGTCCTCCATTGGAATGACCTGGGCTTGACCGCCGCCTGCGGCGCCGCCCTTCATGCCAAATACGGGTCCCAAGGAAGGCTCGCGCAGGCAAATCACCGCACGTTTTCCAATGTGGTTCAGCGCGTCTCCCAAACCCACTGTGGTGGTTGTCTTACCCTCGCCGGCAGGTGTTGGACTGATCGCTGTGACCAGAATCAATTTACCATCTGGACGATGACCCAAAGTATCAATAAAGTTCAGAGAAATTTTGGCTTTGGTCCGACCAAAAGGTTCTAACGCGCTGTCTGGGATACCCAGATCCGCAGCGATCTTGGAGATAGGGTGAGGTGTTGCAGCTTGGGCAATTTCGATATCAGATTTCAGGATGGATCCTTTTTGTCAACGTTTTTTCGAAAGAAGTGTAATAGATTGTGCCCATAGCCATGCTGCTTACATTCCTAAATCTTTCAATTTTAGCAAGTCCCCTTTTTTC
>Ga0208856_1000120_pt1 | contig 33061 bp, 26 predicted proteins | sample LakMenEpi13Jul12_FD_150690 | JGI IMG/M metagenome (GOLD analysis project Ga0208856, IMG submission 150690) | Freshwater microbial communities from Lake Mendota, WI - 13JUL2012 deep hole epilimnion (SPAdes) | ecosystem: Environmental > Aquatic > Freshwater > Lentic | place: Lake Mendota, Madison...
CCCGGGAACCCAACCGCCTCGAGATGCTCGTGATCGATGCGGTCCGGTTCGCGGCGCTCAAGAAGGAGCCCGGCTTCCGCGCCGCCACCGCCGCCGAGGTGCAGCGTCGGCTCGCGCTCAACTCGGCCCTCCTCGGCACGCTGCTCGACGATGCCGCCGCCAGCACCAAGAGCCCGCTGTTGGCGTCGATTGCGCAACTGTTCCGCTTCCTCACAGGCGACTCCCACGTCGCGCTCGACGTGGTCATCGGCCTGCCCGAGCAGGCCACCCCCGATGAATGCGTCGAGGCGCTGCGGACCCAGGTGGACGAGGCCATCCGGGCCGGCGGCCTGCCGCCGGAACTCGAACGGCACCTCGCTACCGTGGTGGCCACCATCGGCTGAGGCGGTGGCAAACAGCCGGTGCGGGCGAAGTGACGCTGCCCCTAAGTTGGTACCAGCCGGGTTGTTAGCCGTGCAGGGCCTTGACGGTGGCCGCCAGGTCAACGTGCCGACCGGCACGTCCGACGTGCGGCAGTCCAGCAGACGAGGGCGATGCCGACGCCGGCGAGGGCGATCGCCCCTGGTTCCGGGACCACGATCACGTTGGCGACGATCGTGAGGTCACGGCGGTTCGAGGCGCCGGAGAGATTCTGGTCGTCGGAAAACGAAAGGGTGAACTGTTTGTTGAAGTTGCCCTGGCCGGACGGCGTGAATGTGAACGTGAAGAGGCTGCTCGTGCCGCCACCCACAAGGTTGTTGAATGTCGTCAGGCCCGATGCGAAGCCATCGCCGTCGGCTGTGACGCCCGTGAAGTCGAGTCCGGCAGTCAGGCCCGCGCCATACGTCTGGCTCGCCAGGTTCAGCAGGTTGTAGGTAAAGTTTTGCACGCCTGCCGACTCGTCGATCGAGCCGAAATTGATGGTCAGCGTGCCCGAGGTGTATGGATCTGCGATGCCTGCTGCGAGGAAGCCCGGCAGGGCGTGGTCGAGCACCGTCACGGCGACCGTGCCCGTGGCGGTCGTCTCGCCAAAGGCGGTCGGGGCGTTCACGGTAAACGCGCCGGTCTGGCCGGCGCCGACCGACGTTCCCGTGAAGACGAGGCCAGAGATCGCGCCGCTCGAGCCGCCGGCTGCAGCTGTGCCGCTCGATGATCCGGCGACGTTCGAGACGCCCGCGCCCGTGAATCCGAGGCTCGCACCACCGGAGAGGGCGGAGTTGGCCACGGTGTAGGTGAAGGCTGCCGAGCCGCCCGTGATGATCGAGACGACGGGATTCGTCACGCTGACCGCACCGAGGACGGCCCGCTGCTGGTAATCAACCGACGTCGCCGATGTGATCACCTGATAGGCCGCGCTTGTGCCGGTGATGTTTGTGAACGCACCTGCGATCGACTGGGCCGAGAGCACGCGGTAGAGTCCGGCGGTCGTGCCGCTGCCGGCGAGGTCGAGCGTGCCGTTTGTCAGCGTCATTGTGCCGCTGGACGCGGTGAGCGGCGCGGCCGAGGTGCTCGTCGCAGCGAGCCGCAGCGTGCCGCCGGCGCTGCCGAAGACGAGGCCACCGATCTCGCCGGTGTAGCCGCTCATGCTCAGCGTGCCCTGCGACGAGGCGTTGCCGAGGGTCACGACCGAGTTTGACGGGATCGCGTTGTTGATGCCGTAGGCGAGCGTGGACGATTCGATCACGAACGTGGGGCCGTTGTAGGTGTTGGCGGCCGAGAGCGTGACGCTCGACGTGCCGTCCACCAGAAGGTCGCTCGTGCCCGCCGTCGTGCCCGAGATCGTGCCCGTCACGTTGAACGCGCCGCCAGTAAGCCGAAGGACGGAGTTGTCTTTCGAGAGATTGCCCGAGAGCGTGAGCAGGCCGCCGGAGTTACGGATCGTGCCGGTGCCGCTGCCGGCGGTGACGGTCACGTTCTTGCCGAACGTGGCCGCGCCGCCCGTGTAGGTCAGGCCCGCGCCGCCGGCGATCGTCACGCCGGACGTGCCCTGGAGGGCGCTCGTGCCGTTGATGGAGAGGATGCCACCGCTGATGGTGGTGGCGCCGGTGTAGGCGTTGGCCGCGCTCAAAGTCAGCGTGGCGTTGCCGCTCTTGGTCAGGCTGCCCGAGCCGCTGATCACGCCGGAGAGGGTCTGGGCGTTCGTGCCGTTATAGAGCAGGGTGCCGTTGTTGGTGAAGTCGACTGAGAAACTGCCGCTGTTCAACCTGCCGTTGCCGGCCAACTCCAGTGTGCCATTGGTGATGTCGAGGTTGTTGATTCCGGTGTTGTCTTTGGTCAGGGTCAGTACCCCGGCACCGGTTTTCCGGATGCCCCCATCTGCCACTGCCATGCTCACTTCCAAATCGGTGGCGCCCGGGCCGTCGGCCACATCGAAGATGGCATATCTACCCACAATGCCCTGCATATTAAAAAATGCGTTTGCGCTGGTGGTGATGTAGTTGGTCGTGCCCCCGAGGGTGGTGAAGGTGTACGAGCCTTGGATCAGTGAAGAGTCGCCCGTGCCGGCGCCCGTTTCTATAGCCAGAGTGTTGCCGCCGCTGGCGCCGAACGTGACGCCGCCGGCGAACCGAGTGCGCCCTTCCGCGCCGCTTTTAGTGAAGGTGAGGGTCGAACCGTTGTTGATCGTCGTCACACTGTTCAGGCTGGTAATGTAGAGGTTGTTTTGAGCCTGGGTGTTGTTCAGACGAAACGTTCCGCCGTTGATGGTCAACGCGCCGCTGAACATGGTAGTGCCTTTGTTGAGCACCAGCGTGCCGGCGCCGGCTTTGGTGAGGCCGGCGGTGCCTAGAACGTTGGACGAGATGGTGGCGGTTTTCCCTGTGCCGAGGGCGTTGACGGTGATCGTCGGCGTGGTGCCTTGAAGGGTAAGGCTGGTGGCCGTGTTGCTGATGATCCAGCTTCCGGCGGTGGCTGTGTTGCTGTCGCCAAAGACGATGTTGGTGAGCGTACGGTTTGCATCCAAGGTCACCGTGCGGTCGGCGGTGATGTCATTGGTGAAGTATGCGGTGGAGCCGGAACCGGAGGCGATGGTGTCGGAGAGCCAGTTCGTGCTGATGCCCCAGGTGCCGCTGGCATTGACGTTCCAGGTGCCGTCAGCGGCGTGAACGGACGAGGCGGCGAGCAGAGCGCTGGCGGCGGAGAACTGGAGAAGGAGGGAACGAAGGCGATGGATGCGGTCGGTGATTTTCATATGCCCCGCCTCGACCTTTTGGATGCTCGTGTCCCCGATGCCTGCCCAGACGCCGGTTTCGGCGGATGGCCGTGTAGCACGCCACACGCACCGATTCCCAAACTTACGTCTAGTTTCCTACGCTGCCGCTCAGCCGCCATCCGGTGTTTACCGGAGGTCGGCGAGCGGTATCCCTGGGAAAAAAGGCCAAAAACCCCGATCGCCTTTGCACTCCGCGGTTCAACGAGCCTCGGTCGGTCAGCCGCCCGGGTTCACATGGGGCGAGAGCAGCCCGCGCTGGTAGGCGCGGCTCACCGCCGCCGGAGCATTGGCGACGTTGAGCTTCGCATAGATGTGCGATATGTGGGTGTCCACCGTCCCGTAGCCGATCCCAAGCCGCTTGGCGATCTCCTTCTTCACGAGCCCCTCCGCAAGGAGCGACAAGATCTCGCGTTCGCGATCGGTCAGGATGGTGGCGGGAGCCTGGCTGCGAGTCCGCAACGTGTCGAGAATGTGTCGGGCCACGTGCTTGTCGAGCGAGGCCTCACCGGCAGCCACGCTGCGGATTCCAGTGGCGATCTCGGTGAGCGAGGCGCTCTTGAGGAGATATCCCGACACTCCGGCGGAAATGGCTCGGAAAATGTCCTGTGATTCCTCTGACTGGGAGAGCACGATGATCCGGGCCGCGGGTGCTACGGCATGGATGCGCGGGATCGCATCGATTCCGCCCAGGCCTGGAAGCCGCAGGTCGAGCAGGATTACGTGCGGCAACTCTTCACCGGACAGCGCTGCCAAGCTGCGAAGCGCCGCTTCGGTCGTGCCGAATTGACCCGCGAGCCGCATGTCGGGCAGGTCGTCGAACGCGAGGCAGAGGATCCGCCTGTACTCCACGCTATCCTCGATCAGCATGACGCGGATCGGCAGGGACTGCGTTTCCATAAATCCACCCGCCAACTGTTCTTTATGACTCCATGCAGAGCATACCACCTGCCATCGTCGACCGCGCGTTAACCGCTCACGGGGTTCTCTCCGTCGCTGCGTCAGGAGTTCGCCACTCGAGCGTGGCCTGCTTCCGTTCGAGATCGACCATCACATCGACATGCTCGAAACGCCGCTTGTAGACAAAGCCGTCTCGCGTTGAGGGGCCGAGCGGGGCACCGAGCGGCTTGTCGTACTGCGAAAATCGCTTCAGCCAGACCTTGCTCTGGCACTCGCCGCGCCGCACCTCGGCGGAATACCCATCGTGAATGTAGAGATAGCTATATCGCTCGGCGCACACCAGAAACAGGCCGATCAGATAGTTCACCCGCTCATGCATTTCGGCGAGTTCTCCGACTCGGGTGCGGGTGTCGTCGATCTTCGTCGCATCGGCCGCTGATTCGCCCAAGCCCAGGGTCAACGCGATGATCTTGCCATCACGGGCAGCCTGCTGGACCGCCTCGATTCCCTTGGCGACAAGATCGGCCTCCGTCATCTTGCCCACCACCACATCGAATCCCTCGATATAGGAGCCATCGAAGGGCTCGAGGTATCCCAGGCCCGCATCGGGAAAGTAGGAGGCCCGGATCATGTTGGCGATCAGGAGATCCGACTTGGAAATGCCTGCACGGAGCCGCTTGATCATGTCACGGTAGCCGGCGGTGACAGCATCTTTCTTGCCGGGCGGAAGCTGCCGAGCCAGATAGGGCGTGAGAGCCTTGACGTTGCCGTCGAGAAACAGGCCGTCGATTGCCTCATGGCGACAGACACCCAGCGCCGTGTCGACCCACCAGTCGACGACCTGCGGGTTGGCAAGGTCGTATGCCTCGCTGACATTCCTGACCAGCCGCGTGTGGCCTTGCTTGTCGATCAGAAAGGGATGCGGGATCCGGCTCAGCCGGTCGTCAAACGAATAGCCGCCGTAATGCACGAGCACGTTGCGGTAAAAAAGCACCTTCGTGCGCGGGCTGCGCTCCTTGATCGCCTGCGCCGCCACGAGTGTGCCCTCATCGGTCGATCCGCTCGACTGCTGCCCCGTCGTCTTTTCGAGCGTCACAAGCGGAAACGAGGCGAGGTAATCCAGTTCGTCAGCGGTGAAGGCGGTCGCTTTGCGGACATGCATGTAGAGCGGGATCGTGTCCCAACTGAAATCGGGAAATCGCTGATCTCCCGTAGGCACAGGTTCGACCGCGAGGGCAACCGCCCCCCCAAGAACCGCTGCCAGGGTGGCAAGCATGCTGAAAACGCGCATGAATGACTTTCTCTTCGAGACGGAGAAGCTGGCGGCTGAGTGGCCCCACATCGTGACGAGACTTGCCGCATCGTTCCGTAGTTGACGTGGTTTTCCGCAAGCGTGGCATCCGGTATTTGCGGGACGGCGCGATAGATTCAAGGCGCGGCTCGCCCTCACGATTCTGGCGGCGCGTTGAACGCTTCCCTGTCGTATGGCAGGCTGGCGGAATGGGTCTTCATTTCCGCTGGCTTCTGGTGACCGCACTGCTCCCGGCCTGGTGGGGCTGTGGCAGCAGCACTGGCATGCCCCCCGCCGTGCCGCGGTTCGATCAAGACCTTGCGGACCTGGAGCAACGCCTCGAAGACATCGATTCCCGGCTGGGGACGCTGGCGCATTTCACAATGCAGACCGGCGTTGGAGCGATCGGCTACCGGTCGGCGGCCCACGGCACGGCCGCCCACGAGGAGTGTGTGCAGATCGATCTGGGGGAGCCCGGCCCCATCGACGAGATCGTCATCGTGCCGACGATCTACCGGAGATTTGATTCGCAACTCCAGGCTGATGCCTTTCCAGAGGCCTTTCGGGTGGTGGCAGGGACTGGAGAAAAGGCCAGCGGCACCGTCATCGCGTCGTTCACCGCCGATGATCACCTCCTCCCGCGGATCGCCCCGGTCGTGATTCCCTGCCAGATTCGAGCGTCGTGGGTACGGGTGGAGGGGACAACGCTTTCGGCTCGTGCCTGGGATGGAAGATACGCGCTTCAACTCTCCGAGATTCTCGTCTTCCGGCGTGAAGACAACATCGCCTTCGGACGGCCCGTGACAGCGTCATCGAGCGTCGATCAGGAACAGACCGCTCGGCATAGTCGGTTCCTGGTAGACGGGTTCGTGCCCTACCTCATGGATGCCACCGCAGGCGAACAGGGCATCGACTTCCTCCTCGAGCTATCCGGCGAAGAACCGCTCTCAATCACGATCGCTCTCGGCGGAGTGCAACGCCTCAGCCGAATCCACCTCCACGCCATCGGCATTAGCGACAACGTGCCGCAGGCCCAGCAGAGTGACTTCGGGATTCCGAAGCGGATGCTCATCGAGGCGGCAATCAAGCCTGATTTCTCGGATGCAACAGCCCTCGTCGACTACCACAGAGCATCGATTCTCGATACCGGCCCGATCATGGTCCATTCGTTTCCGGAAACCGAAGCCCGATTCGTGCGGCTCACCGTCACCGAGCCGTGGACGCCCATGGGTGAAGGCAACCCGTTGTTTGGTATCGCGGAGGTGGAGTGTTTCGCCGCCGGACGCAATGTGGCGCTCGGCTGCCCGGTCGCGATGCGTGGCGGCGGACGAGACGAACCGCCACGCCACCGACGCTTGGCCGCGATCACTGACGGCCGCAACTTTTACGGCACGGTCCTGCCGATCCGCCAGTGGCTCGAAGAGCTTTCCCAGCGACACGATCTGGAGGTTGCACGGCCGACCCTGCAGGCAGCCATCCAGGCCCGCTACCAGCGGCAGGCCACGCTTGTCCGCTGGCTCGGAGGGTTGGCCGTGTTGCTGGGAGGGCTCATCGCCGTTTCGATCGTGGCGGAACGACTTCTGCGGCAGCGAGCTATTGCCAGAACACGGGAGCAGATCGCGGCCGATCTCCACGACGAACTCGGTGCCAACCTCCATGCCATCGCCTTGTACGGCGACCTCGCGCAGGCCAATCACGACAATCTCGAGAGGCTGCGGCTGCTTCTCGACCAGATGCGGGCCCTCACCGAACGCAGCGGCGTGGCGGCCCGCTCCTGCGTCAACATGCTCGAGTCCCGCGGGCTCTACGAGGGGCTGGCAGCTGACATGCGCCGCACCGCCACGCGGCTCCTGGCCGATATCGACCATCATCTCGATATCGAAAACGAAGACCTCCTCGCATCGCTTCCCCAACGGCAGCAGGTAGGGATGGCGCTCTTCTATAAGGAATGTCTCACAAACATCATTCGCCACTCCGGGGCGACGCGGGTGGTCACGCGGCTCGTGGCAACGCCCCGGGCACTTCACCTGGTTGTAACGGACAATGGTCACGGGCTTGCCGCCGGCCCGCGGGGGCGGCTCGGCAGCCACCCTGTGCCCGACTCACTCCGTCGCCGGGCGCGGCTCCTCGGAGCAAAGGTGGCGGCACGAGATGGCCCAGAGTCCGGCACCTGCATCAGCCTTACGTTGTCCACCTCTCCATGGTGGAAGCCAGCATCGTGGATGTGATTCCAGTAAACACCTGATTGGCCGAAGCGGAAAACCCGCACATAGTTCCTGGGGCCTCGCTGAAGAGAGCGGCGCAAAGGAATAAGGCTCGTGAAAACTCTCATCGCCCTGCAGGGGCTTGCCAGCATGCTTTTGGCCGCATGGTGGGGCCCGGTCGCGTCGGCCGCAGAGTCCCCACCCGCCGCCCCCCCCAACATCGTCTTCATCTATGCCGACGACATGGGCTGGGGTGACCTCGCCTGCCACGGCACCTCCTGGCTTAAGACGCCCAATCTCGACCGCCTCGCCCGGGCCGGGATCGACTTCCATCAATTCAACGTGCTGAGTCCCGTCTGTTCGCCGAGTCGAGCGGCGGCGATGACCGGGCGGTTTCCATCACGCTACTGCATCTACACAGCCTTTGGATCACCGGAGACCAACCGCGCACAGGGCATGGCCGACTGGCTCGATCCGCAGGCCCCCACACTCCCCCGATTCCTGCAGTCGGCCGGCTACCGCACAGCCCACGTTGGCAAGTGGCACATGGGGAGCGGTGATCTGCCCGGCGCCCCGGCGATGGAGGAATATGGGATCGATGAATCAATGGTGTACCACGGCCCGGGCCCGCGGCTCTCCAAGCGGCAGGTCGCCAAATCGGCCGTTCGATTCATTGAAGCCCTGCAATCCAAGCAGCCGTTCTTTCTCAACGTCTGGATTCCTCAGACGCATCTCACGCTGCAGCCCAGCCAGGCGTCGATGGACCAATTTCAGGATCTCGATCCACGGCGACAGGTGTATGCCGCCACGGTCTACGACGCCGACCAAACCGTGGGCCGGGTGCTCGAGGCCCTCCGCGCCGCCGGCGTCGAGGAGAACACGATCGTGCTCTTCTCGAGCGACAATGGCCCTGCCGGGAGCGAGTGGCAGCCCAAGGCCCGCCCGCCGCGCCCCGAAGACGGCATCATGGAAAAGGGCTTTGGCATGTACTACAGCGTGGGGTCCACCGGTGGGCTCCGGGGACGCAAGGCCGACCTCTACGAAGGAGGCGTTCGCACGCCGCTGCTCGTTCGCTGGCCCGGCAAGGCACCCGCCGGCACGATCAACGACACCACGGTGTTCACGGCCGTCGATCTACTGCCGACGCTCTGTGCAGCTGCCGGGATGAGCGTTCCGGCTGCATATCGGGGCGACGGTGAAAATCTGCTGCCAGCTTTGCGGGGCGAGCCCGTCCGGCGAACCACGCCGATTTTCTGGCACGTTCAGGCGGGGGCCGCGAGGGGCCGCTCCGAGAAATGGGCCAGCTATGCCATGCGGGATGGCGACTGGAAGTTGTATGTGAGTGGCGATGGAAGCCGGGCTGAACTCCACGATCTCGCCACCGACCGGAGTGAATCGAAAGATGTGAGCCAGCAGCATCCAGACATCGTCGGCCGCATGACAGCGGCGATTTCGGCCTGGAAGGCCACGCTCCCAGACAAACCCAACCCCGCCTGCGTCGCCCCGGCCATGGCGCCACACCGAAAGCAGGAGCCGGCTCGATAGGTCAGGCACGCACCGCTATTTTCCATTTCCTCCAGGAGTGGGTTCACCCGGTGAATACCTGATGGACTGCTGAGCATTGGGAAGCGATATTTGGAATGTCTTTCCGTCTCCTGCGGCTCGGCGAGGGTGTGTTTTGGTTTTCGGGGGATCAACCATAGTTGTTTCGCGTGTCCGCAAGAGCGGCTTCACGCTCGTTGAGCTCCTTGTGGTGATCGCCATCATCGGCGTGCTGATCGGGCTCCTTCTACCGGCCGTCCAGGCGGCCAGGGAGTCGGCACGGCGCAACGCCTGTAGCAATAACCTCAAGCAACTCGCCACGGCAGTTCACAACTATGCCGACGCCAATGCCAAGGGCGGGGACAACAAACTGCCCTACGCCGGGTATCACAGCGACGGCAAGAGCGGAAATCTCCTCACGCACACGAATGGCAATAGCGGCCTCAACAGCATGGCGTGGCAAAGCCACGTGAGCTGGATTGTTCAAGTACTTCCATTTCTCGAAAACGCCCCGCTCTATGATCAGTGGGTATCCGCAACGAAAAACTTCGTGGGCTCAAATCCGGCAAGTTGGAATGATTTCGGGAGCGTCACCGACACCATGGACAATCTCCACAACGATGTGCGAATCGACGCGATCTACTGTCCGTCCTACACCGGCGGGCTTGTCATTGACGGCACGCCTGTTGCGGCTCCCGGGCTTTACAGCAACGGAGGGAACAACCAAGTCCATGGGGCACCCCCTGACAAAACGTCCCGCACGGGGCTGACGTGCTATCGCGCCAACTTCGGAAGAGGAACAAGCAACAACATGGAGACGACCGATGGCGAAGGGGCCTTGAGGTGGAAGACTCGCCACGGCATCAAGGACATCACCGACGGCACTTCAACATCGATTTTGTTGGTGGAAAACGGCTTTGGTGTCGCTTGGGCTGCCGGTTTTCCAGCGCTCACAACAGCGAGAAGCAGTTCCAGTATTGTGGGAATCAACAGGCCCGCACTTCCTTTCCGCGGCGACATCCCGAACATCGGCCTCACCTCTGAACACCCGAGTGGGGCAATCGTGTCTCTCGTGGATGGCTCGACGCGTTTTCTCAACTACGGTTCGCTTTCAGACGCCGTCTGGATCAACCTCATGTGGGTGAAAGACGGCGCCGCGGTTTCCGTGCCATGAGCGGAGCGCCTCGTGTGACTCTCTTACGCGACGGATACGCCATGTGTGATCGCATTCGCTTCTACGCCCTTCGGGTCCTGCTGGGATGCGCGGTGCTGCTTGTCGGGTGTGGCCGACCTGGCCATGGCCGCACGGAGGTGACCGGGCTCGTCACGCTGAATGGCAAGCCACTTCCCGGCGGGCTGACGATCAAGTTCACCCCGCAGGAAAGCGACATGCCCGTCGCCTCCGGTTGGACGATGCCCGACAGCACCTACGTTGTCTACGCTGAGCCCGGAAAAATCGGCCTCAACCCCGGCAACTACATCGTCTCGGTGGAACTTCCCTACGCCGACGAACCCGGCCCCTACACCGGCCCGCCTGACCTAGAAAACATCAAGATTCCCAGGGCTTTCCAGACAGGCATTTCGACGCTCACCTTCAACGTCCCCGCAGACGGCTCGACATTCGACATCGTGATGAAGAGTGAGTAGTGGCGCGGAGGGCGCAACAGGTCGGCCACAAGGCACTTCGGCAAGCGTCGGCCGAGCGGAGCGCACCACTCGAAGCGACCACCGGGGCTGATCGGGCTGGATGCGGCCCTCACGGTGTCGATTCCTCGAGCGCGGCGCGGATGAAGGCTGGGCGGTTGGTCGTGATTCCCATCGCGCCGAGCTCGCGGAAGGCCAGGGCGTCGTCGGCTGAATCCACCGTCCAGACGTGAAACTCACGAACGCCACCGGCCGTGAGCCGCTCGACGAAGCCCTCGTCGATCACCGTCCGCTGGCCCTGCATGCCCACGCCGTCGGCCCCGCACGCTTTCACGGTCGTGGCGATCCGTTCCGCGGTGGGCCGCCAGGCTCCGTTCGCCTTGTCCTGTTTGAAGCTCGTGAGCCAGTGGGCTCGGATGGCCGGTAGCGCCCGCTTGCACTCGGCGATCGCGTCGGCGTCGAAGGCGATGATCGTGAGCAGTGATTGATCACCCCGCCACGCCGCGAGTTCCTTCACGAGCGGCGGCACGATCTCAGGGCCAGTCTTGAGCTCGATGAAAAACCTCTTGCCCGTGGGCAAGGCGGCGAGCACCTCCGTGAACGTCGGCAGCCGCTCACCCTCGAATCGGGCGTCTTTCCATCGGCCGGCATCGAGCGTGCGGAGTTCTGCGAGCGGCGCGGAGGCGACCACGTGATTCACGCCCGCCACCCGCTTCGTGTCGGCGTCGTGCACACAGACGATCTGGCCGTCGCCCGAGAGGCGAAAGTCGCCCTCGATCGCGTCGGCTGCCTGCTCCCAGGCGAGCCTGAAGGCAGCCAGCGTGTTTTCCGGTGCGTCGTGCGACGCGCCTCGGTGGGCCGTGATCAGCTGGCCGGCGGCCGGCCCGGCGACGAGGAGCGAGAGCGTCATCGCCAGGAGCAGCCGTGCCATGATTGGGGGTCGCGGAATCCGTGCGGGCTGGGAATCTGCAGTAGCGTACTCGCGCCGCGTGGCCGGCTGCCAGCGGCCGAGTGGTGGGGCCAACGAGCAGAGGGGGCACTTCGTGCGGCCAAGGCTTTGTCGTGGCCTCCCGGCTGCCCGGCAGGACGGGGCCATGGATGGCCCGCCCTCCCTATGGCTAGCTGCAAGGGCCGCATCGGCCGGATGCTGATCGCCCTGTTGGTCGAGCAGTGGGGACGGCTCGACACGCCACCGCTCCATTTGAGTCTGCCCCTGGAACGCCGTTCACGGACGACGCGGTCAGCCCGTCGTGACGCCGCTCGACTTCGCGCAGCAGTTCTTGAACTTCTTGCCACTGCCGCAGGGGCAGGGATCGTTGCGGCCGACCTTCCCGCCGAGGTTGCGGATCGGCTCGAGGTTCACCGCCTCTGCCTGCGACTCGGCAGCGGCCGCCTGCTGCGGCTCCGCCTGGGCCGAGAGGGCGGCGGCCGACGGGGCCTCCGCGTGGATCGCAGCGGTCTCGCGGAAGGTGCTCTTCACCTCGTCGTCCTCGACCTGCTCGATCCGGTAGACGATGTCGACAACGCGTTCGTCGATCGCCTTCCACATCAGGTCGAACGTCCGCATCCCTTCGCGCTTGTACTCCACCTTCGGATCGACCTGGGCGTAGCCGCGGAGGCCGACGCTCGAGCGCAGATGATCCATCGCCAGGAGGTGATCCTTCCAGGCATTGTCGAGAATCTGCAGGACCACCGCCCGCTCCATGCGCCGCATGTCGTCGCCATACTTCGCCTCGCGCTCGGCGTACACCTCGCGGGCCTTGCGCTTGACGATGCGTTTGAAGGCCTCAGCATCGTGGCCGGCTGCCTCGGCCTCGGCGAGCTCCGCGGCCGTGAGCGGCCGGCCAAACCGCCACTCCGTCCAGCCACAGGCGCTCCGCACGCCGAAGTCGGGAGCCAGGAACCGTGCGCCGTCGGAAAGATCGACGCGGTGGATCGCCTCGCGGGTTTTTTCCTGCAGGACGTCGGCCACGGCATCCCGGCCGGCCCGCTTCAGATCACGATCGTTCACGGACAGCTTCCAGCGCGAGTTCGCGAACGAAGCGAGCGCCGCCCAGTTCCACTCGCTTTCGTCCTCGCTCGCTGGCAGGTTCTCCTCGACCGCCTCGTAGATCATGGCCTGCGACTGCCGGACAGCTTCTTCCACGGCGAGCCGCTCCGCCTCTTCGGGCGTCATGCCGCGGTAGTCGGCCGCTTCGAGCTCGCACGCCAGCCGCTCCGACGCCCACGCGGCGAACGTCTGCGTGCCGTAGTCCTTGTCGAGAAACGTGCCGATGTTCTGATCGATCTGGCGATCGACCATGTCGAGCACGATCTCGCGGCAGTCGGCGTCGCCGTCGGTGTGGTCGAGGATCTTCTGGCGGAAGCCGTAGACCCGCTTCCGCTGCTCGTCCATCACCTCGTCATATTCGAGGAGATTCTTGCGGACCTCGAAGTTGCGCTCCTCCACCTTCTTCTGCGCCGCCTCGACCCGCCGCGTCACCATCCGGCTCTCGATCGCCTCGCCGTCCTGCATGCCCAGCCGCGTGAGCACGTTCTTCACCCACTCGCCGGCGAAGATTCGCATCAGGTCGTCTTCAAGCGAGAGGAAGAAACGGCTCGAGCCCGGATCGCCCTGCCGGCCGCAGCGGCCACGGAGCTGGAGATCGATGCGGCGGGCCTCGTGCCGCTCGGTGCCGATGATGTGCAGCCCGCCCATCGAACGGACCTGCTCGCCTTCGGCCTTCATGTTCTCACGGGTCGAGATCTCTTTGACGAGCGCCTCCCACTCGGCGTGCGGCACGTCAAGCCGCGTCGCATACGTGTCTTGGAGCTTGGCCCAGACGAGCGTGTCGGGATTGCCGCCCAGGATGATGTCGGTGCCACGGCCGGCCATGTTGGTGGCAATCGTCACGGCGCCATGCCGCCCGGCCTGGGCGATGATCTCGGCTTCGCGCTTGTGCTGCTTGGCGTTCAGCACCTGGTGATCGACGCCGCGCTTCTCGAGCAGGTCGGAGAGCCGCTCGCTCTTCTCGATCGAGACGGTGCCCACGAGCACCGGGCAGCCGTGCCGCTCGATCTCCTTCACCTTCTCGCGCGGAATCGTCTCTGTGTCGCGGGTGCCCTTGGGCTCGAATTCGTAGGCCGCGGCGGTTTCTCCCAGGAGCTTTCCGATCTTCCACGAGCCGTCTGCCATCGCCAGCGTGTCGAAGCGGTGGAGCCTCTCCACCTCGTCGGCCACGGCGATCCATTTTTCACGCTCGGTGCGGTAGATCACGTCGGGATGGTTGATCCGCTTCATGCCCCGGTTGGGCGGGATCGCGATCACGTCGAGCTTGTAGATCTTCCAGAATTCGCTGGCCTCGGTCATGGCGGTGCCGGTCATGCCGGCGAGCTTCCGATAGAGCTTGAAGAAGTTCTGGAGCGTGACGGTGGCGAGCGTCTGCGACTCCTCCTTCACCCGCACCCCCTCCTTCGCCTCGACCGCCTGGTGGAGGCCGTCGGACCACTGGCGGCCGGGCATGAGGCGGCCGGTGAACTCGTCGACGATCACCACCTCGCCGTTCTGCACGACGTAGTTCACGTCGCGCTTATAGAGGTGGTGCGCCTTGAGGGAGTTGTCGATGAGGTGCGGCCACTCCATGTTGCCGGCGGTGTAGAAGCTCTCGACGTCGGCCAGCTTTTCGGCCACCCGCACACCCTCTTCCGTGAGGGCCACGGTGTGCTCCTTCTCCTTCACCTCGAAGTGCACGTCGGGCTGGAGCTTGCGGGCGATCTGGTCGGCCCGCGAATACTTGCTCACGTCGTCGTGGGCGGGGCCCGAAATGATGAGCGGGGTGCGGGCCTCGTCGATGAGGATGTTGTCGACCTCGTCGACGATCGCGAAGTTGAGCGGGCCCTGGGCCTGCTGCATGTGCTTGGGGAAGCGGTCGTCGCCGCGGGCGGCCATCCGCATATTGTCGCGGAGGTAGTCGAAGCCGAATTCGTTGTTGGTGCCGTAGGTGATGTCGCAGGCGTAGGATTTCTGCCGCTCGCCCGAGTCCATGCCCGACTGGATCGCGCCCACCGTCAGGCCGAGCCCCATGTAGAGCGGGCCCATCCATTCCATGTCGCGGCGGGCCAGGTAGTCGTTGACCGTGACCACGTGCACGCCCTTGCTCTCGAGAGCGTTGAGATAGGCCGGGAGCGTGGCCACGAGCGTCTTGCCCTCGCCGGTGATCATTTCGGCGATCGCCCCGGAGTGGAGCACCATGCCACCGATCAACTGCACGTCGTAATGCCGCATGCCGAGAAACCGCTTGCCTCCCTCGCGGCACACGGCGAAGGCCTCGACGAGGATGTCGTCGAGCGTCTCGCCGGCTGCCAGCCGCCGTTTGAATTCGGCCGTCTGGCCGCGCAGCTCGGCCTCCGTCATCGCCTGGTACTTCGGCTCCAGCGAATTGATCGCCTCGATCTTGGGCTCGAGCCGGCGCACGTAGCGGGCGTTGGACGAGCCGAAGAGCCCGGTCAGAAACCGCTCCAGGCGGGTGCCGGCCCCGGCGGCGGCGTTGGAGAGACCATCCCAGAGGCGTTCGAGCTGTTGCATTGGAGACCGTGGCGGGGCGAAAGGTGGGCCAATTCCCGATTCTCACGGCCGCGAGCCACATGGGTCAAGGCACAAGTCGGCCCCCGAGGGCCGCCTCGCTGCGGCATCGCGCGGCCGAAAACAGGCTTTGTGGCGGCAATTTCGCCCCGCCGATTTTTTCGACTACCCAGAATTTCCCGTGGCCCGCTAGGGTGCTCAGAGTTTGGTGGCCCGTGGGCGTCCTGCGGGCCGCGGCCGCATGCGGTGTGTCCGAATGTGGATGCCCTGCGATGCGGTCCCGTTTCTTATTAGGAGAATCTCATGATGCGTCTTCCCACGATCTTCACCGTCCTGTGTGCCGTCGCCGTCAGCCTGATGGTCGCCGACACCGCCTCCGCTGCCGGTCGCGGCCGCCGTGCAGCCGCCAGCTGCGATTGCGCCCCGGCCTGTGCCGAGCCCGCCTGTGCCGCTGCCGAGCCGGCCTGCTGTGCCGCCGAGCCGGCGTGTGCCGCCGCCGAACCGGCCTGCTGTGCAGCTGAACCCGCCTGCGGTGCCGAGCCGGCCTGCTGCGGGAGCCAGCCGACCCACCGTCGCGCCCGTCGCGGCCTGTTCTCCGGCCGGCGTGCCCACCACGGCGGCAGCACGAGCGGCTGCGCGAGCTGCTGCGAAGAGCCGGCCTGCTCGGCCGAGCCCTGCTGCAACGCGGGCTGATCGGGCCAGCGGTCAGGCATCCGCCTGAATCCGGTGCTTACGAACGCGGCGGGGGACACGATGTCCCCCGCCGCTGTCTTTACGGCATGTCTCGACATCCTGTCGAACATGCCTTGGCCGGCCTCCGCCGGCTGGTTGTGACCCGGGCCTCCGGCCCTGGCGCTTTCGCGCTGGCGGTCATGGTGTGCCATCTCAGGCGGCACGTCGGCGCGTGTCCAGGGAGCGCCGGTAGGCTTCGATCGCGAACCTGATCACTTCGAGGGCATCGAACAGGTTCGCTTGCCCGCTGTCGAATGAGTGCGCTGCGGCCTTGATCTCCGCCAGCGCATGAATTGCGAGACTCGCCGGCGTGCGACGTTTTTGCTCAGACATATGTGCCTCCTTGCACAAGGATTCGCCGACACATCCTGGTCAGCGAAGATGGCACCTTAGCCGCGTCTTCGATCCCCGTCTTGCATGACACACGCGCGTGAACCACGCGCCGGCAGAATGATGGTTCGAGTCGCCCAGCCGTCTATGATCTCGGCAGCGACGAGCCGATGCGACGGGTACACTGCACAGGCGATTGCCATTCTTGGGGCGGCGAGGGACGTGCTGCATGGATACTGTCCAACCACCCTATCCACACTTCTCGTGGCTCGCCTACTGGCTGATCATCGAGCCGCCTCGTGTGTTCGCTGTTCACAAGAGCCACCACGTCACGCACCAGCTGGTTCTGACCACGAGCGGCGCTGCCGACATCTCGTGGGAAACCCGCAGCACGGAAACAGCATTCCGTGCGACCAGCGGAGACATCGGCTTCTTTCCCTGCGATCGTCGCGAGCACACGCTCTCCATCACGGCAGCGGGCGACTTCTCTGCGTATACCGTGCTGCTTCCGGCTGGGCATGTGCAACGCGTCTGCGGGGAGGAAGGTCTGAACCCGGCCCTGAACCTCCCGGCGATCCCGAGTTTTCGGGACGGATTGATGCAGGCGAGTCTCGTACGCCTGTCGTCCCGAACCGAAGGGCGGCAGATCTCGGAGGATATCGGCGACGAAATCGCAGCCCGCCAGATCGTCCTACGCCTGTGCGTGCTCGTCGGCGGAAGCGTGCCGGAGTGGCAGAAAGACACGAGTGTCTTCACACCCGTCGTGATGCGACAGGTCGTCGCCTCCATCGACGCGCACCTCGGTGTCCCGCTGACATTGGAATGCATGGCGCGAACCGCGGGTCTTTCTCCCGGACATTTCGCCCGCAAGTTTCACCAGTCGTCGGGCGAGAGCCTCGGCCGCTTCATCAATCGGCGGCGCGTCGCCACGTCGTTCGCCATGCTCAGGGCGGGAGGCCTATCCCTCGCAGGAATCGCCCTGGAACTCGGATTTTCCTCACAAAGCCATTTTACGCGACTGTTCAGTGGCCTCTCGGGAATCACGCCAGATCAATTCCGACGCTTGTATCGACGGACGAGTGGCTGAGGCCGACGCCCAGAGGCAGTTTTCGCTGGCCGGCGATCACCGGCATTTCGTCACGGACACATCGGGGAGCCTATCATGCCCGGACAGGCATCGCGTTCGCGTAAGGGAGCACCACCACCCAGAGGCCGGTTCAATGAGTAAGCCATTGTTGTCATCCACGTTGTCAGAAGAGATCGCCAAAATCGCCCTGGCGATGCAGTCGGAGCGCACCGGGCACTCGCCCAAGGCCGTGACCGTGGTCGCCAGTGATGAAACGGTCGTTCTGACGCTGCACGAGGCGTTGTCGCCCGCCGAAAAAATTCTCGCCCGCACGGAGGCTGGGGCGGCGAAAGTGGAGCAATACCACCGGGCACTATTCGCTGTGTCGTGCGATGAATTACGGAATGAAATTCAGCGTTTGACAGGCCGCAAGGTGCGGGAAGCGGCGGTCGTCGTGGAGCCGGCCACAGGGGCGATCGTGCACGCCTTTACCAGCGGCACGATGGTCCAGATTTTCCAACTGGAACCGCATGGCGTGCCGACATTTGTCTCGGCAGGAACACCTTCAGAACCCGGCAAGCCAACGCCCTGACAGCGGGTGGCGCCCGGTTTCCAAGCGACAGCACGCGGGCCCCTCCGGGGGGCGGTGGTATTCTGTTGCCCATGGTGAATCGACTGCTCGGCGGGGCGATCGTGGCGGTGGCGTTGCTGCCTGTGGCGCAGGGCTTCGCCGACGGACCGGGCGACAATCTGCCCGGGAGCGTACGGCCGATTCCGCCGCCAGGGATCGAACTCGACGAGGCTACGCAGCGGCGGTTGCTCGACGGAGCGGCGGCGCTCGCCCATGACGTGGCCGCGATCGCAGGGGACAGCGACGCCGATCGCGCGGAGGTGCTCGTCTTGGCCCGCGCCGTCCGGCTGGCCGTGGAAGATTGCTTCCTCTACTCGGAGAAGGATGTGGAGCAGGCGGAACAGCTGCTCGATCGCGGCCGCGAGCGGCTGGGGTCGCTTCGGGCCGGCACGACCGGCCCGCGGCTCGTCCTGTCGGGCAGCGCGCAGGCGGACGGCCCGCGGCTGGCAGTCGGCGGCTTTCGCTCACGGATCGACGGCTCGGTGCAGCCCTACGGTCTCGTGCTGCCGGCGGATGTCGATCCTGCCGACGCCCGCCCGCGCCGGCTCGACGTGTGGCTCCACGGCCGCGGCGAGAAGATGAGCGAGGTCGCGTTTCTCAGCCAGCGGCTGGCGACGGTCGGTGAGGTCGCGCCGCCCGACACGATCGTGCTCCATCCCTACGGCCGCTATTCCAATGCCTTCAAGTTCGCCGGCGAGACCGACGTGCTCGAGGCGATCGAACACGTAAAGACGCTGTTTCCGATCGATGACACGAGGACCGTGATCCGGGGCTTCTCGATGGGAGGCGCCGGCTGCTGGCAGTTCGCCGTGCACTTCCCCGGCAGGTGGCTCGCCGCCACGCCGGGGGCCGGGTTCGCCGAGACGCGCGAGTTTCTGCGCACGTTTCAGCAGCAGGTGTTCGAGCCCACGGCCGCCCAGGCCCGGTTGCTCCACTGGTATGACTGCCCCGACTGGGCGAACAATCTCCGGCACCTGCCGACGATCGCGTACAGCGGCGAGCTCGACAGGCAGAAGCAGGCGTCCGACGTGATGGTGGCGGCCGCAGCGGCCCGGGGCTTCGAGATTCCGCACGTGATCGGGCCGCAGACGGCGCACAAGATCCACCCCGATGCGAAGGCGGAGATCGAGGCGTTCGTGGCCGGGGCCGCGGAGCAGGGGAGGCCTGCCGCGCCGCGCGAGATCGATTTCACCACCTACACGCTCCGCTATCCCACGCACACCTGGCTCACGATCAACGGCCTCGGCGAGCATTGGCGCGAGGCGCGGGTGCGGGCGGCTGTACGATCATCGCGCTTGATCGAGATCACGACCACGAACGTCACGGCGCTCGCACTCGACATCCCCGCCGACGCCAAGCTCGTGGACGCGAGCGACACTGTCGCGGTGCGGATCGATGGGGCCGTGCTCGACGTGCCCCCTGCGAGCGGGCCGCGGTGGCGGGCGGCGGTCACGAAAGCGGATGGCGCGTGGCGGCTCGAGACCGCCGTGGATGCACACGCCCTGCGGAAACGGCCTGGCCTGCAGGGGCCGATCGACGATGCCTTCATGGACGCTTTCATCTTCGTGGGGCCGGCCTCGGGGCACGAGGCGGCATCGCCCGCGGACCGCTGGGTGGCCGAGGAGTTCGCCCGGGCGAAGCGCGAGTGGCGGCGGCACTTCCGCGGCGACGTGGTCGAGCGGCTGCCGGAAAATGTCTCGGCCGACGACATCGCCACCAAGCATCTCGTGCTCTTCGGCACGCCCGAGTCGAATCCGCTCGTCGCGAAGGTCCTGCCGGGCCTGCCCGTGAAGCAAGGCGGCGAGGCATGGAGCATCGGCACCGCGCGGTCAGCAGTCGGCTCGAGCCTGCCGGTGCTCGTGTACCCCAACCCGCTCAACCCCGAGCGATACGTCGTCTGGAACAGCGGCTTCACGTATCGTGAATACGCCTACCTCAACAACGCCCGGCAGATCCCGATGCTGCCCGACTGGGCGCTCGTGAGCACGGTCGAGGGGCGGGATTCGCAGCTGCCGGGCACGATTCTGGCCGAGGGATTCTTCGACGAGCGCTGGCAGCCGTGATCGTGAGCCGCCGCGGCGGTCACTGCGGGGGTACGTGTGCGGTCGGCTCGGAGGCAAGCAGGGCCCGGCGACAGGCCGCCAGATGGGCATGCCCATACCAGCGGCAGGGCTCGAGGTGGGCGCCTTCCGCCCACTCGTTCCAGGCGTTGATGAACACGAGCCCGTCCGTGCGCGGATTCTGCAAGGCCTTGGCGATCGCGTGCCGGAGCCACCGCTCGAAGGCGAGAGGATCGGTGTTGATGAAAATGTGGGATCGTTCCCGTTTGCGGGCACTGTTGTCCCAGGCGGGAAACACGCCAGGGATCACGCGGTCGTGGCCGTAATCGACCGACTCCAGGTGGGCGATTGTCTGCCCGTAATCGTCGATTCGCCCCTTGAACTTGGTGTTGAGCATCTGCTCCGGCCGGATGCGGACGGTGCCCCGGAAGCCGCGATGCGGCGGGAATTGCACGATCCCGTCGATGGCGGGCTCATCGCGGAAGGCGTGACGGGAGGGAAAGCTGGTGCCCATCACGGCGAGTTCGCCGACGCCTTCTTCCCGGGCGATCCGCCGCCAGTAGGCCACCGTGTCGTGCAGCCCGGCGCCGAGGGCCTCGGGGATGTAGACGAGGAGAAGCTTGCGACCCTCGATGCGGCGGTAGCGGTCATTCCGCAGGTAGGGCAGGATGTCGTGGATGAAGAGCCGGTCGCGCTCGACGCTGTGCTCCTGCCGGATGATCACGTCGTCCTCGGCGTTCTCCCACCGTCGCGACCAGTTTTCATTGGCCCAGCAGAGGCAAAACTCCATGTCGGGGTCGGCCAGTTGCTGAAACAAGCGGACCGGGCCGTCCATGATCGTGCGGCCGGCGAACCAATAGTGGTAGAAGCAGAAGCCCGTCACGCCGTAGTGCAGGGCCAGGTCGATCTGCCGCCGCATCACGTCGGCGTTGGTGAGGTCGTAGAAGCCCAGGTCTGCCGGGAGGTGCGGCTGGAGGTGGCCCGGGAAAAAAGGCTGGGTGCGGGTGACGTTAGTCCACTCGGTAAAGCCCGAGCCCCACGCCCGGTCGTTGACCTCCAGCCGATGGAACTGCGGCAGATAATACGCCGTCAGGCGGGCCTTGAACCTGCCGCCCCGCTCGAGCCGCTGCGGCGCCTCGACATGAAACTCCGACTTTCCCGTGTGCATCGTGTCGAGCAATTCGAACGCCGTGCGGCAGTGGCGAAGCGAGGCGTCGAGGGCAAGCGTGTGTGGTTGCACGGCGGCAGTATACAGGGCACGATGCATCGCTCGGGCGTACATCATCCCCGAGCCACGGCGCAGCTTCGCATGACACGTAAAGGCCTGATTCTCGCCGGTGGCAGCGGCAGCCGGCTGCATCCCGCCACGCTGGCGACCTCGAAGCAGCTGCTGCCCGTCTACGACAAGCCGATGATCTATTACCCGCTCAGCGTGCTGATGCTGGCGGGTGTGCGTGAGGTTCTCATCATCTCGACCCCGCGAGACACGCCGCGGTTTCGCGATCTCTTGGGGACGGGCGACGATTGGGGCCTCCGGCTCGAGTATGCCGTGCAACCGGAGCCACGCGGAATCGCGCAGGCGTTCCACATCGGCGCCGAGTTTCTCGGCCGCTCGCCCTCGGTGCTCGCCCTGGGCGACAATATTTTCTATGGCCACGGCCTGTCGCAGAGCCTGGCGGACGCCGATCGGAAGTCCTCGGGGGCGACGGTGTTCGCGTGCCCGGTTTCCGACCCGGAGCGCTACGGCGTGGTGGAGTTCGACGCCGCCGGCAAGGCCGTCGGCATCGAGGAGAAGCCGAGCTCACCGCGCAGCCGGCACGCAGTGACCGGGCTGTACTTCTACGATGAAGATGTCGTAGGCATCGCGCGCGAGGTGCGACCCTCGGCCCGTGGCGAGCTCGAGATCACCGACGTGAATCAGGCCTATCTGGACCGCGGAGCGCTGAGCGTGCACCTGCTCGGTCGCGGCACCGCCTGGCTCGACACCGGCACCCCCGACAGCCTGTTGGAAGCGGGTCAATTTATCCAATCGCTCGAGAAACGGCAGGGTCTGAAGATCTGCTGCCCGGAAGAGATCGCCTGGCGGAACGGGTGGATCGACGACGCGAGGCTCGCTACGCTGGCCGCGCGGCTGCAGGGAAACACCTACGGCGACTACCTGCTCGGGGTGCTGCGGGAGACGAACCGGTGAAGAAAGACCATCCGGGGCGTGCCGCTGCGGCACCACGTTCATGAAACTCAAAGCCGTGGTTCTCGGGTGGGAGGGCAAGGAAGAGCGGGCCCGCGCGATTGCCATGCAACTGCGGGACCAGGCAGACAGTGTCCGCCTCACCTATTCCACGCGGGGCAGCGACATCGTGATCCCTGGTGTCGAAGGCATTCGTGTCCCATCGGAAGCGTATTTCGGAGGGAAGTTCGCACAGTCCATCAGGGAGTGGGGCGACGAGGCGATGCTCCTCGTGCACGCCGACACCTCCGCCGCCGACTGGCCAGAGGTCGCTGCCGCGTGCGGGCGAGCCCTGTCCTCTCCTCCCATCAAGGTGTGGGCCCCGGAAATCGACGTCACTCCCTGGCCCACGGCATTGGTGCAGTTCGAGCAATCATCGACGTCAAGCTATCTTGCGGTCGCCCACACCGACGCGATCGTCCTGGGGCTCGCCCCGGATGTCGTGCAGCGGCTGAGGAAGCTCGACTACCGGGAAAACAATCTCGGCTGGGGGGTCGACTGGGTGGCGCTGTGCTACACCTATGCGAACAACGGCATCGCGGTGAGAGATCGATCCGTCGCCATTCGCCATGATCCGGGCAGTGGGTATTCACTGCATGAGGCGGCGCGGCAAAGGGATGCATTCCTGCGGCAAATGACCCTCACAGAGCACATCCAGTATCAATTCTTGGACTCGATGATCGAGGCTCGAAGGCGTCACCTGCGCCGGACGAGCGGGACGACGTAGCCAAGCGCACGCAGCCCCGCATGCGCGCGAACACCAACTCTTTGAGGCCGCTATGGTTCGACGGCAGGATCGTGTGACTCCCGCGGACTCCCTGCCTGTGCGGGTCGAGGGCGTCGTCAAGCGATATGGGCGGCGGACTGTGCTCGATCGCGTGGCCTGCACCGTGCCGCCGGGCATCACGGGGCTCGTCGGCCCCAACGGCGCCGGCAAGAGCACGCTCGTGCGGTCGATCCTCGGCCTCGTGCGGCTCGCGGCGGGCAGTGTGCACGTGTTCGGCGTCGATGCGGCGCGGGAGCCGCGGGCCGTGCGCCGGCTCGTGGGTGTGGTGCCGGAAGACGAGTGCACCGTGCCGGGGCTCGCCGGCGTGGAGATGGTGCGGTATGCCGCGAGGCTCTCGGGGCTCCCGGGCACCGAGGCGCTGCGCCGGGCCCACGAGGTGCTCGACTGGTGCGACGCCGGCCAGGAGCGGTATCGCACGGTCGAGACGCTCTCGGTCGGGATGCGGCAGAAGGTGGCGTTCGCGGCGGCGATCGTCCACGATCCGCCGCTCGTGATCCTCGACGAGCCGACCAACGGCCTCGATCCGCTCGAACGGCAGGCGATGCTCGGCCGGCTCACCACGCTCGCCCGCGACCACGGCAAGACGGTGCTCGTGTCGACGCACGTGCTGCCCGACGTGCAGGCGATCTGCGACCGCGTGATCGTGATGGCCGCCGGCTGCGTGCGGCTCGAGGGCTCGATCGCCGAGCTCACGCGGCCCGCCGTGCCGCAGTTCGAGCTCGATGCCGTCGGGCCGCTCGACGCCTGTGCCGAAATCCTCGCCCGCCGCGGCATCGCGGCCACGCGGCGCGATGCCACCACGCTGCTCGTCACCGCCCGCTCTGAAGACGTCGTGGCCGCGATCTGGCAGGCGGCCCGCGAGTCGGGTGTGGCGGTGCGGGGGCTCGCACCGGTGCGGCGTGGCTTCGAAGACGTGTTTCTCGAAGCGATCGCAGAGGATGCGCATGCCGCTGCATGAAGTCGGCTATCGCGGCTGGGCGGGGCGGCTGCTGCCGCCATGGGCCGCGGTGGGCGTGATCGCCACCACGGGGCTGCGGCTGGCCTGGAAGAGCCGCTGGCTGCGCCGCGCGATGCTGTTGGCGTGGAGCCCGGCGATTTTTTTCGCGGCCAGCTTTTTCGCGTTCGAGCAGGCGGTGGAGGAGGGACGGCTCTCATCGCTCACCGAGCGGGCGGCCCGCGGAGGCAATCTCGACGGCGTGGGGATTCTCGGCACGGTGCTCGCCGACACGCTCGGCCGGGGGGCGGCGAGCGCCGAGCATGCCACTGAGGCCGAACGGCTCGTGGCCACGCGGAAGCTCGTGTGGACGCGGCTCCTGCTCGCCTTCATGCGGGCGCCGCAGGCTGTGCTGCTGGCCGTGGTGATCGGCCTCGTGGCCCCGGCCCTCATCTCGGGCGACCTGCGGGCGAAGGCCTGGCTCGTGTATTTCACGCGGCCGGTCGGCTGCACCGAATACATCCTCGGCAAGGTGGCGATTCTCGGGGCCATCGTGGCAGTGATCACGGTGCTGCCCGCAGTCGCGCTGTGGCTGGCGGGCGTGCTCGTGAGCCCGAGCATCGTCGTGGCCGCGGAGACGTGGGATCTGCCACTGCGGGCCATCGCGGCGAGTGTGGTGCTGGCGGTGCCGACGGTGCTCCTGGCACTTGCGTATTCGTCGCTCACGGCGGAGAGCCGGATCGCGAGCTTCGCCTGGTTCGCCACCTGGGCCGCCTGTTGGATCGCGCACTCGGCGCTCACCACGGCCGATCTCGTGGCGGCCACGAACGATCCGAGCGTAGCCACGGCTGGCGACACGGAGCCGCCCGCGCCGCCGCCCCGCCGCGGCCACTGGATCGCCCGGGCCGCCGGCCTCGACGGCGCTCTCGACCGCTGGGCCTGGATCTCGCCCTATCATGCCGTCGGTGTCGTGCAGGCTTGGATCTTCGGCATCGAACATCGTCCGCGGGCCGTGGTGCCTCCGGCTGCGGCGCTGCTCGCAATCGCAGTCGTATCCTCGGCCGTGCTCGCCTGGCGGGTCGCGGCCCCGGCAAGGGTCTGAACTGCATGCTTACCCTCGACCATGTCACGAAGCTGTATGGATCGGTGATCGGCGTCAACGACGTGACGGTCGAGCTCGGTGCGGGTGCTCACGGGCTGCTCGGGCCCAACGGCGCCGGCAAGACGACGTTCCTCGGCCTCGTCACGGGGCAGTTGCGGCCCACGCTCGGCACGGTGCGGGTGTTCGGCGAACAGCCGTTCGGCAATCCGCGGGTGCTGCGGCGGATCGGCTACTGCCCGGCCGCCGACCTGCTCGACCGCACCGTCACGCCGCGGGCCTGGGTGCGGTATCTCGTGCGGCTCGTGGGGTTTTCCGCGGCGGCGGCGACGGCGCGGGCCGATCACGCGCTCGAGCAGGTGGGGCTCACGGCGGCGGCGCGGCGGCCGCTCGTCACGCTCTCCAAGGGGATGCGGCAGCGGGCGAAGCTCGCCGGTGCGATCGCCCACGACCCCGACCTCGTCGTGCTCGACGAGCCCTTCAACGGCCTCGATCCGGTCGCCCGCCACGACCTCGTCGCGCTCGTCCGCGGCTGGGCCACTTCGCGGAGCCTCGTCGTGGCCAGCCACTTGCTCCACGAGGTCGAGTCGCTCGACGCGGGCCTGGCCGTGATCCTCGGTGGCCGGCTCGTGGCCAGTGGCGGCGCGGCGGAGATTCGCGGGCTCGTCGATGCGTTGCCCGGCGAAGTGACGATTCGCTGCGCCGAGCCGCGGCAGTTCGCGGAGCTCGCCTTCCGGATCGGCGGCGTGGAGGGAGTGCGGATCGAAGGCGACGCCGTGATCGTGGCCACGCATCGGCCCGTCGCCTTCGTCGAAGAGGCGGCGGTGCGGGCGCTCGACGAGGGGCTGCACCTCGGCGAGATCGTGCCGGCCGATCGCTCGCTCGAAGGCATCTTCGGCCACCTCGTGCGGCTGCATCGTGGGGTGAAGGCATGAGCGGCGAGCATGCAGGCCTGCCGGCCGCGGTGTGGACCGTGGCGATGTTTCAGCTCGCGCGGCTCGTCACGTGGCCGCGGCTGGCGATGGCGGCCGTGGGCGTGGTGTTTCCGGCCGGCGTGATGCTCGCTGCGGGCCGCGCCGCCCGCGGCGGATTTCCATCCGACGTGTCGGTGGCGCTGCTCTATGCGCTCATTCCCGAGGCGGTCTGCATGCTGGGGCTCCTCGTGACGATGTGCCCCGCCGTGGCCGACGAACTCGAGCGGGGCACGTGGGCCCACGTGGCGACCCGGCCGCAGGGCCGGCGGGCGCTCCTGCTCGGCACCTGGCTGGCCGCCGTGCTCTGGACGGGCACCGTGGCGATCGCCGCGCTCGGCCTCGCGCTCTGCGTGGCCGACGTGGAGCGGCCGGCTGCCGTGGCCGCGATGTTCGTGGCCTTGATCATCCTCTCGTGCATCGGCCGGGCGGCCCTCTTCGCGCTGCCGGCGGTCGTGCTGCCGAAGCGGGCGCTTGTGGCGAGCGTGGGCGTGGCGCTCGTCGTCGAATATCTCGCCGGTACGATTCCGGCCGTCGTCAATCAGGCGACGGTGAGCCTGCGGCTGCGGAGCCTGCTCGTCGATTGGATGGCGTGGAAGCGTAAGCTCCCGACGGAGATGCAGCTGTTCATCGACCCGCAGCCGGCGTGGCTGCACGTGCTGGCCGTGGCCGTGCTCACGGTCGTGCTCCTGACGGCGGCCGTCTTGATCCTCGAACGCCGCCAGTTCCCCCCGAGCGACGAGGTGTGACGCGAGGCGCGTTCTCGAATTGCCGAGCGGCACTCTCAGAAAATGGGCTACGATAATCGCTCATGGCCATAATGCCGCACGACGCAGGGACGGTTCGCAGCCTCGCCGGGCAACTTGTGTTTCTCGGCACCGGCACGAGCGTGGGTGTGCCGATCGTCGGCTGCTCCTGCACCACCTGCACAAGCACCGATCCGCGGAACGACCGCACCCGCACGAGCGTGGCCCTCGGTCTGCCCGAGGGCACGCTCCTCATCGACACCACGCCCGACCTGCGGCAGCAGCTGCTGCGGGAACGGATCGGCTCCGTGCAGGCAATCCTCTACACGCACGACCACGTCGATCATGTCTACGGCCTCGATGACATCCGGCCGATCTGCTACCGCTCGGGTGGGCCCGTGCCCGTCTACTGCGAGGATCGCGTGGAGCGGCGGATCCGCCGGGCCTTCGACTACGCCTTCGAGCCGATGCCCGTGCCCGGTGGCGGCGTGCCGAAGATCATGTTCGAGCGGATCACGACAGCGCCGTTCGAACTGCTCGGAGCCCGCGTGACGCCGCTGCGGCTACGGCACGGCGTGTTCGACGTGCTCGGCTTCCGGTTCGGGAATCTCGCCTACTGCACCGACACGAACCAGATTCCGGACGAGACCTGGCCCCTGCTCGCGGGCCTCGACACGCTCGTGCTCGACTGCCTCCGGCCCGAGCGGCATCCCACGCACCTCTCGCTCGACGAGGCGCTGGCCGTGGCCGCCCGCGTGGGGGCCCGCCGCACGCTGTTCGTGCACATGTCGCACGACATGGAGCACGCCGCGGTCTCCGCCCGGCTCCCGGCAGGCGTGGAGCTCGCGCACGACGGCCTCGTGGTGCCACTCCCGGAGGGGCGTTGAGGGCACCGGGACAAAGCACCGTGCCTTCTCGTAGGTGCAGATTGCCAATCTGCACACCGGCCGCATTCCGCAGAGTGCCACTCTGCGGCTACAGGTGGCGGGACGTCGCGGCGAGCCGCTCGAGCATGGCAGCCGCATGGCCCGAGTCGATCGCGGAGGCGGCCAGGCTCGCGGCCAGGGGAAGTGTTTCGGCACTCCCGGCCGCCCAGAGCACGGCGGCGGCGTTGAGGATCACGATCTCCCGCGCCGCGCCAGGCGTGCCCGCGAGCACCGACCGGATCATGGCGGCGCTCGCTGCCGGCCCATCGACCGCGAGCGCGGCCAGATCGGCGGCCGAGCGCGTGGCGATCCCGAAATCGTCGGGTGTCCAGCGGAACCGCGCGGTGCCCGCGGCCGACACGTCGATCACGTCGGTCGGCCCAAACAGGCTCACCTCGTCGAAGGCCTTCGAGGCGTCGTCGGCAATCGAGCCGGAGACCACGAGCACGCGCGTGGCACCGAGCGCGAAGGCCGCCTCGGCCATCGCAGCTCTCACGGCAGGCCGTCCCACCCCGATCACCTGCACCGTCGCGCGCGCCGGATTGCACAGCGGGCCGACCAGGTTGAACACTGTGGGGCGGCCGAGCGAGCGACGCAGCGGGCCGACCGTGGCCATCGCAGGATGATGAACCGGGGCGAGGCAGAAGCAGAGGCCGATGTCGCGGATGCACGCGGCCGCCACCTCGGCCGGGGCGTCGATCCGCACACCGAGTGCCTCGAGCACGTCGCCCGACCCGGTGCGGCTCGAGACAGCCCTGTTGCCATGCTTCGCCACGGGCAGGCCCGCGGCGGCCGCCACGATCGCCGCCGCCGTCGAGATGTTGAACGTGCCCGAGCCGTCACCGCCGGTGCCGCAGGTGTCCGCGATTGTGGGGAGCGTGTGGGCGACCGGCCGCATCCGAGCCCGCAAGGCATCGGCCACGCCGGCGATTTCGGCGGCCGATTCGCCGAGGTCGGCGAGCTGCACGAGCCAGCGGCCGAAGGCCGGGAGATCGATCGTGCCCGCGAGAACCCCGTCGACGAGGGCTGCCGTCTCGGCCCGCGAGGCATGCGTGCCTGCGGCCAGCCGAGCGGTGCTGGCAGCGAGCAGGGCGGAGGTGTCGGACGAGGTCGACAAGGGAATGAGCCAGTGGCGAGGTGTTCGTGCCGGGAGGCACCGGTTTCGGATACCATTCCAGCGTACATCCCCAGGAAAATCCACGTGCCCCGCAAGGTGATTCTCGACATCGATCCCGGCATCGACGACGCCGTGGCGCTCGCCATCGCCCTTTTCGACCCGCGGCTCGAGGTCGTGGCGGTGACGGCCAGCGGCGGCAATGTCTCCCCGGAGCAGGCGACGGCCAACCTCCAGACGCTCGTGGGGCTCCTCGACCCGCCACGGCTGCCCCGGCTCGGCTCCGCGCCCACCGACACCGTCTGGCCCGCCAAGCCCTTCAGCATGCACGGGCCCGACGGCCTCGGCGGCATCGATCTTCCGCAGGCCCGGCTCCACAGCGGGCATGTGTCAGACAAGGTGATCTGGGAAACGTTTCACACTTATCCGCGGGAGGTGACGTTCGTGGCCCTCGGGCCGCTCACGAATCTCTCCCGTGTGCTCACGCGCGACCCTGCGATCGCTGAACTCATCGGAGAAGTCGTGATCGCCGGCGGCACGGCGCATGGCAACGGCAACGCCACGCCCGTTGTGGATTTCAACTTCTACTGCGATCCGCGGGCCGCTCGGCACGTGGTGCGCGAGCCGATGCCGAAGACGCTCGTGCCGCTCGAGACGACCGGCCAGGTGACGTTCGGCTTCGAACTGCTCGATCAATTGCCGGCGGAGTCTTCGCGGGCAGGGCTCATCCTCCGGGCGATGCTGCCGCACACGTTCCGGGCGCACCGGCAGCTGCTCGGGAGCGAAGGCATCAGCCTGCACGACGTGGTGGGGCTCGTGGCCGTCACCAACTCCGAGCTCTTCGAGCGCTCGACCGTGGCCGCCGACATCGAGACCGGCGGCGAACTGACCGCCGGCATGCTCGTGGTGGACCGGCGCACGGTGCGGCAGTGGCGGCCCAATCTCGATCTGCTCACCGGCTGCGATGTCGAGGCCGTGAAAGACTGCATCCTGCGCGGCCTCGCCGCCGCCGGCGCCGGCACGTGACATGTGGCGACCGTCCCGGTTGCCGGAGAGGAAGCGGGGAGGCGAGGGGGTCGGCGAACGCTCGACGAGCCTTGGGCCGCCGCGGCCCACGCGAGAAGACTTTTGCCGCCCCCGAGCCGGCTGTTTCACTCAAACTGTGCGCGGCTGGCGACGGGCATTTCGAGTGTGAGCCGGCCCTGCTCGCGAAACACCACGAGCGTCACCGTGCTGTTCGTGGGTGTCATGCTCACGAGGCTCACGAGATGATCGTCGTCTTCCACCGGGATGCCGTCGAACTCGACGATCACGTCTTCGACCCGGATTCCGGCGGCATCGGCCGGTGAACCCTTCGTGACTTCCTTCACGTGGGCGCCGACGGCACGCACCATGCCGAGCTTCTGGGCAGCCCGCTGCGTAAACGCGTTGTCGAGCTTCACACCGAGATAGGCCCGCGACACGACGCCTGTCTCCACGAGCTGCCGGGCGACGAACATCACCATCCGGATCGGAATCGCGAAGCCGATCCCCTCGCTGCCACCGGAGTTGCTGGCGATCGCCGTATTGAGGCCGACCACTTCGCCGCGCAGGTTCACGAGCGGGCCACCGCTGTTGCCGGGATTGATCGCCGCGTCGGTCTGGATGAAGTCCTGAAACCGCACGCCTTCCTCGCCAAGCTCGAGGTCGCGGCGGCCGAGGGCCGAGACGATGCCGAGCGTCACGGAATGCGACAGGCCGAAGGGGCTGCCGACGGCGAGCACGGCGTCGCCGATCTGGACGGGATCGTCCGTGGCGAGCCGGGCGGTTTCCAGATCGTCGGCCTCGATTTCGAGCACGGCGATGTCGGTCGCGGCGTCCGACCAGAGCCGCTGGGGCTTGAGCTCGCGGGCGTCGTCGAGCCGGATCGTGATGTTGTCGAGCTCGGCGCGGTTGACCACGTGACGGTTCGTGATCACGACCGTGCGGCCGGCGATGTCGGTGATGACGCCGGAGCCGGCCTCGTCTTCACTCGCCTTGCCGTTTTTGGGCCGCAGGGCCGGCTTGCGCGTGTCGATGTGCACGACCGTGGGCCGGACGAGCTGCGTGAGCCGGCGGAGCTGGGTGCTTTGTCGTTCGAGGATCTCGGCGTCGCGTTGCACCTGCTTATAGAGCTGCTCGCGTTCGTCGACGGAGAGCCTCGTCGGCCGCATCGGATCGACGCGTTGCCCGGAAAGCGGGGCGATCCGTGAGAGCGGCGGCTCCTCGGCGGCGGCCACTCCGCAGAGCGCCATGGCCAGCGCCACGAGCGTGGCACCGACAGAAGTGCGGGCCGGAACGAACGAACGACTCATGGGCCCCTCATGGCGGGACGACGGACTGCTCTTGCGAAGCATACCCGACGCCCGCCATTCAGGAGTGATCACGACACGTCGATTTCGAGATCCCCGGCCACGGTGTCCTCGCGGGACTCCTCCCGGCTCGAATACCCCGGTCCCGACCGCTCGGCTTCCCGCTGGCACCCGATGCACATCGTGGCATAGGGGAGGGCATTGAGCCGTGCCATGGGAATCTTGCCACCGCAGTATTCGCAGGTGCCGTATTGGCCGGCTCGCATCCGCTCCAGGGCATTTTCGATGGAAGCCAATTCTCGGCTTTCCACTTCCGCCAGCTGGGAACTGATCTCGTCGTGAGACGAATCGAGCGCCGCATCGACGATGTCGCCCGGCGATTCGCTGCGCAATTCCTTGAGCAGCGACAGATCGCCCGCCAGGGCGCTGCGCAGAGCGTCGCGCCGCCGAACCAGGATCACCCGGAGGTTCAATAAAGCGTCTTTTCTCGCCATGGTTGTCACTCCTGGCCCCGCGCCGGACCCGTATCTGGGGCCGCCCGCCTGGAGCCGCAACCAATAGTACGCGTCTCAGCGCCGTTGGTTCGTTCGCCAGAGTTCCCCACTTTCTCTATCGAAAATGCGGGCGAAACAGATCATGACAGTTGGCGGGGGCCAGACAGATTCCCCAAAGGCCCCCGAACCTCGTCATTTCGAGCGGAAGCACCAGATGGTGCCCTTGTCCCCGGCCAGCACCACCCGGCCGGCGGCCACCGCGGCCCCCGCCGAAAATCCACCCCCGGCGTCGAATTCCCAGGCAGGCTCGCCCGTGGCGGTGTCGAGGGCGGCGATCCGCCCGGCCATGTCGGCCACCAGGGCCAGCCGCCCCGTGCCGTCCGCATTCGGCACGATCACCGGGGCCGCGTCGACCTTGCCGCGCATGCTCCGCCGCCAGCCTCGCGATCCGTCGCCCTGGGCAAACGTCTCGACCGCCTTCCCGCGGGTGCCGACGACCACGAGCCCGTCGGCCACGGCGGCACTCGATCGATAGGCCTGGGCATTCGCCGCCGGGGCCATCTTCCAGGCCACTGCGGCTCCCCGGACGTCGATGCCGAAAAACGTGCCTCCCTCCGTGCCGAAAAAGACTCGCCCATCGACGGCAGCGGGCGTGGTGCCGGTCGGACCGTCGATCGGCACGGCCGACACCTCGGCGCCTGTCACGGCATCGATCACATGGAGCTTGCCGTCGCAGCCGGCGATAAACACCCGGCCGTCGGCAATGGTCGGCGAGCAGCGGATCTGGTCGGCGATGGAGTGCTTCCAGCGGAGTGCCCCGTCGGCGAGATGCAGGCAGGCGAGCGATGCGTCTTGCGAGCCCACGAACACGCGAGGCTCGTCACTGTCGCTCTCGGCCGCGACGATCGAGGGTCCGCCCGAGATCTCGCCGTCGGTCTCGTATTCCCACTCGACCGTTCCCGTGGAGCGGTCGAACGCACGCACCACGCCCGTGTCGTCTCCCACCACGACGAGTGGCACCCGGTCATCGAGCGACACGGCCGCCGACGACGGAAACCCCGCCGCCTCCGCCTTGAACGACCAGCGTGTGGCGCCGGTCTCGAGATCGAGCGCGTGGAATGTGCCGTCAAGGTCGCCGACATAGATCGTGCCGGCCGCGATCACCGGCACGGCACCGAAGGCCGTTTTGTCGAACGACCGGTGCCAGTGTTCGGCAAGAGGCAGGGCGAGCGACTGCCGTGATCGGCCGGTGCCGGCAGGGCAGCCGCGGGCCATCGGCCAGGCG
>Ga0208856_1000122_pt1 | contig 32981 bp, 34 predicted proteins | sample LakMenEpi13Jul12_FD_150690 | JGI IMG/M metagenome (GOLD analysis project Ga0208856, IMG submission 150690) | Freshwater microbial communities from Lake Mendota, WI - 13JUL2012 deep hole epilimnion (SPAdes) | ecosystem: Environmental > Aquatic > Freshwater > Lentic | place: Lake Mendota, Madison...
CGACGGACTTCCTCCGGCGTGCGGCCCTGCGCCCGCAGGGTGCGCAGGCTCAGGGCGTCGTTGCGTTTTGCGAGGCGGGCGCCGGTCTCGTCGTTCATCAGTTCGCAGTGGAAAAATGCGGGCGGCGTGTGGCCGAGTTCGCGGAGGATGAGGAGCTGGCGGAAGGTGCTCGTGATCAAATCCGCGCCGCGCACGACTTCGGTGATTTGCATCAGGGCATCATCCACGGCGCAGGCGAGCTGGTAGCTGGGGAAGCCGTCCTTCCGCCACACGAGGAAGTCGCCGAAGTCGCGCCCTGCGATGGCGCATTGTTCCCCGAAGTGGCCGTCGTGAAATGTGACGGCCCCGCCGTCGGGCACACGGAAGCGCCAGTTGATTCCGTCGCGTTTTTCCGCCGGGACGCACGGCGGTGCGGGACGGCAGGTGCCGGGGTAGAGCGGTTCTTCTTCGCCTTCATGCGGTGCGGAAAGCGCGCGGAGGACGTCCTGCCGCGAGCATTTGCACGGGTAGATGATGCCGCTCGCGCGCAGGCGCTCGAAGGCCTCGGCGTAGCGCGGCATCCGTTCACTCTGCGTGTAGGGCGCGTGCGGGCCGCCGATGTCCGGCCCCTCGTGCCAGCGCAGGCCGAGCCATCGCAGATCCTCGATGGCTGCGGCGGAAAATTCCGGCGTGCAGCGCGGGCCGTCGAGGTCGTCCATGCGGAGGATGAGCGTGCCGCCCGCATCGAGCGCGCGCTGCTGTGCGACCAGAAAAGTGCGCGCGTGGCCGAGGTGCAGGTGGCCGGTGGGCGAGGGGGCGATGCGGCCGCGGTAGCCTTGTCGCAAGTCATCCGCCATCGTCCGGAGTTACTTCACGACTTTCAGATCGGTGTCGTAGAGCACGACCTTGCCGATTTTTGCGAGGCTCTCGCGCACCTGCTTCGCGTCGCCGACCACGACGATCGCGGTGTCCTTCGTGCTCAGATATTTTGTCGCGAGTTCCTTCACGGTCGCGGGCGTCACGGCGGCCATGCGCTTGGCGTAGGTCTTGTAGAAATCCGGCGCGAGACCATACAGCTCGATGTCCTGCACGCGCGAGGCGACGCGGCCTGCGTTTTCGAGCGAGAGGAGGTAGTTGCCGATGTTGTATTGCCGCTGGAGTTCCAGCTCCGGCTCGGCGACGGGCTCGGTCATGAGGCGCGTGAGTTCGCCGAGGATTTCGTTGATGGCGGGCGCGGTCACGTCGTTGCGTGTCTCGGCGGTGGCCTGGAAATATCCGGCCTCCTTGTTGTATCCGAATGCGCTGCTGCTGCCGTACGTGTAGCCGTGTTTCTCGCGGAGGTTTTGGAAAAGGCGGCCGCTGAATCCGCCGCCGAGGATCGAGTTCATCACATTCACTTCAGGAAGGTCGGTGGCCTGCGCGCGCGATGGCGCATTGCGGCACACGATCACATTGCTCTGCACGCTGCCGGGCAGATCGAGCAGGTGGATCGTGAGGCCGGCGATTGGCTGCAAGGCGGCCTTCTTTACCATCGGCACATCCTTCTTTTCCCAGCCGCCGAGCGCCTTCTCAATTTTCGGGAGGATGTCTGCGGCTTTCACGTCGCCGACGATGGCGAGCGAAGCGTTGTTCGGCGCGAACCACGTCGCGTGAAACTTCACGAGGTCGTCGCGCGTGATCGCCTTCACGCTCTCAGGCGTCGTGAATTTCCCGTACGGATGCTCGCCGAAGAGCGTCGCATTCATCAGCTTCCCGACGAGCGAATGCGGCTCCTTTTTCTGCGCGGTGAGCGCGGAAAAAGTGCGCTTCTGCGCTTTCGCAAATTCCTCCTGCGCGAAGACGGGATGCATCACCGCGTCGGCAAAAAGATCCAGCAGCGGGCCGGTGACTTTCGTTAGCCCGCTTGTGCTCACGCTGATGGCATCTGCGCCCGAGCCGGCTTCGAGCGTCGCGCCGAGCGAGTCCACGGCCTTCGCAAATGTGAGCGCGTCGCGCGTGGTCGTGCCGCGGTTTAGCAGGCTTGCGACGAAGCCCGCGGTGCCGTGCTTGTCAGCGTCGTTCACGTCGCCACCCTTGATCACAAGTCGCATCGTGATCGTCGGCTTGCGGTCATCTTCGATGACGAAAACCTTGAGACCGTTCGGCAGGACTTTCGTCACGTAGTCCGGAAACGCTGCCTCGGGCGCGGGCCCGGGTTCGGGTTTTTTGGTGCGGTCAATGTCGGCGTTTGCCGAGAGGACGAGTGTGCTGAGGATGAGAGGAAGAAGGCGGCGCATGATGGTGAAATAGATTGGAGGTTACTTTGACTCGGTGCCCTTCGGTTCGGCGGCGGGGTAGTGGAGGATGTGGACCTTGTTGGTGATGAAATATTTCTTCGCCACGCGCTGCAGATCCTCGCGCTTCACGGCGAGGTAATGATCGAGCTGTTTATTCACCTCGGCCGTGCCGCCCTCGAAGACGTGCGCGTTTGCGAGGTTCTTCGCGCGGGCGAGCATCGCGCCGTTGGCGTTCGCGATCTCGGCCTCCTTCCCGTTCATCGCCTTTGCGAATTCCTCCTCGGTCACGCCCTCTGCTTTCACTTTTTCGATCTCCTCGGTCATGAGCGCGTCGAGCTTTTCCAGCGGCACGCCTTGGATTCCTGTGGCGAAGACGCCGACGACACCCGTGAGCTCGAACAGCTCGGGGAATGCTTCCGCATTCATCGCGACCTGTTCCTTGTCCACGAGGCGGCGATAGAGGCGCGAACTGCGTCCGCGTGCGAGGATGTTTGCGAGCAAGTCGAGCGCATACGCGTCCGGGTTGCGCTCATTGCACGCATGCCAGACGTGCAGTGAGGCGTTCAGGGGAGTCTTCTCCTCCTTTACCACGAGCTTCTGCGGGCCGGCGGGATCCTTGAGTTCGAATTTCGGACGCGGCGGTTCCGCGCCTTTCGGAATCGAGCCGAAGTAGTCCGCGATCAGTTTTTTCGTCTCCGCGATGTTGATATCGCCGGCAATCGCGAGCGTCGCGTTGTTTGGGACGTACCACGTTTTCCAAAAGTCGCGGAACTCCTCGATCTTCGCCTGGTCAATGTATTGAACCGAGCCGATGGGCGTCCACGAGTAGGGCGTGTCCTTCAGCGTGAAGCCGACGAGCTTCTCGAACAGCGAGCCGTAGGGCTGGTTGTCGTAGCGCATCGAGCGCTCCTCCTTCACCACCTTGCGCTGCGTCTCCACGCCCTTCTCGTCAATGCGGTTGTGCATCATGCGCTCGCTCTCGATCCAGAGCGCGAGCTTGAGCTGGTTGCTCGGGAGATTGAGGTAGTAGTCCGTCTTGTCGAAGCCCGTGCTCGCATTGAGATTTCCGCCTGCGCCGGAGACGAGCTTGTCAATCGTTCCGCGCGGGATGTTCACGCTGCCCTCGAACATGAGGTGCTCGAAAAAATGCGCGAAGCCCGTGCGGTCTGGCCGTTCGTTCTTCGAGCCGACGTGGTAGAGCACGTAGCTCGCGACGACTGGCGCGGCGTGATTTTCATGCAGGATCACATGGAGGCCGTTCGGCAGATCGTATTCGGTGAAAGTGATCGGCTTCAGCGACGTGCGAGGGGTCTCGGCGAGCGCAGACGACGTGAGCGCGATCGCGCAGGAGAGGAACAGGAGTTTGGACATGGAGCCGGATGAGACACAGCCCGCGTCGGAATGTTCAAGCACGGAAGCGGGCGGAGATTCGTCGGGTGTGGAGTGTCGGTGCGGTTTCGCGTGTTCGGACCTGTGACTGGTGATTGGTGAAAGGTGAATGGTCTTGCACTTCGAGCAGAGGCGTGGAGCCGGGAGCAGCAGGCACTTTTCACCAGTCACCAGTCACAACGGACGAATTCCGCAGCCGGTGCCTCATTACACCGATCGCCGGTGGCACGCGCGCGGCGCGCTTGCGACTTCTCGTGCGTCTGCTTTGCTCCGCGCTCTGATGTCCAAAAAGCCAGTTGTCCTCATCATCCGCGACGGATGGGGCGTGAATCCCGGAGGCCGCGCGAAGGCGGTCGAAAACGGTGACGCCACGCTCCTCGCACGCACGCCGTTCCACGATCAGCTTTACGCGAAGTATCCGCAGTCGCGCCTGTCTGCGAGCGGCATGGATGTGGGATTGCCCGACGGGCAGATGGGCAACAGCGAAGTCGGCCATCTGAATCTCGGCGCGGGGCGCATCGTCTATCAGGATCTCACGCGCATCAACAAGGCGATCGCCGATGGCGAACTCGCGCAGAACCCGGTGCTCGTGGAAGCATTCGCGAAGGCGAAAAATTCAAGGCTGCACCTGCTCGGGCTCGTGAGCGATGGCGGCGTGCATTCGCATCAGGAGCATCTCATCTCGCTCTGCCACGCGGCGGCGAAGGCGGGCGTGAAGGAGATTTTCATCCACGCGATCACCGACGGTCGCGACACTTCGCCGACGGGCGGCGCGGGCTATCTCGCGGCGGTGGAGAAGGGGATCGCTGGTAGCGGCGCGCAGATCGTGACGGTCATCGGGCGCTACTTTGCGATGGATCGCGACAAACGATGGGAGCGCAACAAGCTCGCGTGGGATGCCATCGTGCTCGGCCGCGGGCCGGTCGTGAGTGGTGCGCCGAGTGATGCGGTGCGCACGGCGTATGCAGCCGATCCGAGGGGTGACGAATTTTTGCAGCCGATGATTTTCTCACACGCGAACGAGCAGCGGATGCGCGATGGCGATGTGGTGCTGTGGTTCAATTTCCGCGCCGACCGCGCGCGGCAGCTCACCGAGGCGTTCATGGACCCGGTGTTCGCGAATTTTGCGACCGAGGGCAGGCCGAAGCTTGCGGGCTACTACACGCTCACCGAGTACAAGGAGACTTATGCAGCGCTCGGCGTGCAGGCGATCCTCGCGCCCGCGAGCATGAGCAATCTTCTCGGCGAAGTCGTCGCGCGCGCGGGTTTGAAACAGCTCCGCGCGGCGGAGACGGAGAAGTTTCCGCACGTCACATTTTTCTTTAATGGCGGCAGCGACACGCCCTTCGCGGGCGAGGACCGCTACCTCACGCTGAGTCCGAAGACATTCAGCAAGGACGGCAAGGAAGCGCCGCTGCCGACGTATGATTTCATGCCGCAGATGAGCGCGCCGGATCTCGCATTCGAGGTCGCGCGTCGGCTGGAGAATTACGATCTCGTGATCGTGAATTTCGCAAATCCCGACATGGTCGGCCACACGGGCGTGGTCGAGGCGGGCATCCACGCGGTCGAGACGATCGACCTCGCGTGCAAGCTCCTCGTCGAGCGCACGCTGGAGCTCGGCGGCAAGCTGCTGCTCACCGCCGACCACGGCAACTGCGAGTTGATGCGTAACCCCGACGGTTCACCGAACACAGCGCATACGACGAACCTCGTGCAATTCATCTACGTCGCCGCCGACGCCGCGGGTGCAAAGCTCGACAGCGGCATCCTCGCCGACGTCGCGCCCACGCTGCTCGATATGCTCGGCGTGGCGCAGCCCGCGGAGATGACCGGGCGCTCGCTGATCCGGCGGTGAGCGCGCGTGAGTCGCAGCATCATCGCGCTTGCCGCCTGCGCGGGCTTTCACCATAAGCGGCGCGGCTTTCCAAAAATACACGATGAGTCTTAACCAATGCACGCTCGGCCAGAGCGTTTCCGTATCCGGCGCGTCACTTCACACGGGCGGCAGTGTCGTGCTCACGCTGCACCCGGCGCCTCCGGGGCACGGGATGAAGTTCAAGCGGGCGGATCTGCCGGGCGAGACGGTCATTGATGCGCGCATTGACCATGTGAAGACCGTCGAGCGCGCGACCACGCTCATCGAGGGCAATGCGAAGTTGCAGACCGTCGAGCACGTCCTGAGCGCGCTCACGGGCATGGGCGTGGACAACTGCCTCATCGAAATGGACGCGAGCGAGCCGCCCATCGGTGACGGTTCGGCGAAGCAATACGTCGAGCTGATCAAGAAGGCGGGCATCGTCGAGCAGCAGGTGGCGCGTGCATTTTACGAAGTCACCGAGCCGATCCACATCGAGACAAAGGGCGGCTCGCTGATGACCATCGTGCCGGATTCAAAGTTCCGTGTGTCCTGCACGAACGTCGGCCCGGACGGGCGCTTCACGCAATTTTTCTCCACCGAGATCACGCCCGCAATTTACGAAAAGGAAATCGCGCCCGCGCGCACGTTCGTCTATTACGAGGACGTGAAGCCGCTCATGGACAAGGGGCTGATCAAAGGCGGCTCGCTCGAAAATGCGGTCGTCATCCGCGGTGAGCAGGTGCTCGGGAAGGAACCGCTGCGCTTCAAGGACGAGTTCGTGCGGCACAAGATTCTCGACATCGTCGGCGACCTCGCGCTGCTCGGCCGCAACATCAAGGGGCACGTCATCGCCGTGATGCCGGGGCACGGGCCGAACGCCGATCTGTGCCGCGCAATCGCGAAGCAGCAGGCGCGTGCGAAGGCGCTCATCCCGCCCGCAATCACGCCGAAGGGCGGCGACATCCTCGACGTGAACGACGTGATGAAACTGCTGCCGCACCGTTACCCATTCCTCATGGTGGACCGCATCGTGGCGCTCGACGGCGAGACGAAATGCACCGGCGTGAAAAACGTCACGATGAACGAGCTGTATTTCCAGGGGCACTTCCCCGGCCATCCGGTCATGCCCGGCGTGCTGCAACTCGAGGCCATGGCGCAGGTCGGCAGCATCCTGCTCCTGCGCATCCCCGGCAATGCGGGCCGCATCGGCTACTTCATGAGCGCGGACGAGGTGAAATTCCGCAAGCCCGTCGTGCCCGGCGACACGCTCTTCATCGAGGTCGAACTCACAACGAAAAAGGGACGCTCGCTCGCAAAAGCGAAGGGCCGCTGCATCGTGAACGGCGAAGTCGTGAGCGAGGCGGAAATGCTCTTTGGAATCGTGGACCCATGAGCGGCGCGAAGATCCATCCCACTGCGGTGATCGATCCCGCCGCTGAACTCGGCGCGGACTGCGAGGTCGGGCCGTATTGCGTCGTCGGCGCTGGCGTCGTGCTCGGGGACGGCTGCTGGCTCCAGCATCATGTGAGCCTCACCGGGCCGTCGCGCTTTGGAAAAGGGAACCGCTTTCACGCGTTCTGTTCCATCGGCGGACGCACGCAGGATCTCAAATATTCCGCCGAGCCCACGCACCTCGAAGTCGGCGACGGCAACACGTTCCGCGAATTCGTCACCGTGAACCGCGGCACTGCGCCGGGCGCATTCACGCGCATCGGCAGCCGCGGAAATTTCCTCGCCTACTGCCACATCGCGCATGACTGCACGGTCGGCGATGACGTGATTTTTTCCAACAACGGCACGCTTGCCGGCCACGTCACTGTCGAGGATCACGTCATTGTCGGCGGCTTCACCGCGGTGCACCAGTTCTGCCGCCTCGGACGCCACTCGATGACCGGCGGCTGCTCGAAGATCGTCCAGGACGTGCCGCCCTACATGATCGCCGACGGCAATCCCGCGCGCGTCCGCGGCATCAACAAGACCGGGCTGGAGCGCCACGGCTTCAGCGCCGACGCAGCGCGTGCGCTGAAGGAAGCCTACCGCCTGCTCTACCGTTCGGATCTGAACGTGGGCCAGGCCGTCGAGCGAATGCGCTCGGAACTCCCCGACCTCCCCGAAATCGAGCACCTCATCGGCTTCGTCACGAAGAGCGAGCGCGGGATCATCAAGTAGGCAGCTCGATTCCGGGGGACGCAGGCACCTGCGGGATTTCGCACGGATTTCCGCTGCGTTGGCATCGCAAGCGTGCTCGCGCTCCTGCCTTCGCTTGCGGCTGCGGCACGCGACGCCGCGCCGATTACCGCGCAGTCGGCGGACGGGCTCAAGGCCGTCACCGATCTCTCGTTGAAATATAAAAAGTCGAACGCGCTGCTCGTCCATGCAGAGGAACTCGAGAACCCGACCGTGCGGTTCGCGCTGCCGGTGCGCCTGAACCAGCGTTCGCCGGCGGTGGATGTCGCGACGGCGCTGAGCCTCGTGAAGCCCGCGCCCGCGGATTCGCTCGATGCGACGTATGACCCAAGCTGCGGCCCCGAGAGCACCGACTGGAAGCAGATGGCCGAGACGCGCTTCGTGCTCGTGGTGCGCACGTCGGAAATCAAGGCGGCGAAGATGGTCGGCGAGAAAACATTTCAGCCGGGAAGCTGGCTCGGCGAGGTGCTGGTCTTCGAGCTGCGATCGAAAAAACTGCTCGGCGGCTTCGTCGTGACCGGCGGCAACCACGCGTGGGTGCAGTCGCGCCTCGGACGCGATCAGCAAAATCTCAATGCCGATCTGAAACTGGCTGCGCGCGGAAACCTGAACGTGGAATTGCGCAAGCACTTCCCAAGCGTGGGGCCAATCGACGAGGCGAACTGAGAATGTGGCCCCTCGATTTCCACCGCAGAGGCATGGCGCGGCGGAGCGGCAACCGAAGCCGGATGTCCTGAATTTTGACGCAGAGGCGCGGAGAAAAGCAGAGCGGTACGCAGAGGGATGTTTGCAAATCTTTCTCTGCGGCCCTCTCCTTCCACCTCTGCGCCTCAGCGTTTGATCCCGCGTTTCGGGACACTTTCTGAACGGCACGCGCGCAACGCATTCTCCAACATGAAAATCAAAACCATCCTCCTTCACTCGTTTTTTCTGCTCGCCGCAGCGTTCACACTCCGCGCGGCGGATGTCGTGCCGAAGGACACGCCGAAGGAATCGCCGCTCTTTGTAACCGGCAAGGATTTTGAAAGCATGGACGACCGCATCTTCCCGCTCGGCTGGTCGGCGGACGGGCGGTTTGCATGGATTTGCAAGCAGTCGAACGAGGCCGCCGATGAGTGCAACTGGGTCGTGACAATTCAGGACATGGCCACGAACAAGACGGTGGCGACGGAAAAATTCGAGCTTCCGGACAAGCCGGAAAACGGCATCGCGCGGTTTTGGAGCGCACACGGAAAAGCCACCGCAGCGCTACTCACAAAGCACGCGGTGAAGCGCACCGCGCCGGTGATGGATCATTTCCCGATCGTGATCGGGCGCCACCGGAGCTTCATCGTGCTGCCGGTCATCGAATCAGTCATGGGCACGCATGAGGACTTGCAGTTCGGCGGAGTGAAGAGCTTCCAGGTTTTCCGATCTTCCGGCGACAGGAAGGCGGCGATTTTCGGGAGGAAATACGATGGCTATCTTTTTCCGTTCAACGTCGCGATCGCGGGCTGCTTCGTGAGTCCCGACGAAGCGTATGCCGCCATCGTCATCACCGCCTGCTGGCGCGGCTACGAAGGAGCGCCGCACCCGCGCAAGATCGAGGCGCTCGCGGGCTTCAAGACCGGGATCGGGGACTGATGCCACCGATCAGAAATTTGAACCGTTCCATTTATGGCGCGCATTTTTCCTCGCCAGTTTTCCTCATCGCTTCGGCGGGTCATTCAGACCACCGGGTCATGATCTTTTTCACGCCGACCACGCTTCTGATCGTGGTCGGGCGGCTGCCCGGAGAGCTGATGCAGCGTATCGGCCAGCCTGCGGTGATCGGCCAGTTGCTTGCCGGAATTATTTTGCGGCCGAGCGTGTTTGGAGCGCTGTGGCCGTCGGCGCAGAACATGATTTTTCCAACGGCTTCCGCCGAGCGGCAAATGCCGAACGCGGTCTCCGAACTGGGCGTGCTCATTTAGTGCAGAAGCGTCGGCGACCGGCGGTGGACGCGAGCCAACGCCAACGGCTTGCGTCCGCCGCCCATCGCCGTTGCTTCTGCACTTCTTTCATTCACGACGATTTTTTCACGGATTTGGAGAAAGTGTTTGCCGAGAACGCGCGACGTTGCTTTGATCCGCGCCCTCTTAAACCAAAATCTCCTAATCAGCACACCTACGCATGGGATCCATCAAGAAGCGCCGTAAGTCGAAAATCAACCGTCACAAACGCAAGAAGCGGATGAAGCTCAACCGCCACAAGAAGCGTTTGCGCTACAAGAGCTAGGCGCTAGGATCGCGTCATGAGCTGGAGCCGGATTTCCACAAGCCGCCGATGGCGGCGCGGGATTTCCGGGTTGTTGGCGGTGCTGATCGCCACGGCGACCGGGGCGGCTTTCGCTGCTCCGAAGTCTGGAAAAAAAGCGACGCCCACTCCGGCACCCGCGACAAAGCCTTTGCCGTCGGTCAAGCCCGTCCCTGCGGTGAAACCGCAGGCATCCGATGATCTGTACGAAGGCCCTGCTGTGGCCGCGAAGCCTGCTGCACCGAGGCATGCGGTCCCCGCCGCAGAGGGCGTGCTGGTCGCACCATTTTCCCAGGCACCGAAATACGCGGATGCGTGGCCTTCCGAGCGGCGGAAGTCCGAGCCCGATCTGCAACTGACGCGCGAGGCGGAGAATCGCGCGCTGGCGGTCGCGGCATTTGCCGAGGGGCAGATGGCGGACGAGAGGGGCGACCCGGACAAGGCGATTGATGCTTGGAAACGGGCGACGGAACTCGACCCGGCGAATGCGAGCCTCGCAGTGAAGGTGGCGGCGGAACTCGCGAAGCGGAATGAGCCGGCTGAGGCAATCCGCGTGCTGAAGGATTCCATCGCCGCCGCGCCGAAGGAGCCGGACACGTACATCTATCTCGCGCAGGTGTACGCGAAGCACCTGAACAAGCCGGAACTCGGAATGCAGATGGCGCAGAAGGCGATGGCTGCCGCGCCGGAGAATTTCGCCGCGTGGGCCGCGGTGTTTGAGCTGCACCAGCAACTCGGCGAGGGGCAGAAGGCGGGCGAGCTGATTCAGAAGGGGCTGAAGAGCACGTCGAAAGATCCGGCATTCTGGCTCGGCTTCGGGAGCTATTTGAGGAAAGTTTTTCTGAAAGAAGACGGCACCTCGACGCCGGAGGACTTGCAGCACATGGAGGCGGTTTTCCGCAAGGCGGTGGAGCTGAAGCCGAAGGATGCGTCAGTGCTCGCGCAGGCGGGAGATTTTGCCGTGCTCACGCACAAGGGCAAGGAGGCGCTGGAATTTTACGAGCGCGCGGTGAAGCTGAACGAGGCTCCGCGCGACGAGGCGACGAAGAACCTGCGCGAAAAATACATCCGCGCGCTGGCTGCGAACGATCGCGGCGCGGAGGCGATTCCGCTGCTGGAGCAGTTCGCTCGCGACCCGAACCAGTCGTTGCGGCAGGATCTCTTCGAGCTGCTCGGCGAACTGTATGAGCAGGCCGGGAAGGCGGAGAAGGCGATCGAGCATTACAAGCGCTCGCTGGTGCTCGATGCCGGCGAGCCGCGGAACCATTTCAACCTCGCCAACATGCAGCTCCGCGCGAAGAAGCAGGCGGACGCGGTGGAGACGATGGAGAAGGCGCGCAAGAAATTTCCCGACCGTCCGGATGTGACGCTCGGCCTCGCGCTCGCACTCAGTTCGGCGAAGCGGCACGAGGCGGCGATGCGGATCTTTGCGAGCGTGGCCGAGGAGACGAAGGGACAGACCGACATGAGCCTCGACGCGGATTTCTATTTCAAATGGGGCGCGGCGGCGGAACAGGCGGGCCGGATCGAGAAGGCCGCCGAGCTGTTGCAGAAGAGCATCTCGATAAATCCCGAGGCGCCCGAGGCCTACAATTACCTCGGCTACATGTGGGTGGACCGCGGGCAGAATGTCGAGGAGGCTGGGCAGCTCATCCGCAAGGCGCTCGAGATGAAGCCGGACAATGGCGCGTATCTCGACTCGATGGGGTGGTATTATTTCAAGGCGGGGAAATTCGAGGAGGCGAAGAAGGAGCTGCTCTCAGCGGTGAAGCAGATGCCGGAAGAGGATGCGACCGTCTTCGATCATCTCGGCGACGTGTGCGAGCAGCTCGGGAACAACGCGGACGCGATCGGATACTGGGAGCGCGCGCTGAAGCTGAAGCCTGAGGACGCGGAGAAGATCGCGAAGAAGCTCGATGCGGCGAAGCAGCGGCAGGGCGGGGGGAAGTAGGCGCGGGGGCGCGTGCAAGGAGCGGCGGTTTGCAACCGCCGGGCGGGTGGTGGGAGCCCGGGGTGGGGGAGGGGAAATGCGGACGACCTTTCCAAATTTCGGAGATTGCGAGACGCGTGACACCTCGCCCGGCGGTTGCAAACCGCCGCTCCATTGCGCAAGTGCGATCCTTGGGTGTCACTCGATAGAGCGCGCGAGTTCGCTTTCCCAGAGCAGATATTCCGATGGGTGCAGCCGTGCCTTGACCGGGTTGCGGCGGATGTAGCGGACGCAATTGATCAGGTGATCGCGGTCGCGGATCAGCCGGTCGAAATAATCTTTCTGTCACAGCGTGCCTGTGCTGTGCCGCAGGAGGTTGATTTGCCGCGATGAGTGGCGTTTCCACGAGTGGAGGATTTCCTCAAGCGTCCACGACTCGTGGAGGACGAAAAGTGTATGGACGTGATTCGGCATGACGATCCACGAGAGCTGCGTGCTGCGCGTTCCCTCGAAGAAGCCGAGCGCACCGCCTACGATTTGCGAGCAGCGGGGATCGCGCAGTGCGCAGGAGCCGTGGCCCGCATCGAGCCATCGCTCGATTTGCCCTGGGAAGCGCCGGTGATATTCCTGCTCGTTCTCCGGCGTCCAAGGCTCGGGGTGGTGCCGCAGCCACGCATCGCGTTCCATTTTCCATCCGCGCAGGAGGTGGATGGGGACGGCGTCTGCAAGATGGAAGGTGATGAAGCAGGGGACGCCCGGCTGCTGCCAGTGCGGGAGGCGGTTTTCCGTGCGCACGATCTCCGAGCGAGGATCGAGGTAGCGGAGATCATCCAGGCGCATGGGGAGTGCGCAGAAGGGGACAATATGGAGGCGCGCATGGCAAACACTGAGCGTCGGAAAATGTGGGCAGGGGGCGCAAAGGCGCGGCGCGCGCAAGGAGCGGCGGTTTGCAACCGCCGGGCGGGTGGTGGGAGCGCACGGCGGGGTGGGCGGGAAATGCGGACGACCTTTCCAAATTTCCGAGATTGCGAGACGCGTGATACCTCGCCCGGCGGTTGCAAACCGCCGCTCCTTTTCGCAAGTGCGCTTCTCTGCGTGAGCGCCCGCCTACCTCGGCAGGAGAAACGCGCGGCCCATCGTGCGGCCGAATACGCGGCGCTCGTTCTGGCGCTTTTGCGATTCGGCGAGCGCGTTCACCTGGTCTGGCGTGAGGCCGGCTTCCGTGGCGCGGGCGAGCACTCGCTGCTGGTATGCCTCCTCCTGCTGCTGTTTCACTTTGGCTTCGGAATCGGACATGAGCATCGCCATGCCGGGGCCGCCGCCGAGGTCGGGGATTTCGGTCGAGGGATTCTTCATCCGCTCTGCGGTCATGATGGTGGTGAGGCGTTCCTTTTGCGAATCGTCGAGCGCGTAGCCCTTGCGGTCGAAGTCGCGCGCCATGAAATCGAGCGAGCGGCGGTCGCCGACAGTCTGCTCGTAGGCGTTGAGCTTCGAGGATTTTTCCTCGCCGAGCACGGCCTTCACTTTTGCGTTGTAGTCGTTCTTGGTCGTCTCGATTTCCTTGCGGAGTTCGGCGACGGCGGCGTCGTCGGCCTTGCCGGTGAGGAGTTTCCGGCCCTTGTCCATCGCGAGGAAATTGCGCTCGCCGAGGAGTTCGGTCACCAGCTTGGAGTCGGCTTCGCTGAGGCCGAGGTCCTTGAAAAGTTTCGCATACGCGCCGCCGATCATCTGCTCCTGCATGCCCTTCATCGCCTTGCGCTGCTCGGGATCGTCGAAGGCCTTTGCGAATCCGCCGAGCATGCTGCGGAAGTCAGCCTGCGGCTTCGCATCGCCTGCCGCAGCGGGCGTGCCGGGCGCGGACGCTGCGATCTGTTTGGATTTTGCGAGCGCCTCGTCGCGCTCCTTCGTGAGCCGCGCCACGTTTTCCTTTTCAATGGCGAGTGCGTCCTGCGATTTTTTCGCGGCGTCGAGCGCGGCGCGTGCGGATTGCTCCAGCGCAGCGATGCGACTCTCGCGTTCCGCAGCGGCGGCATCTGCGGCGGAGCGCGCGTTCCACTGCACGAATGAAAATGCCGCGCCACCGGCTGCGGCTGCGGCGAGGAAGAAAATGGGGACTTTGCTCATGACGGAGGATGTTTATGCGATGGCGTAAAAGATTGCGCGCAAAAAAGCGTGAATTTCGTTTTGACACATCGGGGCTGGTTGCTAGTGTGCGCGCCCGCTTTTTGGAGAAGTGAGACGAAATCCACCCTGCTCGGTCCGGTGTGCAAACGCCAGTTCGGGGCGGGGGTTTTTCGCTCTTTTTTCCAAGGCGGATCGGCCCCAAAAGCCGTACCCTGTTCTTTGCATATTGCCTCAGTAGCTCAGTCGGTAGAGCACGTCCTTGGTAAGGACGAGGTCATCGGTTCGATCCCGATCTGAGGCTCCATGTCTCCGGCAGGCACCCATTCCAAAAACTCACAACAACAAACCAAACATCCACACCTAACCACCATGGCCAAGGAAGCATTCAAACGCGAGAAACCACACATGAACGTCGGCACCATCGGCCACGTTGACCACGGCAAGTCCACGACGACTGCCGCCATCGTCCACGTCCAGTCCCTCAAGGGCCTCGCGACGCCGATCAGCTACGCCGACATCACCAAGGGCGGCACCGTCCGTGATGACACCAAGACCGTCACCATCGCCGTCTCGCACGTCGAGTACAGCAGCGAGAACCGCCACTACGCCCACGTGGACTGCCCCGGACACGCCGATTATGTGAAGAACATGATCACCGGTGCCGCGCAGATGGACGGCGCGATCCTCGTCGTCTCCGCCGCAGACGGCCCGATGCCGCAGACCCGCGAGCATATCCTTCTCGCCCGCCAGGTCGGTGTGCCTGAGATCGTCGTCTTCCTGAACAAGGTGGACCTCGTCGAGGACAAGGATCTCCTCGAACTCGTCGAGATGGAAATCCGCGACCTGCTCACGAAGTATGAATTCCCCGGCGACACCACGCCGATCGTCAAGGGCTCGGCCTCGAAGGCCCTCGCTTGCGGCGACGCGAAGCACCCCGACGCAGCCTGCGTCGGCGAACTGCTCGAAGCGGTGGACGCATTCATCCCGCTCCCCGAGCGCCCGATCGATCAGCCCTTCCTCATGCCCGTCGAAGACGTGTTCAACATCGAAGGTCGCGGCACGGTCGTGACCGGTCGTGTCGAGCGCGGCATCCTCAAGAAGATGGAGGAAATCGAAATCATCGGCATCCGCGACACGCAGAAGACGACCGTCACGGACATCGAAATGTTCCGCAAGCTCCTCGACGAGGCGCGCGCCGGCGACAACGTGGGCGTCCTGCTCCGCGGCATCAAGAAGACCGACGTCGAGCGCGGCCAGGTGCTCGCGAAGGTCGGCTCCGTGAAGCCGCACAAGAAGTTCAAGGCTGAAATCTACGTCCTGAGCAAAGACGAGGGTGGCCGTCACACGCCGTTCTTCTCGAACTACCGCCCGCAATTCTACTTCCGCACCACGGACGTGACCGGCTCGGTCTCGCTGCCGACCGGCGTGGAAATGGTGATGCCCGGCGACAATGTGAGCATCGAAGTCGAACTCATCTGCCCCGTGGCGATGGAAAAGACGATGCGCTTCGCAATCCGCGAAGGCGGCAAGACCGTCGGCGCAGGCCGCGTCACCGACATCGTCGCCTAAACAAACTATTTGCCGATTCACGCGCGGGGTGGAGATTTCCCTCCACTCCGCGCTTTCGGCTGAAAAAGTACGGGAGTAACTCAACTGGTAGAGTAGCGGTCTCCAAAACCGCCTGTTGGGGGTTCGAGTCCCTCCTCCCGTGCCACCTCCCGCAGATTAGCCACAGCCAAGCCCATGTTCGCAAAAACCACCAATTTCATCCGCGAGGTAAAGACCGAGCTCCAAAAGGCGACGTGGCCTTGGGACCCGAAGGAAAAAGCCTTCGGCGCAAAGTACAAGGAGCTCATTGATTCCACCATCGTGGTTATCATCGCGATGCTGCTGCTCGCTGCATTCGTCACCATTTTCGACTTCGCACTCATGCAAGTCAGCCGGCTGCTTTTCTAAATTTTACCCATGACCGAAGAACAAAAACGCAAGCAGTGGTTCGTCGTCCACGTCCTCTCCGGACAGGAGAAAAAGATCCACGACAACCTCTCGAAACGCGTGAAGACCGAGGAGATGTCCGACTTCGTGTATGAGGTGCTGCTGCCCACGGAGCGCGTCTCCGAGGTGAAGCGCGGCAAGAAGACCGAGACCACGCGCAAATTCTTCCCCGGCTACATCCTCATCAACATGTGGCTCATTGATGAAAACAAGCAACTCGTGGACAAGACGTGGTACTTCATCAAGGACACCACGGGCGTGCTCGGCTTCGCCGGCACGAAGGATCGCCCGATCCCCATGCTGCAAAAGGAAGTGGACGCCATGCTCGCGCAAGTCCGCGCCAGCGAGGAAAAGGCACGTCCAAAGGTCGAGTTCACCGTCGGCGAGATCGTGAAGGTCGCGGACGGCCCGTTCCAAAATCAGACCGGCGTCGTCGAGGAAATAGACCCCGAACGCGGCAAGCTGCGCGTCAGCGTCAGCATCTTCGGACGCGAGACCCCCGTGGACCTCGAATACTGGCAGGTCGAACGCAACGCATAATTTTTACGCACTGAACACCCAATCCGGGCGCTGAAGCCTCCTCTCACGCCCACCAAACCAAACACTCACCATGGCAAAAGAAATCGTCGGATCCATCAAACTCCAAATCCCCGCAGGCGCGGCCAACCCCGCACCGCCGGTCGGCCCCGCACTCGGTCAGCAGGGCGTGAACATCATGGCCTTCTGCAAGGAGTTCAATGCACGCACGGCCAAGCAGTCCGGGGACATCCTCCCGGTCGTCATTACTGTTTATAAGGACAAGAGCTTCACCTTCATCACCAAGCAGCCCCCGGCCAGCTCGATGATCAAGAAAGCGCTGAACCTCGCGAGCGGCTCAAAGGAGCCGAACAAGATCAAGGTCGGCAAGCTCACGAAGAAGCAGGTCGAGGAAATCGCCAAGCGCAAGATGCCCGACCTGAACGCCCGCAACACCGCCGCCGCGATGAAAATCATTGCCGGCACCGCGCGCCAGATGGGCGTGGACGTCGAAGCGTAAACTTCGCGGATCACATTTGAGAAGGGGCGGACGAAAGTCCGCCCCTTTTTCGTTTTCAAATGGGCAATCGCCTCGGTTGGGTGGCTAACGGGCCGGACCGCAGGCTGAAACCCGCGGCGAGCCTGTGGCATCACGCGGGGAGGAAGACGCGGAAGGTCGCGCCGCAGCCGGGACTGCTTTCGCATTCCACCCGGCCGCCGTGCGCCTTGGCGGTTGCCTGGACGAAACTCAACCCGAGGCCCATGCCGTGGGTCGAGCGGCTGCGGTCTGAGCGATAGAAGCGATCCCATATCCGCGGCAGATCCTCTTTCGCGATGCCTGGGCCGCTGTCACGCACCGTGAAGACAATCTCTGCACCGGCCTTTGCGACGGTGACGGACACCTCGCCTCCACGCGGCGTGAATTTCAGGGCGTTGTCCACAAGGTTGGCCAATGCGCGGCGTAGCATCACGGGGTCGCCTTTCACGGTGAGTCCGGCTGTGGCCTCGGACTTCAGGCGGATGGCTTTTTCTTCTGCCACCGAGTCGTAGAGATCCGCCACGGCAGCGGTGATTTCGGCGACGGGGATCTGTCGGAGGTTTTGCGCGCTGAGACCTGCCTCGGTCTCTGCGATATCCATGAGCATATTGAGAATGCGGAGGACCTTGTCGGATTCCTCCACGCACTCTGCGAGCGCCTCCTTGGAAAGTGTCGGGTCGTCACCTCGCTGCAGCGCCAGTTGGGCGCGTCCGCGGATGACGGTCATCGGGCTTCGGATATCGTGCGCGACGTTATCGAGAGCCCCACGCATGCTGCGGATGAGGCCGTCTATCTGCATCGTCAGGCGGTTGAAGAGACTGACAAGCTCGTTGATTTCATTGTCGGTTTCGCCGCGCGTCACTTTTACGTCGTAGCGCCCTGTTTCGATCATCCCGCGCACGGTCTTGCTGAGTCCCCGCACCGGGCGGAGTGCGCGCGAGGTGAGAAAAATGCCGGCGGCGAAACCCAGCGGCAGCAGCACGGCGGCCAGCAGCAGCGCCCGTTTGCGAAAATTTCCGAGAAGCTCATCCGCGTCCTCGCGCGACTGGCCGACATAGATGACTGTCCCGTCGCCGAGGCGGTGCATGGCAAGGTAGAGGGCGTTCCCGTCCTGCGCGTTCAATTCCATCCAGCGGATACGCGTGTCCGTTGGCACAGGCACTTTTCGCAGCAGGTCCGAATTAAATTCGAGCCAGTCCTCCGGGTCGCGGAGGAAGATCGTCTTGTTCTCGGCGGATGCGAGCCGGAGGAAAAAGACTCTCTGCGCACGCTTTCGTCGAGCATTGGCGAGCGTCTTCACAGCCTCCACGCCACCGCGTTCGTATTCCAACGTGAATTCGCTCAGCCGGAAGGACACGACTTCCTGCTCATGCGTGCGGATCTGCTCCACGATGAGCGTGTGCGTGACGTAGGAGAGGGCAATTGCGAGGATCGCAAAGATGAGCGCCTGCCACAGCGAGAGGCGGAAGGAAACCTTTCGGAGGATTTTCCTAATCATCGGTTCGGAAGACGTAGCCGACGCCCCGGAGCGTGTGAATCAGCTTCCGATCAAAATCGCGGTCCAGCTTGTGGCGCAGCCGGCAGACGAGCACGTCCACGATGTTGGTCTGCGGATCGAAGCTGTAGTCCCACAGCTTTTCGAGGAGCTGCGTCTTCGAGAGTGGCTGCCCACGGTTGCGCATGAGCAGTTCGAGCAGGGAAAATTCCCGCGGCTGCAAATCAATGCGCTGCCCCTCGCGGCGGGCCAACCGAGCGAGGAGATCCAGTTCCACGCCGTCGGCCTCGATCCGCTGAACTTCGGGTGCCGGAAGTGAGCGGCGCACGACGCTTTCGATCCGTGCGAGCAATTCGGAAATCGCGAAAGGCTTTGCCAAGTAGTCATCCGCCCCTGCGCGCAAGCAGCGCACTTTGTCGTCCACGGAGCGCTTTGCGCTTAGCATGATCACTGGCGAGGAGATCCCCAGGCCCCGCAACTTTATGACCATGCCGAGCCCGTCCAATTCCGGCATCATCACATCGGCCACGATCGCATCGAAGGAAATCTCCTGCGCGCGCTGGAGGCCCGCTTTGCCGTCGGCAGCAGTCTCCACGGTCCAGCCATTTTCCCGGAGCCCCTTCGCGACAAGCGAAGAAATCTTCGGATCGTCTTCGACGACGAGAATTTTCATGGGTCCGTTGTCGTCTTGATTCCAGATGGATCGCGAGAAAGAAAACGGTCCCGGCTCTTGCATCAAAGTGCAGGCCGGGACCGGATTCTATCGGACACGCTTACTTGTATGGCGACCAGAAGGAGGATGGGGCGACGTCGGACAAGGCCGTGAACGTCGCATCCGGAACCTTCGGGGGGGTGTCAATGGTGAAGGTGCCGAACGAGTTGCCGAGGATGTCGGTGTTGGCACTCGAATAGAGGCGCGTGCCGGTCTTCACGTAAGCCTGCAAGTCTGCGAAGTCCGGGTTGCCGCTGGCCTTGTTGTTCTCGATGGCGTACTGATCTACGGCGGAGTCGAGGATGCGGAGATCCTCGAGGACCTGGGTGGCCTGCGAGCGCTTGCGGCTGCGCAGGAAGTTTGGGACGGCGATGGCCGCGAGGAGTGCGATGATCGCGACGACGATCATGATTTCCACGAGCGTGAAGCCCGCGCGTTTGGTGTTCAGTTGAGTGAGCATGGATGTGATGTGGTTATTGTTTTTTTGTTGAGTTCCCGCAGCCGTGGTGCGGCCTCCGGGAGTTGATGCCTTTTTGAGCACCGAGGATGCCGCCCGCCGTCAATACCGCGTCCCTTTCCAACTGGTAATTAACCGGTAATCAGCCGGCCCCTTCCTCCGTGTCGGCCCCGCTTTGCCGCCGGGACGATGCTTGTCGGGCGGCGCGGGGCCATTCAACGTTGCACTCATGCGCCCCGCCTTTCTCCTCCCGCTTGTGCTCCTGCTGGCAGGCGAGGGGATGTGCGCGGAAGATGCGAAGCCGCGTCCGCTGATGAAGGACTTCATCGGCCTCAATGTCCACACGGTGAACTTCAAGCCGGGGTTCTACGCGCCGGTCACGCGCGTGCTGCGGAACTATCATCCGATCAAATGGGGTTTCGGCGACGACACTTCTGCGGCGACCACGCTTCCATTTGCTGCGAACCGCGTGAACTGGGCGCAGCTCTACGGAAGCTGGAAGAAGGCCGGGTACCGCACGCACGCCTCGCTGATGTTCGACGACGTCGCGCCTGCCGCTTGGAAAAATGTGGAGCGTGACGCGAATGCATATGGTCTCGCGTTTGCGAAGGCGTTCGGCCCGTCGGCGAGGGAGCCGCTGCTCGAAGCCGTGGAGATCGGCAATGAGCCTTCCAAGTATGACGATGCGACGTATCGCAAATTTTTCGAGGCGATGGCGCGCGGAGTCCGCGCGGGCGATCCGAAGCTCCGCATCGCGACGTGCGCGGTGAACCTCGGCCCGAGCGGGCGCTACTCGAAAAGCGTGGACGTAATCGCGGGACTCGACGCGCTGTGGGACATCATGAACATCCACTGCTACGCGGAGGCCGAGCCGTGGCCGACATGGCGGCGTAGTTTTCCGGAGGATCCTGCGACGAAACTCATCGAGAACGTCGGCCACATCCTGAAATGGCGCGACGCACACGCGCCATCGAAGGAAGTGTGGGTGACGGAGTTTGGCTACGACGCGACCACGAAGCCGCCGCCCACGACGGGCGATTTTTCAAAATGGCAGGGGAGCACCGAGTCGCAGCAGGCGATGTGGTCGGTCCGATCGTTCCTGCTGCTAGCACGGCTCGGCGTGGATCGCGCGCATCTTTTTTTATTCAACGATAACGACGAACCGCACCTGCACGCCGGCAGTGGCATCACGAGGAACTTCGAGCCGAAGCCTGTATTTCACGCGCTCGCATGGCTCCAACGCTCGCTCGGCGAATACCGTTTTGTCCGCGTGGACCGTGAGGATGCGGACGAGTGCTACGCTTACGAATTCACGCACGCATCGCAGCCTGCGAAACGCGCATGGGCCGTGTGGCGTCCGAGCGGTGCGCCGCGCGTGGTGCGGCTCTTCAATGACCCGCTGCGCGTCGTGCACGCAGAGCGGATGCCGCTCGTCGCAGGCGATGCGGAGAAGGTGAAAGTGCGCCAGGAGATCGAGGGCTACATGGCGGTCGAGGCATCCGAGCGTCCTGTGATCATCTGGCTGGAGAAGCCGTGAGCTGGAGCGCTGGCTTCCTCGCCGGCAGCCCGCGGTGTCTCGCCACAGATCCATGAACGAACTTTGCAGGTGACCTTTGCTGCGGTGGAGCCATGCAGGGTGTTCCCGGTGGCCGCGTGAAAACTGCCGGCGAGGACGCCAGCGCTCCACGCACTACGGCGACTCCGGTTCAGCCGATGCCACTGCCGCCTTTGCGACCTTCGCGACGTAGCGCAGCGCGATGATCGCCGCGAGGACTCCCACGCCGAGGAGCACGTATTCGAGCGGGTGATGCGGGCGTTTTTCCTTGAGCGAAGAGAGGCCGCTTAATGTCGTCCCCAGCCAGACGAAGAGACTGTTCGGCGGGATGATCGCGACGCATGTGGCCGCGAGATACGGCCAGAAGCGCACGGGCGTGAGACCGTAGCAGTAGTTCGCGAGGCCGAAGGGCACGGGCACGAAGCGGAGCAGCGCGATGATCTTCCAGCCTTCACGCGCGATTGCGCTGTCAATCAGGCGGAACTTTTCATTCGAGCCGAGCCAGCGCGTGACGGCCTTGCGCGCGAGGTGGCGTGAGATGAGGAAATTGATGCTCGCACCGATGGCGCACCCAAGCATCAGGCCGAGCCAGCCCTGCACGAATCCGAAGAAAAGACCGAACGCCAGTCCGAGCGGCGCGACAGGCACCATGAACATCTGCGCGATGACGAAGACTCCCGCGAACGCAAAGATGCCGAGGGCACCCATGCTGTGGATGTGTTGCTGAAGGCGTTCGAGAATCTGGATGAGGTATTCGAGCATGTGCGGGCGTTCTTAGAGCGGACGCTGTGCCGTGCGGCGAGTGGGAAAGTCTGGAGTCGTCGAAGTCCGTCAATTTCCCGTCTGCGGCGCGAGGAGGCGGAAAGTAGTCATCATCGTTTCGCGTGATGGAACGACGTTCGTTAACTGGACGCGCGCTGCGTTTCAGAGCGCTGTGCATCACGCGGAGCGATGATGACTACTTTGAGACCTGCAGTGTGGAATCTCTTCGAGCCGGAATCCAGGCGCGGGGAATTTACGTCCCCGGCAGTGCGATGCCTTTCACGCGGCGGTAGAGTGCGACGGCGTAGCTGTCCGTCATGCCGCTGACGAAATCCAACATGCGCATGAGGCGCTCGTAGGGGCCGGTTTTGCGCGCGGCGTGGACGCATTCGGCGGGGAGTTGGCTGGCAAGTTTGCGGCTGCGGTTGGAGGTCTGGTCGCCATGGGTGGCGATGTCATTCACGGCGCTCATGAAGATATCGAGCAGGCCGCCGAGGACTTCGTAGCCGGCGATTTCGATCTGCACGCCGCGGTCGGTGGAATAGATCGTCTCGCGGCTCACCTTCTGGATTTCGCGAAGCGCGGGGGCGGCGGGGATCACGTCGGTGAGCGGCGTGTCGAATTTTCCCGCGAGCAGGCCGGCCTCGTTGTCGAGGAATGCGGCGGTGCATTGCGAGAGGCATTCGCCGATGGCCATCGCGCGCAGCATTTCGAGCGCGGCCTTGCGCGAGGTCATGCCATCGAGATCGCGCGGGTGCCTTCGGATGATCGAGAGGAATGCATCGCGCACGGTCTCGTAGCTGAGGTGGCCGAGGCGCGCGCCGTCCTCGAAGTCCACGAGGCGGTAGCAGATGTCGTCCGCGGCCTCGACGAGGAATGCGAGCGGGTGCCGCGCCCAGCATTCCGGTGCGCGCTGGATGAGCCCGCAGTGCTGGGCGATTTCGGCGAAGTGCTCGCGCTCACTTTGAAAGTAGCCGAATTTTTTCAGGCTCGCGCCGATGTGCGGCACGGGGCCGAGGAGCGAGGCGTGGGGATATTTTGTAAATGAGCCGAGTGTCGCGCTCGTGAGCTGGAGGCCGCCGAAGTTGTCCGGCATTTGCAGCCGCGTGAGAATGCGGAAGCCCTGCGCGTTGCCCTCGTAGCGCTCCATGTCGGCGGCTTCCGCCTCGGAGAGGCCGGTGCGCGCGGCACGCGCGTGTGGGCTGTCGCTTGTGAACCAGTGCTGGATCGCGTCCTCGCCGCTGTGGCCGAAGGGCGGGTTGCCGAGATCGTGCCCGAGCGCGGCGGCATGGACGATCGCGCCGAAGTCCGACGCGTGCATTTCCTCCCGCGCGAGATTGTGGCGCGCGCAGATTTCCGCGCCGACACGTGTGCCGAGCGAGCGGCCGACGCTGGCGACTTCGAGCGAATGCGTGAGGCGCGTGCGGGCGAAATCATTTTCCGCGAGGGGAAAAACCTGCGTCTTGTCCTGCAACCGGCGGAATGCGGAGGAGAAAATGATGCGGTCGCTGTCGCGCTGAAAATCGGATCGCGCGGGTTCGCGGTGGCCGGGCTTTTTGCGGCCGAGGCGATCGGCGGAGAGGAGTTGCTGCCAGTTCACGCGGGGGAGGGGAATTTTAGATTTTGGATTTTAGATTTTGAATTCTTCGTTCCCGCAGACTGCTGGTGCGGGCAGCCATCCAAAATTCAAAACTCAGCATTCATCGCGGCGGGGGATCATACGGCAGCACGGCGTGCGGTGGTGGCGGCGCTGCGCTGCGCTTTTCCACGAGCCAGCAGACGCCGATGGCAAATGCGACCACGAGGATCGCCGAGATTGTTTTCCGTGCGCGGGCCGCCCCGGGGCTAGGCATCCACGAGGTTGCCGATGCGCTCGGCAAGTTCGAAGTCGAGTTCCGTGAGGCCGCCCTTGCTGTGGGTCGAGAGGATGATGCGGACTTTCGAGTAGCGGATGTCGATGTCCGGATGGTGGTCGTGCTCCTCGGCGAGTTCCGCGATGCCGTTCACGAAATCAATCGCCGCCGAGAAGTCGTCGAACTCGAAGACGCGCTCGATGGAAGTTTTTTCCAGTTCCCATTCTGGAAAATCTTTGAGGGCGGCTTTGACTTGTTTGGCGTCGAGAAGATTTGGCATGGTGGGTGAAATGTGCTGCGGGGAATAGCAGGGAGCACCGGCTTGGCAACGGGATTCTGTGCGGGGGCGGTCCGATTTGATTCAAACCACGAATGGACACGAATGAGGGGAGTTGGCGCTTTGGCGTTTGGAGTTGAGCGTTTCGAGTTTGGCCCGCCGCAGGTGCCTTGCATTTCGGGGAGAACGTTCGGGCAGCGTCATGGGCGTCATCATGCCGCGAGGTCGAGCGCTCAACGCCGAAGCATGGTGCTGCCGAAACCATTGCAGCCTGCTGCTCGATTGAGATTTCGAAAGACTGGGCGACGGACGACGGACGCAGCCCGATTCCATTCGTGCATCTTCGTGTCCATCCGTGGTTCAAATTGATCTGCTGCCGATGTTGCGCGCAGTTTGACTCGCGCGCCGCGACACGGCAGGGTGCGCGTGACATGGACCCCGGCCACCATCATCGCATTTACGAATTTCTCGAATCAAAGGGACTGCGGAAAACTTCGCAGCGCGATGCAATCATCGAGGCGGCGTTCAGCACCACGGAGCATTACACGGCGGACGATTTGCTGCTGATGGCGAAGAAGGTGGATTCTTCCGTCTCTCGCGCGACGGTGTATCGCACGCTGCCGCTGCTCGTGGAGAGCGGGATGCTGCGTGAGATGGATTTCGGGCGCGACCACAAGTTCTACGATCCGAACTACGTGGATCACCCGAACCACAGCCACCTGATCTGCCTCGATTGCGCGAAGATTCTTGAGTTCGAGGATGTCCACATGGACACGCTGGAGATTTGCATCAGCAAGCGCATGGGCTTCACGCCGACGGGAAAAGTGGTACGCATCGAGGCGCACTGCGACGAGCTGCGCACCGCGGGAGTGTGCAAGAAGCGCGCGGCGGTGGTCGTCGCATAATCAGTAGTTTGGCGTCGCTACTCGCATCCTATGATCCGAGCCACTGCCAAACCGCTTGTCATTGCAGTCACTAGTTTCACCTCAGTGATCACACTCATCCTTTGGTTCATCAGTGGTATTGAGTTCGAACAGCTCAATCGACACGGAGAACGCCCGCTTCTTCTCCCGTGATTCGGGCACGTTCTTCGCGCCCTCTACCATCCCAGTTAGAGGCGCTACAGCGCATGGTTCGGCGATTCCGGTCGCATTGGAGTTAGTCGTAAATGTGTCTGCCGACGACGCGCTGCTGAGGGGCGAAGCTGAACTCGTAGGACACCGGCAGAAAGAAAGTGCGGACAGTGTAACGAACGGCGGACGTGATGCGCGATGCCTCTGCTGGTGAAAGTGAAGCGTCGTCCCACGCCATAGATGCCGATGAGCACGGCGAAGGCGAAGCTGAGGATGACGCTCGCGGTCTGGAATACCGGCAGGCTCGCGCCGTCTGTGGTGAACTTGATGTGGTGCGTCGTGCCGAGCGTGGCGGCGAGGCCGAGGATGCCGCCGGCGATGAGGCTGATGCCGGCGATGAGGCTGATGCCGGCGATGAGGCTGATGCCGGCGATGAGGGCACCGCTGAGCCGCGTGCTGCTCGCGGGCTTCTCGATGCTTTCGGCGAGTTCCTGGCGTGTGTCGAAAGTGAAATCCTCCACGCCGCGGTGCGTCTGGGTGAGGAGAGCCGATACTTCGTCAATGGCATCCTGCACATGGGCAGCCACTGCCCGGCGCCCGGCCGCACGGACGGAGCGATGTGGATGAAGATTCTGGAAGCTTCGGCGAAATCAGTTCCCGCGGAGCACCGACTTCTCGTCCAATTCGTACCAGCGCCGGATGACATCATCCGCGCGCGCCGCAGCGTTTTCAAACTGCGCATCCTTCGCGTAAACCTGCATGACCACCTGCGTGCCCGGCAGGATGTTCAGGAAAGTGATGCTTTCGCGGGACACTCCGGCAGGGGTCGAATATGTGAAGATGAAGCGATGGCTCTCCCAGGCGTTCATCGGCAGGGGGTTCTTGACTTGCTTTTCAAGGGTCACCCCTTCGGCAAGCTGAGGCAGCAGCTTGCGTGCGGCCTGCTCATAGGCATCCACGGTGTCGGGGCCGAACTTTACATTCACTCCAAGAGGCGAGTGACGAAGGATCATCTCAGCGTGATCGAGCTTGGTGAACTTGAACCGCGCCCCATCACCATATGCGGTCAGTTCCGTGTCCATATTCACGAGGACCCCGTACTTTTTGGAGCCGTCCTTAAAATATGGATTGATCAGCACCACCCCGTCCGAATCAATTGCTGCAAAGTTTGGAGTCAGATCGAGGGCGGATGCGGAAAACGTGCCCAGGGCAATGAGTGTCGCGATAGCTGTTTTCATCAGGGAGGAGTTTAGAATTTGGACCAGGTGCCGCGGGAATAGACCACGCAGATAAGGCTTCCGGGGGGCGCATTGTTCAGGAAGTTGTTGTCGAAATTCCATCGGCGGGTCGGCGGGGCGTAGATGTTTCCCAGGCCCCATCTGCCGGTGAAAGTCTGGCTATTGAAGAGCTGAACCATTGACCCGGTGTAAGTGCATGTCCTGCTGGACCAGGTCTCAAGGAAGCGGGGAAAGTTGTTGGCCCCGCCCGAGTAGCCGTATTGCGTGCCGGAGGGGTTCGTGTATCCCGACGGGAGGAAGCCGGACAGGATCGCCGTGTTGTACGTCGTGTTGCTCGCAGTCCGGTTGCTAAGGCTCAGTGAGGAGTTGGCGTCGTTCCATGAGTTGGATAGAAACATCACCGCATCCCCCAGTACGGATGACGACTTGCGGGTGTATCCCGGCACCGTCGGACTGGCCGTGCCCGAGGGGTTTCCGGTTGAGTTCGCAGGGACAGCGGTCGGCAGCACTGTGGCACTGGTTCCGGTGTTATAGTCGCCCTGGATATAGATCGGGTTCTGGCTTGCGATCGTCAATCCGGCGTCCGGTAGCACGCCTCCATTCTGGAGGCGGACTGTCTTCGGTCTCGGGGAAGTCCCCGAGACTGGGGTCGTGTCCACGATATACAGCACGGAATTGAAGTTTGCCGCACCCAATGCATTCAAGGTGGGCGTGAGGGCGCGCACATTGATATTGGCGACATCCACAGTCTTCCCTTCGCGCTGGTCATACATAGTGGTCTTTCCGGTGAAGGCGGCCCTGATCGCCGTCTGCTGCGCGGCGGTGGCCACGGTGCCGTTTTGCAGGGTGAGCGTGGCCGTGGTTCCGTTGATGTTTATGACGATGCCCGCCTTGTTGGACATACGGCGCTGTGAAATTTCCGGCGGGTCGGAAAATGCCGCATTGGGCCTTTGGATGATCTCCTGGAAACCGTCGTTATTCGGGTTGGTGTCGCCGGTGTTGAAGAGTGACATCATCGAGACGCCCAGCGGTGCGGCCACGGGCACTTTCGTCAGAGCGCCATTCAGGGTCGGCGGCTGGTCGGAGGAACTCCATGCCGAATAGGTGGCGCCAAAAGGCGGGATCGTGGTCGCCGAATAATTCCCGGCGTAGGAGACATTGTTGTTAAATGTAAGTCCGCTCTGCTGGCTCAGGTAGAGGTTTGCGTTCGTATGCACCAAACCACCGACCGTCATCGTGGCAGGTTTGTATATCACGAGATCATCATTGAAGAAGAACATCATCTGGAAGATGGGAACTTCAACGTATTGGAAACGACGGCGGACGCCTGCGGTGACTTGGCCTCCCAACTGGTTTGTGGACTTGATTTTTGCGCTTACGAGGTAGTTGAACGAGTATCCTTTCCAGCCAGGGTAGTTCAGCATGCTGACGACGGTGGGAACCGGGGACGAGGATGGCGCTCCGTAGGCATCCGTGGCTGTTAAGGCGAGCGGGCCTCTGTTGGCAACCGTGTCGTATTGGAAACCGGTCGGGAGGGGGGCGGTGACGGCATTGTTGGCGGCTGCGGTGGTAATCGCGCCGTTATTCATGAACACCCTTTGCTTCCAGACCCCGAAGCCGTATTCGACGGCTCCGTCCGCGACCCGCTCCGCTGTGATGTAGGCGCTGGCGCGCGCTCCCATGCGCTGCCCGGCGTTTGTGACGACAAATGCGATCCCGACCGCGGCGGTGACAATGGTGATGATCAGCATCACCAGCAGGATGGTGCTTCCGCCCTGAGATTTGCCTCGCAGTGGTTTTGCGCGAAGTGAGTGGCAGTCGCGAACGGAATTTTCAGGAGTGGTGACGCAGGTTTTCATGGCGCTGGATTGGGATTATTGCTGTGGGCGCAACCGCGAGGACAGGGAGGTGTTGATTCGGATGAAGGTGTTGAACTCGTTTGCCTGACGGTTGTTCAGGTAAGTGCTGTAGTCAGTGCAACGGGCGAAGAAGCTGGCTCTCACGATTTTATCCGTGCCCACGTTTGCGATTGAAAAGGGCGTCGTTTGACCGGTGAGGACGCTCAACTGTCTAGTGATGACCGTATAGTTCGCGGTATTTGCAAGCCCTGCGGCGTTCGGGATGGGCTCGAAGTCTTTGAAGTAGCGGAGTTCGGAATATCCGCTGACTGGCACGACCAGGAATGCTTCGCGGTGAACCAGAGTTGCTGTGCGGGTTTCAGCGGAGGTCCAACTGATCGCTGATCCAAGGGCGGTTGCAAAGGTCACCGTATATGGCTGGCGATTATTTGTTGAGTCGAATGTGCCCACGACGCAAGCAGTGAGCCGCACCCTTACATCGCCGCCTGGATTGCTGATGATGATCGCATCACCGACTGCCGGAGCAGGTGGCGATGCAAGCGCCGACCTCGAGGAGGTAAGGATGGCGGTGGTGGTTCCTGCTGCCAGGCCGTTGCCGGAAGGGTTTGTGATCACGTAGGGATCACCCCGGAAGGAATCGTAGTAGAGTCCTGCGGAGGGAGGTGTGGCGACCACGGCACCGCTGGTATTGATGAGCACGGGAAGGCTATTGCCCTGCTGCATGTTGTTCAAGGTCCGATCCAGCACGCTTCGGATATCGGAATGCGAGTGGACGAGGGAGAGGTTTTTCGCGTAAAGCTGGGTGGTGCTTGTGAGGAAGGTGTACGTAATGCAGGAGATGATGATGCCTATGAGGGCATAGACCATCGTTTCTGCGAGGGTGGTGCCTGAGCTGCGGCGATAGGAGCGGAGGGGCTTCATATTAGTCATCTCTGGCTCGGATGGTGGTCATGCTGACGATGTCCGTCCGCCCGCGGTATGTGTAGGTAAGGGTGAAGGTAACCTGAAGGACGACGGCATTGTCGGCATTGGCGAGCGCAGTCACGGTGCGCCTGAGGACGCCTGAGGCTACGACCGCGGTATTGTTGTCCTGGAGTTGGATCTGGACGATGTTATCGGCACCTCCGTCGTCGTCCCACACGACTGCGTTGGCCGGATATGCGAGGATGGCAGGTGTTGAGGCCTGCGTGAAGGTGGTGGTGAGGGCGGTGTCAATGTTCCGCTGGACGACCGAGCGGGCAGCGGTAAGAATTCTTGAGGCGGACGCGATCCGGTTTGCGATCAGCAGCGCTTGGGACGCGCCCACGATGACCAAGGCGAGGGCAGCGGCCGCGACGACCGCCTCGATGAGCAGGATCCCGGCAGAGGTTTTCAGGCTTCTGAGGATGCCGAGGCGGCGGAGTGGCACCGGGTTGCTTGCCGCGCCTGAGTCTGGCTGGATGGAAGGGGAGCGTGTCACGGTCGAGTGTTATAATTGTGAGAAAAAGCATTTCGCGTGCCGATTCCGATGGGCGGTGGAGGATTCTTTCGCCGTGCATCGAATCCGAGGGCTTGGGGCAGATGGAGATGTTCGGACTGCGTCGGGTGCCGGACTGTTCCTTCCGCAAAATGATGCGTGCGCGTTTGCCGTTGACCGATCCATCGCTTGTGGTAAGGAGGCTGAACCGATGCAACTTTCCACAACCTGATGTATTGCCCCAAATGCGGTAGCTTGGAGGACAAGGTCATTGATTCGCGCCTTTCCAAAGACGGGCGCAGCATCCGTCGTCGCCGCGAGTGCCTGGAGTGTGCGCAGCGGTTCACGACCTACGAGGAGATCGAGCGGTCGGAATTGCGCGTGGCGAAACGGGACGGGCGGAGCGAGCCTTTCGACAAGGAGAAGCTGCTCGCGGGAATGCTGAAGGCGTGCGAGAAGCGCCCGGTGGGCGCGGAGGCGCTGGAGAAGGTGGCGGAGGACATCATGCACGAGCTGCAGATGGAGTTCCGCCGCGAGGTGCCGAGCCATGTCATCGGCGCAAAGGTGATGATGGCGCTGCACGAGACGGACGAGGTCGCGTATGTGCGGTATGCGAGTGTGTACCGGCACTTTCAGGACATCGGGGAATTCATCCATGAAATCCAGAAGCTGGAGAAGAGGCCGAAGAAGGGGAACGGCCAGCCGGAGCTTTTCAAATGATCGGGTTCCGCGATGCGCTGCCGGTGATCGTGCTGCAGGATCGGCGCGTGATCGCATTTGATCGCGGGTGGCTGGCGCGCGTGCTCGCGCTGGCTGCGAACCGTGCCGGCTTGGCGGACTGGCCGCTCGCGCCGCATGTGGCGGAGAGCGTGCATGAGTGGCTGCGCACGCTGACGGATCGTCCGGCGATGTCGGCGGATATTTTCACGCGGGCGGTGCGCGAGGCGCTAAAGGCGATCGGCTTTGCGGAGATCGGCGCGAGCTTCGCGGCGGCGTGGCCCTTTGCGCGGATCTCGCTTGTGGAGATCGCGCAGCAGGCGGGGAATGGCTTCGAGCTGGCATTCTTCGCGGCGCTCGACTTGCGGCTGCGCGAGGTGGTCCGCGCGGGCGGGAGCTATTGCGAACTGCACAGTCTCGGACGGTGCGTGAAAATGCTCCGGCAGCGCAGGCACTGGAGCAGCGCGTGCGATGATCTGCGTGCTGAGATCGTTGCCTTTGCCCGCAGGCACACGGCACACGTGCTCGGGGATGTCGGGGCGGGCCGTGCGCGGGATCTTTTCCTCCACGTGACGTGACCAGTATGACCATCTTTGAAAAAATTGCAGCCGGCCAGATTCCCGCGAAGATCATCCACGAGGCGGAGGACTTCGTTGCGTTTCACGACATCCATGCGCAGGCGCCCGTGCATGTGCTCATCGTGCCGCGCAAGTGCGTCGTGCGCCTGGCGGAGGCGGATGATTCGCACGCGAATCTGCTCGGGCGGATGCTGCTCGCGACGCGCGGGATCGCGGCAAAGCTCGGCGTGCTGGAGAGCGGCTACCGCGTGGTGATCAATAACGGCCGCGATGCCGGTGAGAGCGTGCCGCACCTTCACATCCACCTGCTTGCCGGCAGGGCGCTCGCATGGCCTCCGGGATGATGGAGCGCGCCCAAACTCGACGGGTTTCGTTCCGCACGCGGGCCGTGCGGACCCCGATTTTTTGCGATGTTTTGGTTCGTCGCTTGCGTGTTTTTTTAGCAGGCGCAGATTTCCCCCCAGCCCATGACCGTTAATATCGCCCATATCGTCCCGCCCGTCGTCGCCTTAGGGTTTTTTCTCGCGCGAATGGCGGAGGTATCCACGAAGCGGGCCGTGGTCGCCGGAAAAAAACGCGAGGGCGTGACGTTCATGCTGTTTATGCTGTGCGGCATCCTGATCATCGGCGGCGGGATTGCGGAATTTTTTCTGCGGCACTCGATGCTCTGGTGGCCGACGATGGCCGTGGGGTGCGTGTGTTCGCTGGCTTCGTTTGCGATCCGGCGCGCGGCGATCCGGGCGCTGGGGAAATTCTGGAGCCTGCATGTGGAGATGCGCGAGGGGCATGAATTTGTGACGAGCGGGCCTTTTGCCTACGCGCGGCATCCGGTGTATTTTTCGATGATTCTCGAACTGCTCGGCATCGGGCTCATCCTGAATGCGTGGTTCTCGCTCGCCGCGGTTTTCGTGATATTCACGCCGACGCTGATCGCGCGGGTGCGCATCGAGGAACGTGCCTTGCTCGCGCAGTTTGGCGATGCTTACAAAGCCTACATGGAAAGTGTGCCTGCGATTCTCCCTCGGATCGGGGCGCGGAGGGAGTCATGAGCGCTGAGGCCCAACGCCGCGTTGTCATCACAGGACTCGGGGTCATCGCGCCGAACGGGTCGGACATCGCGACATTTTGGGCGAGCATCCTCGCGGGGCAGAGCGCCGCCGGGCCGCTTACGCGGTTTCCCGCTGCCGGGGCGCCGGTGAGCATCGCGTGCGAGGTGCGCGACTTTGCGCCTGAGAAATACATGGAGCCGAAGATCGTGCGGCGGCTGGATCGGTCGCTCCAGTTTGGCATCGCGGCGGCACACCTCGCGACGCGCGATTCCGGGCTGAACATCACCTCGATCGAGCCGGACCGCATCGGCATCGTGGAAGGCACTGCCGTCTCAAATAACGAGACCGCAGCTCGCGCCTCCGAAGCGTGGAATACGCGCGGCTACAAGGGCGTCTCGCTTTTTTCCATGATCAATGGATACAGCGGCGGCGGCAGCGGAGAGATCGCGATCGAGCTCGGCATCAAGGGACACGCGATCACGCTCAGCAGCGGCAGTGCGAGCGGGAACGACGTGATGGGATACGCACTCTCGATGATCCGCACCGACGAGGCGGACGTGATGGTGGCTGGCGGTGCCGAGGCACCGATCATCCCGCAGATATGGGGCACGTTCTGCCAGGGCAAGGTGATGTCCAGCCACCAAGGAGATCCGTGCGAGGCGATGAAGCCGTTCGATGTGGCGCGCAGCGGCTTCGTGCTTGGGGAAGGCGCGGCATTCGTCGTCATGGAGGAGCTAGTACCTAGTTAAACAAGTTCGCGTATTTACTGGCGAGAGTTTTCGCCGTGAAATTGACCTTGGTCCATTCAAAGGGAGCGGCGTCCTCGTTGTA